>OFRL01000368.1_pt1 | contig 22293 bp, 19 predicted proteins | sample 1543121 | NCBI WGS metagenome assembly OFRL01 (sample SAMN07774228, study PRJEB24372) | wastewater metagenome | isolation source: Lake Maggiore Cannobio | place: Italy: Cannobio | collected 2016-01
GCGCTGATTGCGGCAATCGTGCTGCAGAGCAAAGGCGCCGGCCTTGGCGGCATTAGCGGCAGCAGTGAAGGCGGAGTTTTTCGGGCGCGGCGCGGCGTCGAGAAGCTGCTCTTCAACTTCACCATCGTGCTCTCGTTCTTGTTTTTCGCGACCGCCATCGTGAACGTTGTTATAAGCGGCTAAGCCGCAATTCTGGCGCTCTGCTGGGGCGCGCCGTTCCCCGCAACAAGCCCCTGTTACAGTTTCCACAACAATGCGTGTAATCGGCTGGCAGGTTCTGGTAGCCGCCATTGGGCTGGCTGTGGTGGGCGCTTTGCTGTTTGCGCAATCGTCGGGGCTGGAGGTGTCCTATTCGCCGGCCAGTGGTGGCGAATATGTGGAGGCGGTTGTTGGACAGCCGACCTTCGTGAATCCGCTGCTGCGATCACTGGCGCCCGCTGACCGCGACTTGGCTGCGCTCACTCAGGCGGGCTTGATGCGGCTGGATGCCAGCGGGCTGCCTGTACCCGATCTGGCTGCCAGCTGGGCGGTCACTGCCGATGGTCTTTCTTACACTTTTGTATTGCGCGAGGGACTGCGATGGTCCGATGGGTTTCCACTCACGCTCGATGATGTGTTGTTCTCGTTAAGGCTTTTGCAGGCGCCGGACTTTCCGGGCGCACCGGACTTGGTGGCGATGTGGGGCAAGGTGATCGTTGCAAAGCTAAATGCAACCACGCTGAAATTGACGCTGCCGGAGGCATACGCGCCGTTCTTGGAGCAGATGGTTTTTTATGTGCAGCCGGCGCATGTGTTCGCACCGGCGGTTGCCAGTGAGCTGGGGCGCCATCCGGCAAATGCCCGGCTGGTCGGTGCCGGGCCGTTTATGTTAAAGGAGCTTGTTTCGAATTCTGATGGCACGCTGCAGGAGGCTGTGCTCACTCCCAACGCAAACCACTTCGGCGTGGCGCCAATGCTGGAGAGCGTGCGGCTGCGTTTTATGCCGCAAGCCGAGTCCGCAGAAGCCGCGCTGCGTGGCGGTGCTGCGATGGGCTGGGGCGGTGCCGCCCCAGCAGCGGTGGCAGCGCTGCTGTCGGATTCGCAATTGCAGGTGTACTCCGCGCCTGTGCCGAAATTTGGCGTGATCTATTTGAACCAGCGCAACGCGGCCGTTGATTTTTTTGCGGAGAAGAAAGTTCGCCAGGCGCTGCTGCTCGCGTTTAATCGGCAGGGGTTTGTTGATGCAGCGTTGCAAGGGCAGGGCATTGTGGCGCGTGGCCCGGTGGCGGAAGGCACATGGGCGCAGAAGTCTGATCTAGTAAGTGTTGCGTATGACCCGAAGCGCGCGACAGAATTGCTGGCGACTGCCAACTGGCAGCTGCCAGTGGACGCGCTTGCCGGTACGGAAGGCTACGCGCGCGAGAAGCAGGGCAAGCGGCTTGTGTTTACTCTGGCTGCGCCGGATGATGCCATGGGGCGCATACTCGGCCAACTGGTGGCTGAGAGCTGGAAGAAACTTGGCGTGCAGGCCACAGTGCAGCTGATGCCGCCGGCGGAGCTTTATGAAAATATGTTGCCAGGCCGCCAGTTTGAAGCGGTGCTTGCAATGCTGAATCTCGAGACCAGTGCTGACCCGGATCCTTACCTCTTCTGGCATCAAACTGAGATTGAGACGGGACTCAATTACAGCGGGTATGAGAATCGCGCAATTAGCGAGCTGCTTGAGCGCGCGCGCGTCAGCACTTCGATAGCAGAGCGGGCGCGCCTGTACGATAGTTTTCAAGCGCGTTTTGCGGACGAGACGCCTGCATTGATTTTGTATCAGCCTGTGTACTCGTACGCGGTTAGCCGGCAGGTGCGCGGTGTGCAACTCGGCACATTGCTAGAACCCAGTGACCGCTTTCAGTCTGTCAGTGATTGGTACATGGTGACGCGCCGCACCATTCGGCGCATTGCAAAGGTGCCGTGACCACGCGCAAGCGAAGATTTTGATTTCGGCCAGGAAAGTTTCAGCTGGTCACTTTGGTTCGTAAAGAGCGGCGTAGACTGCACGGTACTCGCTAATGCGTCGAATGTAGCGCTGCGTTTCAGTTGCTGTAATTACTTCCAAAAAGAGGTCGGGGTCGTCGCCCGATAGGTCTAGCCAGCGCCGGGCATTTCCGGGTCCGGCGTTGTACGCAGCCAGCATGGCGTATGGTTTGCCATCAAAATTGCGGCGTTGTTCGGCAAGATAAAACGCGCCAAAGGGAATGCTGATGATGGGCCGATTCAAGTCACTTACTGTGTATTCCGGCCAGGCCAGTTTGCTCGCAATCCAGTCGCCAGTGGGTGGAATAATTTGCATCAAGCCGCGCGCAGATGCGGACGAGGTGGCGCTGCTTAGATACAAGCTTTCCTGACGAATGAGCGCGGCCAGCAGCAGTGGGTCAAGGTTTTCTTTGGCTGCAGCATCGGTAATTAGTTCTTCAAAATATGGGCCAAAGCGCAGCAATGTTAAAAAGCGCGGGGCTGCGAGTGGAGTCTGCTCGAAGCCAAGCGCATCCACACAGTCACGGGCTGCATAAATGCTGCCGTAGTAATAGCCCAACTCACGATACGCCAGCGCAAGTTGGTATGCGGCAAGCGCGTTGGTGCGCACGGCAACTCGCAAGCTGTCTAGTTCGACGCGGGCTTCAGTTTCGAGGCCGAGGTGCCAGAGGGCCGAACCTCGGAGCCAGCGCCCATCATTGCGCAGAGGTTCGGCGAGTTCGCGCAACCCGGTTGCTGATGCCAACTTCAGATGTGATGCGAGCCACTGTTCGAAGTCAGCTTGAGCTGCGGCCAAGTCTGCTTGCGTTGGAACTGCTTCCGATTTAGGAAGTGGCGCACTGCCGGCCGCTAGTTGTATGGCACGCAGTGCGTAGTAGCTGGTTGGGTCTGCCAGCGCAGCGGCGGCCCACATACTGGCAGCCATTTCCGGCTGACCGAGCATTGCGTGCACTTTTCCCATCCACAATTTGGCGGCTGCAACTTGTTCCGGTGCTACAGCGCTATCTGCTGCTGCACTTGCAAATGCATTTTGCGCGGCTTCAAGCTGGTTGCTGCGGTAGAGCGCAATTCCGGCTTGGAAGTTGGCGGTGATGGCGGCGGGCAAGTTCGGATATTGTGCTGCTATGCGCAGATAAATATCGGCGGCTCCGCCGAGATTGCCATTGCCAGCAGTGGCGCGGGCGGCACTGGCAAGCGCTGCCGCACCATCGGTGGGCGGCGGCCCCGTTTCTACAAAGTCAAGATATGTTTGGATTGCGGCAAGCGGGTTGTCTCGTTCGTACATTTGGATGCGAGCGAGTTCCAGCCATGCCTTGTTGCGCTCGGCGCTGGGCGCGGATGCCGCAACCATTTCCCGCAAAATCTGTTCTGCATCATCGATCCGGTCAAGCTGCGCATTCGAGCGCGCAAGCAGGTAGGCGGCTTCGGGGTTGGGCTCTTTCGTGATACGAAAATATTCGGATAGTGCGTCCACGGCTGGTTGGTATTGCCCATTGTGGTAGTCCACCCGTCCGCGCTGCAAGTTGCTTACTGTTTCGCCACTGTCGAGTAGCGCGACTAGTGCGAGATAGGCCGATGCTGTCTCAGGATAATTGTCGATTGCATGGTTGTAAAAGGATTTGGCTTTTTCGGTGGAGCCGCTTGCGGCAAAGAGCTGCCCGCGCAGAAAGTCTGCCTTGGCCCGCGTGTAATCACTATTGGTTGTTGTTGCGGCAAGATCGTAGATTGCTGCTGCCTCATCGGGGCGGCCGGCCGCGAGCGTTGCGCCGGCGCGCGCAATTAGCAGGCCGTCTATCGGCCCGGCACGGTCTGCGAGGATTGCACGGCCATACGCTTCCGCTGCACCGGCTTGGTCGTCGGCTGCGGCACGTATATCTGCAAGCTGCTCCCACACGTGGGAAGCTAGGATGGCGGGTTCTACTTCAAGGTACTTGGAAAAGTAGATTGCGGCTTGCTGCGCATCGCCCAGCGCAAGATATTCGTTTCCGGTTTGCAGGGCAAGGCTTGCGGCTTGTTGGCTGGGCGGCGCGCTGGTATCTATCCGCAGTAATATGTCAAGGGCATCTTTATGGTGCCCCATTCTTGATTGTGCAAGCGCTTGTAGTGACTGTGCCCAAGCCTGGTCCGATGCCGACAGCGATGTGAGCGCAGGCACATTGAGGATGGATATGGCGCGCAGCCAATCGCCATTTCGCAGTTGGTGTGCAGCGCTGGTTAGCATGACGGAGGCTTCCGCAATATTCGCGGCTGGAGCTTGCGTTGCGTCCGCTTCGGCGGTTGCGGTGGGTGGCTCTGCAGGGGTGATGTACACAACTGCTGGAGCAGGGAGGGTCGGGGGTGCGGCGGGTGAATAGTCGTTTGCGATGCGGTCGCACGCGCCGGTCACTAACAGCATCACGCAGAAAAAATTTTGTCTCTTCGCCATTAGTTTCATGATAACATCGGACTAGCTTGAACGGGAGTCGAAGGGGATTTCCGAAAGCCTATGCAATCCGTGCAACGGCAGCAGGATACATTTCCGCGCATGCAAGGTATTGATAAAGGCGTGAGCATGAGTTTGATTTGGCGAGGTATATTTAATGTGGATGGGAGTATTTAGAGCACCGTGAATGCTGATTTAAGCACTGATGTGCCTGTGATCTTACTGGTTGGAGGAATGGGAACCCGCATGGGAGCTGACGCGGGCGATCTTCCAAAACATCTGGTTCCGGTAGGCGGTCGGCCAATACTGTGGCATGTGATGCGTTTGTATGCGCATTTTGGTCACAACGATTTTGTATTTCCGCTGGGTGCGCGTGGTGAGAGCTTCCGGCGTTACTTCCTGGATTTTCGCTCACTGAATTACCCGTTGCATGTACAGTTGGGAGATGCTGCATACTCGTCTGAAGCTAGTGGTGCTGAGACAAAATGGAACATTACCTTGTTTGACGCCGGGTTGTCTACCAACAAGGGTGCGCGGGTGCGGTTGGCCGCGCAACGCAGTACGTCACCGCGATTTATGGTGACCTATGGTGACGGTATTGGCGACATTGATATCAGTGCTGTGCTTGCATTTCATCGCAAGCATGGGCGGTTGGCCACAATCACTGGCTATCAGCCTTTTTCGCAATACGGAATGCTGGACGTTGACGATCAGGGGCGGGTGCGTGAGATGCGAGAGAAGCCGCGGCTGCCCCAGTGGGTCAATGCCGGGTTCATGGTCTTCGAACGGGCAGCGCTTGACTTCTTTGGCGTTGATGACGGGGTCGATTTGGAGAAGGATGTATTGCCGAAACTAGTGGCGGGTGGTGAACTTATGATGTATCGGCACGCAGGATACTGGTCCTCAATGGACACGTTCAAGGATGCGCAGGTGCTGAGCGACGCTTGGGATGCCGGTGCGCCGTGGAAACTTTGGTCGGAGTGAAAATTTTTATTTATGGATAACAGTATGTGGCGCCAGCGGCGCGTCTTGGTGACTGGATGTACCGGAGTACTGGGTTCGTGGCTTGTGCTGCGCCTGTTGGAGTTAGGCGCAGATGTTGTTGGCCTGGTACGGGACTGGGTGCCACGCAGCCAGCTTGTGCTGTCCGGGGCGGCGGAACGGATTGTGACGGTGAGGGGCGATGTCACCGATGCGACTTTGACAGAGCGTATCTTCAGTGAATATGAGATTGAGACTTGCTTTCATCTTGCAGCACAAACCACAGTAGGTATCGCAAACGAGGTGCCGGTGCCTACGTTTGAGACTAATATTCGCGGGACTTGGCTTATGTTGGAGGGGGCACGCCGCTGGCGCGGTTTAAAGCAAATGATTGTCGCATCTAGTGACAAGGCGTATGGTGAACACGAGCAGCTGCCATACACTGAGCAGGCGGCGCTCCAAGGCGCACATCCTTATGATGTGTCAAAGACTTGCGCAGATGTTTTGACGCGCGCCTACGCCCATACTTATGGCATGGGTGCGGCGGTGACCCGCTGCGCCAATATGTTTGCGGGTGGAGACCTCAATTGGAATCGCGTGGTGCCCGGAACAATGCGCAGCCTGTTGCAAGGCAAGCGGCCGGTTGTGCGTTCGGATGGCTCAATGCGTCGCGATTATTTGTACGTGAAGGATGTGGTAGCGGCGTACATTACGCTGGCTGAGGCGATGGAAATTGATCCAAATGCCCATAAGGGCATGGCTTACAACTTCGGATTGGGGCAACCGATTTCGGTACTGGATCTCGTTGCGCTGATGACGGAGATTTCGGCCCACCCGGGCCTAAAGCCGGTGGTTGAAAATACGGCGTCCAATGAAATTCAGGATCAGTATCTTGCGAGTGATCTTGCAATCGAGCGGCTCGGTTGGCGTCCACAGTACAGCCTGCGCCAAGGGTTGACAGAGACGATGGCTTGGTACAGCGACTACCTTGAGAGGAGTGGCGCTTAGGCATCAGATGATTGCCGGTTGATTCGGGTTGTCATTTGGTTCTGTGAACTACTTTTAGTGTGATGCGCAATTATATTTTCGCGATCTTGTGTCTGTGTAGGGTGCAATGCGCGGAGCCTGGCAGTGTGGTAGTCAATGACTAAGACAGCGGCGGAACTAAGAAAAGAGATTTTGAAATCGGTGGCGCGCTACTACGAGGTGGCGCATGCTGACCGGACTTTTGTGCGCGGAAAAACGCGCGTTCAGTATGCCGGTCGAGTGTATGACGAGAAGGAAATGGTTGGGATGGTAGATGCTGTGCTTGACTTTTGGCTGACGGCCGGCCCACGTGCGCAGGAATTCGAGCGCGTTCTAGCGGAGTTCATTGGCACCCGGGAAGTGATTCCAGTGAACTCGGGTTCCTCGGCAAATCTTGTTGCGGTCACTACGCTTTGTTCTAAGCAGCTGCGGGGGCGGCGCCTAGAAGCAGGAGATGAAGTGATTGTGCCCGCGACGTCTTTTCCGACCACCGTGGCGCCAATTGTCCAGAATCGCCTACTGCCAGTCTTCGTGGATTGTTCCATCGGTGATTACAACATTGATCCGGATGCGATTGAGGCCGCAATTTCGCCGCGCACGCGCGCCCTCATGTTTGCGCATACATTGGGCAATCCAGCCGATATGTCCAGAATTATGCCGCTGGTGAAGAAACATAACTTATTGTTGATTGAGGACACGGCGGACGCTCTTGGATCGAAGTTTGATGGGCAGATGCTGGGTACGTTTGGTCAGATCGCGACGTTAAGTTTTTATCCAGCGCATCACATTACCATGGGGGAAGGTGGCGCGGTTTACACAACCAGCCGGCGACTTGCAAAAATTGCGCGCACTGTGCGGGATTGGGGCCGCGACTGTTGGTGCGGGTACGACAATCCTGTGGATGGCAAGTGTGGAATTCGCTTTGATCGGGAGATCGATGGCATTGAGGGGCACTATGACCATCGCTACTACTATACCGAGATTGGCTACAACTTGAAAATTACCGATCCGCAGGCGGCAATGGGAGTGGCTCAACTTGCCAAACTTCCTAGTTTTGTTGCCGCGCGAAAGCGCAACTTCAAGTATTTGTATGATGCGCTTGCACGCTATAGCGAGTTTCTGGCAATGCCAGAATGGCACCCGCTTGCTGACCCATCGTGGTTTGCATTCCCGCTTAGCGTGCGGCCCGGCGCACCGTTTGCGCGCCGCGACATTACGCGATTTTTAGAACATCGTGGCGTGGAAACGCGCTTGCTGTTTGCGGGAAATATTCTGCGCCAGCCCGGATACAAGGACATTGAGCGCCGCGTTGTGGGTGATCTTGCAAAATCTGACCTGGTGATGGCACATACCTTTTTTGTGGGCGTGTATCCGGGTTTGGATCAGCCGCGGTTGGACTACATGGTCGACATGTTTGGCGAGTTTTTTGCCAGCCTGTAGCTGCGGTCAGCTCAGATCGTTTTCTAGACAGTGGTGTAACGCGTGAAGCTGTCCGTTATCGTATGCGTATTTAACGAGCGAGGAACAATTCTGGAGCTGTTAGAGCGGGTACAAATGGCAGAACTCGGTCCAGGTTGGGAGCGCGAGGTGATTGTGGTAGATAACTGTTCGACTGATGGGACGCGCGAATTACTTCAAGAAGTTGCGAAAAGGCCGGGATCGAGTGTTGCGGTGATCTTCCAGGCTGAAAATGCTGGAAAGGGAAATTCGGTGAGAACTGCAATACCCATGTGCACTGGTGACTTTGCTATTACTCAGGACGCCGATTTGGAGTACCACCCGCGTCATTTTGCGCGGCTGCTGAGCCACGCGACGGATCAGCGACTTGATGTGGTCTACGGTTCACGAGTGCTGGGCGGCCGACGCTACCATAGCTATGCGGTTAATTATTGGGCGGTGCGTTTCTTGACTGCGCTGACAAATCTTTTGTTTGGGTCGCAGTACAGCGATGTTGCGACGAATTACAAGTTGGTGCGCACTTCGCTGCTGCAGTCGCTGCGGCTGACATGCACGGGCTTTGACTTGGATTTTGAGTTGAGCGATAAGCTGGCTCTGGCGACGCGCCGAATTGGAGAGGTGCCGATTGACTTCGAGCCGCGGACATTTGCGCAGGGCAAGAAGATCCGGGCACGCGACGGCATGCGCGCGTTTTGGGTGATACTGCGCGACCGCTTTGTGCCGGTTTACTGGCACTAGCCGGTGAAGCTGTCCATCATCGTGTGCGCGTTCAACGAGCGCGAGACAATTGAGCAATGCCTGGCGCAGATACAAGCTGCCGATTTGGGGAGCGGATGGGAGCGCGAGATTATAGTGCTCGACAACTGTTCGACTGACGGCACACGTGAGTTTTTGCGGGCGTACACAGGCCCGAACACCATCATCGTGTTGAATGAGCACAACCTCGGTAAGGGTGGATCGATCAGGCAGGGCTTTGCACTTGCTACTGGAGAGTATGCCGTGATACAGGATGCGGACTTGGAATATCCGCCGGCGCAACTGCGCCGCTTGATAGAAGCGGTTGAGCAGCATGGCGCCGATGCTGTGCTGGGCTCGCGGGTGATTGGTGGCACGGCACGTTATCATTATGTGCATGCGTTTCTTGGAATACGATTGCTGTCTGGGCTTACTAACTTATTTTTCGGGAGCAGTTTGACGGATGTGGGCACTGCTATCAAGTTGGTGCGAACCGATATTACTAGGTCACTCAATCTTGTTGGCAACGGATTTGATTTGGACTTCGAACTGGTGAATAAGATCTTGCTTGCTGGATTTACCGTTCACGAGGTTCCGGTTGATTACTTTCCACGCACATATGCGCAAGGAAAGAAGATTACTGTGCGCGACGGACTGCTTGCCGTGTGGGTTATCTTGCGCGATCGTTTGGGACTCTCGCGCACGCTGCGCTCTGACGCGGTGCTGGAACGGCGGAGCGCTAAATAGGAGATCTCATGCGGATTGCGTTTTCGGGTTCGATTGCTTATGACTATTTGATGACTTTCCCGGGAAGTTTCAAGGAGCATATTCTTCCAAACATGGTTGACCGGTTGAGCCTTAGTTTTTTGGTGGACAAAATGGATCGGCGGCCCGGTGGCATAGCGCCGAACATCGCATACAACCATGCGCTGCTGGGGGGTGACGCAACGGTGATCGGTACCGTTGGTATCGATTTCTCCGGTTACCGCGAGAGTCTGCTGGCGGCTGGCGTAAAACTGGAAGGCGTGCGCGAGATTGATGGGCTGTTTACGGCTTCGTTTTTTGTGACGACTGACCAGGATCACGCGCAGATCGCATCGTTTTATCCGGGTGCGATGGCGCGCTCAAGTGAGGTGCTGCTGGCGGAGCTGCAGCCACAACCGGAGCTGGTGGCTATTTCTCCGGATGATCCGGCAACTATGCGCCAGCGAGTGCGGGAATGCCGCGCGGCAGGCCTGCCATATTTGTATGATCCCAGCCAGCAAATTGTACGCCTCGATAATGATGATTTGCGCGAGGGAATTGAAGGGGCGCACATGTTGTTCGTCAACGATTACGAATTCGGCTTGCTGCGCCAGCGGCTGGCTGTGAGCATCGAGGAAATTACGCGGCGCGGAACAATACTTGCGATCACGAAAGGCGCAGCGGGTTCGGTGACGTATGCGGGCGGCACGGAGTATGTGGCGCCGTCGTTCGCGGCTGGACAGGAGGCTGATCCCACCGGCGTGGGCGATGCATTTCGTGGTGGCTGGCTGCGCGGTGTGGCCGCCGGGTTGTCATGGGATCTGTGCGGACGGGTGGGGGCTCTAACGGCCACTTATTGTTTGGAGCATGTCGGGCCGCAGGGGCACCGCTACTCAATCGCAGAGTTCGTAGCGCGCTTTCGCACGCTGCAGGACGATGGCGGTGCGCTGGATGTACTGCTGCAATAACGCCCCATTTTTGCTTGCGGGATAGTACAATAATGCGGCGGGCGCCGGCTGGATGGCAGCCCGTTTTCTTTGTGCCCCAAAGTTTTGGAAATTTCCAAGTTGGGCTGATGAGTGTGTATCCAATGGAACAGGTGCTGCATGCGGTGCCCCATTGTATTTTAAAATGATTAGTGTAAGGGAGTAAATTGATGCGCGAATTTGAGATTAAGAATGCTGATCTGGCGCAGGGTGGCCGGCACCGAATTGACTGGGCGGAGCTGGAGATGCCCGTACTGCGACAGGTGATGACACGCTTTGCCAAGGAGCGGCCGCTTGCGGGCTTGCGTGTGTCTGCATGCCTGCATGTGACTGCAGAGACTGCAAATCTGATGCGTACGCTGCAAGCCGGTGGTGCGGATGTTGTGATCTGCGCGTCTAATCCGCTTTCTACGCAAGACGATGTTGCGGCATCGCTGGTGGTGCATGATGAGATTCCGGTGTATGCGATCAAGGGCGAGGACAACGCGACTTACTACAAGCACCTTACTGCGGCGCTGGACTTCAAGCCGAAGATGACGATGGATGACGGGGCTGATCTCGTGAGCTTGCTGCACAAAGAGCGTGCGGGGCAGCTAAAGGATGTAGTTGGCGGCACAGAAGAAACTACAACGGGCGTCATTCGGCTGAAGGCGATGGCGAAAGATGGTGCGCTAAAGTTCCCGGTGATTGCGGTGAACGATGCGTTGACCAAACATTTGTTTGACAATCGCTATGGCACCGGGCAGAGCACGCTGGATGGCATTGTGCGTGCGACTAATATTTTGCTGGCTGGCAAGTGCTTTGTGGTGGCGGGCTACGGCTGGTGCGGCAAAGGTTTGGCGCGGCGGGCTGCTGGCATGGGTGCGAATGTGATTGTTACCGAGATTGACCCGTTGTCCGCGCTTGAGGCATTGATGGATGGCTTCCGGGTTATGCCCATGGCTGAAGCAGCTGCGCAGGGTGACATCTTTTGCACGGTGACTGGTGATAAATTTGTTCTGGATGGCCAGCACTTTAAACAAATGAAGGATGGCGCGATCATTTGTAATTCCGGCCACTTTAACGTGGAGATTAATATTGCAGCGCTGGAGAAGCAGGCCGGCGGGAAGATGCGGCGCGTGCGTGAGTTTGTGGACCAGTACACGATGGCGGACGGGCGGCGAATCAATTTACTGGGAGAGGGCCGGTTGGTGAACTTGGCGGCTGCTGAGGGGCATCCGGCGAGCGTGATGGATATGAGTTTTGCCAATCAGGCGCTCTCGGCTGAGTACATGCTGTTGCATGCTGCGACGCTTGGCAATGATGTGCATGTGGTCCCGCCGGATGTGGACCGCGAGATTGCGCGTCTTAAAATTGAGGCGATGGGCGTGCGCATTGACGTGCTTACCGCCGAGCAGACAAAATATCTTAACTCGTGGGAGGAAGGCACCTAACCTCCTGGGTTTCGTTGTGAATTGATAGAGCCCAAGGCTAGCCTTGGGCTCTATTGTTTTTGGCGGGAATGTTTCTAGTGGTAGAACTTTGTTCGATGAATACGCTGTCCTGTAATGTGATGGTTTGCGTTCTCAGAATCGGTTCAAGCAGAACTGAAATCCAAGGTATTTGATTTGAGTCTAAATCAAACTCATTGCCACGCACAGCTCGGCGTTTTGCAGTGAGCCGCCGGCGGCGCCTTTGATTGTGTTGTGCGACAGCACAACGTAGCGTGCATGCAATACGCTGTCGGCGCGCACGCGGCCTACTACGGTTGTCATGCCGCCACCAGCGTCGCGGTCGAGGCGCGGCTGGGGGCGACTTTGCTCCGGGCGGACTTCGATGGTGCGGCTGGGTGTGCTGGGCAGGCTGGCAACAATGGCAGGCGGCTTGAAGTCATGCAGCACCGCAATAATGTCTGCGGGCGTTGCTGCGGTGCCAAATTCAACCGTTACGCACACTGTGTGGCCATCGAGCACTGGTACGCGGTTTGTGTGTGCTGAAATCTGAATTGGTGCGGGTTCGATTTGAGCAGCCTGCAGATTGCCAAGCATCTTGCAAGTTTCGCGCTCCATTTTTTCTTCTTCGCCGCTGATGTACGGCACGACGTTGTCTATGAGGTCCAGTGCGGATACGCCGGGATAGCCCGCGCCTGACGCTGCCTGCATGGAGACGGCAAAGATGCGGCGCAAGCCAAAAGCCGCTTGCAAAGGTTTGAGCGACACCGTAAAGCCGGTGGCGGTGCAATTGCAGTTTGTGGCAATGGAGCCGGACCAGTTGCGCAGGCGGCGCTGCGTGGTTAGCAGTGCAGCGTGATCAGCATTTACTTCAGGAATTAGTAGCGGGACATCTGGAGCCATGCGGTAGGCAGAAGCGTTTGAGAAAACGTGCTGGCCGGCAGCGGCAAATGCGGGCTCTATGTCTTGCGCAAGGTCTGCGGAGAGGGCACTGAATACTATCTCGGCGTCAATTCCGGGCTGGGTGTCATGGACACGCATGTTGCGCGCCCAGTCCGGCATGGCGCTGGGAAGAATCCAGCGGCAGCCTTCCCCATAAGTTTTCCCGACGGTGCGGTCAGAGCCTGTCAACACTGTGACCTCAAACCATGGGTGGTTATGCAGCAGCTGTACAAAGCGCTGCCCAACTGCGCCCGTGGCGCCCAAGACTGCTACCTTACGTTTGCTCATGTGCGGCGGTCTCCACTGCGCGTCAGGCTACTATCAACGCATGAATTGCGCGCACTGAGTCGTCCGATTGCTCAGTGCTTACAATTAAGCTGATGCTGCATTCTGATGATCCTTGTGCGATTGCAAGAATATTAATTTGCTGGCTGCCAAGTGCGGTGAACACGCGGCCGGGAATGCCGGGTACTGTGCTCATGCCGGACCCAACAACTGAAACGATCACCACGCTCGGGCGGTCCCAGATGCGGTCAATTTCCTTGCGCACCAGTTCGCCGGTGAATTCGGTGTTGAGGGCGGCAACGACGCGGCTGCTGTTGGGGCTTGGCACGGTGAAGCAAATGCTCTGCTCTGAGGAGGCTTGCGTAATGAGCGTGACGCTGGTGCCGGTGCGCGCTACCGCACCAAACGCGCGCGCTGCTATACCCTGCACACCAAGCATGCCGCGCCCTTCGATGGTAACGAGGCTTTGATCTTTGATTGCCGTCACTGCTTTCAGCGGTTCGCTGGCGGAGGGTGCGCTGCTGTCAGCCACGATGCGGGTGGCGGGGCCTGCCGGGTTGAATGTGTTGCGAATCCAGAGCGTGCCGCCATGTTCAATCATTGGGCGCACCGCCAGCGGGTGCAGCACCTTGGCGCCGTAGAACGCCAGCTCTGAGATTTCGCGAAAGGTGACGGTGGGCAGTGTGCGCGCATTTGGCGCAATGCGCGGATCGGTGCTCATTACTCCGTCCACATCCGTCCAGATGACAACTTCATCTGCGTCGAGCACGCTTCCAATAATGGCTGCGCTGTAGTCGCTGCCGCCGCGCCCGAGGGTGGTGATGGCTCCAGAGGCGGTGGCGCCGATGAAGCCTGTAATGACGGGCACGCTGCGGTTGCGCAGCAGTGGCAAGAGTCTTGTGCGGCACAGATCCCGGGTTACCTCAAAATCAGGGCGCGCTGCCTGGAATGTGGCATCGGTGCGAATGATATCCATTGCGCGCACGGCTTCGGCAGCGCAGCCGCTCTCGCGCAAGTGCGCTGCCATCAGGTGCATGCAGATGCGTTCGCCGAGCGAGGAGATTGCATCTAAAGCACGCGGAGAAGCTTCTCCGAGCACCTCCACTGCATGGCATAGGGCGCGGAATTCTCCGATGTGGGTTGCGATGCGTTCGTTCACGAGTGATTGTTCGGCCGCTGTTGTGAGCAGTGAAGCGACGGTGTCGGCGTGCCTGGCTTGCAGCGTGGTGGCAAGATCCTGCCAGCCGTTCTCGCCGCGCGAGGCAATGTCGGCGCCATCCAGCAGGAGATTTGTGACGCCACTCATGGCTGAGACAACGACTGCAACCTGCGTGCCTTTGGCATGCTCGGCGCGCACGAGAAGGGCTGCAGCACGCAGCGCGTCGGCACTGCCGACGGATGTGCCGCCAAATTTCATAATGCTAAGCGTAGTCATGCGTTTATTGCCGCGCATGCCGTTCGGTCGGGCTTGCGTCAGGTTGTGCGAGTGAACGAAGTGTAAATCAGTCCGTGGTAACGAAGAGGAGCTGCAACGCGCTGTAAATTTGCGGTGTGGAATTGGAGCTGACTTTGGCTTTTGGTATGTTGGGTGCGGACCCTGACGCTAGCTTGTGTTGCATAGCGATATTTTATCAGAGACTGCGCCTGCGCGGTGAGGGACCGTACGGCAAGCAAGTAAGTGATTGATGCCAACGATATAATTTGTACGATGGCTGGTATATGCGCGAAGCGATAGATCCGTATGAATTGCTCGGTGTGCGGCCGGGATGTTCGGTGGATGAAATCCGGCAGGCGTTAAGTGCCCGCGTTGCTGCGGTGCACTATAGCCTTGATCCGTTGGCGGCGCAGCGCTTGCCGCAAATTTACGATGCGGGTGCCGCATTGCTGGCACAGGCAGCGGATGCGGGCGCGGCTGGTGCGACACCGGCGGATGTTGAGTTGCGGGCGCGGCAACGGCGGCGGCGCGCGCGGGCTGCGGTTGTGCCGGTGTACTCGGCTCTTGCGGTGTTGTTTTGCTTCGCGTGGTTTGTGGCGCGGCCAGGAGAAACGCTTGGTGCAATCTGGCGCATCATTGATTTGGTTACAGGCCAGCCGAGTTGGACCGTGTTGGCTGCGCTGCCCGTGGCGACTGCTGTGGAACAAAGGGATGCGGTTGAAGCTACGAAGCCTGCGCCCGCAATCTCTGTTGTGGTGGTTGTTGCGACTAAGATCGCAGCTTCATCTGCGCCGCCTAAGGCAACGGCGACTGCTGCGGCAACTTTGGAGCCGGAGCTGCGTGCATGCGTTTCTGGGCCGGGCCTTAATGTGCGTGCTGGCCCGGGCACCAATTACGAACGCATTGAGTTGCTGGTAAGTAATCAGTGCGTAGTGATCGAGGCGGTCGATAAATCCGGGAATTGGGTACTGGTTTCTGCAAAGGAGGTATTTGCGGGAACGGGGTGGGTGTCGCTGCCCTACTTGTTGCTGCCGGATGGCGCTTTGGCGGTGCCGGTTGCAACGGCATCCGCGCAGCCATTAGCTCCAACTGTGGCAGCGGCTGCCAGCCCGGCAGCTGAGTTTGGTGCGCAGCAGGCATCCGCCGCGGTGGTTGGGCTTGGCCAAATTCAAAATGCCCCCGAAGCATGCCTGATGACTTTGAATGGAGCGACGAGCGCCGAACTCAACCAGCAGCTGCAGGCGTTGCTTGCCGCGCAGGGCACGCGCGGTGTGGGGCGTACGGACATGGAGTTTGGGCTGAACTACGTGCGCTACCGCGACGGCAGTTGCGGTGCCGCTGCGGACGCAAAGGTGACGCTGAAGCAAACGGTGTTGATGCCGTGCTGGGCGCCGCCGGCAGAGGCGGGCGCTGCGCTCGTGGCGCGCTGGCAGGAACTGATGATGGACCGCATTGCAGTGCACGAACAGCGGCACGTGAACATAAACATTAGCGGGCGCGACACGATTGAGGCCGCGGTGCGCGCGGCCACATGCGAAAACGTGGAGTCCGAGTTCAGCCGGGCGGTGGCAGCGGTGACTGCGCAGCATACGCAGTTTGACGCGGACCCAGCGAATCACACTGCGCGCTGGCCTTAATCCAGCTGAAGCCTGCAGTAGGCCGGCGCTTCACATTATGCTGGGCGCCAACTTGAATAAAGAATTATGCGGCGGTCAGCTGAGTTTCTTGCTGCGAACTTCAGTTGAGATTATTCGTTTGATTGTGTCGGGCGGGCTGCGATGGCAGGGCGAGGGGCAAGCGGTTGATGAGGAGGTTATAGCTTCGGCGGATGCACGCCCCGCTCGACGATGTGGCAGATGATGTGGCCAACTGAAATGTGAATCTCTTGAATGAGTGCGGTGGCTGTGCTGGGCACTGAAACACAAATCTGCGCAAGATCGCGAAGCGGACCAGCTGCTCCAGTCAGGGCAACTGTTGCCATTCCCAGCGCATGCGCTGCTTCAAACGCGCGCAGTATGTTGGGCGATGCGCCGCTGGTGCTTATGCCGAGCAGCACATCCGCTGGTTTGCCAAGCGCCTGCACTTGGCGCGCAAAGATGTCTTCGAACTTGAAGTCATTGACGAAGCCGGTGAGGAATGAGCTGTCGGTGGTGAGTGCCAGCGCCGGCAGGGCCGGTCTTACAAAACCCGCGGTCAGCCGGCTGGTGAATTCTGCTGCGAGATGCTGGCAATCAGCAGCGCTGCCGCCATTGCCGCACAGCAGCAGTTTGCCGCCGGCGCGCATGCAGTCCGTAATTTTCTGTGCAGCGGCTGCAATTGATGGTGCGCATTGTGTGGCTGTGGCGCGGCGCAATTCTGCGCCGGCGTGCAAGTGGGAGGCGATGAGTTCGGCGGGCATGCATTTACACTTGTAGTTGGCGCAGCAGTGTGGCCATTTCAATGGCGGCCTGCGCTGCATGCGCACCGTTGTTGCCGGCTTTGGTGCCTGCGCGTTCCCAAGCCTGCTCAATATTTTCGGTGGTGAGCACGCCAAAAATCACCGGCACCCCGCTTTGCTGGCTTGCGCTGGCAATCCCAGCCGCAGCATGGGCGGATACTAGTTCGTAGTGGGTGGTTGCTCCCCGAATAACAACGCCGAGGCAAATCACTGCATCGTAGTTGCGGGAGTCAGCCAGTTTGCGGGCAACAAGCGGCAGCTCAAATGCGCCGGGCACCCAAGCCACATCCACATCCGGTTCGGCAACGCCGTGCATGCGGAGCGCTGTTTGTGCACCGCGCAGCAGCTCCAAACCAATTGTGTCATTGAAGCGTGAAATGGCAATTGCGATTTTCAGGCCAGTGCCGACCAGATTGCCTTGAAAAGTTTTTCCCATAATTTGATTCTCCAAAGTTGATGTTTGTATGAAATGTGCGCTGCGTAGTTGGATTGTGCGCCGGGAGATTTATCCTGGGAGGTTGTGTCCCATTTTTTCGCGCTTGGTTTGCAGGTAGAAATTGTTGTGGCCGGTTGCGCCAGCAATCAGCGGCAGGCGTTCGACTACTTCAATGCCGTGGCGGTGGAGCCCGTCCATTTTGGCAGGGTTGTTGGTTAAAAGGCGGATGCGGCTAACACCCAAGTCGCGCAGTATGTGGGCTGCCACTCCATAGTCGCGGGCATCCGCAGGCAATCCTAGTTGATGGTTGGCTTCTACGGTGTCGTAACCTTCATCTTGCAGGGCGTAGGCCCGAATCTTGTTGAGCAATCCGATGCCGCGTCCTTCTTGCCGAAGGTAAAGGATGATGCCAACTCCCGCCTCCATCACCAGGCGCTGGGCCTCGGCTAACTGCGCGCCGCAGTCACAGCGCTGCGAACCCAGTACATCGCCGGTGAGGCACTCTGAGTGCAGGCGCACGAGCGGAACTTGCGCAGAGTTTTGCGAAAGATCGCCCGCAACCAGTGCCAGCTGGGGCGGCTGCAGCAGTGTGTCTTCGTATGCGATCAATCTGTAGTTCCCATAGCGCGTTGGGAGAATTGTTTCGGCGTGGCGGGTGGCCGATGAGGCATGCTGATTCCGGTAGGCGCACAGGTCGGCGATTGAAATGATCTTGATGCCATGGAGCGCAGCAAATTCTGTGAGTAGCGGCAAGCGGGCCATTGTGCCGTCGGGCGCCATGATTTCGCAAATTACAGCGGCGGGTTGCAGGCCTGCCAGCGTGGCCATATCCAGTGAGGCTTCTGTTTGGCCGCGGCGTGTGAGCACGCCGCCGGGCGCGGCGCGCAGCGGGAACACATGCCCGGGGCGTCCCAGGTCCGCGGGTTTTGTGTGCGGGTTGAGCAGGGCGCGGATTGTGGTGCTGCGGTCGAACGCCGAAATACCGGTTGAAACTCCGTGGCGGGCCTCAACTGAAATTGTGAACGGTGTGCCGAACCCGGAGGTGTTGGAGCTTGAGGGCACCATCAAGGGCAGCTCCAGTGCATCGAGGCGCTCGGCCGGCATGGCTATGCAGATCAAGCCGCAGGCTTCGCGCGCCATAAAGTTGATGGCTGCCGGTGTGGCAAACTCGGCTGCGATCGCAAGGTCGCCCTCATTTTCGCGGTCTTCATCATCGACGATGATCACGAATTTTCCAGCGCGGTAATCTGCGAGTGCAGATTCAATTGTTGCCAGTGTCATGACGAACCCCCTCAACCAGCGACTTAACATATTTTCCGAGGATATCCACTTCGATGTTTACGCGGGCCCCGGCTGGTTTGCGCGGCAGCGTGATGTGTGTTTGCGTGTAGGCCACGAGCATGAAGGTAAAGAAATCGCGGGTGACGTCCACCACAGTCAGGCTTGTGCCATCAATGGCTACATAGCCTTTGGGAACAATCAGGCGCAGCAGTTCCGGTGCGGTTTCTATCGTCAGCCAGAGCGAGTCGCCTTCCGGCTGCATTTTTGAGATGACGCCGGTGCCATCCACATGGCCCTGCACAAAATGCCCGCCGATGCGGCCGTTGGCTGCGAGCGAGCGTTCCAGATTTACTTCCGCAGCGGTTTCAAGTTCGCCAAGGTTGGTGCAGCGCAGGGTTTCTGGCGAGAGCCCGACTGTAAATGAGTTCTTGTCAAAGTGCGTGACGGTGAGGCAGGTGCCATTGATGGCAATGCTGTGGCCAAGCTGCATATCTGCCAGCACGCCGGCAGCTGCTATGCGCAGCTGCCAGCCGCCATCTGCCTGCCAAAGGCGTTGCACACGTCCGACTTCTTCGACAATACCGGTAAACATCAGAATGATTTTGTTTTACAGATGACGGATGTCATTGTGCTGCGGATGTCAGGCTGCTGATCACATCGGCCTCGATGCACAAGTCTGTCCCTAAAGTTTGCACATGCAAGGGGCTGAGGCGCACGGCATCGTGCAGAGACAGGGCGCCGGGATCGCCGACTGCGCTCGGCGCGCTGCTGCCGCCAATCACCAGCGGCGCGAGGAACACGCAAACGCGATCCACAAGTTTGTAATCAAAAAGTGCGCCGAGCAGCTGTGCACCGCCTTCAGCCAGCACGCTGAGGTGTTCTCTGCGCCCCAGTTCTGTCATCAAGCTGGGCAGATGCACGCGTCCGTTGGTATCTGCGGGCAGCTGCCAGACCTCGATTCCTTTGTGTCTGAGTGCGTCCCGCAATTCTGGATTTACCAGATCAGTTGTGGCGAGCGCTGCCTTGCCGGGCAGCGCGGCATCGAAAACGCGCGCTGATGCGGGCACGCGGCCGCGGCTGTCCACAATCACGCGGAGCGGGTGTTTGGGGTTGCGGGTTTTGTCTGCAAGGCGGGTTGTGAGCTGCGGGTCATCTGCGACAACGGTGCCGGCGCCCACCAAAATCGCGTCGGTGCAATCGCGCAGTGTATGGCCGTAGTCGCGCGCCGCCGGGCCGGTGATCCATTGTGAGTTGCCGTTGCGCGTTGCAATCTTGCCATCGAGGCTGGCGGCAAATTTGGCAGTTACGTACGGCAGGCTGTGTGTCATTAGTTTGAAGAACGGTTGGTTGAGCTGGCGCGCTTCAGTTTCACAAAGGCCGACGTGAGTTGTAATTCCGGCCGCGCGCAGCATGGCGGTGCCACGGCCGTTGACCAGCGGATTCGGGTCTGCAACTGCAGCGTAGATCTCGCGCACCCCCGCCGCAATCAAAGCGTCCGAGCACGGCGGGGTGCGGCCGTGGTGGGCGCATGGCTCGAGCGTTACATAAAGCGTGGCGCCGCGGGCGTGGCTGCCGGCGCTTGCCAGTGCGAGCGCTTCGGCGTGCGGCGCGCCGGCGTGCGAATGCCAACCTTCGCCCACCACCTCACCCGAGTGCACGAGCACAGCGCCCACCATTGGATTGGGGCTGGTGCGACCGCGCGCATTTGCTGCGAGTGCCAGTGCGTGCTGCATGTGCCGCCGATGCACGGCAGTGGATGGTTTTGATGTCATCGACTGCTAGCCGTGGCGGCCGGCACATGTCCGGAATCAACCCCAAGAATTTTCAGCAACGTTTGCAAACCTTGTCCTTCTGCGGGGCAACAAAAACCCCGCACTAATATTCTGCGGGGCGAATGCAAACCACGGGTGTGCACTGCTGCGATGCTGCCTGATGCAAAAAAACACCCCGAAGCTCTGGGAACTTCGGGGTGAAACAGCATGCAGAGCAGTCACCATTCTGGTGCCGGCCCGTGTTTACCTTCTTTCATCCGGACTATACCGTCGGCCTCGAAGTTTCATCGAGTCGTGCTGGTGCGTTGGCACCGGCTTGCGGGCTTTACCGCCGATCGGGAATTGCGACTCTTTTAGTTTTGTCGCTCACCCTGCCCCGAAGGTGTTATTCAGTTGTAGTGGAATTGTACCGCACTAGTTTGGAGTGCGGTGCGGAGCATTGGCGGGGGTGCGGAAAGTGGGCTGGCCGCGTACAAGCTGGCTGCTGATACGCCGGCAGCTGCCGGCAATCTGGCTGCTGCCAGTACGGTGCGGGGTGCTGGTTGGCTCCGGTTAGCGGCGGGTACTAAGTCGCACACGAATCACTTGTAGTCTGCATAGTTTATACACATGGGTGGCGTAATCTACTGTTGTAGCGGGACATCGGGTCCGGCGTTGAAATCAGAAAATGGAGAAACAAAATGTTCAATCGAATTTTCCGGATCAGTTTGATGGTGGCGATTGGTGCCATCGTGGTTGCGGGGCTCGGAGCGGCCACAACCGCAGGCATTGCGGCGGCACGCGGTGAGCTGGGCATGGGGCAGGCACGCTCGGGCAGCGGTATGGCATCCATTCGTATGGGCCGTGACAACCACGGCATGGGTGACCACAGGAACTTCAAAAATGATGCGAACATTGCGCCCGCCGGTATGGACGGTGAGATGGGTGCGGGCGACGGCGCGGAGATGCAACATGGTGCCATGCCGGGTTCCGGCGCAGAGGCCGGAATGCAACCGATGCCGCCGCAGTGGCTGATGGTTGCGCGGGGCTTGCTTCGCGCGGTTGCCAGCCTGGTGCCACTGGCATTGTTCGTTGCCGGGATCAGCTGGGTGCTGCATCGCACAAGCGCGTTAAAGCCAGCGCCGGCTGCGTAAACCGAAACGCAGGCGCCCGGCCCGCATGCGTGGGCCAGGCGTTTTGCGTTTAAATGGCCCGGGTGGGTGTGTGGGCTCCGGTTTCTCGATCATGAAATGTGGATGATAGTGGCGGCTTCGGCGGTAACTGGTTATCCAATGCATTCGGTTCGCACTCTGGCAGGTGACTTTATATTTATGCTGCTGCCGGCGGGCGGCTTAAGGATTGGTTTTTGGGCGCACGGTAAACTTAGCACAGGAATTGCGCCAGTTGTTCACAATTTCTACACATACGCGGGGTAATCTTATTGCAATTCTGGGCACACGCTCGGAGTTGGAGTGGAAAATTGGAGAAATATCATGTTCTATCGGATGTTTAGAATTAGCTTGATGGTTACGATCGGCGCCATTTTGGTAGCTGCGCTTGGCGCCGCCATCACCGTCGGTGTTGCCGCCTTGCGGGGCGAAAATGCAATGGGCATGCGCGGACATGCCGGCGGGCGCATGGAATTGCACATGGGTGGCCGGCATCACGAAAGAGGCCGCATGATCGCTCCAGAAATCGGCGGGGCGGAAAAAGGCACTGTCTCGGAAGCGCCCGATGCAATGCAGCTGATGCCGCCGCCGCCGCAGTGGCTCATGGTTGCGCACGGATTGCTGCGCGCGGTAGCGGCGCTAGTACCACTGTCGTTGATTGTGGCTGGCCTCGCGTGGGTGCTGCACCGCACTGCCGACGCTGGGGCGGCGCCGGCTAAATAGCAATGCGGCTTTGCGCCCGGCCTTTCAAGACTTGGCTGGGCGCTT
>OFRL01000369.1_pt1 | contig 22284 bp, 18 predicted proteins | sample 1543121 | NCBI WGS metagenome assembly OFRL01 (sample SAMN07774228, study PRJEB24372) | wastewater metagenome | isolation source: Lake Maggiore Cannobio | place: Italy: Cannobio | collected 2016-01
ATCCGCAGATGCATGCTTGACGGTCCCTCCACCCTGGCTCCTACATACCTCGTAGGAGCCGGGAGGAACATACAAGCCATGCTCGACTGGCGCCTCTGGAAAGCAGTCGAGCATGGCTCGACTCTACAGAAAAGAGCGGCGCCGCCGTGATCATTGCAGGTCGCGAAGATTCAGTTTCCGCAACGTCGGGTTCTTCCACGCGGTGATCCCGGCCACGCTCAGCACCGCGAACCCACCCAGCACCACTGCCGGCACCAGGCCGAGCAGCTTTGCCATCGTGCCGGCATAGAACGCGCCCAGCTCGTTGGACGAACTGATGAAGATGCCGTTGATCGACGACACCCGTCCGCGCATCTCTTCCGGCGTGGCCAGCTGCAGGATGGTCGAGCGGATCACCACCGACACGCCGTCGAAGGCCCCATAGAACAGCAGGATCAGCGCGGACAGCCAGAAGTGCTGCGACAGCCCGAAGCTGATCACGCACAGGCCGAAGCCGGCCACCGCGAACAGCAGCACGCGGCCGGCATTGCGGTGCAGCGGGTGGCGCGCCAGCCACAGGCCAACGCAGACCGAGCCCAGCGCCGGCATTGCGCGCAGGATGCCCAGGCCTTCCGGACCGTGGTGCAGGATCTCGTGCAGGAACGCCGGCAGCATCGCCACCACGCCGCCCAGCAGCACCGAGAACATGTCCAGCGCCATCGCCCCGACCATGATCCGGTTGCCGACCACGAAGCTCGCGCCTTCAGCGATGCTCTTGAAGATCGGGGCGGCCGGACCGGTATGCACCGGTTCTTCCACCTTCAGCGTGGCCAGGCAGGCCATCGCCACCAGCGCGAAGCCCGTGGCCACCGCGTAGGACAGGCCCTTGCCGCCGAAGCCGACCAGCACGCCGCCCAATGCCGGACCGGCCACCATGCCGGCCTGGAACACCACGGCGCCGAGGCCAGCGCCACGTGCGAACTGGTCACGGGCCAGCACGCGGGCGAACAGGGCGTTGTAGATCGGCGACAGGAAGGCGCGGACCATGCCGGTCAGCGCAATGGCCGCATAGATCGGCCACACGCCTTCGAACGGCAGCCAGCCCTTGGCCACGCCGGTCAACACCAGCGCGGTGGCGATCAACCCGGAGCAGGCGACCATGCCGAGCCGGCGGCGCGGCAGGTGGTCGACCAGATAACCAGCGAATGGCGCGACGCAGAAGAACGGCAGCACCTCGGCCAGGCCAACCAGGCCCAGCGAGAACGGATTGCGGGTGACTTCGTAGATGTGCCAGCCGACGGTGACCGCGACCACCTGGTAGGACAGCATCGCGAAGATGCGGTAGGCCAGCAGCTTGGCAAAACCGGGCCGGGACAGCAGCCCCAGCGCGGTGTCTTCGGCCGTGGCGGGTTCGCTCACGACGGGTCGCGCTGCAGCTGGGCCTGCGCGGTCTCGCGGATGAAGGCCAGCATCGCCGCCACGCCGTTGCTGCGGGTGGGCGAGAGGTGGCGGGCCAGGCCGATGTCCTGGATGTAGCTCGGTTCGGTGGCCAGGATCTCCTGCGCCGAGCGCCCGGAGTACACGCGCAGGGCCAGGAAGATCAGGCCGGAAACGATGGCCGAATCACTGATGGCGTGGAAGCGCAGCGACTGCGCATTGCCTTCCGGCACGATCCAGACCATCGACTGGCAGCCGAGCAGGCGGTGCTCTTCGGTCTTCCATTCGTCCGGGAAGGCGGGCAGCTTGCGGCCGAGGTCGATCAGGTACTGGTAGCGCTCGGACCAGTCGCCGAAGAAGCCGAATTCCTCGGCGATGGCGGTCTGGGCCTCGGCGGCGGTGGGTTCAAGCGGGAACGGGGAGTCGGTCACAACAGTCTCTACAGTGGAGCGTGGCCGGCGGACCGGCCACGGGGCAGGGTGGGTCAGCCGCGCTTGCGTGACCAGCGCACGCCCTGCGGGGTGTCTTCCAGCACGATGCCTTCGGTGGCCAGCTGGTCGCGGATGGCATCGGAACGGGCGAAATCGCGCGCCTGCTTGGCGGCGGCACGCTCGTCGATCAGGCCCTGGATGCGGGCATCTTCGCCATCATCGCTGGCCGCGGTGCCGAACCACTGCGCTGGATCGGCCTGCAGCAGGCCCAGGGCCAGGCCGGCACCGAGCAGTTCGCCCTTCAGGCGCACCTGTTCGGCAGGGTCGGTGGCCCGGCGTGCATCTGCGGCGATGCGGGCCACTTCGGCCAGTGCCTGCGGGGTGTTCAGGTCGTCATCAAGAGTCGCCTCGACCGTGGCCGGGATCGCCACGACCGCCTCGACCGACGCCAGCTCGCGCAGCGTGCCGTACAGGCGGTCCAGGGTGCGCACCGACTGCTCGATGAGGCCATCGGACCAGTCCAGCGGCTGCCGGTAGTGGGCCGACAGCAGGGCCAGGCGCAGCGCTTCCGGCGGGTGCTGGCGGACCAGGTCGTGCACGCGTTCGATGTTTCCCAGCGACTTGCTCATCTTGGCGCCGCCGAAGTTGAGCATGCCGTTGTGCAGCCAGAAGCGGGCGAAGATCTTGCCGCCGTGGGCACATTCGCTCTGCGCAAGCTCGTTCTCGTGGTGCGGGAACTGCAGGTCGACGCCGCCGGCATGGATATCGATGGTCTCGCCCAGGTGGGCGGCAGCCATCGCCGAGCATTCGATATGCCAGCCCGGGCGGCCACGGCCCCAGGGAGACTCCCAGCCAGGGAGGTCATCGCTGGACGGCTTCCACAGCACGAAATCGCCTGGGTCGCGCTTGTACGGGGCCACGTCGACGCGAGCGCCGGCCAGCATCTCTTCCGGGTCGCGGCGCGAGAGCTTGCCGTAGCCTTCGAAGCTGGCCACCGCGAACAGCACGTGGCCTTCGGCGGCGTAGGCATGACCATTGGCGATCAGCTGCTCGATCATGGTGATGATCTGCGGGATGTGCGCGGTCACTTCCGGTTCGATGTCCGGCGGCACCACGCCCAGCGCGGCCATGTCTTCACGGTAGGCGGCGGCGAACCTGTCGGTGATGGTGCTGATCGGCACGCCCTGCTCGCGCGCGGCGTTGTTGATCTTGTCGTCCACGTCGGTGATGTTGCGCGCGTAGCGCAGGCCACCGAAACGGCGTCGCAGCAGATCGGCCAGCACCCCGAACACTACCGGGCCACGGGCGTTGCCGATGTGCACGTAGTTGTAGACCGTCGGGCCGCACACATACAGGGTCGGACAGGCCGGGTCGAGCGGGGTGAACGGTTCGAGCTGGCGAGTCAGGTTGTTGTGCAGGCGCAGGGTCATGGGGCTGTGGCTGGGGGACAAGCCTGTGATTTTAGAACGTGTCGGCCCCCTTTGGGGGCACCGCCTGCCACCGGTGGACGCCGGGTCCAACCAGGGTGGGGTGGGCAGGAGCAGCGTGGACGGGTAATGTTCAGCCCCTTGCGCTCGCCACTGCCTACACTATTGCCGTGTCCTTGCTCCCTTCGCCAATGAAATCCACCGCGTTGCTGACCCTGGCCTGCCTGTCGGCGCTGGCCGCCGTGGCCCAGGCGCAGGAGGCCGAGCCCCGCAACCGGGTGGTGATCGTGGAGAACGTGAAGTTCGACTACGCGCAGGTACTGAACGTCGAACCCGTGTTCCAGACCCTGCGCGCGACCCGTACCGAAGAACACTGCGAGCCGGTCTCGACCCGGACCCTGGCGCCGGTCAATGTCACTGGTGAGGAGCCGGTCGAGGACAAGGGCCGAATCAGCCGCTTCTGGGACTCGGTACGCTCGATGTTCAAGCGCAGCGATGAAGAGGTCTCCGAGGATACCGCCGCCGAGTCACCGGCTCCGGCGCCGGCACCGGCCAACAATGGTCCGATGCTGACCCGCGACTGTCGCATCGTGCCGGTGGGACGTGAATTCCGCCGGCCCATCGCCTACGACGTGGACTACGTCTACAAGGGCACCAAGTACCGCTCGCGGCTGCCGGAAGATCCCGGCAACCGGCTCAAGATCCGGGTGTCGATCACCCCCTGGGTCGGCCCCGAGCAGGGCGCCGCCGGCAATCCCTGATTCTGCGACCCCGGCCCCTTGCGTCGGCCCCGGCCGCATGCAAAGATGGATGACCATGAAGCTCACCGACTTCCAGCACGACAGCAGCGCAGCCCGACAGGCGTCGGGCATGACCTCGCGTGCGCGTCGACCGGAACCCCACATCCTCGCTGGGTAACCGGAGCTTTTTGCTGTTCGTCCGAAAAAAACCCAGCCCGCCGGCTGGGTTTTTTCGTTTCCGCGTCATGAAAGCTGCAACTGCAACCTTTTCGTTCCACCTTTGCTTCCTGTTTTCCCTTCCACCGCGTCGAACCCGGCGCCGCCACGCAAGGAAAGATGATGTCCCCCAAGCACTTCCTGAACACCCAGGACTGGAGCCGCAGCGAGCTCGACGCGCTGCTGACCCAGGCCGCGCTGTTCAAGCGCAACAAGCTCGGCGACCAGCTCAAGGGCAAGTCGATCGCGCTGGTGTTCTTCAATCCGTCCATGCGCACCCGCACCAGCTTTGAACTGGGTGCGTTCCAGCTGGGTGCCCACGCGGTGGTGCTGCAGCCGGGCAAGGATGCGTGGCCGATCGAGTTCAACCTCGGCACGGTGATGGACGGCGATACCGAAGAGCACATCGCGGAAGTGGCCAAGGTGCTGGGCCGTTACTGCGACATCATCGCCGTGCGCGCGTTCCCCAAGTTCATCGACTGGGCCTACGACCGCCAGGACATCGTCCTCAACAGCTTCGCCAAGTACTCGCCGGTGCCGGTCATCAACATGGAGACCATCACCCACCCGTGCCAGGAGCTGGCCCACATCATGGCCCTGCAGGAGCACTTCGGCACCCAGGACCTGCGCGGCAAGAAGTACGTGCTGACCTGGACCTATCACCCCAAGCCGCTGAACACCGCCGTCGCCAATTCGGCGCTGACCATCGCCACCCGCATGGGCATGGACGTGACCCTGCTGTGCCCGACCGCCGACTACATCCTCGACGACCGCTACATGGGCTGGGCCGAGCAGAACGTGGCCGAGAGCGGCGGCTCGCTGAAGATCAGCCATGACATCGACAGCGCCTACGCCGGTGCCGACGTGGTCTACGCCAAGAGCTGGGGCGCGCTGCCGTTCTTCGGCAACTGGGAACCGGAAAAGCCGATCCGCGACCAGTTCAAGCACTTCATCGTGGACGAGCGGAAGATGGCGCTGACCAACAACGGTGTGTTCAGCCACTGCCTGCCGCTGCGCCGCAACGTGAAGGCCACCGACGCGGTGATGGATTCGCCGCAGTGCATCGCCATCAACGAAGCCGAGAACCGCCTGCACGTGCAGAAGGCGATCATGGCGGCGGTTGCCGGGCGCTGAATCAAACAAGGGGTAGAGCCGACCGTTGGTCGGCTGCTCCCGCAGCGGCGCATCCAACATTTCAGCCGACCAGCGGTCGGCTCTACCGAATTCCCATCCCCCAAGTGGACCTGATCCCCATGAGCAACAAAGACGTCGTTCTCGCCTTCTCCGGCGGCCTGGATACCAGCTTCTGCGTGCCGTACCTGCAGGAGCGCGGCTACAACGTGCACACCGTGTTCGCCGATACCGGCGGCGTGGATGATGAAGAGCGTGATTTCATCGAGAAGCGCGCCGCCGAGCTGGGCGTGACCAGCCACGTCACCGTCAACGGTGGCCCGGCCATCTGGGAAGGCTTCGTCAAGCCGTTCGTGTGGGCCGGCGAAGGCTACCAGGGCCAGTACCCGCTGCTGGTCTCGGACCGCTACCTGATCGTCGATGCCGCGCTGAAGCGTGCCGCCGAACTGGGCACCAACATCATCGCCCACGGCTGCACCGGCATGGGCAACGACCAGGTCCGCTTCGACCTGGCCGTGAAGGCGCTGGGTGACTACCAGATCATCGCGCCGATCCGCGAGATCCAGAAGGAACACACCCAGACCCGCGCCTACGAGCAGAAGTACCTGGAAGAGCGCGGCTTCGGCGTGCGCGCCAAGCAGCAGGCCTACACCATCAACGAGAACCTGCTGGGCCTGACCATGTCCGGCGGCGAGATCGACCGTTGGGAAGCCCCGGGCGAGGGCGCCCGTGGCTGGTGCGCACCGCGCAGCGAGTGGCCGGAGCAGGCGCTGACCGTCACCCTGAAGTTCGTTGAAGGCGAAGCCGTTGAACTGAACGGCAAGGCGCTGCCGGGCGACCAGATCCTGGCCCAGCTCAACAAGCTGTTCGCCCCGTACGGCGTCGGTCGCGGCGTGTACACCGGCGACACCGTGATCGGCCTGAAGGGCCGCATCGTGTTCGAGGCCCCGGGCCTGGTGTCGCTGCTGGCCGCACACCGCGCGCTGGAAGATGCGGTGCTGACCAAGCAGCAGAACCGCTTCAAGCCGGACGTGGCGCGCAAGTGGGTGGAGCTGGTCTACGAAGGCTTCTACCACGACCCGCTGAAGACCGACATCGAGGCCTTCCTGAAGTCCTCGCAGGCCAAGGTCAATGGCGAAGTGGTGCTGGAAACCCGCGGCGGCCGCGTCGATGCAGTGGCGGTGAAGTCGCCGCACCTGCTCAACACCAAGGGCGCCACCTACGCGCAGTCGGCCGACTGGGGCGTGGAGGAGGCCGAAGGCTTCATCAAGCTGTTCGGCATGAGCTCGACGCTTTACGCGCAAGTCAATCGCTGAGCGATTGACCACGCATTCCTCCTCAACCCTGCGCCGTTGGCGCGCCCCCTTCAACAAGAAGGGGGCTCTCCTCCAGATGCGCTCCGGTAGCGCTGGGCCATGCCCGGCGGAATTCCACAGGATTGTTGATTCATGCTTGAACAGACGCTCGATCACCTGCAGGCCCTGGTGTCCTTCGACACCCGCAACCCGCCGCGTGCGATCACCACCGGTGGCATCTTCGATTACCTGCGCGCGAACCTGCCCGGCTTCAACGTCGAGGTGATCGACCACGGTGCCGGTGCGGTCAGCCTGTACGCCGTGCGTGGTACGCCGAAGTACCTGTTCAACGTGCATCTGGATACCGTGCCGGATTCGCCGCACTGGAGTGCCGACCCGCACGTGATGCGCCGCCTGGAAGATCGTGTGATCGGCCTGGGCGTGTGTGACATCAAGGGCGCCGCCGCTGCACTGGTGGCCGCGGCCAACGCCAGTGATGGCGATGCCGCGTTCCTGTTCTCCAGCGACGAAGAAGCCAACGATCCGCGCTGCATCGCCGCGTTCCTGGCCCGTGGCCTGCCATATGAAGCGGTGCTGGTGGCGGAGCCGACCATGAGCGAAGCGGTGCTGGCGCACCGAGGCATCAGCTCGGTGCTGATGCAGTTCTCCGGTCGCGCCGGGCATGCCTCGGGCAAGCAGGATGCGGCCGCCAGCGCACTGCATCAGGCCATGCGCTGGGGCAACCGTGCGCTGGACCATGTGGAATCGCTGGCCTCGGCGCGCTTCGGCGGCCTCACCGGCCTGCGCTTCAACATCGGTCGCGTCGAAGGTGGCATCAAGGCCAACATGATTGCACCGGCCGCCGAAGTGCGGTTCGGGTTCCGTCCGCTGCCGTCGATGGACATCGATGGCCTGCTGGCGACCTTCGCCGGTTTTGCCGAACCGGAAGCCGCACTGTTCACCGAAACCTTCCGTGGCCCCAGCCTGCCGGCCGGTGACATCGCCGAGGCCGAGAACCGCCGCCTGCTGGCACGCGACGTGGCCGATGCGCTGGAACTGCCGATCGGCAACGCGGTGGACTTCTGGACAGAGGCCTCGCTGTTCTCGGCCGGCGGCTACACCACGCTGGTGTTCGGCCCGGGTGACATCGCCCAGGCCCACACCGCCGATGAGTTCGTGACGCTGGAGCAGCTGCAGCGCTACACCGACGCCGTGCACCGCATCATCGCCGCCGGCGCCTGATCGACTCTACAACGCCGCCCGGCCCTGGCCGGGTGGAACTGCAACGCGGCGACCGCCGCCTGTGACGAAACCGAAATGTCTCCTGCCCTCCAGCCCCACCGCCAGACCCGCCAGACCATCGTGCGCCTGCTTTCCAGCATGGCCAGCGCGAAGGAGATCAGCCAGTACCTCAAGCGCTTTTCTCAGTTGGATGCCAAGCGCTTTGCCGTGGTCAAGGTCGGCGGCGCGGTGCTGCGCGACGATCTCGACGCGCTGACCTCTTCGCTGTCGTTCCTGCAGGAAGTCGGCCTGACCCCGATCGTGCTGCACGGCGCCGGCCCGCAGCTGGATGCCGAGCTGTCGGCCGCCGGCATCGAGAAGCAGACTGTCAACGGCCTGCGCGTGACCTCGCCGGAGGCGCTGGCGATCGTGCGCCGGGTGTTCCAGCAGTCCAACCTGCGCCTTGTCGAAGCCCTGCAGCAGAACGGCGCGCGTGCCACCTCGATCACCGGTGGCGTGTTCGAGGCGGAGTACCTGGACGTGGACACCTACGGCCTGGTCGGTGAAGTGAAGCGGGTCAACCTGGCGCCGATCGAGGCCAGCCTGCGCGCCGGTTCTATCCCGGTCATCACCAGCCTGGGCGAAACCGCGGGTGGCCAGATCCTCAACGTCAACGCCGACTTCGCCGCCAACGAGCTGGTGCAGGAGCTGCAGCCGTACAAGATCATTTTCCTGACCGGCACCGGCGGCCTGCTGGACGAGCAGGGCAGCGTGATCGATTCGATCAACCTGTCCACCGAGTACGACCACCTGATCGCGCAGCCGTGGATCCACGGCGGCATGAAGGTGAAGATCGAACAGATCAAGGACCTGCTCGACCGCCTGCCGCTGGAATCGTCGGTGTCCATCACGCGCCCGGCTGACCTGGCCAAGGAACTGTTCACCCACAAGGGCTCGGGCACGCTGGTGCGCAAGGGCGAGAAGGTGCTGCGCGCCACCGCGTGGAACGAGCTGGACCTGCCACGGCTGAAGGGCCTGATCGAATCCAGCTTCGGCCGCACGCTGGTGCCTGACTATTTCCAGAAGACCAAGCTGCTGCGCGCCTATGTCAGCGAGAACTACCGCACCGCGGTGATCCTCACCGACGAAGCCGAGGGCGTGTACCTGGACAAGTTCGCCGTGCTCGATGATGCACAGGGTGAAGGCCTCGGCCGCGCGGTGTGGAACGTGATGCGGGATGAAACGCCGCAGCTGTTCTGGCGTTCGCGCAATGGCAACCCGATCAATCACTTCTACTATGCTGAATCCGATGGCTGCTACAAGCAGGGCCATTGGAAGGTGTTCTGGTACGGCGCCGATGGCATCGACCGGATCAGCACCTATGTCGACCACTGCGCCCAGCGCGCACCGAGCCTGCAGGGCTGAATGATGGACCATTCCGATCACTGGACTACGATTCCCACCCTGCGCGGCCAGCACGTGACACTGCAGCCGCTGCAGCCCGAGCATGTGCCTGGCCTGCGCGCCGCCGTGGAGGGCAGCGGCCTGGACCAGCTCTGGTACACCCAGGTGCCTTCGCCGGAGCGGGTCGAGCACTATGTGCAGGCCGCGCTGCAGGCACAGGCAGAAGGCAAGGTGCTGCCGTTCGTGATCCTCGATGCGGCGGGTGACATCGTGGGTACCACCCGCTTCTACGACCTGGATGCCGGCGTGCCCAAGCTCAGCCTGGGTTACACCTGGTATGCACCGCGCGTGCAGCGTACCGGCGTCAACACCGAAACCAAGCTGTTGCTGCTGCAGCACGCCTTCGAAACCATGGGCTGCATCAGCCTGGTGCTGGAAACCAGCTGGTTCAACTTCACCTCGCGCACCGCCATCGCCCGCCTGGGCGCCAAGCAGGACGGCGTGCTGCGCAACCACAAGCGGCACGCCGACGGCACGCCGCGCGACACCGTCATCTTCTCCATCATCGATACGGAATGGCAGGGCGTGAAGCGCCACCTGCAGTACCGCCTGGACAGCCACGCATGAACGATTCGACTTTCACCCTGGGCATCGTCGGCGCCCGTGGCCATACCGGTGCCGAGCTGATCAAGTTGGTGGCCGCACATCCGCGGCTGAAGCTGGCCTTCGTGTCCTCGCGCGAACGCGCCGGGCAGCGCCTGTCCGACCACCATCCGGAGTTCCAGGGCGAGCTGCAGTACGAGAATCTGGACGCCGACGCGGTGGCCGCCAAGGGCGTGGACGCGGTGATCCTGGCCCTGCCCAACGGCCTGGCCGCACCGTTCGTGGCCGCACTGGAAGCGGCGAAGCCGGACACCGTCATCGTCGACCTGTCGGCCGACTACCGCTTCGACAACAGCTGGTACTACGGCCTGCCGGAGCTGACCCGAGGCCGCTACAACGGCCAGAAGCACATCAGCAACCCGGGCTGCTATGCCACGGCGATGCAGCTGGCGGTGCATCCGCTGCTGGACCTGCTGGCCGGTCCGCCGCAGTGCTTCGGTGTGTCCGGCTATTCCGGCGCCGGCACCACGCCGTCGGACAAGAACAACGTCGAACTGCTCGCCGACAACCTGATGCCGTATGCGCTGACCAACCACGTGCACGAGCGTGAAGTGTCGGTCCAGCTGGGCGTGGCGGTTGAATTCATGCCGCATGTCGCGCCGCATTTCCGCGGCATCACGCTCACCGCCAACCTGTGGCTGAACCGCGTGCAGACCCGCGAACAGATCGTCGAGCGCTTCCAGCAGGCCTATGCGGGCGAACCGCTGATCGAGGTAGTGGATGAAGCGCCGTGGGTCAGCCGCATCGCCGGCCGCCACGGTGCGCAGGTCGGTGGCTTCACCCTGGCCCCGGGCGGCAAGCGGGTGGTGGTGGTGGCGACCCTGGACAACCTGCTGAAGGGCGCGGCCAGCCAGGCCATGCAGAACCTCAACCTCGCGCTGGGCATCGACGAACTGACGTCGATCCCGCACTGAACACGTATTCCGGAGCCCCCATGGCAGACCTTCTTTGGCAGAAGCCCGGCGTCGCCGTCGACGCCCAGATCCAGACCTTCCTCGCCGGCGACGACGTGATCCTCGACCGCGAGTTCTTCCTGCATGACATCGCCGCCAGCGCCGCGCATGCGCAGGGCCTGCAGCACATCGGCATCCTCAGCGCCGATGAACTGGCCGGCCTGCTGCGCGAGCTCGACGTGCTGGCGCAGGACTTCCGCGAAGGCCGCTTCGTGCTGGACACGCAGTACGAAGATGGTCATTCGGCGATCGAAGCGCGCCTGACCGAACGCCTCGGCGATGCCGGCCGCAAGATCCACACCGGCCGCAGCCGCAATGACCAGATCCTGGTCGCCACCCGCCTCTGGCTGAAGGAGAAGCTGCAGCGTGTGGCCCAGCTCAGCGCCGAGGTTGCCAAGGTCGCGCTGGACCGTGCGCAGGCCGAGAAGGATCTGCCGATCCCCGGCTACACCCACATCCAGCGTGCCGTGGTGTCCTCGGCCGGCATGTGGTGGGCCGGCTGGGCCGAGGCCTTCATCGACAACGCCATCCGCGCGCGCGACACCCATGCGCTGGTCGACGCCAATCCGCTTGGCACGGCTGCCGGCTACGGTGTGAACCTGCCGCTGGACCGTGAGCACACCACGGCCGCGCTCGGTTTCGCCCGCATGCAGATCTCGCCGATCTACGCGCAGCTGTCGCGCGGCAAGTTCGAACTGGCCGCGCTGGAAGCGCTGGGCGGCGCCACGCTGGACCTGCGCCGCATTGCCTGGGACCTGTCGCTGTTCACCAGCGCCGAGTTCGGCTTCGTCGCGCTGCCGGCGCAGTACACCACCGGCAGTTCGATCATGCCCAACAAGCGCAATCCGGACGTGATCGAGCTGATGCGCGCGACCCACGCCAGCGTCGCCGCCGCGCGTACCGAGATCGAGCAGCTGCTGTCGCTGCCGTCGGGCTATCACCGCGACCTGCAGTCGTCCAAGGGCGCCATCTTCCACGGCTTCGGTCGCGGCCTGTCGGCGCTGGAACTGCTGCCGGCGCTGCTGGCCAACCTGGAATGGCGCGACGACAAGGTTCGCGCGGCAATCGACTCGGGCATGTACGCCACCGACGTGGCGGTGGAAGCGGCGGTGGCCGGCGTGCCGTTCCGCGAGGCCTACAAGGCCGCAGCTGCCGGCGCCGACAGCGCAGGGCAGGGGCGTACCCCGGAAGGCAGCCTGGCCGCACGCGTATCGCCGGGTTCGGCCGCCGACCTGCGCCTGGACGAACTGCACGCGCGCTGGCAGGCGCTGTCCTGATGGCCGGCACCGTCTACCTGGTGCTGGCCATGCGCCGGCCCGATTTCAACGCCGCCGCCGTGCAGCCGCACCGTGACTTTCTCGATGCGTTGCAGGCACAGGGCAAGCTGCAGCTGACCGGCGGTTTTGCCGACGGCAGCGGTGGCGCCTATGTGCTGTGCAACGTGGACAGCCTGGCGCAGGCGCAGGCCATCGTCGCCACCGATCCGCTGGTGACGATGCAGGCCTCCGCGCTGACCGTGCACGAATGGAACACCCGCTGAGAGCCTGACCGATGATCCAGCACGCTGCCCACGTCGCCTCGCCGTTCCCCGAACAAGCGCTGCCGCCGTGGCGGCGTGCGGTGCTGAAAGTCGGCAGCAGCCTGCTGGCCGCCGATGGCGGCGGCCTGTCACCTCGCCACGCGCTGGGCCTGGCACAGTTCGTGTCGGCCAATGTACTGGCCGGGCGTGAGGTGGTGATCGTGTCTTCCGGCGCGGTCGCTGCCGGGCGCGCGATCCTGCCGCGGGCCGATGAACCCGGTGCGGCGATGGCGGCGCGGCAGGCCCTGGCCGCGCTCGGCCAGGCGCAGCTGATCGGGCTCTGGCAGCGCTTCTTCGAGCGCCCCGTGGCGCAGGTGCTGCTGACCCACGACGACCTGCGCAACCGCCGCCGCTACCTCAACGCACGCGCCACGCTCAATGAGTTGCTGCGGCTGGGCGCGTTGCCGGTGGTCAACGAGAACGACACCGTGTCGGTGGACGAACTCAAGCTCGGCGACAACGACAACCTGGCCGCCACCGTGGCCGCGCTGGTCGATGCCGATGCACTGTTCATTGCCACCGACATCGACGGCCTGTACAGCGCGGACCCGCGCACCGTGGCCGATGCGCGGCCACTGCACGACGTGCCGGAACTGAGTGACGAGGTGCTGGCGATGGCCGGCGGCGCAGGGTCGCGCGCCGGTACCGGCGGCATGCGGACCAAGCTTGAGGCGGCGGCCAAGGCGGGTCGTCTCGGCATCGAGACCTACCTTTTCAACGGCCGCAGCAGCGACGTGGTGCGTGCACTGGCGAAGGACCGCCTGTTCGGCACCCGCATCCACGCCGCGCGCAGCCGCGAGGCGGCCCGCAAGCACTGGCTGCGGCATGCACCGCTGACCGAAGGCGCGATCGTGATCGATGCCGGTGCGGCACAGGCCATGCGCGAGAAGGGCGCCTCGTTGCTGCCCGGTGGCATCACCGGTGCGGAGGGCGCGTTCCGGCGTGGCGATATGGTGCAGGTGTGCTGGAATGCACCACAGGGCCGTGTCTGCATCGCCCGCGGTGTCAGTCAATACGCCGCCGATGATGTGCGCCGGATCGCCGGTCGCCATTCGCGCGACATCGAGGCCGTGCTGGGCTACAACTACGGTGGCAGTGTCGTCCATCGCGACGATCTGGTGCTGCCATGACCGGTTTGAAGGACACCCCGATGAGCGAAATCGAAGCGCAGGCGCGTGCCTGCCGTGACGCGGCCCAGATCGTTGCCGGCCTCGACAGTGCGGCCCGCCGCACGCTGCTGCTGGCGATGGCACAGGCGCTGGAAGTGAATGCCGGGCTGATCCTGGCCGGTAATGCACGTGACCTCGCCGCAGCGCGCGACAAGGGCGTTGGCAGTGCCATGCTCGACCGCCTGGCGCTGGACCCGGCACGCCTGTTCGCGATGGCCGAAGCCGTGCGTGAGGTCGCTGCGTTGCCCGATCCGGTCGGCCAGGTCACCCGCGACGATGTGCGTCCAAACGGCATCCGGGTGCAGAAGGTGCGCGTGCCGCTGGGCGTGATCGCGATGATCTACGAAGCCCGCCCGAACGTGACCGCCGAAGCGGCCGCGCTGTGCCTGAAGGCCGGCAATGGCGTGATCCTGCGCGGTGGTTCCGAGGCGATCCATTCCAACACCGCCATCGCCCAGGCGCTGTCCGGCGCATTGAAGGCCAACGGCGTACCGCCGGCTGCGGTGGCCGTGCTGACCGACCTGCGCCGCGAAGCGATGCTGGAACTGCTGCAGTTGCATGAGCTGATCGACCTGGCCATTCCGCGTGGCGGCGAAGGCCTGATCCGCTTCGTCGCCGAGCATGCGCGGGTTCCGGTGATCAAGCATTACAAGGGCGTGTGCCATCTGTTCGTGGATGCCAGCGCCGACCTCGGCAAGGCCATTGACCTGCTGGTGGATGGCAAGTGCAGCCGCCCTGCAGCCTGCAACTCGCTGGAAACGCTGCTGGTGCACCGCGAGGTGGCCGAAGCGTTCCTGCCGCGCGTGGCGCAGGCGCTCGGCGAGCGCGGCGTGCAGCTGCGCGCCGATGCGCAGGCGCAGCCGCTGCTGCCGGGCAGCATGTCGGCCACTGAAGACGACTATGCCGCCGAGTTCCTTGATCTGGTGCTGGCGGTACGCGTGGTTGACGATCTCGACGCTGCCATTGCGCACATCCGTGCCTACACCTCCGACCATACTGAAGTGATCGCCACCGAAGACGCGGGCAACGCCGAGCGCTTCGTCACTGCGCTGCGCTCGGCGGTGGTGATGGTCAATGCGTCCTCGCGTTTCTCCGACGGCGGCCAGCTGGGCCTGGGCAGCGAGATCGGCATCTCCACCACGCGCCTGCACGCGTACGGCCCGATGGGGCTGGAGGCACTCACCGTCGAGCGATTCGTCGTGCGCGGTGAAGGGCAGACCCGCAAGTAGATCCACGCCATGCGTGGATGCTCTTCGCGGTAGACCCCGGTGCCGACCAAGGTCGGCACCCACCAGAGAGAACGCCGACCAAGGTCGGCATCTACCAAAGCAAGTGCCGACCAGGGTCGGCACCCAGGGCAATCGAGTTACACCACCTCGCGGCGGATGCCGATCGGCCGCGCGTGGTCGTCCATGTGCAGCGTGGCGGCCTTGCAGCCCAGCAGGCGTTCGGCCAGGCCGGTGCTGGCCCCCAGGTCGGCGGCCACTTCGTTGAGGCTGGCCAGCGGCCGTGGCAGGCGCCGCTCGTGGCCACGGAAGCGCGCGCGGTTGTACTCGGCCCAGCCGATCAGCAGTACGCTGGCGCACAGCAGCATCAGCGGCAACGCCACCAGCACATAGGGGTCGAACTGGCTTTGCCGTTCGTACAGCTGCTGCCAGGCCAGCTGGCCGCCGACCAGCCACGACACCAGGGTGACCAGTGGGGCCCACAGGTAGAAGTAGAACCCCCAGAACGCGAGGGTGACGAAGCCCCAGGCGGTGCGCTGGAAGCGTGGTTGGCGATGCGGCTTGCGGATCATCCGCGAGTCGAAGCGGTTGGACGGGCGTTGTGCGTTCATCGGATCCCCCGATCGGGACTGGTCCAGGTGGCGCGCTTGCTGCGACGGCGCAGCAGGGTTTTCGGCAACGCCACCAGGGTGGTGGAAAGGCTGATCAACCAGTACGCCATCGGGTACCAGATGACCCAGAAGTAGTTGCGTCCAATCTGTGTTTCGTAACGACGGTCGATGATCAGGCTGCTGGCGAACTGCAGCAGGCAGACCAGGGCCAGGATCACGCCATGCCACTCCGGCAGCAGGCTGGCGATATGCAGTTGCGGGGGCAGTTCGATGAACTTGCCCAGCGCCCACAGCACCACGATGAACAACATGGTGTAGGCCCAGATCACGCTGAGCACGTACTCCAGCAGTACGCCCCACATGCGCCGCTCCTTCCAGTGCAGCAGCGAGCGGGCGTGGCGCAGCATCACCTCCACGCCGCCCTGGGCCCAGCGCAGCCGCTGCCGCCACAGTCCCTTCAGGGTTTCCGGCATCAGGATGAAGCATAGTGCGTTGGGTTCGTAGCGGATGTCCCAGTGCGCGCGCTGCAGGCGCCAGCTGATGTCGATGTCTTCGGTCACCATGTCATCGGACCACCAGCCGACCTGGTGCAGGGCGGTGCGGCGGAAGCCGGCGATCACGCCGGAGATGGTGAAGATGCGCCCGTACACCCGCTGCGCGCGCTTGATCATGCCGATGATCGAGGAGAACTCGGCCACCTGCAGGCGTCCGAGCAGGGTGGAGCGGTTGCGGATGCGCGGGTTGCCGGTGACCGCGCCGACCCGGTTGCCGCTGACCAGGTGCCAGATCATCCAGTGCAGCGCGTGTTCTTCCAGCATCGCGTCGCCGTCGATGCACACCAGGTATTCCGAGCGTGCGGCGAGCGCCCCCATGCGCAGCGCATTGGCCTTGCCGAGGTTGCGGTCCAGGTGCAGCACGCGCAGCCGTGGGTGCTTTGCCGCCAGGGCGTCCAGCCGCGCACCCGTGTCGTCGCTGCTGCCGTCGTCGATGGCGATCACCTCATAGTCGGCCGGGTAGCGCTGGGCCAGCGCCGCGCCGAGTGTGTCGTCGAGGTTTGCCGACTCGTTGTGGCAGGGAATCAGCAGGCTCGCGAACGGTGGATCGACCATCAGCGGCGGGTCGTTGCGTGGGCGCGAATGGCGTTCGCGCCGGAAGTAGTAATACAGGCCGCCCGACATCCAGAAGAATGCCATCACCATCGGGTAGTAGAAGGCGAACTGGAACAGGACCTGCAGCAACGGATGCATGTCCATGTCACTTCTCCGGGTACGGGAAGTTGCCGGCGGACATTGCCGCGCGGGCATCGCGGGTGGAGGGCTGGTCGGCGATGAAGTCGTCCGGGTACCAGGCGAAGTGGTGCACGCCCTGCGCCTGCAGCTGGCGGATCTGCGCGCGCAGTCGCTCGGCGGGAATCGGTTGCCCGCTGCGCCAATCGACGGTCTGCAGTTCGAACAGGGTGTGCTGCAGCTGTGGGTCATGTGCACGCACCGCGGCCAGCAGCTGGTCGAGCCAGCGCTCCGGATGCTTGCTGCCTTCCATCCACGGCATCGCCATCAGTGCGGTCTGGTCGTAGGCCTTGTTGAACAGGTCCAGGCGCTGCGCGAACCAGGCTTCGCTCTGCGGGCGCAGCACCGGCTCCGCGTACAGGTTGCGCACCGTGGCCAGCTTCGGCCGCCAGCGCTGCGCGCTGTTGCGCAGCGCCAGGGTGAAGTCGATCAACGCCTGCGTGCGTGCGCTGCCCCCATCGCCGGCCGCCAGCGTGGGCAGCTCGGTATCGCGCAGGTACCCATCGTCATGGAACAGCAGGCCCTCAAAGTAGGAGTTGACCGCCAGATCCTCGTAGAGGTCGAGCATGACCTGGCGCGCCTGGGGATTGGTGAAGTCCAGCCGGTACATGCCATCGGCATCGCCGTTGCGGATCGCCAGCGCCTTGCGCTGCACCGGGTCGGGCAGCTCGAAGCCGAGTACCGGCAGCCATGCGTAGACCTTCACCCCCGCACGCGATTTCAGCTGCCAGGCGACGCGACTGAACAGGTCCGCGCGCATCGGCATGTGGCGGTTGGGGAAGTACAGTGCATCGGCGGTGTTGTTGCCGTCCGGGTCGGCGAACGCCTGCAGGTAGACGTGCGTCGGTGCGATGCGCTTGACCCGCTCGATCAGTGCATCCAGATTGCGCGCCTGCTGTGCGGGCTCGGGGTCGTAGACATCATCCAGGTCGATCTGCAGGGCACGGATGCCATCGAGCGCGACGTCGCGGCGCAGCTCGTAGGCCAGCCCTTCCACGGTCGGGTTGTCGCTGACCAGGAAGCGCGCCAGGCCATGCAGGTCGCTGGCCACCGGCGTGCTGCGGCCCTCCAGATCGAAGGACACCGGCATGCCCAGCTGCTCGGCGATGTCGTTGCTCAACTGGTTGTAGGCCGCGTATGGCCATACGATGGCGCGCGGGCGCACGCCCAGATGCTGCTCGATGCGCTGCACGCTGCGCGAGAGATCGGCGCGCAGGCGTTGCGCGTACTGCGCCTCGCTTTCATAGCTGCGCGTGGCGGGGTTGTAAACGCGGGTCACGACAGCCGGGGTGGAGTTCCCCTGTGGGTTGGCGAGCACCCCGTGGTGCAGGTCGTCGGTATGGCTGGCCACTTCGATCAGGCCGCTGTCGTGCATCTGCTTCAGCTGTGCCCAGGTGATGAAGTCGTCGCGGCCGAACGGCCGGTAGCCATAGTCGATGGTGCGGCCAGGTGCCATGTCCACGTAGTCGGTGATCACCGCCACCAGCGCCGGATAGCGGTAAGCCTGCAGCAACGGGAAGGCCTTGTCGTAGACGCTGCGCAGGCCGTCATCGAAGGTCAGCAGTACCGGTTTCGGTGGCAGCGTGGCGCGTCCCCGGGAGGCGTCGATCACCTGCGACAGCGACACCGGGTGGTAACCGTGTGCCCCCAGCCAGTCCAGATGGGCGGCGAAGTTCTGCGTGCTCACCGCATAGGTATCGGCATCCCCCTTGGCTGCGACCTGATCGCGGATGTCGTGGTAGCTGAGGATCAGCAGGCCGTTGTCGATCGCATCGAGATGCAGGGCCTGCTGCGCGAAGGCCGGCGGCGCAGCCGACAGCAGCAGGAGCACGATCAGGCGCAGGATGCGGGTCATGTCAGTCTCCCCAGCGCAGTGCGGCTTCGAAGCCGATATGGCGTTCGCGATGGCCGTCGTAGACCGGCCGCGACCAGCGCACGCCATACTCGAACACGCGGCCCTGGCCCAGCTGCCACTCGTGCATGTATGACACCGACGGCACCAGTGCACTGCCGAAGCCGTCCTGCCAGTAATCGCCCAGCGAGACGGTCAGCCGGTGGCGGAAGTGGCGTTCGTAGTGGCGCCACAGCTGCTGGTCGATGCGCAGGCCGATCTCGACCATGCGATCACGCTTCGGGTTGAAGTAGGGAGCATCATCGCGGCTGCCGCGACTGGTGTATGCACTGCCCAGGCCATCGATCAGCCACCGTGGGCGTGTCAGCAGCCGCTGCTCGACGCTGGTGCTGAACAGTTCGCGATGGTTGCCATCGTCGTAGCGGAAGCGGCTGGCGCCGAACATCCAGTGCGTGCGTTCGCTGCGCCGGTAGTCGACCTGCGCGCTGACGCTGTCGGCAGTGATGCCGGCCACGCGCGCCTGCATTGATGCATCCGGATCATTGCGTGCGGCGGTCAGTCCGGCATACCAGTGGTCGTTGAACTGCCAGCCCGCGCCGACGCGCAGGCCGGTATCACCGATGTGGTCGTTGGCGCGCAGCACTGCAGCTTCCGCATCCAGACGGCCGAATCGGTAGCGTACGCCCGCGCCCAGCCACAGCGGGTCGATGCGCTGGTCCTGGAAATCGACCGAGCGCCGGTCGGCGAAGGCGAACAGCCGCCAGCGATCGTCGAGTACGGGTGTCTGGACTTCCATGCCATAGCGGCGGTCGTCGTTGCCCAGTGGCGAGGTGCCACCACCGCCGGAACTGCGTCCGATGTCGGTCCATGCCTTCAGCTGCCAACCGCGGTGCGCGCGCCAGGCCTGGTCCATGCGTTCGACGGCGGGCTGGGTGGGGTAGCGCGCGACCAGATCGTCGTGCAGCGGTCGCGCCAGGTCATCGCGCTGCAGGGCGACGTAGGCTTCCTGCATGCCCAGCCGTGGCTCGATGTCGCGCGGGTCCAGCGCATGCGCCATCTGTTGCCGTTGCAGCGCCCTGCGTGGCCAGCCGCGCATCATGTACACGCTGCCCAGCGCGCTCTGCAGGCCGCCGTTGCCCGGTGCGATGTCGACCATCGATTCCAGATCGCGCTGCGCGGTGGGCAGGTCACCGCTGTAGGCGCGCACCATCGCCAGGTTGAGGTCGGCTTCGTAGCGCGACCAGTTTGGATACGGCGACTTGCCGTTGCTCCAGCGCCAGGCAGGTTCCTTGTCGCGCCACGCCTGCAGCAGGTCGACGGCCTTTTCCTGCTGCTCGCTTTCCAGGTAGGCGTAAGCCAGTTCCGAATGCGAGGCGTCGCGCGTCGGATCACCTGCGACGGCCGCCTGCAGCACCGGAATGGCTTCTTCCGGATGCAGCGTGCCCATCAGCGAATCGCCGACCGCAGGCAGAACATAGTCGGGCAGGGCATGGCCTTCAGCCTGCAGTGCGCGGGCTTCTTCTCGCACCTGCGCATGGCGGCCCAGCCGGTTGAGCAGGATCAGCCGGTCCATGCGGATGCGCAATGGCGCCTGCACAGGTGGGGTGCCTTCGCTGCCCAGATAGCGCTGCATGCGCGCCAGGGTCGATTCGGCTTCTTCCAGCCGGCTGTCTTCGCTGCTGCTGTAGGCCAGGCTCCAGACCACCAGCTTGGCCAGGTAGTCGCCTTCGATGCGTTGCTTCTGAGCAGCGTCGAACAGTTGCGGGCGCTGCTGGTACAGCTCCCAGGCGCGCCAGGCATTGCCGATGTCGCCCAGGGTCAGGACGCGCAGCTTGAACAGCAGGTCGTCGTTGGGCTGCTGCTGGCTGGCGCGCTCGATCGCGCCGAGCGCATCCAGCCAACGGGCCTGGTCGCGGTAGCGGCCGATCTCGGCCAGGGCCGCCTCGCGGTCAGGCGGGGCAGCGCTGCTGGCCCAGGCCAGGGCGGTACAGGCAAGGCCGACGCAGAGCGCCAGCCGGCGGTGGACAACCATTGGGGACCCCCTTGGCTTCCGAACCAGACAACCTGAAAAATGTGACGCACATCACATTCCAGATTTTGGGATGGCCGTGGCCTGCGTCACTCCCCTCGCGAACTCCCATCCAGCAGGGATGGGCGAAACCAGGACAGCGACCTGCAATGTCTTGTCTGAAACGAGAGTCCCCCGCACACCGAGTGGTGGCCTGGGCGGCGCTGCCGCCCCCATGCCCGATGCCGGCACGCGGCAAGGATGGGCATTCGTGGGCACTATCCGCCCGGAATTGTCAGCCCGGCGTCAAAATGCGCAGACGGGCTGACGAGCGGTAGGTGGGGCCGGTTGCGAGGCCCCACGTGGCTTACCAGAGGTCTTCCAGCTTGCGCGGCTTGCAGGCCACCCAGGAGGCGCACAGCATCAGGGTGGCGCAGCCGAACAGGAAGCTGAATGGGATCGTCCAGCCGTCGCTGACGGTGTGCAGCCAGCCGACCAGGAACGGCCCCAGGCAGCTGAAGCTGTAGCCCACGCCCTGCATGAACCCGGACAGCGCGGCCGAGCCGGTGGGGGTGCGGGTGCGCAGGTTGATCAGGGTCAGCGCCAGCGGGAAGGTGGACGGACCGACGCCGAGCAGGCAGGCCCACAGCAGCGGCGCTTTCATCGGGGCCACAAGCAGGCCGGTGAAGGCGATCACGAACGAGAAGAAACCGATCAGCACCAGCGGGAACGGGTTCTGCAGGCGCACCGCCATCGACGGAATGACCAGCGACGGCAGCAGGCCCAGTGCCGAGAACACGGCGACCATCACGCCGCCGAACGCGGGCGTGCCACCGGCCTCGACCACGATGCGCGGCAGCCAGGTAAACATCGAATAGGTCATCAGCGAGGTCATGCCGAACATCAGCGTCATGCTCCAGCCCAGCGACGTGCGCCAGACCTTGCCGTGCGGCTGTGCGGTGGGATCGGTGGCGTCGGCCTGCGGCTTCGGTGCGCGCCTGGCCAGCAGCAGCCACGGCAGGGCGGCGGCCAGCGCCAGCAGCGCCCACATGCCCAGCGATACGCGCCAGCCCGCAGCATTCGCCACCGGCACTGCCAGCAGCGCCGGCAGCATCGTGCCCAGCTGCAGCACGCTGATGTACAGCGTGCTCATGGTGCCAACCTTGTTGGCGAAATAGCGCTTCACCAGCGGCGGCACCACCACGTTGCCGATGCCCATGCCGGCCAGTGCAACCACCGAACCGAGCAGCAGCGTGCCGACGTTGCCGGCGCTGGAACGCAGCAGCAGGCCGGCCATCGCCATCACCATCGCCAGCAGCGTGGTGCGTTCCAGGCCCAGGCGCCGCGCCAATGCCGGCGTGGCCACGCCGAACAGCGCGAACGAGGCGGTCGGCAGCATGCCCAGCACGCCGGTCATGGTGGTGCCGAAGCCGAACTGCTGGCCGAGCACGTCCAGCAGCGGGGTTATCGAGGTGACCGCAGTGCGCAGGTTGACCGCTGCCAGCAGGATCGCGGCAAACGCGAGGACACGACCGTGCAGCAGCGACGGCGAATCGGAAGGGGAGGAACTCATCGGTGGTCCTTGCAGGTGTCGCACGCCGCAGCAACGGCATGCAGCGCCGGCATCGGTCTACGCCGAAGCGGCAGGTGGGGGGG
>OFRL01000370.1_pt1 | contig 22270 bp, 18 predicted proteins | sample 1543121 | NCBI WGS metagenome assembly OFRL01 (sample SAMN07774228, study PRJEB24372) | wastewater metagenome | isolation source: Lake Maggiore Cannobio | place: Italy: Cannobio | collected 2016-01
GGCGCGCCCGTAAGCTATGCCAAGGCGGTGCAGGCTATCCGGCAAACGGATGGGCTGGTGGAGCAGGCCAGCGAGCAAGAGCTGGCGACAGCGGCTGCACTTGCCGATAAAACTGGCATGTATGCCTGTCCGCATACCGCTGTGGCGCTGGCGGTGCTGTGCAAATTGCGCCAGCAAAATATTATCCGGCCCGGATCGCGCGTGGTGGTGATCAGTACTGCGCACGGGCTCAAGTTCAGCGGCTTCAAGTCTGGCTATCATCAGGGCAGCCTGCCCTTGGTAACCGGTGACCACGCCAACCCGCCGCTGGAGCTGCCCGCCACTGCGGCTGCGGTGCGCGCTGCGCTGGACAAACGGCTGGCAGCCCAGCCCGCCGGGAGTGCGCGTGTTTAAGCCGCGCGAGTGCTGCGGGCTACGGCTGGCATTGCAATGAGCGTGGAGCCCGACGCCGTGCGCAGCGCACGCGGCCACACGCTGGAGCAGGCTGCCAGCCTGCCGGGTGTGGACTTTAGCGGCGACGACCTGCATGGTGCCACGCTAAGCGGCGCGGATTTGCGCGGCGCAAACTTGGCGCACTGCAATCTTTCCGGTGCCGACCTCTCCAATGCAATGCTCAATGATGCCAACCTGGCGCACGCCAACTTGCAGGATGCCCAGCTTGAGGGTGCCAGCCTGTACGCTGCAGACCTCACAAAAGCGTGCCTGGTGCGCGCCAAACTGCACCAATGCAATTTGGATCATGTGCGCGCTGCAGACTCCAGCTTTGAGGATGCGCTGCTTACATCTGCACTGCTGCGCAAGGCCGGGCTGCAGCGTGCCAATCTGGCAAACGCAAATTTGGCGGACGCGGACCTCACCGAAACTGACTTCACTGACGCAAACCTCAGCCATGCAATCCTGCTGAATGCACTGGTGCTGGGCACCAACTTTTCCGGCACGGACATGCGCTGGACGCGAATGAACATTAGCGATTGGAGCACCTTGCGCCAGCTTTCGGAAAAGCACCGGCTGGTGTGCAAGATAAGCCAGACCGTGAACCCGGGGTCGGATGCGGCGGACTTGCTGCTCCAGAATGTGGACCTGTCTGAATGCAATCTGGACAGCACAAACTTTGGCGGAGTACTTGTGAGCGGATCTAATCTCGCGCACAGCACATTGCGCAATGCGCAGTTGAGCAAGGCGCACTTCAATTTGTGCAACCTGACCGGGGCAGACTTGAGCGGCTCTGAGTTGGAGCAGGCCAATTTTCGGCAGGCCGTTCTGGTTGGGGCAAATCTGCAGGGAGCCAACCTGAACCAAGCTTTGTTCACTCAAGCTGACTTAACGGATGCCAATCTGAGCAAAGCCAAAATGGTCGGCGCACAGTTGAGCGACGCCAAGCTGGTGCGCACCATTTTTGCGGGGGCTATCTTGCGGGGTGCAGCTCTCAATCGCGCAGATCTGACGCGTGCCTCGTTGGAGGGCGCCAGCCTGCTCAGTGCGGATTTTACCGGCGCGGTGCTGGTGCACACCAATATGCGGTACGCGATTGTTGGCACGAAAACTATCTTGAGTGACCGCATGCGCGCGGTGCGGGAGCTGGTTAGCTCGAAGTCTTACCATGAGGATCTGCGCGGCAGCGACCTGAGCAATGTGGACTTGAGCCGTGCAAATTTGTCCGAAGTCAACTTGTCGGGTTGCAACCTGAGCAGCACCAACCTTACCGCTGCGGACTTGCGCCGGGCGGACCTGACGAACGCCAACCTGCGGGGTGCGCGGCTGCGCAATGCGCGCATGGCCGGAGCCATCCTAAACGGCGCAGACTTGCGCGGGGCTGACCTGCTGATGGCGCACGTGTCCACCAGCCAGCTGCTGAGCGCGCGCTCGCTAACCGATGCCCGCCTGCCGGGCGGAGTGACTGGCGAAGAGCTGCGGCGCAGCTTTAAAGTACTGGGCCTGCCTGCCCAGCTGCCGCCTTTGCGGCGCGGCTGAAGCCGGCCTGCGGCTGGGTGGCTGCGCAGGCATTGTTTGCCGGTCTTGTGTTCGGTGCGGCTGGCGCGCCGGCGGCAACCGCGCACGTGGGCGCGGAGCCCCAGTATGTAATTGCAGAGGATGGCTTCAACTGGCATGTGCCGAGCGCCAGTATTGACCGGGCCGTGCTGGTGGCATTGCGCGAACAAATTTCGCAGCACAAGGATTTGGTGAGCAGCAGCACACTGCAGCTGCTGGGCAAGGATGACCTTTTTACCAAGGCGCTGGTGGACTCTTCGCTGCGCAACCTGGACCAGCACTTTGAGCAGCTGCTGGCTGCGGGGCTGCCGCCGGCAGCGCGCCAGTGGCTGGGCATGCTTGGCTTTCGCATTGTGGTAAACCATCGCGGGGAAATCCTGCGCATTGACCAGCCGGGCACAAGCGCCCCGGACAGCGCATGATTTTTGCCATATTTATGGCATAATCAAACATCGCTAGGCGGCGTCCAGTTGGGCGCCGCGGGAGAAGCCCCATGAAGCCCCAAGTATTTTATTCAGCGCTGCTATTGGCCGGCACGCTTGCCGTGGCTGGCTGCACACGCTCTGCCACCGATGCGGTGCTGCCGGAAGAAACCGCGCCAGCCGTGGACGAAGCGGCGGCAGTGGACGCCGAGCTAGCGGCGCAGAACGCAACCATGCAGGCGCTGCTTGACAGCGGCCTTACGCAAACCGCGGCAGCGCGCACTGGCGCCGCTGAAGCCAGCAGCACGCCGGAGCCGCCCAGCAGCCCGCCGCCAACCGCAGCACCCGTGGCTGGCGCGCTTGAGCCCGTGGCAATCACCGAGACTGCCTTGGTGGAACAGGTGGTGCTCACCATGACTTCGCAGGCAGTAGTGGCCGCCGCTGCGCCCGCCGCAACCGCCGGGCCGGCAGCCACTGCCTTGCCGGCAGCAACCGCCGTTCCCCAAGCCACCGCTGCACCGGCAGCCACCGCCGTGCCGGCAGCGACTGCGGTGTCCCAAGCCACGGCCGCGCCGGCTGCCACCGCTGTGCGGCCGGCCACTGCGGTCAAGTACATAGTGCAGCCGGGTGACTGGATCTATAAGATTGCGCGCACTTATGGAATAAGTGTGGACGAGCTGCTGGCTGGCAACCCCGGGGTGAATAAAGATGCGCTGGTGCCCGGCCAGGAAATTAACATCCCGGCAGCGGGGCAGGTGGTGATTGCACCCACCAACACCACGGTGTATACAGTACAGGCTGGGGATACTTTGTTTGCAATTGCGCTGCGCAACAACACCACCACGGCTGCGCTGGCCACGCTCAACAATATAACCAACCCGGACACGCTTGCACCGGGTGATGTGCTGCGCATCCCCAACTAGCGCTGCAGCCCGTGGCTGCCGCCCGCACTTCTGAAATTACTTATCGCGGGCGCGCGTTTAACCTGCGCACCGTGACTGCCCGCCTGCGCAGCGGCCGGCAGGGCATCTGGGAAGTGCTTGACCACCCCGGCGGCGTGGCAATGGTGGCGGTGGACGCGCAGGGCGGTGTGCTGCTTGTGCGCCAGTTTCGCGCCGCAGTGGGCGCACCGCTGCTGGAAGTGCCGGCTGGCACGTGCGAGGCCGGCGAGCAGCCGCACGAAACCGCCGCCCGCGAACTGCAGGAAGAAGTGGGCATGCGCGCTGAACACCTGACCCTGCTCGGAAAATTTTATGTGGCGCCCGGCTACACCAGCGAGCTGCTGCATGCCTATCTTGCCACCGGCCTCACGGCTTCCGTGCTGCCCGCTGATGAAGATGAAGAACTCAGCATCGAGCGCGTGCCATTGGCTGACTTGCTGCTGATGATTAAGCGCGGCGAGATTGAGGACGGCAAAACAATAACTGCTGTGCTGCTGGCTGCGGCCCATCCCCTGCTGGCTGCCGGCGGGCCGGCACAAGCGCCCCCAACCGCATGAGTTTCGTTCACCTGCACACGCATTCGGCGTACTCGCTGCTGGACGGGCTGAGCAGCCCGGCGCAGCTGGTGAAGCGCGCCGTAGAGCTGCAGATGCCGGCGCTGGCGCTTACCGACCACGGCACGATGTATGGCGTGCTTGACTTTTACAAGGTGTGCAAGGGCGCCGGCATCCGGCCCGTGCTGGGCATGGAGGCGTATCTGGCGGCGCGCGGCATGCAGGACCGCGATCCAAAAATCGACTCGCGCCGCAACCACATTCTGCTGCTGGCCGAAAACGAGGTTGGCTACCACAACCTGGTAAAGCTGGCGACGGCTGCGCAGCTGCAAGGCTACTACTACCGGCCGCGCATCGACACCACGCTCCTGGCCGAGCATGCTGAGGGCTTGATTTGCACCACGGGCTGCATGCAGGGCGAAGTGCCGGTGGCGCTGCTGGCCGGCAACGAGGAGCGCGCACGCGCGCGCCTCGACTTTTACTACCAGCTCTTCGGGCCGGAGCGCTTTTTCTTTGAACTGCAGGACCACTCGCTGCCGCAGCTGGCCGGGCTTAACAAGCAGCTGCTGGAGCTGGGGCGCCACTACAACGCCAAGTTTGTGGCCACTGCAGATGTGCATTACGCGCGCGCGGAAGACGCCGTGCTGCAGGATGTGCTGCTGTGCATTCAGACCAATGCACTGCTAACGGACACGCGCCGCATGCGCATGACCGGCGACGGCTACCACCTGCGCTCGGCGCAGGAAATGCAGCTGCTGTTTGGGCATGTGCCCGGTGCGCTTTCCAATACGGTTGAAATTGCGGAGCGCTGCAATGTAAACCTGGACACCAGTGGCTATCACCTGCCGGACTTTCCCGTGCCGGCCGGCCAAACTGTGGATGGCCACCTGCGCCAGCTGTGCCTGCAAGCGCTGCCGCGCAAATATCCGCAGCCGGTGGATGGCGCAGCGCTGCAGGCGCGGCTGGACATGGAGCTGCACACCATCGAGCGCATGGGCTTTGCGGGCTACTTCCTGCTGGTGCACGACCTGTGCACCTACGCTGCGCGCCACGGGATTTGGTTTAACGCGCGCGGGTCGGCAGCCGGCTCGCTGGTGGCGTACCTGTGCGACATTACGCTGGTGGAGCCGCTGCGCCACGCACTGGTCTTCGAGCGCTTTCTCAACATCAACCGCGGCGACATGCCCGATATCGATCTTGACTTTCAGGACGACCGGCGCGCCGAGATGCTTGAGTATTGCGCGCAGCGCTATGGCCAGGAGCGCGTCGCGCACATCATTACCTTCAACACACTCAAAGCCCGCAACGCGCTGCGCGACGTGGGGCGGGTGATGGGCATTCCGCTGGCTGATGTGGGCCGCGTGGCCAAGCTTGTGCCGCAAATTCCCGCCGACCCGTACACCATTGAGCGCGCGCTGGCGGAGATCCCGCACTTCCGCCAGGCGGCGGCGGAGCCGCAGCTGGTGGCGATGGTGGACACGGCGCGCCAGCTGGAAGGCGCCTTTCGCTCGGCGGGCACGCATGCAGCCGGGCTGGTGATCAGCGACCGGCCGCTGCTGGATTACCTGCCGCTGCACCGCCCCACCGGCGCCTCAGCCGAAGCCAGCCCCGTGCAAAACACCACCCAGTACGAAACTGACATGCTCAAACATCTGGGCATGCTCAAGGTGGACTTTCTGGGCTTGCGCACGCTGACTGTGATGCAGCGCGCCTGCCGCATGATTGGCGCGCGCCATGGCATTGAGCTCACCCTGCACAATATTCCCACGGACGCGCCGGAGAGCTACGCGCTGCTGGGGCGCGGCGAAGTGGCCGGCGTGTTTCAACTGGAAAGCTCCGGCATGCGCCGCTATTTGACGCAAATGCGTCCCACCCAGTTGGAGCATGTGATTGCGATGGTGGCGCTCTACCGCCCGGGGCCGATGCGCTTCATCCCGGAATACATTGAGCGCATGCACGGGCGCAGCCCGCTGGTCTACCGCCATCCGGAGCTGGAGCCCATTCTGCGCGAGACCTACGGCGTTACGGTTTACCAGGAGCAATTGATGCTGGCGGCCATGCGCCTCGGCGGCTACAGCGCCACAGACTCAGACGACCTGCGGGTGGCTGTCTCCAAAAAAGATGCGCGCAAGGTGGCCACGCACCGCCCCAAGTTTGTAAGCGGCGCGGTGGCGCGCGGCATTCCCGAGCCCACGGCGGAAGCCATCTTTGCAGACTGGGAAGAGTTTGCCAACTACGCCTTCAACAAATCGCACGCGGCGGATTACGGCGTGGTGGCCGTGCAGACCGCACACCTCAAGGCGCACTACCCGCTGGAATATATGACTGCGCTGCTCAGCGCGCACATGGGGGACACGGAAGCCAAGCTGCCGCTGTATGCCGCTGAGGCGCTGCGCCTGGGCATTGAGCTGCTGCCGCCGGACATCAATCTCAGCCGCATGGAATTTGAAATTGAAGCGCGTGCAGACCAGCCGGCTGCCATCCGCTTTGCATTGGGTGCCATAAAAAATGTGGGCGCCGGCCCCGTGGAAGAACTGCTGCGCGCGCGCGACAGCGGTGGCGCATTTAACAATCTTGACGACTTGTGCACGCGTGCGGACTTGCGCCTGGTGGGCAAACGCGCGCTGGAGTGCCTGGCCAAAGCCGGTGCGCTGGATGGATTTGGCGCACGCGCTGCGCTGCTGGCCGGGCTGGATGGCATTCTGGCAGCCAGCAGCTCAATCTTCCGCGCCTCAGATGCCGGCCAGTTTCATATGTTCGATATGCTCAGCGGCCCCGCGCAAAGCCGCGTGGTGCTGCCGGCCACTGAGCCCGCCAGCGACCGCCAAATGCGTGCGTGGGAAAAAGAACTGACCGGCATGTACCATGGCGACCATCCGCTGGTGGCGCGCCTCGGAGAAATTCAAGGCGTCATCACTGCCTACAGCAATGACCTGGATGAAAGCTGGCACGAGCGCTCCGCCACACTGGCGGGCACCATCGCGGCGCTGCGCCCGCACACCACAGCCAAGGGCAAGCCCATGGCGTTTGCAAAACTGGAAGATCTGGGCGGCACGGTGGAGCTGCTTATATTTCCCGGCACTTGGGCAAAGGTGCAGAGCTGGCTCAGCCTGGAGCAGCTGGTGCTCGTCACCGGAAAAGTGAGCTACGAGGGCGGCGCTGCCAAGCTGCTGGTGGACCGCATTGACCGCGAGCTTAAGCTGGTGGTGGCGGCAAGTGATGCCAGCCCGGCTGATGAAATAGCAGCCGGTGAATTTTTTGCCGCTGAGGCTGTGCCTGGCGACATGCCGCCGGACGAAGCGCTTATAAATTCGCCGGCGTGGGACGAGCCGGGTCCGGGGAGTGTGGCTGATGCAATGCCCGTGGCCGCCCGGGAAGCTGCCTCAAATGTGGAGCCGCTGCCCGCCCGCAAGGTGCAGCCCGTAGCTGCAGCGCTGCACCGCATCACCGTTACGCTGCGCCCCGGCAAGGACATCACAAATTACAAGCAGCGCGTCAATCGCGCCCACAACGTGCTCACCAGTTTCCCGGGCACGGACCAGTTTGTAATTGTGGTGTTTGAGGAAGAGCGCTGCTTCGAGCTGGACTTTGGCGGCCAGACCACCGGACACTGTGCAGAGCTGCTGCAGCAGCTGGCCAGCGTGGTGCAAGACCCCGCGGATATAGATGTGCAGCCCCTGCTGCTCTAAGTTCGGGGCGGCCAGCAGCGCGCTTGGCGCGCGCCGCCAGCTGCGCGCCTAAGCGCGCTGCGGCAGGGCGGCGCTGGTGAGTGCGGACAGCGCGCTGCGCTGCCGGCCGGCCGCGTCAAAGTTTTCCGGCGCCAGCCACTGCTTGAACGCGGCTTGCAATGCCGGCCACTGCTTGTCAATCACCGCATACCACGCGGTGTCGCGGTTGCGCTGCTTGTAAACGGTCGCCTGCCGGAACACACCTTCAAAGCTGAAGCCCAGGCGCTGCGCTGCCGCCCGTGAGGGCGCGTTCAGCGCATCGCACTTCCATTCATAGCGCCGATAGCCCAGTTGGAACGCATGCTGCATCATCAGGTACATGGCCTCGGTGGCAGCGCGTGTGCGCGCCAGCCCCGGCGAGTAATGGATGTGGCCCACCTCAATTGAAGCGCTGGCCGGTGTGATGCGCAAGTAGCTGGCCACGCCGGCTGCCTGCGCGCTGCCGCGCTCAAAGATGGCATAGAACAGCGGGTCTGCGCTGCTGGCCCACTGCTCCACCCAGCGTTGATAGTCCGCCAGCTGCGCGAACGGTCCGTAAGGCATGTAGGTCCAGCTTTGTCCGTTTGCATCAGGCGCATTGGCTGCGTACAGCGCAGCGGCGTGCTGCGCAGCATGCAGCGCTTCCAGCCGGCAGTAGCTGCCATTCAGCGCCGTGTGCTGCGGCGCGGGCGGCGCCTGCCAACCCGGCAGGGCCGCGCCAATTGGCAGTGAAGTGTCTGGTGTGGCTGCCGGCATGTTTGCGGCGTGCAGCCCGGGCAGTTTAGGGCTTGTGCGACAGTCGCGCAATTGCCGCGGCGTGCAGCGCTTCGGAGAGTGCCCCGTTCTTTTTGAGCAAGTCCAGGCGCGCAGTCGGCACTGGTTTAATCTCGGCATTGTCTGTGCGCTTCAGGTATTCCTCCAGGATTACCGGCACGCCTTTGATCAATGCGGCATGTAAAGCCTCCGTGCTGGCAGCCGCGTGCAGCAGGCTCAGCTCTGCGATAAGCGCATGCAGCGCATCCCCCGCCTCGGCCATCTGCTTCTGCATTTGATCCACCTCGTGCAGCCGGGATTCCAGATTTTCGGCCATGCGTTCCACCAGCATCCGGCCCCAGCGCTTGTTGGCCAGAATAGATTCTATATTGGCCTTGGGGAAAGCGTAAAGAACCGCCGAGTCAGATATGACTGTTACTGTTGCAGAGCGCGGCTTGCCTGTGAGGACTGCCATCTCGCCGATGAACTGCAGTGCGCGTATATCGCCCAAATCGCGGCCACTGCGCTCAATGTGCACCTCGCCTTGTCGCAGGAGGTAAATTTTGTCATCCGGGGCATCGCCTTCTTTAAAGACTACATCACCGCGCTTGAGATCACGCTCGAAGTTTTTGAACTGTGTGCGCTCGTCTTCTGGAATAGCCAGGAACATATTGGAAACTCCTTGCTCAATAATAAATACGATTCGCAGTCTACTCTAGTTTTATCCGCCAATCGCCGGTTGAAACGGGGCGGCACGCATCCCGGTTTGCGTTGCGCAGCAATACCGATGCAATTTAGGCTGGCACAGCCGCCGGCAGGGCGTTGCCCAGCGATTCAATCAGCGCTTCAAAATCTGCCGTGTGTTCGCAGGTAAGCAGCGCCAGGCGCAGGCTTTCACCGCGCGCGGTGTGCTGCAGGTAGTGCGCCACGTGTTTGCGGAACAGCACCAGTCCGGCTGCTGCGCCGTAAAACTGCTGGTTGAGCGCAAGATGGCGGCGCACTAGCGCAATCTTTTCGGCGGTGTTCACGGACTCCGCTGCCTTGCGCTGGAAGATCCACGGGTTGCCAATTGCGCCGCGCCCGATCAGCACTGCCGTGCAGCCGGTGTGCTGCAGCATGCGCCGGATGTCCGCCGGCGTGCGCACGTCACCGTTGCCCAGCACGGGGATGCGCAGCTGCTGCCGGATCTCCGCAATCGCGTCCCAGTCCGCTGCGCCCTTGTATGCCTGCGCACGCGTGCGCCCGTGCACAGCCAGCGCACTTGCGCCGCAGCCTTCCACTATCTGCGCAATCTCCAGATAGTTGCGCTGGGTGTCGTCCCAGCCGATGCGCATTTTGGCGGTTACCGGCACTTGCAGCTCGCGTGCCAGCGTGCCAAACAGCTGCGCCACGCGCTCCGGAAAGCGCAGCATGCCCGCTCCGGCGCCGCGTTCGGAAATATTTTTTACATAGCAGCCCATGTTGATGTCGATGATGTCCGGCTGCAGCTCCTGCAGGCGCACCGCAGTGCGTACGATGCGCTCCACATCGTGGCCGTAAATTTGAAACGAGATGGGGCGTTCCGCGGGATCAAACACCAGTTTTTGCTGCGTGCGCCGGCTGCCGCCGTGCCGGCCCTGCAGCTCATCCACGTTCACAAATTCTGTGTAGCTCATGGCGGAGCCCAACGCGCGGCAGACAGATCGAAACGGCAGATCCGAGTAGCCGTCCATGGGCGACAAAATTACATCGCCATAAATCGGAATCTCGCGAATATGAAAGCTCGGCACCGGCATGCACTGATTATAACAAGCGCGTTATGCAAACTGCTGCTGCAGTGTACAGCCGGCTGCGCTGCTATACTCGCGCCTGCCAACTATGGAGTACACAACCCATGATTAGTGCTGACCTGCTCGAAATTTTGCGCTGCCCGGCGTGCGTGCAGCACAGCCCCGGCTTGCTGCTGCTCACCCACAACACGTGGCTGGTGTGCCAGGAGGCCGCCTGCAGCCGCAAGTATCCAATTGTGGAAGACATTCCGGTGATGCTGGTGGAGGAAGGGGACAAATGGGCGGCCACACTGCCGGACAAACTGCCCGTTCCCCCGCCGTCGCGGCGCTGAGCCGCCGCGTGCGCGCCGCGCAGCTGCTGGCGCAGCTGGCCGCTGCGGCGCAGGATGCTGCCGCGGCCGAAGCCGCGCTGGCCGCGCTGCCGGCGCTGGGTGCGGCCCTGTTGCCCGGCGTGCAGCAGCTGTGCCAAAACCCCGATCCCAATTTGCGCTGGTGGGCTGTGCGTGCGTTGAGTGCGCTGCAAGTGCCCGGCGCCGTTCCAATTTTGATTGAATGTTTGCAGGATGCGTCCGAGATGGTGCAGGCCGCTGCGCTGCTGGGGCTTGGCGGCTATGCGGATGCGCGCGCAGCAGCCGCTGCGGGCGGCGTGCTGGCGGGCGGCAGCAGTTACCTGGCGCGCCAGGCCGGCGATGCGCTGCGCCACATGGGGCCCGCGGGCGAAGCGGAGCTGATTGCCGCACTGCGCCATGCGCAGCAAGACACGCGCGTGAATGCCGCGCGCGCGCTTGCATTCACGGATGGCCAGCCGGCCATCGCGCCGCTGTTTGCCGCGCTGGACGACGACTCAGCGGCTGTGTGTTATTGGGTGGAGCAGGCGCTCGAGCGGCGCGGCACCGGCATGGTTTATTTTCAGCCCTGAGGCTTACAGCTGCGCAAAGGTGATTAGCTCAACGCCATAGACTTCGAGCGCACCGCGCGCGCGTGCGTGCGAAAGGTACTCCAGCTCCAGGCCGCGCTCCGCGCAATAGCTGCTGCTCTTTTGCAGCTGTGCATCCACCACGCCCGGATGGCACATTAGCTCGCTGCTGCCCGGCGGCAGCTCCGCCACAATGCTTATCAGATTTTTCAGCGTCACGCCTGCCCCATAAAAAGAAACGATCAGGCGCTCCGGATGTGGCACGCGATATTGCGCCAGCAGCGCCTGCGCTGCAGCCGGCATCTGCGGTGGCACGCCGGCATCCAGCGGATGGCGAATGGGCAAATGATATTCCTGCGCCAGCTGCAGCATCGTCTCCAGCAGCAGCGGGTGCTGGTAAGACGCATGATGATGGCTGTCCAGATGGTCGGCAGCGCAGCCGCTGGCAAGGAAGGCCTCAATTTGTGCGCGCCATTCGGCGTGCAGTTCGGCGGGCACAATTTGCGCGCAGTGCTGCTGCAGTGCGGCCAGCTTGGGAAAGCTGCCCGCGTTGCCCAGCAGGCTGCGCACTTGTGCGGCGGGCAGCAGCGGTGCGCCCATCGTCAGCACCAGATGCACGCCCAGCCCCAGCTGCGGGCACTCTGCGCGGGCGCGCAGCAGCTCCGCGCCGGCGTCGGGCTGGTTCATCATTGCCGTGGTGCTGCTGACTATGCCGTTCAGGTGCGCGGCTCGAATGCCGGCCGATACGCCGGCGCCATGCCCGTAGTCGTCGGCGTTGACAATCAGGCGGCAGACCGAGGGCACATTAGACCTAGAGCTGGCTGGCGTGGTCGCTTTCATGTTACAGCAGCAGCGGCAGGAAGGCGGTGGCCAGCCCCAGAAACAGCGCAAAGCCGACCGCGTCCGTTACGGTGGTAACAAACACGGCCGAGGCCAGCGCCGGGTCCATGCGCAGCGCGCGCAGCGTCAGCGGCACCAGCGCGCCAGCCACGCCCGCAATCAGCATATTGCCAAACAGCGCGATGCCAATCAGCAGGCCCAGATACGGCTGGCCCTTCCAGAGATAAGTGATAAAGCCGGCGGCCACACCAACTGCCACGCCATTGATCATGCCCACGGCCACCTCGCGCGCCACGGCCCGCACGGCACTGCGCGGCTGCACCTGGCCCAGCGCCAAAGCGCGCACAAAAATAACCAGCGCCTGCGTGCCCGCATTGCCGCCCATGCCCGCCACCACAGACTGGAACACCGCCAATAGCGCCAGTTTTTGCAGCGTGCCCTCAAAGATGCTGATCACCCACGCCGCAAAGATGGCGGTGCCCAGATTGATCAACAGCCACGGCAGGCGCCGCTTCACCATCACGCGCAGCGGGCTGTCCACATCCAGGTCGCTGCCCGCAGACATGCTGGCCAGCGCGTACAGGTCGCTGGTGGCCTCGTCTTCAATTACCTCCAGCAGATCATCATGCGTTATCACGCCCACCAGCCGGCCGGCGGCATCCACTACCGGCAGGGAGCTTAGCCCATGGCGCGAGATCAGCTGCGCCAGCTCGGCCTGCTCTGCGTCCACCGGCGCACTGATGATGTGCGGGTTCATTATTTGCTCGATGGTTGTCTCGGGCATGGCCACAATCAAGTCGCGCAGGCCCACCACACCCAGCAGGCGGCGGTCGCGGTCCACGGCGTACAGGTAATGCTGGCTCTCGCTTTCCGGGTGCAGGCCGCGCAGGTAGCTGATGGCTTGTGCCGCCGTCATCCAGCGCCGCAGCACGGGCACATCAGAGGTCATGCGGCCGCCGGCCGTTTCGTCGTCGTACGCCAGCAGCGGCTGCACTTGCGCCGTGGTGTGCATCAGCGCCAGTGCCTGCGCGCGCTGCGCAGGCTTCAGGTCCAGCAGGATGTCGGCGGCATCGTCGGGATACATCTCGTCCAGCAGCTGCGCCAGTACCTGTGCCGGCAGGCTGGCTGCCAGCTGCGCGGCTTCATCCTCATCCAGGTACTCAAGCACATCCGCTGCGTCTTCTGCCGGCAGCGTGGGCAGCACGCGCGTTTGCTCTTCCAAGTTCAAGTCGCCGATGGTTTCAGCGAGGTCGGCCAGCTGCAGCTGCTCCAGCAGCTGGCGCGCGCGCTGCACGTCATCCTGCTCAAGCGCTTCGCGCACATCGCGCAGCACGGTTTCAAATTGAATTGTGTTCATTAGTTCACCCTGCGGCCTAAACAAAAACACGCCGGTTGCAGACGGCGTGTTGCATAAGGTCGACCGGGGGACAACCTCAGCCCGGCGCGCGTCTGGGGCCCGGCGAAAGACTGGGAGGCTGCGCTTTATCGCTGTTTGGCATCTATTCCGTTCAGAGTTGGAATTGTAACACCGGCGGCGCTGTGCGGAAGGTGTACGCGCTTAGCCCACTCTAGTAAGATTCAGCGGCCCAAGCCGTCCATGAAAAATCTCCTGCGTACCTGCTTTGCAGCTTTGCTGGCTGCGCTGCTGCTGTGCCAGCCGGTGGCTGTGCTGGCTGCCGGCGAGCTGCCGCCGGATTCCAAGCCGGATGTGCGCTTTGGCGCGGTGGAGGCGTGGATGGAGCCCGCGGCAGCGGCAGCACTGCGCGTGGGCTGGGACCGCTTGTTGATTGACTGGTACAAATATCAACCAGAGGCGCCGGAGGAGTGGGTGCCGTCTGCGGATGACGATGCGCGCGTAAACACGGCGCTGGCCGCCGGGCGCGAGATGGTGCTGCTGCTGCGCGGCACGCCGGCGTGGGCCACGGATGGCGCCGCGCGCGCCAGCCCGCCGCGCGGCCTGCACTTGCCGGTGGCAGCAAACAGCAACTTGTGGGCGAACTTTGTGCACCGGGTGATGAAGCACTACAAAGGGCGCGTCAGCCGCTACATCATTTGGAACGAGCCGGACATTGCTGTCGGCGACGGCGGCGCCCAATTCAACGGCAGCATCGAGCAGTACTACCGCATGGTGAAGATTGCCTGGCTGGTGGCGCGCGAGGTGGATCCGCAGGCCAAGATCCATCTTGCCGGACTTACCTACTGGCACGATGCGGTCAACGGCCGCACGCCGTTTTTGGAGCGCTATCTGGCCCTGGTCGCGCGGGACTCAAGTGCCCGCGCCAACAATTTTTATTTTGACGCCGCCACACTGCACATCTACTTTCGCCCGCAATCGGTGTTCGATCTGATTGCGCTGCACCGCAAATTTCTGCACCAGTATGGCCTGGCGCAGCCCATCTGGCTGAATGAGACCAACGCTGCCCCGTTTGATGACGCGCTGCTGCCCTGGCCCAACCCGTTTGTATATGTAACCATGGAGCAGCAGGGCGCGTTTGTCATTCAGGCTTTTGCGCTGGCGCTGGCAGCGGGCGCCGAGCGCGCTGCGGTTTATAAGTTTGCGGAGGTTAGCGGCAGCCTGCCGGGCTTTGACTATTACGGGCTGTACCGCACCGACATGACCGCGCGGCCGGCGGTGGAATCTTTGCGCGCAGTCACCACGCACTTTGCGGGCGTGCTTACCACGAGCTATGTGATGCGGGCTTCGCACTACATTGTGCGCCTGGACCGCGGCGGATTGGTAACGCGGGTGCTGTGGGCGCGCGGTGCGCAGCCCGTGCGCCTGCACTTGCTGCCCACAGCGGGCGCTGCGGCGGCCGTGCTCTACGATCAATTTGGCAGGCGCCGCGGGCAGCTGCTGGCGGACCGCGACGGCACATACAAGCTGGCGCTGCCCGGCGCGGATTGCAGCCGCCCGCGCACGGACTGTGTGGTGGGTGGTGCGCCCTTTTTGCTGGTGGAGGAAATGCGGCGCATGCCGGCGGCGCAGCACTCGCTGCCGCACGCATTGCGCGGCGCTGGCGCAGCGCCGTTGCGCGGGCAGCCGCCTGCAAGCAGGCAACCAGCTGCGCGGGCTGCGCACTAACTGCTGCGCCAGCCGCTGCTGCGGCGCGCTGCCGCCGGCCGGCATGCCATCCATTACACTTAATGCGCGGGCGCAATCCGGCAAGCGCCGCCAGGAGCAACGATTATGAACGCAAAAGACACCGTACGGCACACCATCAATGACCAGGATGAAAGACTGGCATTTATTGCGCAGGAAATTTGGAGCCACCCGCAGATTGGCTTGCAGGAAACTTTTGCCGCTGCGCTGCTGGCCAAAGAGCTGGCGGAGGCCGGCTTCAAAATTGAGTGGGGCGTGGGGCAGATGCCCACGGCGTTTGTGGCAACGTGGGGCACGGGCGGGCCGGTGCTTGGTTTTCTGGGCGAGTACGATGCGTTGCCGGGACTTTCTCAAACTGTGGCGGCCGCCAAACAGGCGGTGGAAGTACTGGGACCCGGGCATGGCTGCGGCCATAATTTGTTTGGCACGGCGTGCATGGCGGCTGCCATGGCGCTCAAGACTGCCATGCAGCAGTCCAACATCAAAGGCACAATCCGCTTCTACGGCTGCCCGGCCGAAGAGACGCTGGTTGGCAAAGTTTTTATGGCACGGGACGGCGCCTTTGATGACCTTGACGCTGCCATCAGCTGGCATCCGGGCAGCACCAACATCGTGTGGAACGGTTCCTCGCTGGCGCTCAATTCCTTCAAGGTGAACTTTCATGGCGTGGCTGCGCATGCGGGCGCGGAGCCGGAGATGGGGCGCAGTGCGCTGGATGGCGTGCTGCTGATGGATGTGGGCATGAACTATCTGCGCGAGCATGTGATTGACAAGGCGCGCATTCACAGCGTGGTCACCAGTGGCGGGCAGGCGCCGAACGTGGTGCCGGCTTTTGCGCAGGTTTGGTATTTTGTGCGCGCGCCGCACCGCCGCCAGGTGGATGAGATTTATGCGCGCGTGCTGGAGATTGCGCAGGGCGCCGCTTTGATGAGCGGCACGCGCCACGAGATTGAGTTCATCACCGGCGGCTACGACCTGCTGCCCAACAACACACTCTCGGCTTTGCTGCTGGAAACAATGCAGGCGGCGGACGGCATGCGCTTTACAGACCAGGAACGCAGCTTTGCAAAAGACCTGCAGGCCACTTTCCCGGCTGGCTCCGTGCAGCGCGACTTTGACTGGATGCAGAAGTCCGCGCGCAGCGGAATTGCAGCCGCCGAAGTTGACAACCCGTTGTGGGAGCAGGTGCTGGCGCACTCGGACACGCCGCCTTTGATGGGCGGCTCCACCGACATTGGGGATGTGAGCTGGATTACACCCACAGCGCAGCTGACGACGTGCTGCTGGCCGCTGGGTACTCCCGGCCACAGCTGGCAAACTGTGGCGTCCTCCGGGTCCAGCATTGGCGTGAAAGGCATGCTGTTTGCAGCGCAGGGCATGGCGCTGGCGGGCTTGGAGCTGCTTGCAAAGCCGGCGTTGCTGCAGGCTGCGCGCGCAGAATTTATCACGGCGAAAAATGGAGCGGAATACGTCACGGCGCTTGCCAAGAACTCTGTGCCGCAGTGATGAAGGGCTGCTGCAGTGCAGGCCGCGCCGCACTTGAGCCGGCAATGTGAACGGGCAGGCACGGCTGGCAAGTAAAATATATTTTGGGCGCGTGAAATTGAACCAAACGCAAAAATGAAAATCGCAATTATTGGCAGCGGAATTTCCGGCTTAATGGCAGCCCGCCAGCTGCATGAGCGCCGGCATGCCATCACAGTATTCGAGGCGCAAGAATATATTGGCGGGCATGTGCGGACGCTGCGCGTGGCGGACGGCACAGCCGGCACAGGCAGCGTGCCCGCTGAGCTCGGCGTCTTCATGCACGACCCGCGTTATATCCACCCCACAATGAACGCATTTGTGCGCCAGGCGGGGGTCATCAGCCAGCCTTTTAATCTTTGCTTCTCTTACTCCAGCACCCGCTACAAAATGGCCTGGTCCACAAAATCCAAATATTCCGGGGCGCTGCGCGAATGGTCGTTGCTGCTGGCCGTGCTTTGGGACGGCATCCGGCACGGGCAAGGCCTGCGCAACTGGGAGTTCATGTTTGAGCTGCGCCGTTTTCTGCGCAGCCTGCCCGAGCTTTGCTCCAGCCAGCGCTATGCCGGCATGCGCCTTGAAGATTTTTTGCGCAAGGAAAACTACTCGGACTGCTTTGCGGAGACGTGGCTGCTGCCGCAAATTTTGTGCTGGTGGGGCGTGACCAGAGCGCACGCGCTGGATACTGATATTCAGGTGGTGGCCGACTCCATGCATGATGTGGTGCGGACACCGCAACACTTTTTTACCGATGGCTGGGATGCATTTTTGAAATGCGTGTACAGCCCGTTTCAGGATTGCATCCGGACCAGCCAGCGGGTTAGCCAGATAAAAAGATGCGCCGATCATGTGCAGGTGATGGTGGACGGGCGCGCGGAAAACTTTGACCAGGTGATCATCGCCACGCCGCCGGATGTTTGCCTGCAACTGCTTTCGGAAGCCACGGCGGCTGAGGCTGCCATTCTGCAGAAGTTTGAAACCATCAGCACCACGGTGTATGTGCACCGGGATGCCAGCTGGATGCCGGCAAAGCGGCCGTGGTCAACCATCAACCTCATGCACGATGCGCGCGGATCTTTCTGCACATTTTGGAATGGAGATTTGCACCCGGCCAAACCGGCGGTGTTTGTCACCTGGGGCGATGGCCTCACGCTGGCGCCGGATCCCGCCCAAACGCTGACCACCGCCCATTGGCTGCGCACGCTGCCAACGGTGAACTACACCAACGCCAGCCGCGAGATTGAGGACATTCAGGGCAATGGCGGCGTGTGGTACTGCGGTGCGCATGTGCACGCGCTGGCGGCAGACAGCGTGCCCTCGCTGTGGCACGAGAACGCCTTCAGAAGCGGGCAGCGCGTGGCAGAAAAAATTTCCGCGCAGCAGCGCATTGCCGCATGAGCGAACCGGTCGACTATCTAGTTTTGGGGAGCGGCCTTTCGGCACTCAGCTTCTCCGCTCTGATGGCCAAGCAGGGCAAGTCTGTAAAGATACTTGAAGCGCACGAGTTCTTTGGCGGATACGGGCACACATTTCCCGCCGGCGAATATCAGTTCAATGCACAGCTGCATTATGTAATCAGCTGCGGCGCCGGCGACATTGTGCACACCTTTCTAAAAAAACTGGGGCTGGCGGAGCAGGTTACTTTTAACCGGCTGAATGCGGACGGTTACGACCGCGTTTTTTGCGGCGATCAAAAACTCTTCATTCCCTACGGCTATGACAATCTGTGCCGCAACATGCAGGCGGTGTGCCCGGCTGCTACTGCGCAGATCAAAGCCTTCATCGACATTTTGGTTGACTTCAACAAGGCATCGCAGGCGTTCCCGCGCCATCTGTCACAGGCGCATGAAGTTTTGGCGGAGCTGCCCAGTTATTTGCGCCTGTTCAAATACCGGGCGGCAACGCTGCAGCAGGTCTTTGATGCGTGCCAGCTGCCAAAAATTTTGCAGACATTGGTGGCCGGGCAGCTGATTGATTACATGCTGCCGCCCAAAGATCTTTCCTTTCTGGCGTGGGCTGCGCTCTTCAATGCCTATGGCAAGGGCGCTTATTACCCCACAAAACATTTCAACCACGTCTTTGATTCGATCATCGATTCGATCCGCGCAAATCAAGGCCAGCTGATTCCCAACCAGCGCGTCGTCGGCTTCATCACCGCGCAGTCCACCGTGCTGGGCGTGCACACGCAGGGCGTGGACCCCGCCACCGGCATTTGCAGCGGCCCGCAGCAGGCGCATTACGGGCGCCAGGTCATTTGTAATTTTGACCCCAAAGCTGCCGCGCACATGATTGGCATGCAAAAGTTTTCCCGCCGGCTGCAGCGCCAGCTGGACTATGACTACTCGTATTCCAGCTTTGTGCTGTACGGGATTGTGAAGGACATTGACCTGGCACAGCACGGCTTTGGCGACTGGAACATCTGGCACTGCCAGCCGGACCACAACCAGGCTTTTGCTGACATGTACGACAACGCCGACTACTCGAAGCCGTACTTTGCCATGAACTGCCGCTCACTGCACACAAGCGACCGCAGCAACTGCCCGACTGATGGCACGCAGGGTTTTCAGATTTGCACCGTGGCCAACTATGGCTACTGGATGGCGCTAAAGCTGCGCAGCACCAAGGCCTACAACCGCAAGAAGCGCGAGGTGTTGGATCACCTGCTGGATGCCGTGGAGCAGCACTATGTGCCCGGCATCCGCAAGCACCTGGTGCTAAAAATGGCGGGCAGCCCGACCACCAACGAGCGCTATGTGAACTCCCCCAACGGCGGGTCCTACGGCGTGAACCTTACGCCGCGCAACTTTTCTTTCTTCCGCAAATTAACGGCGGACACGTCGCTGGAGAACTTTCACTTTTGTTCGGCTGCGGCGGGGGTGGGTGGCTTTGGCGGCACAATCATGACCGGTGTGCAGCTGTACGAATCGCTGACGAAAGATTACCTCGATTAAATTCGAGGGCCGGTGTGGGGCGGCCGCAACGGAGGCGGGTGCGCGCTGGTGTGGACTGCAGCCGGCCAACCTGCGCTTGATTTGCATTTGGCGCAAAACCCGGGCAGTGGCCGCTGCGCGCTACACCGGCAGTCTATGCAAGCGCCAAGCCGGACTTGTTGGAAAATAATTGAAGGCAGGCTGCGCGCTCCTGCGCCGTCATGTGGGCGGACGCCAGTGCATGCTTTGTAAATTGCACCAGTTCCGCCTCGCCCCAGTTGTACACATCAAACACAGCCTTGAAATTATCGGCGAGCTCCTTGCGGAAGAGGGCCGGGTCGTCGGAGTTGATGGAAACGCAGACGCCGGCCCGCAGGAGTTCATCCAGCCGCAGGTCTTCCAGCGCGCTGATAAACCCCGCCAGCAAATTGGAAAGCGGGTTTGCCTCCAGCGCGACGCCGTGCTGCTTGAGCAGCGCAATCAGCGCGGGGTCTGCACCCACCGGAATGCCGTGCCCGATGCGCGTTGCGCCCAGCACGCTGACCGCGCTGCGCACGTTTTGCGCGCGCTGTGCGCCCATCTCTCCGGCGTGCGGCATGCGCCCAAGCTTTGAGCCAAGTGTCTTTGCAAACGCTGCCGCATAAAGTTCGGGCGCAAACGCAAACTCGTCGCACGCCAGCCCGAGCCCGGCGATGCGGCTGCTGGAGTGCTGCAGGGCTGCGCCGGCAAGCTCAAGGCCGGCCGGATCGCGCGCATCTTCCGGTTTTTGGCGCGCGGTGGCTTCGCGCTGGATGGCAAGAATGAGCTTGCTCTGCACGCCGCACGCCTGCCAGCCGGAGCGCATGCCGCGCAGCGCACTGTCGATCACCGCGTTGTAGGCAAGGCCGGCGCGCGTGTGGTACGCGGGCGCCATGGTCCACTCCACGTACCAGATGTTTTTGCTGGCGCAGTCCAGCGTGCAGGCATGGAACACTTCCGCAATGCCGTCCGGCGTTTGCATGAGCGAGAGCACAAAATCAAAGCGCGCCAGCAGGTCCGCGATGGGTTCGGTGGCAGTGATGCGGTAGAAGTTGTCAAAGGCTGCGGTATCGGCGATGGAAATGGTTTGCCCGTTGCGCAGCGTGACGGCGCTGACGCCGTGCTGCAGGGCCAAGCGCTGCACCACCGCCAGCGGCACCGACCCGTCAATGTGCCGGTGCAGCTCCGCCTTGGGAAAGGATTGAAAATCTGACAGGCTTAGTGACATGCCAACGCTGCTCCAGCCGCAGTGATACTACAATATAACCATAAATGGAAAGTCTGGATTTGAGGCACAGCCTGCTGCGGCTGCAGAAAAGTTTTGGCTGCGCCGGGCTGCCGACCGGCAAAATATTTTTGCGGCGGGCGCGGCGCGCGGCGGCTTTGCAATGGGCATGATTTACCACATCGCAGCGCATAGTGCGCTGCTGCCGGCACGCGAGTGCGGCGCGTATCGCGCCGCGAGCCTGGCAACGGAAGGCTTCATTCACTGTTCGCAACTGCAGCAGGTACTGCCGGTGGCAAATGCGTTCTATGCCGGCCAGAGCGGGCTGGCGCTGCTGGTGATTGACCCGGCGCGGCTGCAAGCCGAGCTGCGCTATGAGGCGCCGGTGCACCCGCATGCAAGCGCTGCGGCGCCGGCAGCGCACGAGCTGTTTCCGCACCTCTACGGCGCGCTGAACTTTGATGCGGTTGTGGGCGTGCTGGATCTGAACGCAGCTGCGGACGGAAAATTTGCGCTGCCGCTGGAGCTTACGGACATGTAAGACTGCAGCTGTACGCATGTCTGGTTGCTGCTACTTTCTCCCGCTGTCGCTGCGCGCAAAATCCGCCGGGAATTAATCAGACTGCATTGAAAACTGCAAGGCTAGCGCTTGCACTGCCCGGGCGCTGCCGGCTTGGGTTTGCGGTCAGGCTGCCGCCGGCATGCCGGCAAATATTTCGGCGGTGATCTCATAAGAGCGCAGGCGCTCGGTGTGCGCAAAAATTTGCGAGGCAATCATCAGTTCATCAGCGGCGGTGTGCGCAATGAAGGCCTGCAGGCGCGCGCGCACGGTGTCCGGGGAACCGATGGCGGTGCAAGATAGCACGCTGTCCAGCAAGGCGCGCTCTGGTGCGCTCATGCGCTCTGCATAGCCGGGCAGCGGCGCGGGCAGCTGCGCGGGGCGGCCGCTGCGGTAGTTTACAAACGCCTGCTGCATGCTGGTGGCGCACAGGGCTGCGGCTGCATCGGTTTCGGCGGCAATCACATTGAAGCCCAGCATTACATGCGGCTTGGCCAGGTATTGCGAGGGCTGGAAGCCGGCGCGATAGATGCTGATGGCCTGCAGCATGTGCTGCGGTGCAAAGTGGGAGGCAAAGGCATACGGCAGCCCCAGCGCGGCTGCCAGCTGCGCACCAAACAAGCTTGAGCCCAGAATCCAAACGGGCACTTGCAGGCCCCGGCCGGGCACGGCCTGCACCGGGTTTTTGGATGCGGGTGCAAAGTAGTCCAGCAATTCCAGCACATCATCCGGGAACGCATCCGCGTCGGCGGCCAGGTTGCGGCGCAGTGCGCGCGCTGCGGCGTAGTCTGAGCCGGGCGCGCGGCCCAGGCCGAGGTCGATGCGGTTGGGATAGAGCGATGCGAGCGTGCCGAACTGCTCGGCAATCACCAGCGGCGAATGGTTGGGCAGCATGATGCCGCCAGCGCCCACGCGGATGGTGCTGGTGCCGCCCGCTACATGCCCGATGAGAATGGATGTGGCGGCGCTGGCGATGCCGGGCATGCCGTGATGTTCGGCCAGCCAGTAGCGCTGGTAGCCCCA
>OFRL01000376.1_pt1 | contig 22141 bp, 13 predicted proteins | sample 1543121 | NCBI WGS metagenome assembly OFRL01 (sample SAMN07774228, study PRJEB24372) | wastewater metagenome | isolation source: Lake Maggiore Cannobio | place: Italy: Cannobio | collected 2016-01
ATGGCGCTCAGCCACCCCCAGGCCATCATGCCGGCGAACATGGCGATGACCATCTCAAGATAGTGCTGTATCAGGCGCTTCATGCCGTTACGGTAACGGATAGGAAATTCAATCCCCAACCCCCACGGACACAATACGCCCTGCACCCAATCTTGCCAAGCACCACTTTGTGCTCACCCCCACCAACCATTAACTCCAGGCCAAAGACCACTTTTGTTCGGTGTTCGCAGAGAGTTGATGCGCGTAACAAGTGGCAAATGCACAATGCCTGTAATCCAGATTTGGCAGCCCACACCACTCGCCGCACCACGCCAGAGTCTGATCCACACCAATCCGCGCTCCGCCGCGCCAGCCACGTCTCCAAACTTTGCTGAACCACTAAATACGCCTCACTCCGCTCTGGCCGCCGGCGCTGATACACCACAGCCTGCGGCAACCGGCATTTTTATCAAAGCTAAGCCGCACGGACTACATGTCGGCCCTTATCAGGTTCTTGAGGACGGGCCTCAGGGGCCGGTCGGACTTTAGGAGGGCGAACCGGCTCTATTGGTTGCTCAGGCTGTACGCGATCAGGTGGGGGTTCCTGCCTTGTTGGACCTATAGGTATGCGCGATAGCTCCAGCCAGTGGTTGTCGCAATTTGAACATCTGTCTGGGGCATGCGATCACCAAAGCCCCAGACAATCCAGCCTAATGATTATTTTGGTGGAAGCACGGAAGTGCAAAACGAACACCTTTGTGCGGCAGCAGGTATGTTGCTCAAGCACTCAGGGCATGCTATGGTTTTTGGTTTTTCTGGCTCCGCTTTCGCCCAAGGCAGTATGTTCAAGTTACCCGTCCTGTGGAAATGGTTCATTCCTCGGAAGGTCAACACTGTCAGGTTGTAAAGAACAACTATTGAAAATATTGTGTCAATAAGGGTAACGTCGGAAGGAAATCCTGACAGAACCAGTGAACGCGCACCAAAAATTCCCAGAATCACGGCGCCAGCATTCAACACGAGTTGGTCAAAAGGCTGGGTGACCATCGTATAGAGTGCAACCATCACTGTCAGCAACACAAGAATCGTGACCACGATTTTCAGAAACACTGGGCGTTCAAAATTCATGATCACGGCATTGGCGTATTCAAACTCAGCCTTCGCAGGCTTCACCGTCTTGGGGTCAATGACTCGAAGATCGGTCATGTGCAGTCGTGCGATCTGTTCATCCAGTGTGATCAACAATTGCCCCTTGGTTTCCTCAGGTGTCAGCACCTTAGGCTTTTTATCCGCTTTAGTGCGCTCAATAACAACACCAAGGCCGATGTGGTAAGAATCGAAGGGGTAGGTCAGGACACTTCCCCGTAGTGGCAGGGTGATTTTTGCAGAAATCTCAGCACCAGAATGGGGCAATGTCACCGATTCTGAGGACGGCATGCTGTTCGATTTCGAATCGTTATCGTCAATTTGATAAAAAACAATTCTGTCGGTGTAGTCCGCACAGTCCTCTGCACAAAAATGGTATCCACTAATCAACATGGATACCGTGTGGGCCACCTCATCTACTTCGAACACAGCCACTTCCAACCTACTGTAGGTACCAGCCGGAGAAAGGTCTTTGGGGGTAAATTCGAGTAACTGGTGATCAGGGTGTCTTATGTCCCCGAGAATGCTGTTTAAAGCTGATGGAATAGACCCCAGTACGCCGACTACTAATGCCAAGGCTACGAGAAATAATACGAGTTGTCCAGTTGGTTTTGATTGAATCATTTTGAATTTTCGAGAACCGATCCTTTGAGTTGAGTATTGACCGAAGCCTGCTCAAGGCATATATCTTCTTGAGTTGTCTGGTTCATCTAATGGGTTGATGGATGGGCGCGCTCAAAACCCAAGTGCAACATTTTGTAGGGGAAAATGTGGCACGGGAAAAAGTTACAACCAACTGAGTATTGAAGAACGGACGCTAACCCAAACATAATTTTCGATTTGAGGGTCTACGCGACGCGAACAGCGTAGACCCCTAGAACCAAAGCAAGCGCTCCCCACGCTGCCGCGGGGCGGCGCAGGCTGAGCAGAAATCCGTCCGAGAACGCCTTCCCTCGCACGAGATTGAAGGCACCCCAGGCCAACCACGCAGTCCAGAGGATGAGAAGCGGTAAGCCGAGCGGATGAAAATGCCACGAAGCGGACAAGTTGCCGCGGAACGCCGCGGTAAGCGCGCGCCCCATACCACAGCCGGGACATGGCAGCCCGGTCAGCAGGCGGAAAGGACACAGCGTTAGGTCGCTCTCGGACAGAATTGGGACGAAGGCAGTTGCGGCGGCCGCCGCATACACCGCCGCCGCGACTAGCGGAAACGAAACAGGACGGCTCATGTCAACTTATTAATTTCGTGCTGATAAATGGCATCGGTGATGACTGTCAGCCCGAACAACGACAGAACCAGACCGATGATCGCGAGGTTGGAAGTGACGGCACGGGAGTTTTGCACGAGCCACTGCTGGAGCTCAGCGCCCATACGGTACTCGAAGTAGATGTGGTAAAGGCCGCAGGTGAGCAGTGAAAATAGAGCCCACTTGCCGAAGATGAATTCCTCGCGGCCGAGGAGGGCGTTCAGCGCCTTCATCTGCCGGTAGTTCCAGAAAATATTGTATATGCCGCAGGTGATTACCGTAAAGAAGATCCCAGCGGCTACGTCGCGGCGGTGCTCAGAGGAAAGCGGATTTTGGTCGTTCATATTTCAAGTTTATCAAATTAAAGATAAAAGTACCACTCATTGGCAGCGGCCGCAGTGAGCACGCGATCGTCTCGAAGATTGTGCGGAGCCCGCGCCTGCCGTAGCTGTAAGCCGCGCCCATCTCCGATGCCATTGCCGCCCCGGCGCGTACCGCTCGACCCTGCTGCGGTCGCCGGCTCCGACGGAAAAGAATTCAAGCTCTATTGCAGCGCTGGACAATACACCCGTCTCCCGCCTAAATCGAATGCCAATTTGAGCAAGACTCCACCCCGCCAATCACCTCATGGCCACCGATCATTTTTGTACGATATTCCAAGAGCAGTGATCGTCCAATGAAAATTCCACAACATCGAAAGACTGTTATTGGCGGTCCAGAACTCTTACGGCACTGCGCCCGCGCCTGATCCACACCAATCGCCACTCCGCAGCGTGTGCCATTTCCACAGCGCAGGCTTGCCATCGGCCAGTCGCGGTCGCCAACCAGCAGATCCGGCAGCACCATCACCGCGATACCGCACAGCAGGATGAACGCACAGCGACGGCGAAAGTGCCCAATGCCAACCACTAAACCATCGCTTCTCCATCCAAAATACATTGTACAAGCTAAGCCAACACTCCTAACGCGGGGTACGATTTATGCTGTAGCAATCTTCGACTAATTCCATTGTGGTGTTGGCAAGTGCTAATAAGCAATCAATAGGAGAGGGGTTATGAAGAATCAGTTTACCAGTGTCACTCGCAACAGTTGGGGGTCGCGGATCGCCGGCTCGTTTGTGGGCGTCATCGTTGGAATTATTTTGATTCCATTGTGTTTGTGGGGGTTATGGACTAACGAAGGTACCAAAGACGTCTCGAAGCTTGCGAAAATGTCAGTAGTAGTAGCCAGCGATAGTGTTGATCCGAGCAAAGATGGAATCTTCGCATCAATATCGGGCGAACTCACCAGCGATGAGCAAATTGGTGATGAGCCATACATGCTACCAGGGGCTTACATAACCCTCGATCGCATGGCAGAAATGTATGCTTGGAAAGAAACTAGCCAATCAACCGAAACCAAAGACACGGTAGGCGGTGGGTCTACCACAACCACCACGTATACATATTCAAATGACTGGACAGCTTCACCAGAAGATTCAAGCTCATTTAACCAGCCCGCTGATCATCAAAACCCTGCCAAAACAATCGACGATGCCTCCTTCAAAGCCGGTGCAGCCGCAATTGGCGCCTACAGCTTTGATCCCCAAACAATCACCCTCCCAGACGGTGTCAAGATTGATGTTACACCAGCCGAGGGCCTCGAAGGTTTCTTCAGTAGTGGGCGTTATCTTTACAATCGTAACGGCGCTGATAGCGCCCCACAAGTGGGCGATATGCGGATTTCCTACACCGCCCTCAACGTTGGGACATCAGTCACTGCGATGGGTAAGCTCAATGCAGGTGCAATTGAATCATACACTGATGAATCAATTACCCAAGGTGAACGCACCTTATACCGCATATTCATCGGTACCCGTGACGAAGGGATTGCACAACTCCGCAACGAATTTCTCCTGTGGATTTGGGCTATCCGAATCCTCGGCGTAGTCGGATTGTGGCTTGGCTTAAGTTTGCTAGGTGGCCCCATCGTCAAAATCCTCGACGTCGTCGGCGTAGTTGGATCAATAGCCGAGGGTATCATGGGCTTCATCAGCTTCTTTGTGGCACTGGTCGTGGGTGTCACTACAATCATAGTTAGTATGTTGTTCCACAATATCTACTTCTTAATCTTCTTCGTCGTAGTGGTTATTGCTGGTGTGGTCTACTATCTGCGAAACCGTAGCCGCAAAGCATTGGCCACTGGACAGATTCCATCAGCAGCCAACCTGGCAGGCACCTCCAACAATACCGCGCCCAAAATGAATTAATCAACTGCTTGCGATTTTGCCGTTCGCACCCACTCTTCGCTCGCGAAGAGTGGGTGCCGGTTTATCACCATGGTCAAAATTCTCACCATAGCGTAAAAACAGTTGCCAACGTTCAGTCTTTAAGTCGGTCCGCCAAGCATTCGCTTGCAATAGCACTCGGACGTGCACCTCAATCTGCAGTGAGAATGGCAAACAAAATTTGTTTTTCGAGTGGTTGTCACGATTGCCCGCGCAACACCGCAAAGTTGAACGGGCAGGAGATTTGAATTCTCTTGCACCTCTGTTTGTACACCCGACTTCCGCCAAAGTCGTATCCCAATTAGCGCAGGTCTCCGCCCCACCAATCAGCTAATAGCCAGAGACCACTTCTGTGCGATATTTCTAGAACTTTGATGGGCGCAACGAATGAAAATTGCACAACTTCGATACTTCGACAGACTAGTATTGTGGGTCCAAAACATTCAGTGCACCACGCCTGCGCCTAATTTACCTGCGTGCACACTATCAGCTCTAGGGCCTCGAGGGTGGTGAGTTCATCGTGACTGCGGCAATCATCGGCAGTCGGGCAGGTGGCAAATGAACGGCAACCGCGCCTTCCGCCGCGCCGCGGCCCCCGTCAGCTCTCGGCAAGCACGATGATGCGGTCGTCAGCGCCAAAGCGCACGCGGGCACTCTTCTTCGGGTTTACCACCACGCCGTAGCCTGCCTCGGCGTCCTTGGCGGGGCCAGCCAGCCGGTAGCCTAGGGCCACCTGCCCCTGCCGCGCCGCCGCCTCGGTGACCGTATAGAAGTCAGCCTCCTGCCCGGCGAGGATGTAGTTCGTCACCGGCTTCAGGTATATCTCGTGGCCCTCGGGGCTGAAGAGTCCCTCGAAGATGCGCACCAGATGAGGGTTCTCGGCCACCTGGGCCATAAGCAGTGAGACCAGCCGATTGCTTACAATGAAGTCGTCTGGCTCGGCCACCGATGCGAGCACCTGATTGCGGATGTCGAGCATCTCGGTCGTCACGGCAACCTTCAGGCCTGCCTTCCGCGCGATGTCGCGCAAATGCAGCAGCGTGATGAGCGTGCGCGCGTCGGCGAGCTCTTGCGTGCGACCCTCGGTCTCGCTGAGGACGAGCACGTGGTCAACCCCGGCAATGGGCAGCGCGTCTAGCACGGCGCGATCGGTGATGTCGCCGGTCTGGCAGACCACCCGCATGTGGACGTAGGTAGTCTTCGCGCTCAGACGCTCCGCGGTGCGCTCGTCCTCGCCCACGATCAGGGTTTCGCTGCCTTCGGCCACGTAGGCGTCGAGCTCGTGCAGTACGCGGTCGAGCCGCTGGCTGGCGCCGAGGACCAGTGTCCGCTCAACCTTCGGCCCCAAATTGGCCGGCGCGGGGGCGATCAGCGCCGCGTCCGCTCCCCTTCCACGAGCGTTAAGCACGACCGTGTCATCGTCCAAGCTAATGGCAATCACCTGATCGCCGGCCACGAAGAGGCGGTCAAGCGGCGGCGGCAGGTGAAGCTGCCCATCGGCGGTTAACACCCCCATCAGGATTGAGTCTTCATAGCCACCCAGCCCCTCGCGGAAGGTCCGCCCAGCGAGCTTGCCCTCGGCTTTGATGTAGATCTCGCAGCCACCGAAGTCGAGCAGCTCGGTGTAAACCGCCGATAGCCCCGACTGCCGCCCCGTCTGCACGAGCAACCTGCTCACCAGGGGCGGCGTGACAATCAGCGCCGCCTCTTCACCGACCACGAGCCGGGCGACCTGAAGCGTGCGCTCGTCCTGAAGCTCAGCGACGACGTGCGCACCCCGAAGCTTACCTTGCCGAAGCTTCGCCACCGCGAGCAGCGTTTTGAGCACGATGGTGTCAGCCAGCGCCGGATCCATCGGCTCACCGTCGCCCTCGGGCGCGACGACGATGATAGTTTTGGCGTCATCGAGGTTCGTGATGGCGAGGTCTTCGAGCGTGAGCGGGCTGCCCGACCGCGTGACCACCTTCAGGCGGCGCCCTTCCAAGTGCTTGTCAATCTCGTCGTCCATCTCGACCTTGTCGCGATCGGCGAGCACCACTACGCTCGCTCCGCGCACGTTGCCGTTCGCCTCAGCGAGCTCAGTCAGGAGCGTCTGTACCTTAGGCGTGAAGCCCAGAATAATCGTATGACGAGTCTCGACAACGAAGCTCTTGCCCTTGCGAAGCGTCTCGAGGAGCCCTTCAATGGCGCCGTTCAGGATGCCGATCAACGCCGACAGCACGAAGATGCCGCCAAGCGTGATGAAGAGCATCACGAACCGGAACGCCCAAGTGCCGGCATCGCCGCCCAAGGTGCCGGCGTCCATCGTGTGCATGAGCGATTGCCAGACGAGCGCGCCGAAGCCCGGGGGTTCGGCACCCTCCTCGACGGTCGCGAGCCCGGCGAAGAGAACGATGCAGGCCGTAAGCACGATGAGCGCGAGCGAGAGCAGCCCCAGCATAGCGATCTGGGCGCTTGGCCCGCGGGCCATCAGCTCGTCAAAGCGATAGCGAAGTTTCTGGTTTAGGGTAATGTTTTGCATGGTTCGCGGGGCCTAGCGTTTACGAATATAACCTGATGTCACCCGCGGAAGTGTATCCCATGATCAGCCCGTCGTCATCGGGCGCATCCACCAGCTGCAATCGCATCTTCCCAGTGTTGGTGGCGGAGAGATACGCCGAGCTAGATGACGAATACAAAATTCAAGCTCTCTTGCACCTCTGGATAGTCGACCCACATCCCGCCAAACTCAAGCACCACTTTGCGCACGACGCCACACCACCAATCATCTCATGGCCGTAGACCGCATTTGTTTGGTGTTCGCAGAGATTTGATGCGCGGAACAGCCAGAAAATGCACAATAACTGCAATACGGATTGGGCAGCCCACACCACTCGCCGCACGACGCCAGTGCCTGATACACCAATCCGCGCTCCGCCGCGTGTGCCATCTCTACAGCGCAGGATAACCATCCCAATGTCTGGTCAAACTCCAGTTCCGGGATCGGCTCTGCGCCCAAGTCCGCATGCTCGATCAAGTGCGCATAACTCCAACTGACTCTGCGCAGGCGCGCCGCTGCGATTGCCGGGGCCGTGCTCGGCTCGCCAAACAGACTGGATTGCACGCAACTTGCAGACGGCTGTCTATAATCCATGCGGGTCACACGCACGCAAATTCTGTGCTCGCGCACTAAGATTTGGAATCCAAACTATTATGAAGCAAACCATTGCAGCGCTAACGCTGCTTGTGCGCGAGTATGACGAAGCGATTGAATTTTTTACCCGCGCACTGGGCTTTACGCTGATTGAAGACAGCCCACTCGACAATGGAAAGCGCTGGGTAGTGGTTGCGCCCGCCGGCGCAACCGGCGCACGCTTGCTGCTGGGGCGCGCAGCCAACCCGCAACAGCAGGCATCTGTTGGCAACCAGGGCGGCGGCCGGGTCTTTCTGTTCCTGCACACTGACAACTTTTCAGCCAGCTACGCACATATGCAGGCTCAGGGCGTCAAGTTTACAGAGGAGCCGCGCACGGAGGCTTACGGCCGCGTCGTTGTCTTCCTGGATTTGTACGGCAACAAGTGGGACCTCGTACAAGCAGTTTGACGGCTGCGCACAGCCAAAACACCTGCCTGCTTGCGTGTGAGCGTTTGATTGACTAAAGAGTTAAGTCGATCAGGTTTCTGTTGCGCTGGCAGCGCCCCGCGGTGTGGGCGCTTCAACCGGCGCGGCTGCCAGCAGCTGCTGGCTGAGGCCTGAGGCGCGCGCAACCGGCGTGGTGACGGCACTGCGCAGCGCTGCGGCAGTGCCCACAACCGTCAGAGATTTGCGCGCGCGGGTGAACGCCGTGTAGAGCAGCTCGCGCGTAAGCAGGCGCGAGCCAGCCGGTGGCAGCACCACCACCACCTGCGCAAATTCTGAGCCTTGGCTTTTATGAATGGTCATGGCATGCACCGGCTCAGTGGAGCCGAGCTGCGCCGGCGAAAAGTAGCGCACCGGCTGCTCAGATTCACTCGCATCCAAAAATGCCACGCGGCGCCCGCCATTGTGGTGCACAACCACGCCGATGTCTCCGTTGAACAAGTCCAGCTTGGCGTCATTGCTTGTGACCATGACGGGCAGGCCCACAAACCAGCGTTCCCCTGCAGCGGGATGTACCTGCCTTTCAATCAGCGCATTCCATGCATTTACGCCCCCTGCCCCGTGCCGGTGCGCACACAAGGTGCGCAAAAAAAACAGGCTGTTAAGCGCAGCCACCGCGTCGCCAGCGGCAGCATGCGCAGCAATCTGCTGCGCATGCCGGCCCACTTCCAGCTCCAGTGCGCGCAGTTGCTCTGCATCGGCCAGCGGGTCTATCCAGCGCACATCAGCGCGCGCCGAAGACAGCACCGCCAATGTTGCATCAGCGTCACCCGCAGCCATGCTGGCTGCCAGCGCAGCCATTGCGCTGCCCGGCACAAAGCGATGGGATTGGGTGAGGCGCGCCACGCGCCGCAACACGGGGTGCGTGCCCTTTGCGGGCGGGACCCGCACAATGTCCGCGAGCACACTGCCCGCCTCCACACTTACCAGCTGGTCAGGGTCGCCAACCAACAGCAGGCGCGCATCCGGGCGCAGTGCAGCCACAACACGGGCCATCAGCGGCAGCGACACCATCGACGCTTCATCCACAATCAAAAGGTCACATGCCAGCGGATTGGATGCATTGAATTTGTAGCGGGTGCCAGCATGCTGCGGCGCATAGCCCAGCAGGCGGTGCAGCGTACTGGAATGCGCCGCCTGCACGCGCAGCAGCACATTCTCCGGTGCGCCCGCCTGCCGGCAAGCCGCCAACAACACTTCGTGCAGGCGCGAAGCCGCCTTACCGGTGGGGGCAGCCACCGCAAACTGAAATGCCGGCGGCGCCACATGCAGCAGATCCAGCAGCACCCGCGCAATCGTCGTGGTCTTGCCAGAACCCGGGCCGCCCGTCAGCACGCCCAGCTGGCCGGCCAAGAGCAGCTGCATGGCAGCCAACTGGTCTGGCGAGATGCCGGCGGTGTAGAGCGGTACGGGTGAAACAATGGCGGGCTGGCGCGCCCACTGCGTGAGGCGGGCAGCCAGCTGCAGCTCATCTTCCCAGGCGCGTGCCAGATACAGCCGGCCATCCGCCAGTACCAGCGGGCGGCGTGGCAGGCTGTGCGCACTGGCGGCATCAGACACCAGCGCGGGGCAGGCAGAAAGCGCACGGATCCAGTCCGCCGGTTGCGGCCACGCCAAACCACCACTAGCGACATAGCCGGCCAAGCGCTCTGCAATGTCCGCGAGTTCCACGCACACATGGCCCTCGCGCGGCGCACGCACGGCCAGCGCCAGGCCCAGCACAATTGCCGCATCCAAGTCAGCCGGCGCTGCAATTGCGTTGAGCAAGGCATCACACACAAACAGATCGGCCGCATTCAAGATGCCCGCATCTTTAAATGCAGCCAGCATTGCAACCCGCGGCGGCAGTCTGCCCGCGATTACATTCATAGCTGCGGCTTGCCAGCCAGCAGGTCCGAGAGTGAGCCAATCAAACCGGGCGGTGCGCACCACACAAAAACGCCGGCCGGATTGTTGGCCTCATCCCGCGGCGTGTCCGGACCCAGCATGCCACGCACAAACAAATAGGCAAACCCGGCCATCTGGCCGGAAGGATCAGGCCGGGCAGTGCGCCAGCGCAGGAAGCGGTACGCTGCCACCAAATACAGCAGCGCCTGCAGCAGATAGTGGCTGTCTTCCATGGTGCGGTAAAGCTGCAGCGGAAGATACGCATCAGCCGCATGCGCTGTGCCCGGCAGTGCCAAACGGTTGGACTTGTAGTCGACAACCAGCAGCCGCCCGGCTGCATCGGGCAGCTGCAGCAGCGCGTCGATGGAGCCGTTGAGCATGCCGGAAAGTGAAATGTCAAACTCCGCAGCCGCCAGGCGGCCTGCGTATGGCCGCAGCACATCAGCCTCTGGCAGCTTTGCCGCCAGCAGCAGCCCGATATCGGATGCGCGCAGTCGCGCGGATTCTTCCGCCAGCGTCAGATCAAACCATAATTCGGACAGCCGGGCAGCCGGCTGCAAATCGCACAGGCACACCTCATTTAATGTGGGGCCAAGTGGAGTGCGCAGCGCAGCCGCCAAGCCGGACACAAGTGCCTGGCGCTGCGCCAGCCCCTGCACTGCGCGCCCAACTGCCGGCACATGCAGCGCAATCTCATCCTCAAGTGCCGGCGCGCTGGCATCAGTGCGCTGCAGAATGGTATGCACCAGCGTTCCAAACTGAGTGCCGGCCGGCTGCGCTGCCAGCAAACCCGCAGGCGCGGCACGCAGCGCCCGCTGCTCCATCTCTTCCGGCTCGGCAAAGTGCGAAAACTCATCCATGCCTGCGGGCGCGCCTTCATAATGCGCAGCACCGCGCGCCACAATCCGGCTAAATGACCAGCGCCCGAAGTGCTGCACAACGGGCGGCGGCGGCATTGCCCGCCTGAGCTCTTCCGGCTGCGCCTCTTGGGCAGTGCGCCGCGCAGGTACAACAACACCCACTGGGTCCTGCGCCACATCCACAATCGAGAGACTGCTGCCCAGATCACAGATGCGGTCCGCCAGCTGCGCAGAAAGCTGTGCTGCGCCAGATGGCACACTGCGGATGCCGAAACATGCGTACAGCGCCGTAGTGCCTGCATCGTCATCAGTGGCCAGCCAAACTACAAGCCTGTGTTGTGCGCGGGTAACGGCAACATACAGCAAGCGCGCCTGTTCAGCATCCCGCTCGCCGGCCACGCGCTCCCAGCTATCATCCTGCTCCTTGCCATCCAGCCAGCTCACATCAATCTGGCGCTGCAAATCTTCCGCGTTGGCGCGAAAAATTGGCGGCCGATCATGCTTCAGATTACTTGGCTTCTTCCATTCAATTGGCACCAGCACCACCGGGAACTGCAGGCCCTTGGCTGCGTGTACTGTATGGATCTGCACCGCATCCGCGTCACTCTCCACGCGGCGGCTGATGAGTTCATGCGTTTCCTCCAACCGCCCGAAGGCATTTAGCACATCTAACGCCTGCTGTGGATGGACTGCGCTGCCGTTGGTATGGTCGTGCAGCAATTCCAGCAAGTGCGCCAGGTCTGTCAGCCGGCGCTCACCTTGTCCGCCGGACAGCATGCGCTGCAGCGTTTGCTCGCTTGCCAGCAGCTGCACACCCAAGGCTGCCACTCCGCGCTGCTGCAGCACGGCGCCCCATGCGGCAAGGCTCTCCTGCGTGCGCACCAGGGCTGCGTCATCCTGCGCTGCCAAATCCGCCAGCTGCTGGCTGCCAAACCAGCCCAACGCCACCCGGCGCGCGGGTCCCTGCGTTGCCGGACGCACCAGCGCCTGCAATAGTGCGCGCAATTCGCCGGCCGCGGCGCTGCTGGTAACCGCCTCAGTGCCGCCAGACACGGCTGGAATGCCGGCTTTACGCAGCGCTATTTCAAGCTGCCGGCCCAAGTAGCGGTTGTCTACAAGGATTGCGATATCACCCGGCCGCGCCAGCTGCGGTTTAGCGTCCGCAAGCTGCAATTCTGAATCCAAAACAGCACGCACTTTTTGAACCACACTGCTGTGCAACAGCGCGTTCTCGTAGTTGGCCGGCAGCACAAGCAGCTCGGCCACTGGCTCGCCGCTGCCCGCGTGCTTGTGCCTGTTGCGCGGTTCAGCCTGCACCGGCTGATATTCAATCTGCGGGCCGAAGCGCGCGCCGGCCATCAGGCAGTTGAGTACATCCAGCAGCGCCTGATCACTGCGATAGTTGGTGCTGAGCGTCTTGCGCTCCGCGCTGGCACGCGCCTGCAGATACGAGTTCACGTCCGCTCCCCGAAATGCGTAGATGGACTGCTTGGGGTCGCCGACCACAATCAGCCGGCCGTTGCCTTGCAGCGGAAAGAGCTCGTCGAAAAGCTGCCACTGCAGCGGGTCAGTATCCTGGGCTTCATCAACCACCGCCACGGCGAAGCGCTCGCGCACGGCGGCGCGCAGCGCTGCGGCTTCCGGATTTGCCACAAGGCGCACAGCAGTCTGCAGCAGCGCGTCGTACGAAAGCGTGCTCGTCATGCGCCGGCTTACCTCATCCACGCAGCGCTGCACCAAGTCCAGCGCTGCACCGGCTGGCCACAGCTGTGCAGTGGGGTTGCCCAACTTGGCTTTCACCAGCAGCTCCAACCGCGCGCTTTTAATAATTGGCGCATTCGAAACACTGTCCGCAACCAGCATGTCATTCACCACTTCTGCCACCAGCTCGCTGCCGCTGCCGCCCATTGCTGCAAGCTGCGCCGTGCTGCCGGCCATGCGCAGCACGCGCTGGCAAAACCCGTGGATGGTGCTGATGGTGGCGGTATCAAAGTCGCTCACTGCCGCATCCAGGCGCTGGCTGCGCAGCGCGCGCTCAGTGGCATCACAGGCACCCAGCGCAGCCTCCACGCTGTCGTGCGCTTGCCGCGCGGGTGCGCCCTGCAAGAAGTCCAGCGCGCCCAACAGGCGCAGGCGAATCCGATCGCGCAGCTCCTGTGCAGCCACGCGCGTAAATGTTGTCACCAGCATGCGCCCGATTGGGATGCCGTCTTCAGCCGCCAGCCGCATCACAAATGCCGCCACAGCATAAGTTTTGCCCGTGCCCGCGCTGGCTTCCACCACCAGCCGGCCAGTTGGCAGTGCGCCTGCAAGATCAAGCTCAACAATGGGCTGGATCACTTTGCCTGCTTCCTTTGACGCGCGGCCGCGTGCGCGCGATCATTGCCAACATTGACTGTGCGTTTGCGCAGACCAAACAGCGCCCGAAAGAAGCGCTCGTTTTCCTTGCCGCTTGGATAAATCTCGTTGAAATACAGCCGCTCGCCATACACCATATGTTCCGCGTGATAGGGTGCGGGGCGGCGCCGAAAACTTTCAAATTCTTTGACCGCCTTGGCGCGCCCCTCCATTAGTTTTTCCGCCGTGCCGCCAAACATCGGGCGCGGTTCCGTGCACGCTTCGTCATACAGTACTACCAGCTGCTCCAGCGCAGCCAGTGCGGCCGGCCGGCCAAAGCCAGCCAACGCAAACTTAGCCACGTAGGCGAAGCTTTTTGAAGGCGTGGCCGGCTTCATGCCAATGCTCCACGCATCGGTAACCTGCAATTTGCCCGCTGCGCACAGCGCCAGCATGCGCACCCACATCGTCATCATTTCTGCGGGCCGGTTGGCTCCGCAGAACACCTGCACAATGCTGGCGGTTTCGCCAGTGCCGGCATGCACACCCGGCACAACACCCGCAATGCTGCGGCCATTCAACAGCTCCAGCTGCACCAGCACACTTTGGCCATCATCCAGCGGGCGCTGCTTCGCTGCACATTGCCGCGCAATTTCAAACACCAGATCCTGCAGTTCAGCAAGGCTGGCGCGGCCATATTTGCCCAGTGGCACTTGCCCAGTATTTTGCGCAGCCGCCGCCCAATCCGCAGCCACTGCCGCCCGCCCCGCATCGTCGCCCGTATGCAGCCGCACGCGCTGCAGCAGGTCGCCCGCCAGCTTGGGGCCATCCCAGCGCCCCAACTCAAGCGGCAATATCGCGGCTTGATCGCTGTCATAATCAGAAAGGCTGATGCCGTGCACGCGCTTCACGTAATGGCTTAAGGGATTCTTGCAAAATGAAATCAGGTCATCGAGCGCAATCAAGTCGCCCGGTGGGCGCGCCTCCAATGCAGAGCTGCCTGCCAGCGGGACGGCGCTATCCGGTTTGCCTGCGCGCAGCAGTTCCGCGCCAAAGAGTGCAGCGGGCGCGTGCCCAAACACACCCGGAATGCCAAGCCGGCCCGGTAAAAAATTTGACGCGTTGAGCGCGTGGCGTGGATGGTCCACCTTTATTGCACGCAGCACGCCTTTGGTACCGTCTGTGTCAGGCGGCAACCCGGCCACGCGGCCGCACAACTCCACAAGTTCGGCCAGTGGCGTGGCAAACGGAACTGCCGCGTTGGCGCTCAGCGTGCGGCCGGTGCAGGTAATGATCAATCGCTCACCGGCTGCCAGCACCGCATCCAGCAGCGCGTGGCGCAGTTCCGCGCGCGCATCACTGTCGCCAATCAGCGGCTGGCGCTGGCGCAGGTCGTCCCCGTCGGGCTCGCTGCTTGCCAGCGCACCTTCATCAAACCCGGCAATACAAATTACGCGATAGGGCACCGAGCGCAGCGGCACAAGCGACGTGGCGGTGATGGCGCCGCTGCGCAGCTGCTGCCGGCCGGGTGCGCCAGCCAGGTCCGCCGCCAAAAGAATGCGCAGCTCGCTGAAGCCCACCGCCTCAACACTTTGTGCGGCATACTCGCGCAGGCGGGCCAACCGCTCCAGCACCGTGTCTAGTTGCAGCTCGTCATCGCGTTCCACCGCGCACAAGCTTTGCAACGCTGCCTGCAGCAGCTCGCACCACGCAGCCACTGGCCGTGGCCGGCGCGTCTCCTCGTCCAGCTCGCTCAAGCACGCCAGCAGCAGCGCCAGTGCGCCCACAGCCGGAAGATCAGCCGCATCGATATCGGGTGCGGGCACTACGCCGCCCAGCTCACGAGTGGGCACGGCGTCCGGCACCACTGCGCCATACACCAACCGGTCAAGCGCCTGCTGCCATGTGTGCAGCACCAGCTCCGCAGGGAGGCCAAACTTGAGGCGCTGGCTGGCGTTCAACCCCCAACGCACGTTCAAGTTTGCAGCCCAAGCGCCCCACCCGGCCACCACTGCGTCATTCACCTCCAAGCGGCGCTGCACCACCTTGCGCCCGGCAAATGCAAGCACGTCACCAGCGGAGCAGCGGCTCTGAAGCAAATCCAGCAATGCCGACAGCGCATCTGCAACTTCGTTGGTGCGGCGCAAGTTGCGGTCCGCCACAACAAACGGCAGATGCAATGCGCTGGCGCTGTCTGCGGCGTCAGGCTGAAAAACCGCCTCAAGCACCGGCGCAAAGCCAACGATGTCAGGCGCCAGCACGAGCACATCACGCGGGTCCAGCCCGGGCAGTTCCGTAAATGTATGCAGCAGCACTTCCCGCAGCACCTCCGCCTGCCGGCCCTCGCCGTGGCAGCAATGGATCTGCACCGAGCGGTCTCCCGCATCCAACTCCGCAGCGCGCGTGCTGGCCGCATCCAGCCGCAGCGCTTGCTGCACGCGTGCCAGCAGCGCGCCACGCAGGCTGGCGGGCTGCGCGGGCACCGGCGCCAACCGCGGTGCAATGCCGGCAGCTGCCAGCAGCACCTGCATGTCATGCGCAGGCCGTGCCCAGCTTGCCAACACGCGTTGGTTGGCGCTGGTGCGTGCCGGGTGTGCGCTGGGCGGCAGCGCCATGCGCTGCGCCAGGTTTCCGAGCATTGGTTGGGTGCGTTGCGCCAGCGCCGGCGAAGGATGCAGCAGCCAGATGTGCACATCCACCGCGCATGCCAGCGCCTGCAGCACTTGCAAATGAAAGGGGGCCATGGCCGCAAGGCCGGCAATTGCCACGCGCGCCGGAAAGCCGGTGGGAACAACTCCGCTGCGCAAACTGGCAAGCGCAGCCTGCGCGCGCTCTGGCGGGCTCGGCTCGCCGATCAGTGCTCGCACGCGGCGCCAAACTTCAAATTGCCAATGGTCCTTCGAGTCCAGCGCTGGCCCGGTCACGCGGCCATCAGCGGCCGTCAATGTGGCGGAATTGTTTGCCCACGCTTGAATCATCAGCGGCCGGTGCATGTGGTAGCGGTCAATCAAGTCAGCGATGCGGCGCGCTGCAGGCAGCAGCCCCTCCCCGCGCCGGTTTGGCGGCACAAGCTGCGGCTCGTTCGCAATAACTTGCAGCACCCAAAATGTAAGGCGCTCCACCTGCCATGCGTCGTGCGCCTCGCGGCTGCCAAGCGCCCGCGCAACCAGCCCGCCAATGAAAATGAACTCGATGTTGGTGGTGATGCCATCGCTGCTGGCCGCACTTGCAGTGCCCAGCCGGCGCGCTAGCTCTTCGGACAGCCACAGGCGCACGCCAATGCCGGGGATTGCCACAAGCTCCGGCAGCAGCAGCGCTGCGCTGGGCGTGGCGAGCAGCTCTGCCAGCGGCGCCAGCAGGCTGCCAAGCGAGTCAACTATTTGAACACGTAAAGCCATGGATGCGGAAAGCGTACCATGCAGCCCGCGTCAGTTTGGCAACAATCTAGCGTTTGCCCGCTGGCACATACGCCAAATTACCGGCAACAAATAATAGACAAACGCGCGCCAGAATGGGCGCGCTTGGCAATCTCAGTATATTTGTTGCGCGGGAAACCGGGCTATTCGTAGCGCAGCGCTGCAATAATTTGCATGCGCGCCGCCTGTCGCATCGGCACCAGCGCGGCCAGCACGCCAAACAGCAAGCCTGCAGCCGTAGCAGCCAGCACACCCGCCAGCGGGAACGTGTATTGCATGCGGAAGATGCCGCTGGCGCTGAGACCGGCCACCATCACATAGCCCAGGTACAAGCCTGCCAAAATACCGAGTGCCGTGCCCAGCACTGCGAGCAACAGCGCTTCCGCCACAATTGTGCGACTCATTTGGCGGCGCGTTGCGCCAATTGCGCGCAGCATGCCAATCTCGCGCGTGCGCTCGATCACGCCAATTGCCAGCGTATTCAGGATGGCAATCAGCGAAGGCAGTGAAAGCAGCGCCAGCAGTAGGTAAGTGCCCGCAAACACGGCATCAAACTGCTTGCTGAACTCGGCCAGATACTCGCGCCCCGCAACAAGCCGAAACTGCGGATACTCTCCGGTTATCTTGGCCAGCCAGCGGCCGGCCGCGCCTGCGTCTGCATCAGCGGTCAGGTTCACCTGGTAGAAGATATCTTCGTGTTTGTGGAAGTCCTGCCGCAGCAGCGCCTGCGACACATACGCCGTGGTGATTTTTGCGCTGAGCACATCGCCGCCAACTGCCACAATGCGATAGTCCTGCTGGCCCTCGGGCGTGGACAGCGCCACAGTATCACCGGACTGCAGGCCGGTCTGCGCTGCAAGGATACCGTTGATAATCAGGTTGCGTTCATTGCGCGCCAGCGCAGCCGCTGCCAACTCTGCCGTGCCGGCAGTAAAGTCCATGCCGGATACGGAAAAATAAGCCGCGGGATCAATCCCCAGCAAAGATACGGTGATGTCCGGCAGGCCACTGCCGGTGCGCGCTGGCATGTTTGTTTGGGCGTAGCGCAGCGTGCTCAGCGCCGCCACGCCGGGCACGGCGCGGATTTTGTTTGCGAGCGCCTCGCTTGCGCCCACATCGCCTTGCCACACTGCGATCGAGGGCGGCACAAGCAAAAAGTCGCTGCCCATGCTTTTCCGAAGCAACACCAGCATACTGTCATTGAGGCTGAAGATCAGGCCGCCAGCCCCAACCACAATTGCAAGGCCCACCATTGTGGCGCTGGCAGTGATGGCCGCCCGGCCAGGGTGACGGGTTAGGTTGCCGCGCGCCAGTTCGCCAGTGCCCTCGCGCGCAAATAGCTGCGCTATAAGCACGCTAAATGCCGCGGCCACGGGCTGCACCAGCGCAGGTGATGCCAGCACCAGCCCAATAAAAAATAGCAAGCCGCCCAGCGCTAACAGCGCAAAGCGGCCGGAACGCAGCATCAACAATGAAGCACAAATTAGTGCAGCCCCTAGCAGGGTGCCGGTCCGCCCCACCTGCTGCGGCGCAAGCGCGGCAGGCCGCAGCGCTGCCAGCGGCGTTAGCCGGCTGGCGCCCCACGCCGGCAGCAAGCCGCTCAAGAGCGACACGCCCACCCCCAAAGTAATTGTTGTCACCAGCAGACCCGGCTCGATAATCAGTGCGCCAATTTCCATATTTAAGTACTGGCGCAAGATGCCGGCGCCGCCGGTGGTGATGGCGCGGCCCAACCCATAGCCCAGCGCGAGGCCGGCGGCCGTGCCAATCACGCCCTGCAGCAAACTTTCGGTGAGCAGCAGCCCGATGATGGTGCGGCGGCTGGCGCCGATGGTGCGCAACATGCCGATGTCGCGGCGGCGCTCGGCAACTACGGTGCGAAAGGTGTTGAAGATTATGAAGCCGCCCATCAGCAGCGCCAGAAATCCAATTAGATTAAAAGCGATCTGGCTGGTTTGCATGGCGGCCATAAATTCTGACCCGGCGCCCAAGGCACCCAGCTGCAGCTCATTGCCCAGCTGCGCCTCAATTGCCTGCAGTGCCGCGGCGCGCTGCGCATCATCGTTCTCCACCAGGTTGGCTTCGATTACAGTGATGCGATCGGGCATGTCGAAGAGCTTTTGCGCAAGCCGCAGCGGCAAGAAAACCTGCTCGTTGCCTGCCAGCGCGCGGCCGGCCAGCACGCCCACCACGCGCAGCTTCACAACGCCCACCGGCGTGGGCACACGCAGCATCCCGCCTACCTTCAGTTGCAGCGCGTCCGCCAAACTCTGCGCAATCACAGCCGCGCTGCCATCCGCTGCCTGCAAGAAGCGCCCGCTCACCAAGCGGTAATCGCGCAGCGCAGCCGCTGCCGCCGGGTCCACACCCAGCAGCAGCAGCGCGCCCACGCGCACATCGCGTCCGTAAAACTCCGGCGGCAGATTGAGGGTGCGTTCGATGCTGCCCGCCAGCGCACGCACGCCGGCAATGCGCAAAAACTTTTCGGTGCGGCGTGCAATGAACGCCGCGCCGGTGCGGTGCGTGATGGTTACATCCACCTGCCCCGCTGTGGCGCGCAAGTTGCGCTGAAAAGCGTCCAGCATGGTGGGAATGTAAATGCCGGTGCCAAATAGCACCATCACACCAATTGCAATTGCCAGCGTGGTGAGGCCAGTGCGCAACCGGCGCCCCAGCAAATAGCGCAGCGCAAGGGTGAGAGCCATGGAATCTTTGCGCCGCCTAGGCTGCCGCCGTGATGAGCTCGGCCAGCAGCGCCTGGTTGTCCGTGGCGTTGCGTTCCAATACTGTCTCCTGCGCAATGCGGCCGTCCCGCAGAAACACCACGCGGTCAGCATGCGCAGCCACGCGCGCATCGTGCGTCACCATCAGCACGCTGCGCCCCCAATCACGCGCCATCCGTTGCAGCAGCGCAGCAATCTCCTGCGACGCTTGCGTATCCAGATTGCCCGTCGGCTCGTCCGCCAGCACCAGCGCGGGTTCGGCTACCAACGCGCGCGCAATCGCCACGCGCTGCTGCTGGCCGGCAGACAGCTGGTCGGGCCGGCTGCCCAGCCGGCTGCCCAGCCCAACCCGCTCTAGCAGCGCGGACGCCTTTGTGCGCGCAACCGCCGGCGCAATGCCATCCAGCACCAGCGGCAGCGCAGCATTTTCAATTGCAGTCAGCACCGGAATCAAATTAAAAAATTGGAAGACATAACCGATCTTGCGGCGGCGCAGCTGTGTGATGGCGTCGTCAGACAGCTTGTGGACGGGCTGCCCTTCGAACAGCACGCTGCCCCGGCTGGGGGCGTCCAACCCGCCCAGCAAATGCAAGAGTGTGGACTTGCCGCAGCCGCTGGGCCCCATTACGGCCACAAATTCGCCGTGCGCCACACTAAGGCTCACGCCATCCAGTGCAGCCAGCGCGGTGTCGCCCGTGCCATGTATGCGCGTAAGCCCTTGCGCCTCGATAACCGGAAAATCTGGCACGGTGCTAATTAACCATGCCCTATGATCCATTGTGCAGGCTGCAGATGCACATGCGGGCAGTGTACAACAAACTGCGCCCCGTGCATTTTAAGCGCCATCGATACTTTGAGGGGCCCAAGCAAGAGAGCACGAGCAAAACAACAAAGATGCCAGCGCCCCGACCAGCTACGGCGAACGTGCACCATTCAAACTGCACTTCAGCAGTCCGAGACTGCCAGTGGTTATAATGCCAATGCCTCGGCACCCAACATCGAGAACCATTTAGGCTTAGTGACACTTTGCGGCCAGTGACTGGCCAAACCCAAGTAACTTGAGACCTATACATTTACTATCGCATCAGCTCGAAAGCTCGCTGTGCCACTTACCTGCGGCTTCCTGCCGCGAAACACTATTAGCTTCAAAAAGTCCTAAATAGCATAGAAATTAACGAAGTGGGGCGTAAACCAAATCGACCAACATTTTATCAGTAGCCAGAAATTAGTTTCCGATAAACGACCCACAAATCTTTGATGCAACAGAATGCTGCTGCACCAACACTAGTGGCCAGAACAGACCAACCTTAATTCTAATTTGTACAGCCCATCTCGGCATATGCCGAACTTTACTAGCGAAACACATTTAGGTCTTAACAAACCAAAACTGCTTATCCTCGACAGAACTAGACACCAACAATCCATATTTATGAGCAAACTCTGTAACGGCTTTAACAACTCCAACACCAGACGGGCTACCGTAATCATCACCGCACATAACACCGAACTGCTTTAATTTGGGGTACCACACCTCCAAGTCGTTAAGTACAAATTTATATCCGTGATTTCCGTCCAAGTAAACAAAATCAAAATATTCATCAACAAAAGCTGAGGCAGCGTTAACAGAGTAATCCCTAATAATTGTAATTTTCGGGTTGACCACAAATTTATTCTTAACTTCAATAAACATATCGTCAAAGTAATCCTTCTGAGTACTATACGCATCCGCCAATGCAGCTTCATCCAAGTATGGAACCCAAGGGTCTACCAAGACAAGTTTCTCAATATTAAGGTATCCGTTCATTATTTGTTCGGCATGATTACCTCTAAAAACTCCAACTTCTGCCCCCACTAAATGACGCAACGGCATTTGATATTTGTCCCAATAATCTTGGTTATCGGTGAGATTAAAGCCCCGTATAAAGTGAAAGGGGCTTCGTACAATATGTTTTAACTTTTTCTCGCCCTGCCAAGTTTCATAAATTTTTAACAAAAACACACAAAGGGACATTGACAGGTAAAAATTTATGGTGAGCAAAACTGCATATCTACTTTCTCCAATTATTTTCGGTAAAGAGATTTCAGGCACAAACAGAACTATCGGGGAAACTGCAAGAATTCCGATGAGAGTTCCCTTATGGCGGATCACCGCATTCAATATCTTCTTCAGTGCTGACTTCATGATTCTACTCCTTGTTCATACATTTTTATAACGTGACTTGATAAAGCTTACGTGCCCTACAATAATTCTTAATAGTTACAGCATAAGTGCCTGCCAGTTTCACCCGCACAGAACTAACTTGTAAAGGCGAGAGGAACAGATAAAACACAGATGCCCACCGTTCAAATGTGTAATCGTAGCCTCTTGTTGGCACGCTGCACTCTACAATCCTAACTGGTCGATCGCGGATTTACAGTTAATGAGCGACCAGAGTGAAGCGCAGGGCAGATCGCAAATACCGAATGCTGGAGGGCAACTAATCAACTTCGCATTCACAACCAGCGGACTGCACTCGTGGTCATGCGAAGCGAGCGTTGACCACCTATCGAAAAAGTTGCCGGCTTCAGCATTAGTGCGCTCAACTTGGAAACCGCCGAGCGCTACGCAGTTGCTACTTTGTACCCTAAACAATGCCACTCGTTCGGGTGGTGTAGTTCGGAG
>OFRL01000378.1_pt1 | contig 22120 bp, 15 predicted proteins | sample 1543121 | NCBI WGS metagenome assembly OFRL01 (sample SAMN07774228, study PRJEB24372) | wastewater metagenome | isolation source: Lake Maggiore Cannobio | place: Italy: Cannobio | collected 2016-01
GGAGGACTGGCGCCCGCGCTGCATCTCCATCATGCTTGATAAACTGGCCGGCATTGAGGCGCGCTTTGATGAACTAAACGCGCTGCTGGCCGACCCGCAAGTGTCTGCCAATCCGGTGCGGCTGGTGGAGCTGGCGCAGGAACGCAGCAAGCTGGAGCCGCTGGTGGATTCGGCGCAGGCCTTGCGCGCTTTGCAGTCCCGCCTGCTTGACGCCCGCGCGCTGCTGGCGGATCCCGAGCTGCGCGAGATGGCGGCTGCCGAACTGCCGCAGCTTGAGGAGCAGCAGCTGACGCTTGAGCAGCGCGTGCGGCGCTTGCTGTTGCCCAAGGATCCGCGCGATGATCGCAATGTGATTGTGGAAATCCGCGCTGGTGCCGGCGGCGACGAGGCCGGCTTGTTTGCCGCTGACTTGTTCCGGATGTACACGCGCTACTCCGAGCGCCAAAAATGGCGCGCTGAGATTTTGTCATCCAACACCAGTGGCGTGGGCGGCTTCAAGGAAGTGTCTTTTGAGGTGCGCGGGCCGGGGGTGTACTCACGCCTCAAGTATGAGTCCGGTGTGCACCGGGTGCAGCGTGTGCCGGCCACCGAGGCGCAAGGGCGCATTCACACCTCCACTGCCACAGTGGCTGTGATGGCTGAGGTGGACGAGGTGGAGATTGTCATTCCGGACGGCGATGTGCGCATGGAAGTCTTTCGGGCCGGCGGTGCGGGCGGCCAGCATGTGCAGAAGAACTCGACCGCCGTGCGGCTCATTCATGCGCCCAGCGGGCTGGTGGTGCAATGCCAGGATGAGCGCTCGCAGTTGCAGAACCGCTTGCGTGCGATGGCCATCCTGCGCGCGCGCTTGTTTGATCTGGAAGAAGAGAAGCGCCGCAGCGCGGAAGTTGCGGACCGGCGCTCGCAGGTGGGCACCGGCGACCGCAGCGAAAAAATCCGCACCTACAACTATCCGCAGAATCGCATCAGCGACCATCGCATTGGCCTGACGGTCCACAATCTGACGGATGTGCTCGACGGTGCGCTTGAAGTATTGATTGACGAACTGGTGACTAGCAACGAGGCGGAGCGGCTGGCAGAGGCCGGGCTGTGATGGCGGCCGTGGCGCTGCACGCAACGGTGGGCAGCGCACTGGCTGCGGGCGGCGCAGCGCGCAATGACCTGCAAGTGCTGCTGGCGCACACACTGGGCGTTTCGCGCACGCAGTTGCTGGCTAACCCGAGTGCAGCCGTTTCGCCCGCGCACTTGGCGCAGTTTGAAGGCGCGCGCGTGCGATTGCAGGCAGGCGAGCCGCTGCCGTACCTGATCGGTGAGTGGGAGTTCTATGGTGCAAGCTTTGCCGTTAGTCCGGCGGTATTGATTCCGCGTCCGGAGACGGAGCTGCTGGTGGAGCACGCGCTGCGCTTGATGCGGGAGGGTGCGCGTGTTGCCGATGTGGGCACAGGCAGCGGCTGCATAGCGGTGGCGCTGGCATTGCACAACCAGACGATTGCGCTTACGGCCAGCGATATCTCCGCCGATGCGCTGCAGGTTGCGCGGGCCAATGCGCAGCGCCATGCGGTGGCTGCGCGCATTCAGTTTGCGCACGCGCACTTGTTGCACGGGCTTGGCAGCTTTGATTTGATTTGCGCAAACCCGCCGTACCTCACAACGCAAGAGGCAGCGCAACTGGCAGTGGGGCGGCATGAGCCGCGCGGTGCACTGGATGGCGGGGCGGATGGGTTGCAGCTGATTGCGGAATTGCTGGCGACGGCGCCTGGCCATTTGGCAGCGGGCGGCGCAATCTGCCTTGAGCTGGGGGCTGCGCAAAAGACAGCTGTGCTGGGGCTGGCAGCAGCTGCCTTTCCGGCAGCGCGCCTGCAGGTAGTGCCTGATCTGGCGGGGCACGCCCGGCTCTTGGTTGTCCAACATCCTCTGTAAACCCCTTTAAAACAGGCAAATCAGTGCTAAACGCAGCCGACTTGCTTCTGCGTGGCGCATGTGTTATTGTTTGCTTGGTCCTGCCGTGTACGTGATACCGTCTTGTGGTTTTGGGCCAACATGATTGATACGGACGTTTTATTCTTTTTGCAACACGATAGGCAGGCCCGTAAAACGGCTGCAGCCAAGGTGGAACAAATAGATCTGCGCCCGGCCTGCACTCGCGGGCACAAAACTTAGCGGGCACACGGCATAGTGGGGCCTTTTTTATGGCTGTACTGCCGCGCTGCGCTTTGGCGGCTGGTGAATATTTGCGGCACACCCACATGTGCCGCACCCAGGTTTAGCCGGCCCATGCAACAAACAAATCGGGGCAATCACATTGGCAGCGCGTGGGCGGCTGCCCGAATGGAGCAGGCGCAGCTGTGACAAAAATCGAGCGACTTTCTGACAACGTATACGTTTTTACAAGCGACCGCTATGTGCAGGTTACGGCCGGCGTGGTGCTAACTCCTGACGGCGCGATTGTGATTGACACGCTGCCCTACGAAGACGAGACGCGCTTTATGCGCGACTTCATTGAGGGCAAACTGGGCAGTGTGGTGCGCTATGTGGTGAACACGCACTTCCATTCGGATCATGTGTTTGGCACCTGGATTTTTACGGGCGCGCAGGTGGTGGCGCATGCGCTGTGTGCCGAGCTGCTGCATACGCGCACGCGCGAAGCGCTGAAGCGTGCCCAGCAAGACTCTCCTGACATGGCGAAGGTGCAAATTGTGCTGCCGCACGTCACCTTTCGCACCAGCCAATTCCGCCTGACGCTGGGCGGCAAGACGCTGATCCTGACGCATTCGCCGGGCCATAGCCCCGATCTGGTGACGGTGCTTGTGAACGAAGACCGCGTACTGTTTGCCTCGGATACGGTCATGTCCATTCCCAGTATTGCAGGCACGGGCGGCAGCCTCAAGAATCTGCTTGGTTCGCTGCATGATGTGGTGCTGACGGATGTGGAGATGCTGGTGCAGGGGCATGGTGATGTAATTTTGCGCGGCGAGATTCGTGACAGCGTGCGCGGCCAGATCCGCTATCTGCAAACCATTGATGCGCATGTGCGCCGCACCCTCAAGCGCCGCCTGTCCAAGGAGACGCTCGCAAAGTTTTTGCTGGTTTCCACGAACCTGGTGAAAGTACAGATGGGCGGCCTTGCGGAAAATCTGCACCAGACCAATGTGAACGCACTGTATGACCAATTGCGCCGGAGTGTGCGCCCGTACCCGAGCACACCGCGCGCAACGGCGCGCCCGGTGCGCAAGCCCGCAGCAGCCAAGCGGGCCAGCCCTGTGCGCAAAGCAGCCAAGCCCGCACCACGGCGCGCTGCCGAACCGGCGATGCGAAAAGCGGCGCAGCCCAAGGCCAAGGGCAAGCCCGCGAAAACAATGCCCGCGCTGCGCAAGGTTGATACGGGGCGCAAGCGCACGCTTGTGAAAGCCAGGAAATCCAAATAAGAAAGAGCAGGTGCTCCGCGAAACCAGCGGTGCGCTGGCGAGCAGGCGCTCGCACCACATGCGTGAATGCGGGACGCAAAAGAAAGTTTAGTTTGTGTGCCGGCCCTGACTCCGGCGGTTTTTTGGGGCCGCAACTCTGGCAGCCGCATCTTAGATTAGGGGTGCAGCACAGCGTCGGCATTTTGGGTAGGCAGCGAATGAACTCCATTCTTCCGCGATTATTGTTTTGACAACTCTGCTCTACCAAACAGATGCGTACTTGCGCAGCTTTGCGGCGACTGTGACCGCAGCCGAAGAGACGCGCGTTGCCCTGGACTGCAGCGCGTTCTATCCCGGTGGCGGCGGCCAGCCGCATGACACCGGCACGCTGCAATTGGGAACGCAGCAGTGGGAAGTTAGTGCGGTTAAGAAGGAGGGCGCTGTGGTGTGGCACGCGCTGCAGGGCGGGCCGCTGCCGCCGGCTGGCAGCGTTGTAAGTGCGGCACTGGACTGGGAGCGCCGCTATGCACTGATGCGCACGCACACCGCCATGCACATCCTTTGCGGCGTGGTTTGGCGCGATTATGGGGCCAGCGTTACGGGCGGCAACATGGAGCTGCTGCAGGGGCGCATGGACTTTGAATTTGAAACAATGCGGGCCGAGCTGGTGGAGGAAATTGAAGCCAAGGTCAATGCAGAAGTTGCCGCTGCGCGCGCGGTGCGCGTGCAGATCCTGCCGCGCGCTGAAGCTTTCGCAATTCCGGATTTGATTCGCACCAAGGTCAACCTGCTGCCGCCGGGCATTGCAGAAGTGCGCACCGTTGAAATTGTGGGCCTGGACCTGCAGGCGGACGGCGGCACGCATGTGGACAACACCAGCGCCGTCGGGCATTTGCGCATTTCGGATTACAAGAGCAAGGGGCGCATCAACAAGCGCCTGGTGCTGACGGTGGGCTGAAGCCAAGCGCATGCCGGCCCGCAAACAAACTTCTCCCATGGCTCAACTGCCGCTGGACACGCTTATTCACGGCGACTGCCTCGCAGTGCTGGAGCAACTGCCGGCGGCATCAGTGGATGTGGTGTTTGCCGATCCGCCCTACAACCTGCAGCTGCAGCAGGCGCTCTACCGGCCGGACAGCTCGCGTGTGGCTGCGGTTACGGATGCGTGGGATCAGTTTGAAGATTTTGCCGCATACGATGCATTCACGCGTGCGTGGCTGCAGGGCTGCCGGCGCGTGCTGAAGGACACCGGCACACTTTGGGTGATTGGCAGCTACCACAACATTTACCGCGTGGGCGCAGTGCTGCAGGATCTGCAGTACTGGATCCTGAACGATGTGGTGTGGGTGAAGGCCAACCCGATGCCAAACTTTCGCGGCGTGCGCTTTACAAACGCGCATGAGACGCTGCTGTGGGCGCAGAAGACCAAGGGCGCGCGCCACACCTTCAACCATCAGGCGCTCAAGGCGCTCAATGATGATTTGCAAATGCGCAGTGACTGGCGCCTGCCCTTGTGCAGCGGCAAGGAACGCCTGCAGGTGAACGGGCACAAGGCGCACTCCACACAAAAACCGGAGGCGCTGCTGTACCGTGTGCTGCTGGCCAGCACCAATCCCGGCGACGTGGTGCTCGATCCGTTTTTTGGCAGCGGCACAACGGGTGCGGTGGCGCGCAAGCTGGGCCGCCATTGGCTGGGCATCGAGCGCGAGCGTAAATACATCAACCTGGCGCGGCGGCGGATTGCGGCGGTGCCGCCGCCGGATCCCGCGCTGCACGCGGTGAGCACGCCGGAGCGGCGCACGCTGCCGCGCGTGCCGTTTGGCGCGCTGCTGGAAAATGGTTTGCTGCAGCCGGGGCAGACGCTTTACTTTGGCGTGCAAGGCGCGCAGCGCGCGGTGGTGCTGGCCAATGGCCACTTGCGCTGGAGCGGACAAACCGGATCCATCCACCAAATTGGCAGTTTGATTCGCGGCAGCGCATGCAACGGCTGGGATCACTGGTTTTACGATGATGGCAGCAGCGGCAAACGGCAAACTGTTGACCAGCTGCGCCAGCGCTTGCAGGCTGCCGCTCCCTGACCAGCAGGCTGCCCGCAGCTGCCCGCGGCCCACAGGCCGGCAGCGCAAAACAGAATAGAATTCAAATTATGTTTGCACCTGTTTCCTCCAAACTCGACCTGCAGCAAATGGAACTCGAAGTGCTCGAGTTCTGGAAGCAGCGCGAGATATTTCGCAAGTCCACCGAGATGCGCGCGGGCGCGCCGCGCTATGTTTTTTATGAAGGGCCGCCCACGGCCAACGGCAAACCCGGCAGCCACCATGTGCTGGCGCGCGCCTTCAAGGATATTTTTCCGCGCTATCAGGCAATGCGCGGCAAGTATGTGCTGCGGCGCGGCGGCTGGGACACGCATGGCTTGCCGGTTGAGATTGAGGTTGAAAAACAGCTGGGCTTGACGGGCAAGGAGCAGATTGAAAAGTTTGGCATCGCCGAGTTCAATGCGCGCTGCCGCCAGTCCGCGTTTGAATATATTCAAGAGTGGGAGCGCCTCACGGACCGGATTGGTTTTTGGGTGGATTTAAAAACCGCCTACGTGACCTACGAGAACAACTACATCGAATCAGTGTGGTGGATCCTGCGCCAGCTGTGGGACAAGCAGCTGGTGTACCGCGGCTTCAAAGTTGTGCCGTACTGTCCGCGCTGCGGCACGGCGCTGTCTGACCACGAGGTGGCGCTGGGTTATCAGGACGACGTGCCGGACCCGTCTGTGTATGTGCGCATGCGCCTCAAGGATGATCCCAACACCGCGCTGCTGGTGTGGACCACAACGCCATGGACATTGCCCGCAAATGTGGCTTGCGCTGTGGGTGCTGCGGTGCGCTACGTTACGGTGGAGCAGCCGGATGGCACGCGCCTGATTTTGGCGCATGAACTTTTGGTGGAGGTGTTGGGGGAGGGTGGACACAAGATTGTGGCAGAGCACACCGGCGCGCAGCTGGCCGGCCTGCAATACCTGCCGCTGTACAGCTTCATGCCATTTGCAGAGCAAGCCCACTATGTGGTTACCGGCGAATTTGTGACCACCACCGACGGTACGGGCATTGTGCACCTTGCGCCGGCCTACGGCGCGGAAGACATGCAGGTGGCACGCACGCACAACCTGCCGGTGCTGCAGACTGTGGACGTGCGCGGCTGCTTCATTGATGCTGTGCTGCCGTTTGCGGGCATGTGGGTCAAGGATGCGGATCCGCTCATCATTCAGGATCTGCAGGCGCGGCAGCTGTTGCACCGGGCAGGCACCATTTTGCACACGTACCCGTTCTGCTGGCGCTGCAACACTGCGCTGCTTTACTACGCGCGTGACACGTGGTATGTGGGCACCACGCGCGCCAAAGAAGCCCTCGTCAACCTCAATCAAACCATCAACTGGCATCCGGACCATGTGAAGAACGGGCGCTTTGGCAACTGGCTGGAGCACAATGTGGATTGGGCGCTGGGCCGCGAGCGTTACTGGGGCACGCCGCTGCCCATCTGGGTGGATGATGATGGCGACACGTTGATGGTGGGCTCGGTGGCGGAGCTTTCCGAGCTGGCGGGCACAGCGCTGGACAAGTTGGATCTGCACCGCCCGCATGTGGACGCCATCACATTTGCCAATCCCAAAACCGGCAAGCTGATGCGGCGTGTGCCGGAGGTGATTGACTGCTGGTTTGACAGCGGTGCGATGCCAGTGGCGCAGTGGCACTACCCGTTTGAGAACAAGCAGCTGTTTGCCGAGCAGTTCCCCGCCGATTACATCTGCGAAGCGGTGGATCAAACGCGCGGCTGGTTTTATTCACTGCACGCCATTAGCACGCTGCTGTTTGGCAGCGTCGCGTACAAAAATGTTGCCTGCCTCGGCCTGATCCTCGATGGTGATGGACAGAAGATGTCCAAGTCCAAGGGCAACATTGTGAATCCGTGGGATGTGATTGCAGCGCATGGCGCTGATGCGTTTCGCTGGTACTTGTACACGGCCAGCCCGCCCGGCCAGGAGCGGCGCTTCTCTGTGGATCTTGTGGGCGAGGTGGTGCGCAACTTTACGCTTACGCTGTGGAACACGTATGCGTTTCTTGTTTCGTATGCCAACTTGGATGGCTGGCAGCCGGCGGCTGGCGGCAGCCCGGCTGCGCCCGCAGCGCTGACGGACTTGGATCGCTGGATCCTTTCTGAGCTGCACACGCTGGTGGGCAGCGTGACGGCCGCGTTTGAAGGCTACGATGTGACGGGTGCCACGCGCCCCATCGAGCGCTTTGTGTACGACCTTTCCAACTGGTATGTGCGCCGCTCACGGCGCCGGTTTTGGAAGAGTGGTGCCGGACCGGACAAGCAGGCTGCGTATGCCACGCTGCACGAGTGCCTGCTGACTTTGAGCAAGCTGCTCGCGCCGTCGATGCCGTTTGTTGCGGATGCAATTTACCGCAATCTTGCGGGTGCGCAGCAGCCGGAGTCAGTGCACTTGGCAGACTGGCCGGCGGCTGAAGCAGCGCGCATCGACCCGGCGCTGAACCATGACATGCAGATTGTGCAACGCCTTGTGTCCTTGGGGCACAGCGCGCGCCAGCGCAGCAAGCTAAAGGTGCGCCAGCCGCTGCCGGAAGCTGCATTCTGGGCGGGCGCGGATGCGGCCGGCGTGATCGCACGCCATGGCGCATTGATTGCGGATGAGCTGAACGTGAAGCAGGTGCGCCTGCTCAACTCTGATTTGGAGGCGGTGGCTTACGAGCTGCATGCGCTGCCCCGCGAGCTGGGGCAGAAGTACGGCAGCCGGCTGCCGGCCGTGCGCGACGCACTGGCCGCCCTGGATGCAGCCACCTCCGCGCGCACACTGCTGGCCGGGCAGCCGCTGGCGCTGCAGGTGGATGGCATGGCATTGGAGCTGCTGCCGACTGAAGTAGAGGTGCGCCTGCAAGCGCGCAGCGGCTTTGCGGTGGCAGCAGAGGGCGGGTTGGTTGCCGCGCTGGTGACGGACCTGACCCCGGAGCTGGTGCGTGAAGGGCTGGCGCGCGAGGTGGTGCGGCGCGTGCAAGAGCTGCGCAAGAGCAGCGGTTTCCAAATCTCAGACCGCATTCGGGTGCGCTTTCAGGCCAGCGCCCAAATTGCGCAGGCGATTGCCGAGCATCATGACTATATTGCGGGCGAGACGCTGGCGGTGGCGCTGCAGGCGGGCGCAGTTTCAGCGGACGCATGGCTGATCGACGCGGAGTCGCTTGCCGTGCAAATTGAACTGGCGGGCTGAGCCAGCGCGCGGTTGGAGAGCCGGCCCAACCGCTGATTGCTTGGCTGCGGCCGGCTGCTGGATGCGCTGCCGCGCGGCTGGCAACGTGCGCCGCATGAACTTGCGCAATGGCGCGGTGGCTCGCGGTGGTATTATCGAAACTGGCGAACTTTATAACAAATGACTACCCAATACACTGCCGTACTTCCCATGCGCAGCCAGCTGCGCTTGTTCTTGATTGCAGCCGGCGTAATTGCGGTTGACCAGCTTTCCAAGTGGCAGGTGCGCGGCCGCATGGCGATTGGCGACACTGTGGAAATACACCCGTGGCTGCGCGACGTGTTTGACCTGGCGCACACCACAAACACGGGTGCGGCGTTTGGCATGTTTAAGAGCGGCAGCACGCTACTGACTGTGCTGGCACTTTTGGTGTCAGGCGCGATTGTGTACTACAACCGCACGCTGGCGGCGGAGCAGGTGTGGGTGCGCACCGCGCTTGGCTTGCAGCTGGGCGGTGCCATCGGCAACATGCTGGACCGGCTGTATCAGGGCTACGTGACAGACTTTTTGCATCTGCATTACTGGCCGGTGTTCAATGTTGCGGATGCGGCCATTTCCATTGGAGTGGTGATCCTGATAATGGTGATGCGCGGCGAGACCAAGCCGGCGCGTACACTGCCGGTGCCGGCTGTGGCAGAACCCGGCTCCAACCCGGACTGATGGCTGCAGATCGGCAGGCGGGCGCAGTGCATACCTTTCAACTGGCGCATCCCGGTGAGCGCTTGGACAAGGTGCTTGTGGAATGCATGCCGGAGCTTTCGCGCTCGCAAATTCAGCGTTTGATTGATGGCGGGCAGGTGCTGATAAACGGGCAGCTGCCCGCCAAGGCGGGGCAGCGGTTGGAAGGCGGCGAGACTGCGGTCGTTGCAGTGCCGGTGCCCGAGCCATCCACCTTGATCCGTGAACGCATTCCATTGCATGTGCTTTACGAGGATGCGGACATGCTGGTAGTCGACAAGCCGGCCGGGCTGGTGGTGCATCCGGCCGCCGGGCATGCGTCCGGTACGCTTGTGAATGCGCTGCTGGCGCATGGGATGGAGTTTGGCGCAGTGGGCGGCAGCTTGCGGCCCGGCATTGTGCACCGGCTGGACAAAGACACTTCCGGGTTGATTGTGGTGGCGAAGCATGATGCGGCGCAGCGTGCGCTGCAGGCGCAGTTCAAGCTGCGCAAGGTGGAGAAGCATTATGTGGCGCTGGTGGTGGGGCGGCCGCCGACGCCAAACGGACGCGTGGAGGCGGCAATCGGGCGCGACCCGCGCCATCGCCAGCGCATGGCTGTGGTCACCAACCCCGAGCTGCGCAGCCGCATGGCCGTGAGCGAGTATCGAACGCGCGAGTCTTTGCGCGGCTACACACTGGTGGATGTAAAGCCGGAGACGGGGCGCACGCATCAGGTGCGCGTGCACATGGCTTTTTTGGGATGCCCGCTGGCAGGCGATCTTTTGTACGGTGTGAGCAGCGGACGATACAAGCTGGCGCGCCATTTTTTGCACGCCGCCGGCCTCACGCTGCAATTGCCGAGCGGCAGCACACAAACTTTTAGCGCGCCGCTGCCCGCCGAGCTGGAGGCTTGCCTCGCAGCATTGCGTGGCTAAGCATTGCGTATTATGGCGCTGGCCGCTGTGCCGCGCCAACATCACTCTCAAATAGGTGCAGCCAAGCATGGAACTAATTGACCTGCGTTCTGACACGGTGACCAAGCCCACGCCGGAGATGCGCGCTGCGATGGCAGCGGCGGAGGTGGGCGATGATGTTTATGGCGAGGACCCCACCGTCAACGAGCTGGAGGCGGTGGCCGCGCACATGACGGGCAAGGCTGCTGCATTGTTTGTGTCTTCCGGAACGATGGGCAATGTGGCGGCGATGATGGCGCACACGCAGCGCGGTGCCGAGGTGATCTGCGGTTATCAGTCGCATGTGTTTCGCAATGAGCAGGGCCAGCTGGCGCAGCTGTGCGGCGTGCAGGCGCATCCGCTGCCGGAAGCTGCCAACGGGACACTGCCGCTGGATTTGGTGGCGGGTGCAATTCAGGGCGATGACCAGCACCACCCGATCACCAGTGTGCTGGCGCTGGAGAACACACAAAATATGTGCGGCGGCGTGCCGTTGGCTGTGGACTACATGCGGGCTGCGGGCAGCCTGGCGCGCGCGCACGGCCTGAAGCTGCATGTGGATGGTGCGCGCCTTTTCAACGCCGCCGTTGCACTGAATGTATCTGCGGCGGAGCTGGTGGCGGATGCGGACTCGGTAACCTTTTGCCTTTCCAAGGGACTTGCTGCACCAGCGGGCTCTGTGCTCTGCGGTGATGTTGAGTTCATCAAGCGGGCGCGGCGCGCGCGCAAGGTGCTGGGCGGCGGCATGCGCCAGTCCGGAATACTGGCGGCAGCCGGCTTGGTGGCGCTGCGCTCGATGGTGGAGCGGCTGGCGGATGATCATGCGCACGCGCAGCAACTGGCGCATGGCTTGGCAGCCATTGCCGGCGTAAAGCTGGACCCGCGGGCGGTGGCCACCAACATGGTGTACTTTGATTTGGACGCGCATGTGGCGCAGACGGACGCGCAGATCATGGCGCGCTTGCGCGAGCAAGGCGTACTGATCGACTTTCTGTACGCGCCATTTTCGCGCGGCTTCCGGGCCGTGACGCACTGCTGGATCACGGCGCCGATGGTTGAGCGGACAGTCGCAGCCATGCGCCACGTGCTTGCAACCTAGCATGACGGAAACGCTGGTTGCGCTGGATCTGGAGACCACCGGGCTTGATGCAAACCGCGACGCGATCATTCAGATTGGCGCGGTAAAGTTTCGCGGCGAGCGCATTGAGGGCGAGTATGAAACACTCGTCAACCCGGGCGTCCCCATTCCCGGTTTCATCAGCGAGCTGACCGGCATCACGGACGCAATGGTGGCGCGTGCGCCGGCGCTTGCAGCGGCACTGCCGGAGTTGCTGCGCTTTGTGGGCAATGCGCCGGTGATCGGCCACAACCTTAAGTTTGACCTTGGCTTTTTGCAAAAGCACGGTGCGCTGCGCAACAATGTGTCGATTGACACCTATGATCTGGCGAGTGCACTGCTGCCGAGCGCTAGCCGCTACGCACTGGTTGCGCTGGCTGCGGAGCTGGGCGTGCCGCTGCGCGATGCACATCGCGCGCTGAATGATGCGCGCGCCACGCAGCAGGTGTACGGGCTGCTGGCCAAGCGCGCCGACGAGCTCTCACTGGACACACTGTCCGAACTGGTGCGGCTGGCTGCCGATGTGGAGTGGGGCGCGGACTACACTTTTCAGGATGCACTGCGGCGCCGCACGGAACAAGGCGCAGCGCCCAAGCGCCGCAGAGCAGGCGCCCCGGAGCGCGGCCTGTTTGCGGGCGGTGGCGCAGCGGCCGGGCCCGCGCTGCAGCCGGCTGATGAGCCGGCGCCGCTTGATGAGGCACCGCTGGTGGAAATGTTCAAGCCCGGCGGCGCACTGGCCGCACAGTTTTCCAGTTACGAGAGCCGGCCGCAGCAGCTGAAGATGATGCGGGCGGTGGCGCGCGCACTTTCCGGGCAGCGCCATCTGCTGGTGGAAGCCGGCACTGGTACCGGCAAGAGCCTTGCGTATTTGGTGCCGGCCATTTGCTGGGCAGCGCAAAGTGACTGGCGCGTGGTGATCTCCACCAACACCATCAATCTGCAGGATCAGTTGATGCGCAAAGACCTGCCCGCGCTGCAGCAGGCGCTGCCGCAGGAGTTTCGGGCGGCGGTGCTCAAGGGGCGCGGCAATTATGTGTGCCCGCGTTTGTTTGATGCGATGCGGCGGCGCCCGGCGCGCACGCTGGATGAGATGCGCGTGCTGGCAAAGCTGCTGGTGTGGCTGCCGCAATCGGAAACCGGCGATCGCAGCGAGCTGACGCTCACGGGCCCGGGCGAGCTGGAGGTGTGGCTGCGCCTCTCGGCCGAGGATGAGGGCTGCACCACCGAGCGCTGCGCCACGCTGCAGGGCGGCAGCTGCCCGTTTTATCGCGCCAAGCGCGCAGCCGAATCGGCGCATGTGCTGGTGGTCAATCATGCGCTGCTGCTGGCAGATGCTGCCTCGGAGAATCGCGTGCTGCCCGAGTATCAATACTTGATTGTGGACGAAGCGCACCACCTTGAGGCAGCCACCACGGACGGACTGTCGTTTGTGGCGCGCCAGTCCGAGCTGGAGTTTCGGCTGCGCGCACTGACGGGCCCGCAAAGCGGGCTGCTGGCGCAGGTAGTTGCGCGGGTGGGCAGCCAGCTGGGCGTTGGGCAGCAAGCCGGCTTGCGCCACCAGACAGAAGGTGTGGCAGCTGCGCAGGCGGCGGTGCTGGTGCATGTTGCCAACTTTTTTCAACAGGCCGGCCGGTTTGCGCTGGCAGCGGGCGACGGTGAAGTGGGTGCGTATTCGCGCAAGGTGCGGCTGCGCGATGAAGCGCGTGAAAGCGGCGAGTGGGCCGAGGTGCTGCTGGCGTGGGACAACCTTAAGAACGGACTGCAGCCGGTGGTGCAGGGGCTGCAGCGCGTGGCGCGCGCTGTGATTGAGGTGCAGGATGATGGCGCCGCCGAGCTCGATGATTTGCTGACGGCGCTGGCCGGGGTGGTGCGCTGGCTGACAAACTTTAATGACCAGCTGCAGGGCATTGTTGAGCAGGCGGATGCTGCGCGCATCTGCTGGGTGGAGCTTGGGCCAAATGCGCGCAGTCCCTCGCTGCATTCTGCGCCGCTGGCGGTGGGGCCGCTGCTGGAGAAGCACTTGTGGTTTGCCAAGCGCGCGGTGGTGCTCACGTCCGCCACGCTGGCCACGGACGAAGGCTTCGCGTATATCAAGAAGCGTTTGCACGCACATGATGCAGATGAGCTGATTGTTGGCTCGCCATTTAATTACCGCGAGAATACGCTGATCTGTGTGGCGGAAGATATGCCCGAGCCGGCACAGGGCGCGCTATTCCAACGAAAGCTGGAGCAGGGGCTGGCTGCGTTGTGCATTGCCACCAAAGGGCGCGCGCTGGTGCTCTTTACCTCGCATGCACAGCTGCGCCAGACGGCTGGATATTTGCGCGCGCCGTTGGAGCGCGCGGGCATCCGCGTGTTCGACCAGATTGCCAGCAGCACATCGCGCCACCAGCTGCTGCAAAGCTTCCGCGCTGCGGAGCACGCCGTGCTGCTCGGCGCGCGCAGCTTTTGGGAGGGCGTGGATGTGGTGGGCGAGTCCCTCTCCGTGCTGGTGATTACAAAGCTGCCCTTTGATGTGCCCAGCGATCCAATCATCGAGGCACGCGGCGCCACCTTTGAAGACACATTCGGCGAATACACCGTGCCGGAGGCGGCGCTGCGCCTGCGGCAGGGGTTCGGGCGCCTCATTCGCAGCAAGTCTGATCGTGGTGTGGTGGTGATATTTGACCGGCGCGTGCGCAGCAAGGCGTACGGCGTGCACTTCCTGGATGCGCTGCCCGCGTGTGAAGTGCGCGACACGCCGCTGGCCCTGCTGCCGGAAACGGCAGCGCTCTGGCTGGCGGACAACAACTAGCCGGCGGCTGCCCGATGCGCTGGGTGCGCTTTGCCACGCCGCCGCTCTTGGCCACTGCGTTGTATTGGCCCGTGCTGCAGCTGCCATTCTTTTGGGACGATGTAGGCAACTTTAATTTTCTCGCCGGCAAAGGCCTCGGAGAAATCTGGACCAGTGCTGCGGGCTTTGCGTACTACCGTCCGCTGGGGTTTAGCATCTGGTGGCTGGCGCAGCGCATCAGCGGCGCGCCGCATGCAGTGGCGCTGCATGCGCTAAATATTTTTGCGCTGGCGGGCTGCGGCTGGCTGCTGGGCGCGCTGGCCATGCGCTGGCTGGGCACCGCCACACAAATTGGCGGCCAGGCGGGCTGGGCGGCATTGGTTGCGGCTGCCCTGCTCACCGCTTCCCCCTTTGCGGCGTTGGTGGTGCCGCTTGTGGCGTCGCTTTTTCATTTGCTAGTGACGCTGCTGGCATTGCTGGGCGCACTAGCCTTGCTGGAGTATCGGCGCAGTGCGCACACGGTGTGGGCCATTGCGGCTGTGCTGTGCATTGGGCTGGCGCCATTTGCGCACGAGTCCGGTGTGGCGGTTGGGCTGGCACTGCTGTGCCTGCTGGGCTGGCAGCGGGTCCCCGGCGCATCCGCCGCCAGCAGCCGGGCTTGGGCGCAGCGCGCAGACCCCGCGTTGCTGGCGGGCATCGCAGCCAACGCGCTCTTTCCATTGTTGTGGTTGATGGTGCCAAAGATGCGTGCCGACAACACGCTGCCGCTGCGGCCTGCAGGCGAGCTGCTGCGCAACGCAATTTTCTTTTTGCAGGGGCTCACTTATCCGTTGCAGCCCTTTGTGCTGCCCTTGAAAGCTTGGAGTGGCTGGGATGAGAAGCTGCTGGTCAGCATTGTGGGCGGCGCAGCGCTGCTGCTTGCGGGCTGGCTGTGCGCGCGGGCGGGCACGCTGCGCTATGCACTGGCCGCCGCCGGATTTTCGGCTGCGGCCGCGCTGCCATCGATCATCATGCTGCCGGAGTTGTATGTGGTGGTGAGCCCGCGCTTGCTGGTGTTTCCAGCGGTGGGCGCGGCGTTGTTGTGGGCGCTGACCGTTGCTGCACTCGCGCAGCGCATGCCTTGGCCGCGCAGCGCAGTGCTGGCTTTGCTCGCGCTGCTGCTGTTTATGCCGGTGCGCTACGTTTGGTCGCGTGTGCAGCTGCACGTGCGCGCGCTTGCGCCGGTAGCGCAGCTGGTGCAAGCGCTGCGCGCTGCGCCGGGCGCGCGCCATTTGCTGGTGAACCCCGTCATGTGGCTGGCGCTTGACCGGCAAATTTATCCAATTGTGCATGACGGCGTGGTGGTGTTGCCGGAATACCATTCGCCCGCCGACTTGATTGCGCTTAACAGCGGCGCACCAGTGCAGCTTGACGGCGTCAACTTTCCGCTGGTGGCAACGGAGCCGCTGCACCACTACTACGATGTGTGGGGCGACGTGCTGCATTGGGAGGCGATGGCAGAGCGCGTCCGCCAGTATGACCGCGTGTGGCTGATGTTGTACGGCGACGGCCCCCTGCAAGTGGTTGAGGCGGGGCAGGTGTTGAAGGCTGCGCCGCGCACTGCGCCACTGGCTATGTTTGGCGGGGGCAGTCTGCGGCTGCTTTCTGCGCAAGCTGTGCGTTCTGGCAGCCTGCTTAACCTTGAGCTGGTTTGGCAGGCGCAACAACCAGCGACTGCCGAGATATTTGTGCACGGCTTGGACTGCGCCGGCAAGATGCTGGGCCAGGCCGATGGCGCCGCTCTGGCGCGCATGTTTCCGCTGTGGTTGTGGCAGGCAGGCGAGGCGGTGCGGGACGTGCGGCAAATTCAACTTGCGGACGCGCCGGACAACGGGTGTACCCAAATTGCCGTTGGCCTGTTTGATCCGGCAAGCGGTGCGCGCCTGCCCGCTGTAGATGCGGCGGGGCGGGCGCTCGCAGATGACCGTTACATCATCAGGGTTCCCTAGCGCCAATTGGTTTGGCCGTCTGATGGCGCGGATATAATTCAGGCAAGCATAGGATAGCCTTCAAATGATTGATGTAAATGATTTGCGCAAGGGTGTTACCTTTATATACGACGGTGGTTTGTACCGTGTGCTTGAGTACGCGCACAATAAACCGGGCCGGGGCAACGCCACCATCCGCGTGAAAATCCGCAACCTGCGCACGGGCAGCACCATGGAGCGCACGTTCACCTCTGGCGACCGCGTCCAGAATGTGCGCCTTGATAATCGAAAGGTGCAATACCTGTATCGCGAGGGCGACTTGTATTACTTCATGGATGTGGACACCTTTGAGCAGCCGGTTATGAACGGGAAGACGCTGGGGGATGCGCTGCCGTACCTGTTGGAGAATCTGCAGGTGGACTTGACCGAGTTTGAAGGGGAAGCGCTGGGGGTTGAGCTGCCGGTAACTGTGGACATGCTGGTGGTAGAGGCAGAAATGGCGGTGCGCGGCGACACGGCCACAGGCGTTACCAAGTCAGTCAAGACTTCCACCGGCCTGCAAGTACAGGTGCCGGCATTTGTGAGTTCTGGCGATACCATAAGGGTTGACACGCGCACAGGCGAATACCTGACGCGCGTGTAATCCGCATTCCAGTTTTCTCCTGCCATTCCGTTGCGCGTGTTTTGCGCCGGGCGGGCGGCGCTGGTTTGCGTAAACTGAAAGATCAAGTGCCCTTCAAAAACTTCCTGCTTGTGCTTACAACCATGCTGCCGCGAACTTTGACCCATGATTAAGGCGCTGCTGTTTGATCTGGACGGCACGCTGCTGGACCTCGATGAAAATGAGTTTGTGCGCGCTTACACGCAGCAGCTGGCGCTGCATATGGAGCCGCATTTTGCGCCGGAGCGCTTTGGCCGTGCCCTGATGTCCGGGGTGCAGGCCATGACACAAAATTTGGATGCGGCGCGCAGCCTGAAGACAGTTTTTGGCGAGCGCTTTTACGCGCAGCTGGGCACCAGCGAGGTGGAGCAGAGCGCCGAGCTGCGCCGCTTCTACAGCCAGTGCTTCCCCGCCTTGCGCACGCACAGCCGGGCGCTGCCCGCGGCGCGCACAGTGATGCAATGGGCGCAGCAAGCCGGCTTGGAGGTGGCCATTGCTACCAATCCGCTCTTTCCGCACACCGCAGTTTCGCAGCGCCTTGAGTGGGCCGGCGTTAGCGAGGCTGAGTTCCCGTACCGTCTTGTCACTTCGTATGAGTGCGCCCACTTTGCCAAACCAACGGCCGAGTATTGGGCGGAGGTGCTCGCGGTTTTGGGGCGCCGTCCGGCAGAGGTGTTGGTCATAGGCAACGACTACGCGCTCGACATTGCGCCGGCGCTGCAGCTGGGCGCTACGGCTTACTGGGTTGCGCCGCCCGCACAAGCGCTGCCGCATGGCGGGCTTGCGCCGGCCGGCCAAGGCAGCCTCGCGGACTTTTTAGTGTGGGTGCGCACAGCGGGCCGGCTGGATGCAATCCCGCCTGCAAAACTTGACCCGGCGGCGCTGCTGCCCTGCCTGCGGGCAGCTCCCGCCGCGCTGCAAGCTGCCCTCTGCGTGCTGCCCGTTGCGCAATGGGCGGAACGCGGCGACCCGCATGAGTGGTCGCCGCTGGAAATTCTGTGCCACTTGCGCGACACGGAAATTGAAGTGGTGTTGCCGCAGCAAGCGCAGGTGCTGGAAGAGCTCAATCCTTTTATTGTGCGCGAAGACATGACCCAGTGGGTGCTGGAGCGCGCCTACAATTCCTCCGATCCCGAGGAAACAATGCATGCCTACATGGCGGCGCGGCAGTCCACTTATGCCCGCCTGCAGGTGCTGGCCGCCGCTGATTGGCAGCGGCCGGCGCGCCACACTGTTTTCGGGCCCACGCGCTTGTGCGAGCTGGTCTCCATCGCGGTCGAGCATGATCGCGCGCATGTCAGCCAGGTTCGCTCAACAGTGAATGCTATACTTGAACGGCATGGGGGAGTGTCGGAATTGGCAGACGAGCGTGACTTAGGATCACGTGGGTAATACCCGTACGGGTTCAAATCCCGTCTTCCCCATTACCCAGGGTCAAACAAGTTTCGCACGCTGTTGCACCGCTGTAGCGGTGTGCCAGCGCCATTTCTCCGCCCTAAATTAACCCCCGGCTCGCAGCGCCCGCGTGTGCAATAAGCGCCCGCGCAGCTGCCTGAGAACTTGCTGAATGAATATTGACACCCAAGCCGTTGAGCCCTGTCAGATGAAGCTGACGGTGGAGATTGACGCGGAGCGCCTGCAGCGCGCCAAGCAGGCAGCCGCCCGCAAGCTTTCTGGCCGCCTGAACATTCCCGGCTTCCGCAAGGGCAAGGCGCCCTACGCAGTTGTGGTCAAGCAAGTTGGCGAAGCAGCCGTTACCGAACAAGCGGTTGATGCTTTGGGCAGCGAGATTTACAAAGAAGCCCTCGAGCTGACGAACATAGAGCCTTCTGCCACGGGCGAGCTGGTGGAGATTGCGCATGATCCGCTGAAGTTCACTTTTGTTGTGCCGCTGCTGCCGCAGGTGGAGCTGGGGCCCTACCGGTCTGTGCGCGTGCAGTTTGAGCCGGCGCAAGTGCAAGACGAGGCCCTCACCGCTGCCTTGGAGCGCTTGCGTGCGGGCCATGCCTTGCTGGAGCCAGTGGAGCGTGCGGCGATGCTGGGCGATGTGGCGACGCTTGATTTTTCCGGCGTGCTAACGGACGCCCTGCCTGAGCGCGAGGCGCAGCTGTTCAACGCCAAAGATCAGCAGGCGCTGCTGGAGACGACGGAGGACTACCCGATGCCGGGTTTTGCGAATGCAGTGGTGGGCATCAGTGCCGGCGAGACGCGCAACTTTGAGCTGGCATTCCCGGCAGATTATTCTGACGAAGGCCTGCGCAGCAAGAGTGTGCAGTGTGAGGTGACCTGCCGCGGCCTGAAGAGCCGCACGCTGCCCGCATTGGACAATGACTTTGCGGCACTGGTGGATGCCAAGTACGAGACGCTGCTGGACTTGCGCGTGGCGCTGCGCACGGAGCTGCAACGCCAGGCAGAAGCAGAAGCGAGCAATGTGTACCAGCGCCAGGTGCTTGATGCAGTGCTGGCCGGTGCCAGCGTGCAGTTCCCGCCCGCCATGGTGCGCGAAGAAGTGGAAGACCTCGCCAAATCGCGCGACAGCTATCTGCGCTCGATGGGCATCACGCTGCCAGATTACCTGAAGACGGTGAAGAAGGACCCCGCGGAATTTATGAAAGAGCTGGAGCCGGAAGCCCAGGAACGGCTGCGGCGCTCACTGCTGCTGGGGCAGGTGGTGAAGACTGAAAAACTTGCCGTGGACGCAGCCGGCATTGATGCGCGCATCGAGCGCATGGCGGTTGGCTACGGCGAATCGGCGGCGCGTGTGCGCCCGATTTTGGGGAGTGAGCGCGGGCGCGCGCGCATCGAGCGCGACCTGCTGGGCGAGCAAGCGCTGGAGCTGCTGGTCTCCATCGCCAAAGGAGAGAGTTTGCTGCCCGCCGCGGAAATTGCGCAAGAATCAGGCGCAGCGGCGCTCGTGGGCGGCACGCCCGGTGCTGGGTAAACTCCGCGGAACAAGTGCATTGCAGGAGAAAAACCAATGAGTGATTATCTGATTCCGATGGTGATTGAGACTACTGGGCGGGGCGAGCGCGCATACGACATCTATTCACTGCTGCTCAAGGAGCGGATTTTGTTTGTCGGCTCCGGCATCAACGACCATGTTGCGAATCTGATTGTGGCGCAGCTTCTGTTTCTGGATCAGCAGGATCCCGAAAAGCAGATCAACATGTACATCAACAGTCCTGGTGGTGGAATTTATGCCGGGCTGGCCGTTTACGACACCATGCAAATGGTGCGTGCACCGATTGCCACGTACGCGGTTGGAGTGACGGCATCTTTTGGCACGGTGCTGCTAACTGCCGGCCGCAAAGGCTTGCGCTATGCGCTGCCGAATGCAACCATCCATCTGCACCAGCCTTTGGGAGGTGCGCAGGGCCAGGCCTCGGACATTGAAATTCAAGCGCGTGAAATTTTGCGGCTGCGTGCCAAGCTCAACGGAATTCTGGGGCACCACACCGGCCAGGCATTGGATGTAATTGAGCGCGACACGGACCGCGATATGTGGATGGATGCCGACATGGCAATCAAGTACGGGTTGATCGATCAAGTGCTCAGCCATTCCACATTGGGCGGTGAAGATGCCAAGAAGAACGGGAGCGCGGCTGAGAAGTAGGCGCTGCTTGGCCGGCGACGGATTTGCGACGATGGGGCGGCTCTGTGGGCGGCCCCATTTTCTTTAGAGAGGCTTGCAGATATGGATTTCTCCCGTTGGCGAAATTTAATTATTGATATGGACGGCGTGCTCTGGGAGGGCCAGACGCCGCTTCCGGGATTGCTGCCATTCTTTGCTGCTGTGCGCTCAACCGGGCGCGCGTTTGTGCTGGCCACCAACAATGCCGGCCTGACGATTGACCAATACGTGGCGCGCCTTGGAAAGCTGGGGGTTGCAGTGAGCGCTGCGGAGGTGTTGAACTCCGCCGAGGCAACCGCAGACTGGCTGATGGAGCGCGCGCCGGGCGCGCGCCTGTATGTAATTGGCGGCCCGGGGCTGCTTGATGCCCTGACGCGGCGCGATTTTCAACTTGTGGACAGCGATGTTGATTATGTTGTGGTGGGCAAAGACTATGGCCTCACGTGGCATAAACTTGACGCAGCTGTTTTGGCCATCGGGTCTGGTGCGCAATTGGTGGGCACCAATCCGGATGTGACCTACCCGATTGAAAACGGGCTTGGCATTGGCAATGGTGCAATCCTCGCGGCGCTGACCGCAGCCACTGGAGCGGTGCCGATTATTATTGGAAAGCCGGAGCCAATTATGTATCGACAAGCGCTGGCGCGCATGCAGTGCACAGCTGCAAGCACGCTGGCGGTTGGTGACCGGCTGGACACGGACATTCTGGGTGCCGAACGTGCCGGCATTGCCAGCGTGCTGCTGCTCTCCGGCATTGCAACCGCTGCGCAGGCGGCAGGCAGCAGCGTGCAGCCCACCGTGGTGCTGCAAGGACTTCCCGAACTGACCGCAGCATTGCTGGCTGCGCCCGGCTGAGTTTTCGCGCTTGGGTTTCCGGCGGCGCTTTCCAACGCGTGCGCCTGCTTTTGTGCAGCTAACTTCGGGTAATATTCACTTGGATGCGCGCTAAACGGCGCTTGTCAAACTCAAACGCGGCCGGTAATGCCCCAACCAATCTTTGAACTAAGTCTGGATCAACTGCGGCAGCAGCTGGCAGCGTGGCAGCAGCCCGCCTATCGGGCTGCGCAGCTCTGGTCCGGCCTGTATTCGGATTTGCGCACCAACTTCGAGGAGTTCTCCGTCTTGCCGCGCGGCTTGCGTGCGCAACTCGCAGCCACGTACGATATTGAATGCCTGCAAATGCAAGTGGAGCGCGAATCCAAAGACGGGCACACGCGCAAGTGGCTGTTTGGATTGGCGGGCGGCGGCGAGGTGGAGACCGTGTTGATGGCGTATGACGAGCGCATGACAGTCTGCATTTCCACGCAGGCGGGCTGCGCGATGGGCTGCGTTTTTTGCGCCACCGGGCAGATGGGGCTGCTGCGCAACCTGACTGCCGGCGAAATTGTGGCGCAGGTGTTGTGGGCGGCGCGCAGCTTGAAGGTGGCTGGTGGGCGGCTCACCAATGTGGTGGTGATGGGCATGGGTGAGCCCTTTCACAATTACGAGGCGACGATGGCGGCGTTGGACCGGCTGCAAGACCCCGCCGGTTTGGGAATCGGTGTGCGACGCATTACGGTTTCCACAGTGGGGCTGCCGCAAATGATCCGGCGCTTTGCACAGGAAGGCCGCCACGAGAAGCTGGCGGTGTCGCTGCATGC
>OFRL01000379.1_pt1 | contig 22105 bp, 24 predicted proteins | sample 1543121 | NCBI WGS metagenome assembly OFRL01 (sample SAMN07774228, study PRJEB24372) | wastewater metagenome | isolation source: Lake Maggiore Cannobio | place: Italy: Cannobio | collected 2016-01
CGGCGCGACGACGCTCGCGCGCTTCTACGCGATCCACATGCTGATGGTTCCTGGCGCAATCGCCGCGCTGATGGGCTTCCACCTTTACCTCGTAGCCAAGCTCGGTACGACGGCGCCGCCGTGGGTTAAGGCCAAGCCATCTGAGGAACTGAGCGAAGAGAAGGTCACGGTCGGCTAATGAACAAGAAGCAAAAAGAACAGTATCTGCGCGATTACGGCACGCTGAAGAGCCAAGGCAAGCCATTCTTCCCTTACGCCGTCGCCAAGGACAGTGCGATGGCGATCGTCGTAATGGCCGTAATCATTGCGATGGCGATCGTGCTCGGCGCCGAGCTAGGCCCCAAGGCCGATCCAACATCGACCACTTACACGCCGCGTCCCGAGTGGTACTTCTTCTTCCTCTTTGAGCTACTGAAGGTAATTAAGGCGCCGGCACTTGTGCCGCTGGCAACAATCGGTGTGCCGACAATCTGCCTGATCTTGCTCTTTCTGCTGCCGTTCTATGACCGTGGCGCGGAGCGCCGGCCGGAGCGCCGTCCAATCGCGACGACGGCCGGCATCTTCGTTGTCTGCGCGATGGGTTACCTGACGTACCTCGGCGCTTCGGCCGGCCCGCCGACGCAGATCGACATTCCGATCCCGGCCAACATTGCTTCGCAGGGCCCCGAAGCTGTAACCAACTTCAAGGCCGGTAGCCAAGTCGTCGCCCAGTCGGGTTGTGCCGCCTGCCACCAGTTTGGCGAGAATGGGAACTCGGGGCCAGGGCCTGCACTGACGAAGATCGGTGCCCGCTTGCCGGCTCAGGCAATCCAGCGAACGTTGCTCAATCCATCGGCACCGATGCCTTCCTTCTCAGCGCTTAGCGAAGAGTCACCGGAGCAGTTTGCACAGATGGTCGGCTTCCTAGCTGCGCTGAAGTAGCGAGCGACTGTGGCCAACGCTGGCGCCAGCGGCACACTCGAAGAGCCACAGGTAGAAGCGATGTTCGATCGCATCGCCGGCGTCTACGACCTGATGAATTCGCTGATGACGGCCGGGCTGCACCATCGCTGGCGCCGCCGAGCCGCCGACCTCGCGCGGGTTGGGCCAGGTAACGACGTTCTTGACGTCGCCAGTGGTACCGGTGACCTCGCGATCGAGTTGTCTGCTCGCGTCGGCGCCGGAGGCAGTGTGATTGGCTCCGATTTCTCGGAGCAGATGCTCGACCGCGCGCGGGTCAAAGCGCCGCAACTGGAATGGCAGCAGGCCAACGCCTTGGCGCTCCCCTACGAGGAGGGTCGCTTTGACGCTGTAACGGTCGGTTTTGGCGCCCGCAACTTCTCCGATCTTGACGCCGGGCTCGCCGAGATGGTGCGCGTGACGCGCCCCGGCGGCCGCGTTGTCGTGCTTGAAATAACGACACCAACGCGGCCGCCACTCTCAACCTTCTTCCGCCTCTGGTTCGACCGACTGGTGCCGCTGATCGGCCGCTTTGCTGGCGATCCTGAGGCTTACAGCTACCTACCCAGTTCGGTGCGCCGTTTTCCCGACGCGCGAACGCTCGCGATGCGGCTAAGCGAAGCCGGGCTCGAAGAGGTTTCCTACCTGCTGACGGCGGGCGGGATCATCGCGATCCATTCGGGGACTAAAGCGGGCGCCTGATGGAAGACGCGGCGCCGCATACCGGCGAGCTGGTGATCGCCGGCGGCGAGCACATCCCAGCGCTGCTTAAGGAGATTGAAGAGCGGCTGCAGAGCGAGGCTGTCGGCTATGGCGCTCCGTTGCAGCAGTTTGGCGAGGCGACGATCGCGGCCGGGGGCAAGCGTCTGCGCCCGCTGCTCTTGCTGCTTTGCGCTGGGCCGCCGCAGGGCGAGTCGCAGCGTGATGCCCTAATTCGCGCCGGCGCGGCGATCGAACTTATCCACAGCGCCACGCTGGTCCATGACGACGTGCTCGACCAAGCCGATCTGCGCCGCGGCAAGCCGACCGTCGTTTCACTCGCCGGCCGCGAAGCGGCGATCTCGACCGGCGATCTGCTCTTCGCTCGTGCCTTTCGGTTGATCACTGAGAGCGGCGACGCGGAAGCGGTTCGGCTGCTCAGCGACGCCTGCTCAGCGCTGGCGCGCGGTGAGCTGTTGCAACGGGCCGATAGTTGGAACAGCGCCGTCACGCTCGAGCGCTATTTAGAGCGCTGCGAACTGAAGACGGCGCGCCTCTTTGAAGCAGCCTGCGCGATCGCCGCCACGATCACCGCTGAAGAGGATCTCCAATTGGCGAGCTTTGGCCGCAGGATTGGGGTTGCCTTTCAAGTGCTTGACGATGTTCTCGACGTAAGCGGGCCAGCCGAACGGACCGGTAAGCAGCGTGGCACCGACCTGCTCGACGGCACCGTCACGCTGCCACTGATTATTGCGCGCGAAAAAGATCCCGCCGTCGCCGCGCTCGACCTGCGCTCGCTGAGCGGCGCTGGTGAGGCCGAGTCGCTCTGCAATCAGATCGCTGCCACTGGAGCGCTCGAAGAGTCGCGCGCCTATGCCTTGGCGCTTGTCGATCAAGCAAAGCAGGCGCTACCGATCGAACTCGATGATCGCCGCCGCCGCTCGCTTGAGCTCGTCGCCGACAGCGTCGTCGCGCGTTACAGCTGAGTGCTCTTAAAAGTCTTCAGGCAGCAGGTGGTTGTTCTCTAGCGCGAAGCGCAGCCGCTCGATGTCGCGCTCAGCGTTCTCGGCGGTGAGCTGCGTTAGCGTCAGCTCGAGCGCGTCGGCGCCGCGCTGGTGGGCGCGGTCGCAAAGCTCGGCGACGTCATCCTCGACGACCGTAGTGCAGCGCGCCTCGCAGTTCGGGCAGCGCAGCTCGATCTTCCAGTGGCGCGGGCCGTAGCCATCCCATTCGACCGGCTGAACCGTTTCGCAACCGCACTGGCCGCAGTTCAGTAGCTGATCGACGCTCTCTTGCAGATCGGTTTCAATCTCGACGATTTCCAAGCCCTGGTCGGCGAGCGAAACAGCTTCGCCGTCGAGGTAGCTGATCTCGACCTGGCGCCCGGAGGGCAGGGTGATCGATCGAACTTCGCTCTTGGGGGTGTCTGAGTTTCGCATTGGCTTTCAGTCTGCCGCTCTTTCTGTCCTTGCTCTGGGACCTAAAACACAGCGCCGGGCGAAAAGGTGCGCAAAGCTGCAGCAGATTTCCAGCGCACGGGTACGATGTAGCGATGCCTCCTATCGGACCCTTGGAAATCGGCGTTGTGCTGCTGATCGTGCTTTTGATCGTCGGCCCGAAGAAGCTGCCCGGATTGGGGCGCAACCTCGGTACCGGGATGCGCGAATTCAAGGATTCGGTCACCGGCCGTGGCGGCGATGACTCCGACGATGAGCCAGCAAAGATCGATCCTGCCGCGGCCGATAAGACGCCCGCCGGCGAGCCGAGCGCCGCGCCCGAGAAGCAGCCGCGCGGCGACGCTTAAGGCCCGCTATGCCAGCTGTCCGGCCGATCGGCCATGAACAGCGAATTAGCATCGTCGACCATCTCGACGAGCTGCGCTCGCGGCTGATCATCAGCATCGCCGTGTTGGTTGGTTGCTTTGCCTTCTGTTACTGGCAGAACCACGCGATTCTGAAGATCGTCAATCAGCCACTGGCTGACGCGCAACGCAGCGGCGGGGAGGATTCGCTGCAGCAGAGCCAGCGTTTCGATCAGGCGCTCGAAACGATGCTCAAGCAGCTCGCACCGGCACTCCAAAGCACGAGCAAGTCGCTTGATTCGCTCGCGGCAGAGCCCGGCGTCAGCGCCGCGACCAAGCTCCAAGCGGATCGCGCTCGCGAGCAGCTCGCGAAGGCTTCCGCGGCAACGGCGCTGGCAACCAAGGCGGTACCTACCGACCGTGGCCGCAGACCACTAACGCTTGGCGTCGCCGAGCCGTTTGTAGCGACCTTCACGGTCGCCGCTTACGCCGCCTTGCTGTTGGCCTTGCCGTTCATTCTCTGGCAGATCTACGCCTTCATCTTGCCGGCCTTCGATCCGAAGGAACGGAAGATCGTGATTCCGATGATGGCGCTGATCCCGCTGCTGTTCGCGGCCGGAGTCCTATTCGGCTATTACGGCGCGCTGCCGCGAGCGGTGAACTTCCTCCAGAACTACAACAGCGGCGAATTTGACATTCAAATACAGGCGCGCGACTACTACCGCTTCGTCGTCCTCTTCTTAGCCTTAATGGGGCTCGTCTTCCAGATTCCGGTTGGCGTACTGGTCTTAACTCGAACCGGCGTCGTTGACGCGCGAACGCTCTGGAAGCGGCAGGGCTACGTGATCCTCGGGATTTCGATCGTCGCCGCCGTCGCGACTCCAACTCCCGACCCCGTGACGATGCTCGTGACGATGCTGCCGCTGATCGTGCTTTACGAGCTGAGTATTGGCCTGGCCTACATATTTAGGCCGCGCGGCGGCACGATCACTAGCCGCTGGGAAGAGTGGTGGGACGAGGACGACGAGCAGGAGCTGCTGGCCGCAGATCAGGCCGACGATCAGGGTGCTGACGCCGAGCACGACCAGACCACCGTATCCTGAACTGATGCTCTTTGATCTTCGAGGAAAAGGCCGTCGCCGGACGGTCAAGATTGTTTATGGCGGCCTTGCGCTCTTGCTTGGCCTCGGCCTCGTCGCTTTCGGCATCGGTGGAGCAACCTCAGGCGGCCTCGTCGACGCCTTCACCGGTTCGGGTGGCGGCTCGGACACGAGCATCTACAGCGATCAGGTAAAGGACTTGACGAAGAAGGTCACGACCGATCCAAAGGATCAAGCGTCGTGGGCAGCGCTGACGAAGGCCCAAGTTCAGCAGGCCTCAATCATCGGCTACGACCAGAACACGCAGAGCTACAACGCGGCCGGCAAGGCTGAGCTGGAGAAGGGAGCTACCAGCTGGCAGAAGTACTTGGCGCTGGAGCCCAAGAAGCCCGATGACCGCGTCGCCTCCTTGATGGTCAACGCTTACGGCCCCGGCGGCCTAAACGAGCCGGTGAAATCGGCGGCGGCGCTGAAGGTCGTGATCGAAGGCCGTGGAGCTAGCGCAGCGCTCTACTCGCAGCTCGCAGTCCTTGCCTACCTTGCTGGCGACAAGCGCGAGAGCAAGATCGCCGAGCAACGCGCGCTCGAGCTGACGCCTGCCAATAAACGCAAACTGGTTGCCGCTCAGCTGGCAACGCAGCGAACACAGATCGATAGCGCACAGGCTCAGGCCGCCCAGCAGCAGTCGCAGGGCGCGCCAGGCCTCGGCGGCTGAGCGCCAGCGGCTAAACTTCGCCGCCGATACGCCCCTGTAGCTCAACTGGCAGAGCAGCGGACTCTTAATCCGAAGGTTCCAGGTTCGATTCCTGGCGGGGGCATAGGTCTTTGCCCAGCGGTATGGCAGAATCAGCGCGATGCTTGCCTCCCTGAACGGTCAGATCATCGAAACCGAAGACGCGCTCGTGCCGGCCAACGACGTTGGTCTCTTGCGCGGCGACGGCGTCTTCGAAGTGATTCGCGTCTATAACGGTGTTCCGTTTGCGCTCGAGCAGCACTTCGAGCGGATGGAGCGCTCGGCGACGAAGCTGATGATTCAATTTGATCGCGCCGCAATCGAGGCCGAGACTGCCGCCTTGCTCGAAGCTGCACCCGGCCATGACGGCTGTCTGCGCCTCGTTTCGACTGGATCGGGCACGCGGCTCGGGTTCATTGAGGCGCTGCCGCCGATCCCACCTTCGATCACGCTGACGACGCTTCCCTATGCGTCAACAATCCTGCTCGACGGGGTCAAGTCGCTTTCGTACGCGGCCAACATGTTGGCGACGCGGATCGCTGTCGACCGCGGCGCCAGCGAGGCTTTGCTGGTGACCGAGGACGGAACGGTGCTCGAAGGCCCGCGCCAGAGCTTTGTCGCGTCGCTCGACGGCGAGCGGCTAATCACGCCGCCGCTTGGTGACCGCGTGCTCGACTCGATCACTCGCGCCGTGCTGCTGAAGACCGGTCTCGTCGAGGAGGAGTCGATCTCGGTTGATCAGATTCCGCAGATCAAGGAGGCCTTCCTCGCTTCGACGCTGCGCGAGGTGCATCCTGTCTCAGCGATCGATGATCACCAGATCGAAGCACCGGGCCCACTCTCGGCTGCCGTTGAGAAGGTTCTGCGGGCGACGATCGCCGAGGCCGTCGGTCAACCGGCGTGAAGCTAGTAACGGTAATCGGCAACCGTCCGCAGTTCATCAAGGCCGCCGCAGTCTCCGGGCCGCTGCGCGCCGCCCACGAAGAGCTGCTGGTTCACACCGGCCAACACTACGACGACGAGCTCTCAACGATCTTCATCGAAGAGCTGGGGGTGCCGCGACCAGAGATCCAGCTCGAGATCTCCGGCGGTAGCAACAGCGAGCAGACGGCGCGGATGATCGCTGCGCTGGCGCCGCTGCTGGCCGAGCAGCAGCCCGATGCGGTACTCGTCTACGGCGACACCAACTCGACGCTGGCCGGCGCGCTGACGGCCGCGCAGGCAAATATTCCCGTCGTTCACGTTGAGGCCGGAATGCGCTCGTTCGATCGAACGATGCCCGAGGAGCTGAACCGAATTCTCACCGACCACTGTTCCGAGCTGCTGCTCTGCCCGTCGCAGGTTGCGCTGGCAAATCTTCAGAATGAAGGGCTAGGAACGCGGGCGCTACTGGTTGGCGACGTGATGGTTGACGTTGCCGAGCTGATGCGGCCGCGGGCGGCGGCCAACTTGGCCGCGCTTGATCTGGCGGGCGTGGCGGCCGGCGAATACCTTCTCGCGACCGCGCACCGCGCCGCCAATGTTGATGACCCCGCGCGGCTCGCATCGTTGGTTGAGCTCCTGCTCGCTGTTCCCGGCCCGGTCGTGCTGCCACTCCACCCGCGCACGCGGTCGCGGCTCGAAACGGCCGGGCTTCTGCCTGCTTTGGAGGCTGGCGGCGTGCGGATCTTGCCGCCGCTTGGCTACCTCGACTTCACGGCGTTGCTGCTCAACGCCCGCGCCGTCTTGACCGATTCTGGTGGCGCGCAGAAGGAGGCTTATCTTGCCGGCGTTCAGTGCGTCACGATGCGCGACACGACGGAGTGGACCGAGACCGTTCACTCGGGCTGGAACTCGCTCGTTGATCTTGACGCGGCGGCGGCGATTGCGGCGCTCGAACTGGCGCCCAGCGGCGAGCGGCCGGATTGTTACGGCGATGGCCATGCGGCCGACGCAGTTGTCGCGGCGATCAGCTCGCTGGCGGCGTAGTACTCGGTCGCCCGATCCGTTCAACGGTTACGCCGGCAGCGGCGAAGGCGGCGGCGTCGATGATCTCGCGGCCGTCGAGGACGACGCGAACGCCGGGTAGATCGGCGGCGCTGAGCTGCGCATACTCGGCGTGGTCGGCTTGGACGATCGCAGCGTCGATCGGCTCGTGATCCCAGGGAGTTAGTCCGAGCGCCGCCAGTTCATCGTCGCTGTAGAGCGGGTCGCTGACGAGCGCCTTGGCGCCGAGCGCCTCCAGCGCTGCGGCCGTGCCAAAGACGCCGCTGAAGGCCGTTTCCTTGACGCCGCCGCGATAAGCGGCGCCCAAGACCAATACGCGGGCGCCCTGAAGGCCGTCAAGCGCCTTCTCCAGCCTCTGCGCGGCGTAGGCAGGCATCGCGTCGTTTACGGCCCTAGCTGCGGCTGGAAGCGCCGCATCGGGGTCGCCTTCGAGGTAGAAGCGCGGGTAGACCGGGATGCAGTGGCCGCCGACGGCTATTCCAGGGCTGTGAATGTGGCTGAAGGGCTGACTGTTGGCCGCTTCAATCACGCGCTCGACGTCGATTCCTTCGCGGTCTGCAAAGCGTGCCAGCTCGTTGGCGAAAGCGATGTTGATGTCGCGGTAGGTCGTTTCGGCGAGCTTGACCATCTCGGCCGCTTCGGCCGATCCGATCGGCCAGACCTCGGCCTCTAAGAACGAGCCATAGAGCTCGACTCCGCGCGCCTCGCCGGCTTCGCTGAGCCCGCCGACGAGCTTTGGGTATGTGGCGAGGTCGGCGAAGATGCGGCCGCTGAAGACGCGCTCGGGGCTGAAGACGGTGAAGAAGTCCTGCTCTGCTTTGAGCCCGCTGGCGGCTTCGAGCGCGACTGAGATGCGCCCGCGCGTCGTGCCGACCGGGAGTGTCGTCTCGATTGCGACCGTCGTGCCCGCTTGCAGGCCAGCGCCGATCGCAGCTACCGCTGCGTCGAGCGCGCCCCAATCAGGCTTGGCATTCCCGTCAACGGCCAGCGGCGGCACCGCGACGACGAGGTCGGGCCCTTCGGCGACAGCGGCGGTTGTGTCGAGCTGGGCTCGCAGCGCACCGCTGGCGATCACCTCAGCCAGCGCCTGCTCTAGCCCAGCTTCACCTGGGAACGGCGGCTCAGCGCGGTTGACCAGCTCAACGACTTGCGGATTGATGTCGCAGCCGACGACGCTGTGGCCGCTGCGCGCGATCTGCACCGCCAGCGGCAGCCCAATCTTGCCGAGCGCAACGACGACGACCTGCATCAGACGCCCGCGGCGTTCGGTGTCACGGTGACCCCGCTGGCCGCGCTCTCGAGCACGGCCTCGGCGCTGGCGAGCGTCTCGAGCCCTTCGGCCAAGGTCACGACCTGCGAGTCGGCCGAGCCACCGAGCAGATCAAGGAAGCGGTCGAGCTGCACACGTAGCGGCTCACGGCGGGCAATTGCGTAGCGCGTCACGTCACCTTCACTGACGCCGCGCAGCGACTGCGTCGTTCCCCACTCACTTCCGACGGCGCCGTTCTCGTAGAAGGTCAAGTCGGCGGTCAGCGTGTCGGCGACGAGCATCCCGCGCTCGCCCAGCACGCGCGTGCGGCGCACCTTTGTCGGTGAGAGCCAGTCGACGATCGAGTTGAAGTTGACGCCGCTGGTCAGTGCACCGCTGATTAGAACGAGATCCTCGTGCGGTCGGCCCATCCGGTTCTGCGTCTGCCCGGAGAGCGAAGCGATCGGCGAGCCGCCGAGCCAGCGGACGAGATCGAGGTCGTGCGTTGCGAGGTCTTTGACTACGCCGACGTCGCGAATGCGATCGGGGAACGGGCCGACGCGCTCGGTCGCGATCAGGAATAGCTCACCGAGCTGGCCGTCATTGACTCGAGAGCGCAGTTCGATCAGCGCCGGGTTGCAGCGCTCGACATGGCCAACGGCTCCGTGGACGCCGGCCGCCTCAACAATCTCGATCAATTCGCGCCCGGCGGCGGCGCTGGCGGCAATCGGCTTCTCGACCAGCACGCTCGCTCCGCTGGCTGTCACTTCGCCTACCGCTGCTAGGTGCTCCTCGGTTGGAACGGCGACGACCGCGAAGTCGAGCGGCCCGGCGGCAAGAAGTTCGGCGACCGAGCTGAAGACCAGCGCCGGGTCGCTTACCGCAGAGTGAACGTCACCGGCCGGATCAACGGCACCGGCAAAGGCCACCTGCGGCGTGTCCTGCAGCAGCCTGGCATGATGGCGGCCGATCATCCCCAGCCCCAAGACGGCGCCGTGCATGGTCGGTTTGTTGTTGGCGTCACCCACGACGCCGTTAGGGTATCGGCCGTGGACGATCACCCTGCAAGCGAGCCGCTCGTCGCCGAATCGGCCTCGGTAGCCGACGACGTCGTCTTCGGCGCCAACGTTGTCGTTCACGAGCGCGTCGTGATCGGCGCAGGCGTCGTGATTCAGGACAACGTTGTGCTCGGCAAGCTGCCGCTGCTGAGCGCCAGCTCCGCCACCCAGGGCGAGGCGCCGGGCGCACTGACGATCGGCGCTGGCGCGCGGGTCTGTTCGGGCGCAATCATCTTCGCTGGATCAAGCATTGGGGCGGGGACGATCATCGGCGACCAGGCCTACATCCGTGAGCGTGCCGTTATCGGCGAGCAGAGCGTTATCGGCCGCGCCAGCGGCGTCGACCCTGACGTCGTGATCGGCGACCGCGTTTCGATTCAAAGCTCGGTCTACGTCACTGCCGGCACGGTGATCGAGGACGAGGTCTTCATCGGACCCGGCGCGATCACAACCAACGATCGCCTGATCGGCGAACTCGGTGGTCAGCTCGACGGCCCAACGCTCTGCCGCGGCTGCCGGATTGGGGCTGGCGCCGTTCTGCTGCCCGGGGTGCGGATCGGTGAGAAGGCGCTCGTTGCAGCCGGCGCCGTCGTCAGCTCCGACGTCGCCGACGGCGCGCTCGTCGTTGGCGTTCCCGCGCGCGAGCGCTAAGCGGCTGGCGGGCCGTTGTCGCCGCGCCAGATGATCTGGTCGTGGCCGGGGCCAACGCCAACCATGATCACCGGCACACCGACGAACTCTTCGATGAAGTTGAGGTAGTCGGTAACGGCCTGCGGCAGCTCGGCTTCGCTGCGCGCCGCGCTGATCTCCTCGCTCCAGCCCGGCATCTCTGTGTACTTCGCGCCGACGTGGTGGAGCACCGACTGGTGGTAAGGGAAGCTCGTGAACTCGGCTCCGTCGCTCTCATCGTCGCCGACGTATGCGGTGCAGAGCGGCAGCGTCTCAAAGCCACTTAGAACATCGAGCTTCGTGATCGCAAGAGCCGTCAGCCCGTTGATCCGCGCTGCGTAACGGAGCGCGACGAGATCGATCCAACCGGTCCGCCGCGGCCTGCCGGTCGTCGTCCCAAACTCGCCGCCGGCGGTGCGGATTCGCTCGCCAACCTCGTCATCGAGCTCGGTCGGGAAAGGTCCCGAGCCAACGCGCGTGGCGTAGGCCTTGGCGATTCCCCAAACCTCGTCGATGTCTTTTGGCCCAACGCCGGCGCCGGTGCAGGCCGCACCGGCGATCGGGTTGGAGGAGGTGACGAACGGGTAGGTGCCGTGGTCGATGTCGAGCAGCGCGCCCTGGGCGCCCTCGAAGATCACCAGCTCGTCGGCCTCGAGCGCTTCGTGGATCAGCGTTGTTGTGTCGGCGATGAACTGCTCGAGCCGCTTGCCGTAGAGCAGGTACTGCTCAGTGATCGTCTGCAGGTCGAGCGCCGGGTCGCGTTCAAATTCCCTTAGCTGGAGCCGCTTCGGTTCCAGCGCCGCCATCACCTTCTGCTTGAGGATCTTCTCGTCGAGCATGTCCTGAACGCGAATCCCAAGCCGCAGCGCCTTGTCGGCGTAACAGGGGCCGATGCCGCGCCGCGTTGTGCCAATTTCGAGCTTGCCGAGCCGAGCCTCGCCAGCCTTGTCGAGCATCAGGTGGTAGGGCATGATCAGGTGAGCGTTGGCGCTGAGGCGGAAGTTGCTGACGTCAACGCCACGCTCGCGCAGCCCGTCGAGCTCGCCTGTCAACACGCCTGGATCGACTACAACGCCGTTGCCGATCATGCAGAGCGTGCCGGGGTAGAGGATCCCGGAGGGGATCAGGTGGAACTTCCAGACGTCGTCGCCGCGGACGATTGTGTGACCGGCGTTGTTGCCGCCTTGGAAGCGGGCAACGATCTGCGCACGCTCCGCCAGAAGATCGACGATCTTCCCTTTTCCTTCATCGCCCCACTGGGCGCCGACTACAACGATCCCTGGCATCAGCGAAGGAGTCTACGAGCCGTTAGGCCAAACGCAGGTCTGGCGCTGGCGGTTGGTCCTTGTCGCGCATATCAACGGCCTCAAAACGGCGCTGGTCTTGACCGAAGAGTGGGCAGAGTTCACACATCTCTTCGAGCCTCGAAACTGTCCGCTCGCCGATCTGCAAGGCGAGCTCGTCGCGCTCAAGATTTGTCGTGACGATGATCGAGCGCTGCGCCTCGTAGCGGGCGTTGACGATCGAGTAGAGCTGCTCGAGGACCCAGGCGCTGGTCTTTTCGGCGCCAAGATCATCGATCTGGAGAAGGTCGATCTCTGCGAGGCGGTCGAGCAGATCGACGTAGCCACCCTCGGCGTCATCTTCGAAGGTGCTACGGATCTCCGCCAGCAGCCGCGGCAGCGAATAGATAGCGACGCCGCGGCGGGCGTCGATCGCGGACTGCGAGACGAGCATCGCCAGCGTTGTCTTGCCGGTCCCCACGCCGCCGAAGAACCAGAGTCCGCGCCCTTCGGCGAGCCGCTGATCGAGCTGGCGGACGTAGCTTTTGACGAGCTCGACCTGCGCCGAGGGCATCGAGCTGATCGGCGGGCGGTCGAATGATGCGCCGCGGTAGCGGCTTGGAATCACGGCCGAAAGCGAGCGCGAGCGCCTTGAGGCCAGCAGCTGCTCGCGGCAGTGACAGGCGACGACGGCGTTGCCATCCGGGGCATCAAGCCAGCCGGAGTCCTCGCAGTCTTTGCAGGCGTAGCCGCTCACGCCGCGTCCAGCGCGATGTTGCGGAAGCGCGGGTACTCGTGCTGGAAGGTCAGCTCAACCATTCCAAGCGCGCCGTTGCGGTGCTTGCCGATGATGATTTCGCTGACGCCGGGGTTCTCAGAAGCTTCGTGGTTGTAGTACTCGTCGCGGTAGATGAACATCACGAGGTCGGCGTCCTGCTCGATCTGTCCCGATTCGCGCAGGTCCGAGAGCATCGGCCGTTTGTCGGGCCGCGACTCGACTCCACGCGATAGCTGCGAGAGCGCGATAACCGGGACCTTCAGCTCACGCGCGAGGATCTTCAGTCCACGGCTCATCTCGCCGACCTGCTGAACGCGATTGTCGTAGCGGCCGTCGGCGCGCATCAGCTGCAGGTAGTCGATGATGATCAGCCCGAGGCCGCCCTCGTCGCGCAGGCTCTGGTGCAGCCGCCGCGCCTTGGCGCGGATGTCGAGCAGGCCGATGTCGGAGGAATCGTCGACGTAGAGCTTTGAACGCTCATAGTCGCCGGCGACCTTCAGCACGCGCTGCCACTTCTCGTCGCGGACGCGGCCTTTGCGCAGGTCGTCGCCTTTGATTGTCGCTTGTGAGGCGATGAAGCGCTGGGCCAGCTCGCCCTCTGACATCTCGAGCGAGAAGAGCGCTACCGGGCGCGGGTTCTTCTTATCGAGCGCGACGTTCTCAGCGATGTTCGTGACCAGCGCCGACTTACCCATCGATGGGCGTGCGGCGATGATGATCAAGTTGCCTGGCTGGAAGCCACCGGTGATCTGATCAAGGTCGGCAAAGCCGGAGGGGATCCCTGTGATCGACTCGCCGCGCTTGGCTAGGTCGTCCCAGCGCTGGAGCTCCTGGTGGAGCACGTCACCTACGGGGCGGAAGTCTTGGCCGCCGTCGCCCATTCGGATCTCAAGGATTGAGCGCTCGGCCTCGTCGACGATCTGCTGCGGGTCGCCGTCGCGGGTGTAGACGCTTGACTGAATTCGGTAGGAGGTGTCGAGCAGTCGCCGCAGGTGGGCCGTTTCGCGCACGATCTCGGCGTAGCGGCGCAGGTTGCCGACCGCCGGCACGGCCGTGACGAGCGCCTGAATTGCCTCTTCGCCGCCGGCCTCCTCCAGCTTGCCAACCGACTTGAGCTCTTCTGTGACGCTAAGAACGTCGATCTCACTGCCACGGTCGAAGAGCCCCAGCAGAGCCTCGAAGATCACGCGGTGACGGGCGCGGTAGAAGTCTGCGGCCGTTATCTCCTCCTCAACGACGTAGGCGTAGTGAGCCTTCTCGGAGAGGATGATCGCGCCAAGGATCGCCTGCTCGGATTCGATCGAGTGGGGCGGTAGCGTGGCCTGCGGATCGGTCGGTGACCCGTGTGGCTGAGCGGTCGTTGCCATTACCGTTCGAAGCTACCAACGCGATCGGGTGTTGTGCACACGCTCTTGCCGCAATTGGCGGCAAGTTGTTTCAAAGCCGCTGCTAGCGGCGTGCGCGGCGGTTACTGCTCGGCGACGATCGTCGTGACCGTGGCTTTGATGCCGACGGCCAGATCGATCTCAACGCTGTGCGAGCCGACCTCTTTGATCGGCGCGGCGAGGTGGATCTTGCGCTTGTCGATCTCAACTGCTCGCGCTTCAAGAATTGCGTCGGCGATGTCTTGTGGAGTGACCGAGCCGAAGAGGCGGCCGTCTTCTCCGGCCGGGGCCGTGATCGTCAGCGTCGTAGCGCTGAGCAGATCGGCGAGCTCCTGCGAGTCGTTCGCGGCTTGGGCGCGCTCAGCGGCGGCCGCTGCGTAAGCGATTTCGGCGGCGGCGATAGATGAGGCGGTTGCGGCCTGAGCCAGTTTGCGCGGCAGCAGGTAGTTGCGCAGGTAGCCCTTCGAGACGACAACCAGCGAGCCCTTGTGGCCGAGGTTGTCAACGTCCTTGAGCAGAATCGCCTCAGGCATTAGTCGCGGTCCCGGTCGCGGTCACGGCCGCGGCGTGGGCGAGTGCCTTCGTTGGCCGGCTCGCCGGCGTAAGGGATCAATGCCAGCTCGCGTGAGCGCTTGACGGCTTCGGCGAGCTGCGTCTGGTGACGGCGGCAGAGGCCCGTCATTCCACGCGAGCGAATCTTGCCGCGCTCGGAGGTAAAACGCTTGAGCATCGGTACGTCTTTGTAGTCGATGTGGACGATCTTGTCCTTGCAGCAGGCGCAGGACTTGCGACGACCGCTGATTGGGCCGCCCTTCTTGTCCTTACGGCGCGCTGAATTGGTTTCTTTCTTCTTAGCCACTGAGCTGTCTCTAACTCTCGTTCTTCGTGGAAACGCGCGCCGATCGGCGCGCGCTGGAACACAGTTTCCGCCGGCAGCGTGAAAAAACGCTGCTGCGAGCCAAAGAGTAGCGCTTCAGCGCTATTTACTCAGTCTGCCGCGAGGCTAGAACGGGATGTCGTCTTCGCCAGCAGCTGCCGGAGCACCGGCAGGAGCGGTAGCGAAGTCGCTGGTGTCGGTCGGCACGTCGGAGGCCGGCGTGAAGCCACCCTGTCCGCCGGCTGCGTCATCGCGCGGCCCGCTGAGGAACTGAACGCTGTCGGCGATGATGTCGACTGCCTGGCGCTTGTTGCCCTCAGGCGTCTCCCACTCGCGCCACTCGAGCCGCCCGTCGACTGCAACGCCGCGACCCTTGGCGAGGTACTTGGCGCAGTTTTCGCCCTGTGCGCCCCAGACGGTTACGTCGAAGTAGTTCGGCTTGTCGACCCATTCGCCGGATGCGCTGTCCTTGCGCCGCGTGTTGCAGGCGACGCGAAGCTTGCAGACCGAATTGCCGCTTGGCAGAGCCCGCAGTTCAGGATCGGAGGTCAGGTTTCCGGTGATGATCACGCGGTTGATATTTGAAGCGGCCATAAGAGTCGGTCCTTTCACTGGGCGCCCAAAACGCCCGGATCAGTTTGATTCGTTTAGTGCCGCGAGTCTAAAGCGCGGCTCGGCGACGGTTAGCGGTCAAGCCGCAATTTGCGCACTTGTTTTACGGTCGCGTTGCGATTCGTAAATCTGACAGCGCTGTTTAGGCGGCTGGCGGGGCGTCGGAGGCTTCGGCCTCTGCGACTGCCTCTTCGACGGCGACTTCAGCGATCGCCTCTTCGACGATCTCTTCAGCTACTGCCTCTTCAACGGCTTCTTCGATCACGGCGGCTTCAACGGCCTCAGCGGCGACCTCTACCTCAGCGACTACTTCAGCCTCGGCCGGCGCCTCTTGACGCAGATCGGGGGGAGCGCCGACGCCTGCGCGCAGCTTGATGATGCGGAAGCGAGTGACGCCGTCGGTAATGCGAAGCGTGCGCTGAAGCTGCTCTAGCACGCTATTTGGCCCATGGAACTGGACTAGGTCGTACTCGGCGTTGGCCTCATGGTTGATCTCGAAGGCCATCTTGCGATTGCCGTAATCGTGATCGCCAATGATTGAGCCGCCTTGCTCGATCATCGCTTTGACGTCGCTACGAATTTTCGTACGCGTAGCTTGCTCGGCCTTGGGGTCGAGCATCAGCATCAGATCGTAGGTTGGAGCAGGGGCCACCATTCGGCTCGCGACGATAGCAGGGGGTGAAGCTCTCGGGCCTGTAGCTAAGGGGGTTATCGCCCGTCGCCGGATACCACCAACGCTGCGAACGCCGCTCCAGCTGGCCGCTGCCCTGGCGCTGATTGCGCTCGTCTTTGGCTTGCCGCGGCTGCGCCAGCAGTCACCACCAATTCCCGACCCTACGCCTCAGCCCTTGGTTGAAGCGCCGGCGCCCGTGCCGACGGCTGTGCCGAGCGAAGCGCTGGCCAAAGAACCGCGCGATCGGCCCAGACGCACCAGCGGTCGCTCAAAGTCTCGACCGAAGCGCCGAGCGGCGGTGAAGAAAAGGCGGCCACCGAAGCCGCTAGCCGCCCCGTCGCCACAAGCAGCGGTACAGCCAGCTCCAACGTCGCAGCCGGCTCGGGCGATCTCTGCAGCGGCCGCTCCTGCGCGTCAGTTCGGCTGGCCATAGTCGGCCCGAGCTGCTCGCCGCTCAGGTGGTGGCGGCCTCGTTCGCTTCGGCTTTGGAACGGATATCTGCGAGCTGGTCGTCGACCCAGTCGCCTGGGTCGCGCTCGGTGACGATCGCCTTGAGGCCATCGATCCGCTGCTTGCGCCGTTCAGGCTCCATCGTCAGCGCGCTGTAGATCGCATCGGCCAGCTCCTGAATATTGAACGGGTTGACGCTGATTGCAAACTCGCCCAGCTCCTCATGCGCGCCGGTGTTTTCGGAGAGGATTGAGACGCCGTCGCGCTGGTTTACGAGCGGCCCCTCCTTGGCAACTAGGTTCATTCCGTCAAACATCGCGTTGACCAGCAGCACGTCGTACTGACGGTAGGAGGCCATCGCCTCTTCCAGATCGTCGCGCAGCTTCAGTTGGATCGGCATCCAGTCCGGCGTGCCGTGGCGGAGGTTGACGACGGCGACCAGCGCTTCGATCTTCGCTAGGTATTCGGCGTACTCGGGAACGTCGGTCCTTGATGGCATCAGCTGGGCGATGAACGAGACATGCTCGCGGAACTCGGGGTGCTGATCGAGGAAGAGGTCGAAGGCCGTGAAACCGCGCAGCACGTTCTTTGACAGGTCGGCACGGTCGACGCGAAGGATCAGATGCTCGCGGCGGCGACGCTCCAGCTCGGCCTCCAGCTCCAGCGTCCGTGGCGAGCTGCCGACCTTCTCAGTCGCGGCAGCGTCGATCGGCAGCGGGTAGGCGCGGATCCAGATCTCGCGGCCGTCGTGGTAGACGATGCCGCGCTCAAAGTCGACCTCAAGATCGAGCAGGTCGCGGCAGCACTGGATGAAGTTGCGGCGGTAGGCCTGGGTGTGGAAGCCGATGATGTCGTTCGCCAGCAGCCCTTCATAAAGCTCGTTACGGATCTCGGTAGGCAGCACTCGCCAGGCATCCGACTGCGGCCACGGGATGTGAATGAAGTGGTGGAGAAATACATCGGGCCGCGCCTCGCGGACGATCCCCGGCAGCGTGTAGAGGTGGTAGTCGTGGACCATCACGACAGGGTCCGGCTTGTCGGCGATCTCCTCGATCACGGCCTGCGCGAGGTCATTGTTGACGACCTTGTAGCCGAGCTCGAAGGCGTCGATCTCCCACTGGCGAACGTCAGGTGCGTTTGAGATATCCCATAGGTAATGCTGGATGAACCAGAGCATCGGGTTGGCGAAGATGTTGTAGAAGCGGTCGAAGGCTTCGGCTTCGCTGTCAACCAGTCGCACCTCATACTCGCCGCCGAGCGGCGATTTGACGCTGAACGGGTGGCCATCGGCTTCGCGCGCCCGCAGGATGTCGCCGTCGGACATTGCGCTGGCAATCCAAACCGCCTTGCGGTGTGAAACAAGACCGGTCAAAGCGGTCACCAAGCCGCCGCCGCCGCGGGTGATTTCGCCGTCCTCACTGAACGTCACTGGGCCGCGGTTTGAAACGAGCACGAATGGGGTTTGGGTCACAACGGGCAGCCTACCTTCCCGCGCTAGAGCTCGCCCAGTCGCGAATGCGATCTAGGCTCGAAGCTCGATCGCAAAGGTCGTGCGGCCCGGCGCACTCTCAACGCTCAGCGTTCCGCCCATCCGCTCAACCAGCTCATGGGCGATTGCGAGTCCAAGCCCAGCTCCGCGCGTTCCATCGGAGGTGTAGAACGGTTCGAAGGCGCGTTCCAGTTCGGCGCGCGGGATCCCTTCGCCAAAGTCGGTCACGGCGATTCGCGCGCGGTCCTCCGGCTGGCTGGTGGCGACGATCACGTCGGTGCCCTTCGGCGTGTGGGCGACGGCGTTATCGACGAGGATCCGCACGACCTGTGAGAGTCGCTCGCGATCACAGCTGGCGTAGAGCGACTTTGCACCGACGCGCACCTCGAGCTGCGAGTCGTGTTCGGTCAGCGCTGGCACGAACTCATTTGCGACGTCGGTTGCGAGCTTGCCGATGTCGGTCCGCTCTCGCTGCAGCTCGACTGCGCCAGCGTCGATCCGCGATAGGTCGAGCAGGTCGGTCGTCAGCTTCTCAAGCCGTGCGACTCCGGTCCGCAACTGGCCGAGGAAGCGCAGCCGCGTCGGCTCATCAAGCTGCTCGTCTTCGAGCAGTTCGACGAAGCCGCTGAGTGAGAAGATCGGCGTGCGCAGCTCATGTGATGCGGTTGCGATGAAACGGCGCCGAGCGCTGTCGAGCTCCGAGAGTTGGATCTGCATCGCCTCGAGCGCTGCTGCCAGGCGGCCGAGCTCATCGTCGTTGTCGACCGTGAAATGGGCTGAGCGGTCGCCGCCGGCGACTTGGCGGGCCGTCTCCTCGAGCCTTGAGACGCGACGGCCGAATGAGAGTGCGACGAGGTATCCGGCGATCAGGGCCAGCACCAATGCGATCACAGCGGCGAGCAGAATTCGGTTGCGGACCAGCGCCACGTTGCGTTCCACGTTGCCCAGCGGAGCCGAAAATACGAGCACGTCGCCAAGTACGCGGCGACCGGTCTCGGGATCCTTCGAGAAGAGCGGGATCGCCGCCTCACCGATCCGCCCGCTGGCTACCGACTCGACCGCCGTTGCAGTTTTGCCCGAGCCGATCGCCTGCAGCGCTGCAGGAAAGACGAGGTTGTCGATCGCGCTGCGCAGATCGGAATCGGACTTGACGAACGGCGCCGTACCTTTCCCGTTATTGCCGACGCCGATCAGCGTTACGCGGGCGTTGGCTCGGTCTGCCGCTTCGCGCACGGCGAGGTCGATTTGGCCTACCGGCGCAGCCTCGATTAGCTTCTTTTCGATCACGCCGCGCAGGCGCTGGGCGTCAGCGGCGAGCTGCCCGGTTCGCTGGTCGGTCAGGCTCGACTGCAGCCGCGGCACGACGCCGGCATAGACGATCACCATCGCACCGAGCGTGATCGCGAAGAAGAGCAGCGCCAAGCGGTTGGCGATCGATCTTGGTTGGCGCATCAGGACCCGTCAGGTTCACGGAAGCGGTAGCCAACGCCGCGCACGGTGAGGATGTAATTCGGCTCGCGCGTGTCGGCTTCTAGCTTCTCGCGCAGGTGGCGGATGTGAACGTCAACCGTGCGCGGGTCGCGGTAGTCGCTATTGCCCCAAACCTGGCTGAGTAGCTGGTCGCGGCTGAAGACTCGCCCCGGGCTGCCAGCCATCGCCAGCAGAATCTCGAACTCGACGAAGGTCAGTTCGACCTGGTTGCCGTCGAGTACGACGCGGCGCTTCGGAAGGTCGATCTGAAGCTGGTCGTTGACGATCACCTCTTCGCCCTCTTCGCTAGCTTCGACCGCCAACGAAGAGCGGCGCAGCAACGCCTTTACGCGACTGCGGAACTCGCGAACAGAAAATGGTTTCGTGATGTAGTCATCGGCGCCGATCTCAAGGCCGACGATTTTGTCGACCTCCTCCGACTTGGCGGTCAGCATGATGATCGGCACCGTGCTGCGGGTTCGTAGCCGCTGGCAGAGCTCGAAGCCATCCATCCGCGGCATCATCACGTCGAGCACGACGAGGTCGAAAGTCGATTCGCGAAAGAGTTCGAGCCCCTCGCGCCCGTCGCTTGCCTGGACGACTTCGTAGCCGTCCTGCCTCAACGGGAAGGAGAGAAGCTCCTGAATTGACTGCTCATCATCGACGAGCAGAATGCGTGCGGTCCGCTCTGTCATCTGCGAGTGCCAGCCTAGGCGCTTTACCCTTCCTCTACAGCAATGCTTGACCCGCGCATCTATCGAGCAGCATTCGTCCCGGTGCTGTTCGTCCTAATCATCGTCGCTTTCTCACTTGAGAATCGGCCTGAGCCGCTGCGCTCGCAGTTAGTTCCGGCGGCTTTCGATGGGGCGAGAGCTGCGCGGATGATGAATTCGCTCAGCGCACAATTTCCGCAGCGCCGGCCTGGTAGCGCCGGTGATCAGGAGCTCGCCTCGCGCGTCGCTGAGGAGCTGCGAGCGGTAATGCCGAAGGTTGCGGTCAGCGAGCGCGCAGTGAATGACGCCAGCACGGTCGATGGTCAGCGCGACCTGATCAACGTTGAAGTGACGCAGCCCGGCTCGGCGCCGGGTGCGCGGCTGGTCGTGGTTGCCGCCCGCGATGCACTGGCCCCAGGCTCCACTGCCGCACTTTCGGGAACGGCAGCGATGATCGAGATTGCTCGCGTGGTCGCGCTCGCCCGCCCACTGCGCAGCGTCACCTTCGCCTCGGTTAGCGGCTCGACCGGCGGGCAGGCGGGGATTAAGCAGCTCGCCGCGCGGCTACCACGACCGATCGGCGCGATGATCGTGCTCGGTGATCTGGCCGGGCCGGTGACGACCGATCAGCTCGTGACCGGTTGGTCATCCTCGCCGGGCGCCGCGCCTCTGGTTCTGTCGCGCACGGTGGCGACGGCGCTGCGAGCGGAGACGGGGCTGAAGGCCGCTTCGCCGCTGGCTCGCAGTGAGCTCGCGCGCTTTGCCTGGCCGGTCACCGTCGGGCAGCAAGGGCCAGCGGTGACGGCCGGAATCCCAGCCGTTCTGCTGTCAGCCAGCGGCGAGTTACCGCCGGCCGGTGACGCGCCGGTCGACTCGTCGCGGCTACAGAACTTTGGCCGCGCCGCGCTGCGCTCGCTAACGGCGTTGGACGCCAGCCCAAAGATCAGCGCCGCTAGCCCGAGCCTTGATCTCGTGATCACGCGCAAGCTGCTCCCGCCGTGGGCAATCCGCTTACTCACCGCCGCGCTGCTGCTGCCGGCACTGTTAGCGGCCGCCGACGGGTTCGCGCGGCTGCGCCGCGAGCGCTCGCCCGTCGCCCGTTGGATCGTCTGGGTGCTCGCGATCGCACTGCCATTCGCGCTGGCAGAGCTCTTCATCCGCGCGCTCGGATTATTCAGCGTCATAAATGCGACCGCGCCACCGGCTCCGCCCGGTTCGCTGCCGCTGGCTGCAGCAGGTATCGGCGCACTAGTAAGTGCGAGCGTGATCTTCGCGCTGGCCTTTCTCGTCCTGCGCCCGTTGATCAACGGGGCGCTAACCGTCAACGATTCGAGCGAGGCCCCTGGCGCCTCGTTGGCCCCGTCGCTCGTAGTCTGCCTCGTCGCGATCGTCGCCTGGATTTTCAATCCCTACGCCGCTCTGTTGCTAGTTCTGCCGGTCAACATTTGGCTCTTGGTCGGTGCCCGCGAGCTACCACTGCGACGTCGCTGGGCGATCTTCTGGATTCTCGTCAGCCTGCTACCGGTGGTCGCGGTGGTGCTCGTCTACCTCGATCAGTTTGCGCTCTCGCCGTTAGCGATGATCTGGTTCATCTTCGTCGCGCTGGCGGGCGGAACTCCGCCGCTGCTGGCCGCGCTCGGCTGGTGTTTAGCCTGCGGCGCTGGCGCCGCGGCGCTACTGCGCGCCGTGCGCCGCGATCGCGCACCCGATCCGGCGATCACGGTCCGCGGCCCAGCTAGCTACGCCGGGCCGGGCTCGCTCGGCGGAGTCGATTCAGCTCGCCGGCGCTAAAGGATCCTCACCGATCCGGTGCTCGTAGCCATGGAGCTCGACCTGCTCGCCGCCAAGGCCGATGAAACGCACTTCACCGGGGCCATCAAGAACGCTGCCAACGCGGATCAGGCCGTCGACCTGAGCCGCAGCAGCTTCAGGCAGGCAGGCACAGAGCTCGAAGTCTTCGCCGCCGCTGGCGGCAAACTGAGCTGCATCGCGACCCAGCTCGGCGGCAATTTGGCCGACGCCTGCGGCAAGCGGGATTGCTGCTAGCTCAATCTCTAACGTGACTGAGCTGCGTGCAGCAATCTCGCCAGCATCGGTTGCGAGGCCGTCGGAAAGGTCGATCAGCGCGCCGGCGCCCGCGC
>OFRL01000383.1_pt1 | contig 22017 bp, 26 predicted proteins | sample 1543121 | NCBI WGS metagenome assembly OFRL01 (sample SAMN07774228, study PRJEB24372) | wastewater metagenome | isolation source: Lake Maggiore Cannobio | place: Italy: Cannobio | collected 2016-01
CGGTGACGCTGAAGACTTTCTCCAACGGAGAGGTCTACTGCCGCTTCGACGAGTCGATTCGAGGCGCCGACGTTTTCATCGTTCAGCCGACCTGTGGCAACGCGGCCACCGGCGTGACTGCGAACGACGCGCTGATGGAGCTGATGGTGATGATCGACGCCGCCGTCGGCGCCTCAGCCCACCGCGTGATCGCCGTAACACCTTGGTACGGCTACTCGCGTCAGGACAAGAAGTCGGCCCCGCGTGAGCCGATCAGCGCCCGGCTCGTGGCGCGGATGCTCGAATCGGCCGGTGCCGACCGCGTGCTAACGATGGATCTTCACGCTGGGCAGGTTCAAGGTTTCTTCCAGATCCCGGTCGACCACATGACGGCAATGTTCATGCTGACGCAGTACTTCGAGGACCTTGGCCTCGATGACCTAGTCGTCGTCTCTCCAGATGCCGGCCGCGTCAAGCTGAACAAGAAGTTCGCTTCCAAGATCGGCGCCGGGCTGGCGATCCTCGACAAAGAACGCCCAGAGCACCAAGTCGCGGAAGTCGGTTACGTGATCGGTGACGTCGCCGGTAAGAACGCGGTGCTCGTTGACGACATGATCGATACCGCTGGCACGCTCGCAGTCGCGGGCCAGGCCGTGCTCGAAGCTGGCGCGAAGAGCGTTTATGCCGCCGCCACGCACGGGATCTTTAGCGGCGCTGCTTGGGAGAACCTCGCCAGCGCCAACTTCGAGCAGGTCGTCGTCACCGACACCGTTCCTTTGCGCCCCGGCGCGCCGGAGAACGTCCGCGTTCTGACTTGCGCCGACGTGCTGACCGATTCAATCCGGCGGATCTTCACCGACGATTCCGTCAGCGAAGTATTCGGCGGCGAAAACCAGCTCTTCTAGCTTCAGCCGCCAATTACAAAGCCGCGCTCTACGAGCGTCACAACGCTCGCCTCAAAGGCAGCGAAGTCGCGCGCCAGCAGGTGTTCGATTGGGCGCCCACTTGGCCCTTGGGCCCGTACCCACAGTTTCAGCACTTCGGGGCCGACGCAGGCCTGCGCCTCTTCGGTCAGCTGCAGCAGGATCGGCAGCTCCGGGCGGTGATCGAGGCTGTCGGAGATGATCTCGATCGGGTTGCTGTCGAGCACCGCGCAGAGCTCCTCGTCGCTTAGGCCGAGCTGCCTCATCAAGATTACGGCTGCCGTGGCCATCGCCAGGCGCTCTAGTCGCCGCGGGCCTGAAGCCGTGCGGCAGGCTCGCGCTTCTGCTCGCCGGGCCAGAAGCCTGTGATGTAACGGAAGCCGGTTGCTCCGGCGCGCGTGAAGGTAGCTGTTGTCACGGCGATGATTGAACCCTTGATCGCGGCCGCAGCGATCACTTCAGGCCAGCTGGCCAGCTCGGTTGTAGCCGTCGGCGGTTCGCTCCCGCGCGTCCGCTCCCAGCCGTCGATGAAGGTCGACTCGCCAACGCGCTTAGCGAGCACGCTGCCGAGCAGGATGCCGATTGGCATGAAAAGAATCTTCGCAATCACGCTGCCAGACTACAGCCAGCGTGCAGCCGGGCGCGGCGACCGGCGCCGGCCGCCCACTCGGCCTTTACCCTTAGTGGTCGTGATTTTTCCGCGAATCTGGGTAATCGCTTTGCTCGTGATCGGCTTTCTTCTCGCTTCGTTCTTCGTTGCGCGCTGGCTGACGGCCGAAAACCGCGAACGCAACGCCGTAGTTGACCTTCTGCAGCTCCAGAACGAGGGCGACGCGGCTGGAATGCTGGCTGTGATCGAGGGCTGCGCGCAGAAGCCAAAGTGCCTCGCCGACGTCAGCTCCAACGCTCGTCGGCTAAGCGGCGGCGGACCGCTAAAGATTCTCCGCTTCGACTCCGCCGGCGCCTATGCGATCGGGGACTCAAGCGGCAATTCACGCGTCGCATGGAACCGCGGCGGCACGAGCTTGGCTGTCGTTCAGTGCATCGCAGTTGAGCGCCGTGGGCTTGCCTTCCTCGACGGCAAGGTCGTGCTCCGATCGATCAGTCGCCCAATCGGTAGAGAGTCACCATGCCCAGGCTAGTCCGACTCTGCCTAGCGTTGATCGCGATCGCCGCCCTACCGGTTACCACCGCGCAGGCCGCAGAGAGCGCAGGCGGCGCCGTGCCGAGCGCAAAGACGCTCTACACGGACGGCCCCTCCGGCCGCTACCTCGTCGATGGGAGCTGGCTCAGGCGGCTTGATCCAAACAACGTTGGTCTCGGTCAGGGCTGGCAGAAACAGAGCAGCGAAACCGATTGGACATCGACGAAAGTGCCAAACGCATGGAATGCCGGCGACGACAGCTTGACTAGCTACCTCGGCTCGGTCGGCTGGTACCGCAAGGATTTCCAGCTGCCGCCGGGCGCTGCTGACCGCTCCTGGGTGATCCGCTTCGAGCAGGTCAACTATTCCGCGACGGTCTGGCTCAACGGAGTTCAGATCGGCTCACACGCCGGTGCCCATGAGCCGTTTGAGTTGCGCCTACCGAAGGCGCTGGTCAAGGCCGGCGCGGCCAACAGTCTCGTTCTGCGGATCGATAGTCGGCGCACGATCAACGACCTGCCGCCGGCCCGCAATAACGAATTTGGCGAGCCGCAAGGTGGCTGGTGGAACTACGCTGGAATTCTGCGTGAGGTTTACCTGCGCGCCGTCGATCAGATCGACGTCACTTCGGTCAACGTGCGCCCCGACCTGCGATGCCCAAGCTGCGCTGCCGTCGTCAACTGGCAGGTCAAGCTGAGCAATCTCGGCGCCAAGACGCAGAGCGTCACCGTCGCCGGTCGCTTTGGTCCGAAGCGACTGACGATCGGGAAGGCGACGCTTCGCCCCGGCGCTTCGACGACGCTGACGACGAGGCTGACCGTCGCCAAACCAAAGCTCTGGTCGCCGGCGCAGCCGTACCTCTACGACGCTTCGCTTGTGGCCGCCATTGGCGCGCGAACCGTGCAGCGCTACACGCGACATGTTGGCGTTCGCTCCGTCGCGGTCGACAGCGCCGGCCGGCTGACGCTTAATGGTCAGCGGCTTGACCTGCGTGGAGTGGGGATGCACGAGGACGCTCCCGGCCGCGGCTTTGCGATTGACAACGCGATCCGTGACAAGCAGATCGGCTGGGCGCGCGAACTCGGCGGCCTCGTCCTGCGCGCGCACTACCCACTCCATCCCTACACGCTGCAGCGCGCCGACGAGCTGGGAATGCTCGTCTGGTCGGAGGTCCCGGTCTACCAGATTCCCAACCAGCAGCTGGCGATCGCCGCTAACCGCGCTCGCTACGTCGCTGCAGTGGGCTCAATGGTCGAAGTCAACCGCGACCACCCCTCAATCTTCGTCTGGTCGGTAGGCAACGAGATGGCCTCCAGCGCAGATGACTCGCAAGCCAGTTACATCGCTGCCGCGACGGCACTGGCCAAGCGACTTGACCCCAATCGGCCAGTCGGAATAGCCGCTGGTGGCGTTGGTAACGCCTGCCAGAGCGCTTACGACCCGCTTGACGTAATCGGTCTGAACGCCTACTTCGGTTGGTATGTCGGCGAAAGCGGGTCGATCGCCGACCGCGATCTGCTTTCAGGAGCGCTCGATGAAACGCGGGCCTGCTACCCGAAGAAGGCGATGATGATCACCGAGTACGGCGCCGAAGCCTCTGCCGCCGGACAGCCGGAAGATCGTGGCACCTGGACCTTTGCGAACGAATTGCTTCAGTTCCATCTGGCCGTTTACGGATCGAAGCCGTGGCTCTCAGGCTCGCTCTACTGGGCGCTGCAGGAATTCTGGGTTCGCCCGGGCTGGGACGGCGGCAACCCGTTTCCGGCGCCGCCACTGCACCAGAAGGGATTGGTCACTTTCGCTGGGGCCAAGAAGCCGATCTTCGCTCCAATTCAGAAGGCTTTCAAGGCCGCGCGGCAGGTCGGTTCTAAGCCTTAGCAACGCAGCTCTCTGGTCCGCCAGAGCGCCTGCGCGCAGCGATCCCGCTACCATCGAGCGCCGCTGATGGCTCAATCTACGAACTCAACACTGAACGCCTCTCCGCGCGAACCAGACGGCTCTCGCGCAAACCGCAGGCTCCGCCGCGAAGGCCAAGTTCCTGGCACGCTCTACGGCGGCGAGGGCGAAGCGGTCTCATTCTCAGTTGACAGCCGTGAGCTCCGCGCCGCGCTCCACGCCTCCGGCGCCGTCGTTGATCTCGTCGTCGGTGGAACCAGCGAACCAGCCGTGCTGAAGGACGCCCAGCGCCATCCCGTGCGCGGTGAGATGACTCACGTCGATTTCGTCCGAGTCAACCTAAACGTCGCAATCCAGGCAGTCGTGCCGCTGGTTGTCGTTGACGCCGAGGAGTCACCTGGCGTTGTCGAAGGCGGCGTCGTCGACCAGCCGATCCGCGAGGTGCACGTTGAAGCGCTTCCGAACGAGATTCCGGAATCGATCGAGATCTCGGTCGCCACGCTGAACATCGGTGAGACCGCACCGCTCTCATCGGCCGTTGTTCCCGCTGGTGTGACCTTGCTCGATGAGGACGACCTAGTTGTTGTCTCACTGCTCGCTCCACGGCTCGAGATCGAAGAGACGATCGAAGAAGAGACGGAGCTGATCGGCGAGGACGGCGAACCGATCGAGGGCGCTGGCGAAGAGGGCGAAGCTGGCGAAGGTGGCGAAGGTGGCGAAGGTGGCGGCGGCGAAGCTGGCGGCGGCGGCGACGAGTCGGGCGAGAAGTCCGACGACGACGCTGGCTAGTCCTCACTCCGCGCCGTAGCATCAAACCGTGGGCCGATTCTTCTCACGCGCTGAACCTGTCGACTGGCTGATCGTAGGCCTTGGCAATCCCGGCGCCGGCTACGAATGGACGCCTCACAACGTCGGCTTCCAGGTCATCTCCGAGCTTTCCAAGCGCTGGGAGCTAGGCCGCCCGAAGAAGAGCTTCAACGGACTGATAGTTAGCGGTCGCGTCGGCCCGCTTGGCGGCCCGGCTGTCCGTGTAGCGCTGCTTGAACCGCTGACCTACATGAACGAGTCGGGCACATCGGCTGGGCCAGCGCGAGGCTCGCTGAAGCTCGAACTCGATCACGTACTCGTGGTTCACGATGAGATCGACCTGCCGTTTGGTCAGCTCCAGTCGCGGCTCGGCGGCGGTCTGGCTGGCCACAACGGGCTGAAGTCTCTGCGCAAGGGTTTTGGCTCTGAAGAGTTTGGCCGTCTGCGGATTGGAGTCGGAAGGCCGTCTTCGACCGACCCAGCGAGTGTCTCCGACTATGTGCTTGGCCGCTGGCAGCAGCCCGACGGTGAGGTCGAGGCGCTTGTCGCCTCGGCCAGCGATTTAGTCGAGCAGATCGTGCTGGGCCAGGTTGCGCTGAGCGGCTCGGGCTAGGGGAGCACAGCCGTGTCGCTAAGAGGGCTGCTTGGGGCGCTGGCGAACGACCCGCAAGGAGAGCGGCTGCTGAGCGATGGCGGCGACGCCTTCGTTTCGCGCTCGCTTCGTCCTTACGCGATATCTGCGCTGCTCGACAGCCAGGCATCGAAGCCAGGCATCGTCGTCGCCGGCGATGACAGCGAGGCACAGGCGCTGGCAGCCGACCTCAGCCTCTGGCTGGCGCCGCGGCAAGTTCGTTTCTACCCCAGCCGTGGAGTCACCTACGAATCGCACCTCGCGCCGCCGCCGCACCTCGTTGGGCTGCGTGTCGCGGCGCTCGACGCGCTGCTCGACCCGCCCGCAGGTGAGCCGCCGGTCGTCGTCGTTTCGGCCGTGGCGCTTTCCGAGAAGGTGCCTGATCCAGAGCTGCGCCCTAAGGGCTTCGCGCTGCGCAAGGGTGACCTGATCGATCTCGACGAGGTTGCGCTCCAGCTTGTCGCCGCAGGATACGAGCGCGTCTCAGAAGTTGCCGAGCGCGGCCAGTTCGCAATCCGCGGCGGGATCCTCGACTGCTTTCCAGCGACCGAAGATCACGCCGTGCGCGTCGACTGCTTCGACATTGAGATTGAGTCACTGCGCCACTTCTCGACCTTCACGCAGCGCTCGCTCGGTGAGATTGATCTAGTTGAGATCGCCCCGGCCGCCGAGCTCGCCGCCGAGCACCGTGAGCTGGCTGAGATCGCCGCGCTCAGCGATCCCGACGAGCGGCCCGACATCGCCGACCTGCTGCCGCTCGACCGCTTTCAGGCCTTGCTTGATTTGGTACCACCCGAGGCACTCGTAATTGTCGGCGCCGCGGAAGAGATTGCTCCTGCGCTCGGCGATCACTGGCAGGACGTCTGCGCCGCATTCCACGACGCCGACGCCCACCACCTCTACGTCGCTCCCGATGCCGTACAAGCGGCCCTTGCGAGCCGCGCGATGACGCGCATCTCATCGCTTCTATCGGGGCAGCCGATAGAGCTCCACGCGCAGGCCGCGGAGTTCGCTGCCCAGTCGTTGGCTGAAGCTGAACCGGAGCTAGAAAGCCTCGTGCGTAGCGGCTACACGGCCGTTGTCGCCTTCTCGCGGCGTGGCGAAGGCGAACGGGTTGCGCACAACCTCGCGCGGCTTTCGGCCGATTGGCTCGAGGATTCGTCGGCTCCGCTGGGCGCCGACGGGGAGCTGCTCTTTTCGCTCGCCGCCTTGCGCAGCGGTTTCGTCGCAGCCGGCGCAAAGCTGGCGGTGATCCCGGAGCGCAAGCTGTTTCGCCGTCGTCGCGCGCCACGCAGCGACGATCAGCCCGAGCGGCTTGGCCGGTTCGCCTCGCTATTTGAGCTTCGCACCGGTGACACCGTCGTTCATGAGGATCACGGCGTAGCTCGCTTCGCCGGCTTCGAGACCAAGACCGTCAGCGAGATCACGCGCGATTACCTGGAGCTCGAATACGCCGACGGTGACCGCGTCTTCATGCCGGTTGACCAGCTGGCGAAGATCACTCGCTACATCGGCGCTGGCGAGCTCGAGCCGAAGCTCTCGAAGCTTGGCGGCAAAGGCTGGGAGACGCTCAAGGCGCGCGCCCGAAAGGCCGCAGAGGGGCTGGCCGGCGAGCTGCTCAACCTTTACGCCGAACGACGCCGCCGCGAAGGGCGCGCCTTCTCTGAGGATTCCGAATGGCAACTCGACTTTGAGTCGCGTTTCCCCTGGCAGGAGACGGCCGATCAAGCGGCAGCGATCGAAGCCGTCAAGCAGGACATGGAGCGGCCGCGGCCGATGGATCGGCTGATCTGCGGCGACGTTGGCTACGGCAAGACAGAGGTCGCGCTGCGCGCCGCCTTCAAAGCCGCTGGCGACGGCACACAGGTCTTGGTTCTGGCGCCAACGACGATCCTCGCTCAACAGCACTTCGGCACCTTCTGCGAGCGGCTCGAGGACTTCCCGTTCACGGTTGACGTCGTTAGCCGCCTGCGCAGCGCCGCCGAGCAGCGCGCTTCGGTGGCCAACTTCAACGACGGCAAGACCGACATTCTGATCGGCACCCATCGCCTGCTGGGCCGCGACATCAGGCCGAAGGATCTGGGGCTGCTTGTAGTCGATGAGGAGCAGCGCTTTGGCGTCAAGCAGAAAGAGCTGCTGCGGCAGCTAAAGCTGCGCGTCGACGTGATCGCGATGAGCGCCACGCCGATCCCGCGCACGCTTCAGATGTCGCTCGCCGGGATGCGCGACATCAGCGTGATCGAAACTCCACCCGAGGGCCGCAGGCCGGTCAAGACCTTCGTTGGCGAATACGACGAGGAACTGGTGCGACTCGCTTTGGAGCGCGAGCATGAGCGCGGCGGGCAGTCGTTCTTCCTCCACAACCGAGTTGAGACGATCGACGAGACTGCCGAGCGGCTGCGCGGGCTCTGCCCGGAGCTGAGCTTCGACGTCGCCCACGGTCAGCTCGACGAGCATGATCTTGAAGAGCGAATGATGCGCTTCTTGCGCGGCGACTGCGACGTGCTGGTCTCGACCAGCATCATCGAGTCGGGGATCGACATTCCCCAAGCCAACACGCTGATCGTTGAGCGCGCCGATCGCTTCGGCCTCTCGCAGCTCTACCAAATCCGTGGCCGTGTCGGCCGCAGCCGCGAACGTGCTTACGCCTATCTGCTTTACCCGAGCGCCGCGGCGCTGACCGAGGAGGCAACTAGGCGACTGAGCGCGCTCTCCGATTACACCGAACTTGGCGCCGGCTTCAAGATTGCGATGCGGGACCTTGAGATCCGCGGCGCTGGCAACCTGCTCGGTGATGAGCAGTCGGGCCACGTGGCGGCGCTCGGCTTCGAGCTTTATCTCTCGATGCTCGACGATGCTGTGCGCGCCGCCGGGCCACCATCGGCCAACGATCAGGATTACGAGCCGGTCCGTTTTGACATCGATGTCGATGCCTACATCCCGACCGACTACGTCCCCTATGAGCAGGCCAAGATCGACGTTCACCGTCGCATTGCGGCGAGCCGCGAGGTTGCCGACTTGGCGCTGCTCAGTGAAGAGTTGGCCGACCGCTTTGGGCCGCTGCCAGTAGAGCTGGAGAACTTGATCCGGTTGCAGCAGGCTCGAGTCAAGCTGGGGCAGGCCGGCGCTGGAGTTGTGACGATTCGCGGCGAGCGAATGGTTGTCACGCCGCTCGACTTCAGCGAGGCCCAGCAGCAGACGCTGCGCAAGGAGCTGCCGCAGTCGAAGTACGAGCCGGGGCGTGCTCAGCTCTCGCTTACGCTGCCAGCAGAGGGCGCCGAGCGGCTCACGATGATCGCCTCAGCCGCTACTGTTCTTTTGGCTGTAAGCCGCCAAAGCAGTTAGCGTGGCGCGCAGCAACTTCCCAGCGCCTATTATCAAGGAACTTATGAACCACTCTCATCGTTTTCTGGCGCTCGGCGCCGCAGCCATTTCAGCCCTTGCCTTCGCATCATGCGGTGGTGTCTCCGACAGCGACGTCGCTTCAATAGACGGCACGACGATCTCGAAGACGACCTTCGACCGCTGGGTCACGGTGGCCGCCAGCGCCTCACAGGACCCAACGGCCAAAGGTGCAGGCGCTCCCGATCCTCCCAACTACGTCAAATGCATCGCCGCCAAGAAGGCGGCCGCACCGGAGCCGGTAAAGGGTCAGCCCGACCCAACAGACGCTGAGTTCAAAAAGCAGTGCTCCGATCAGTACACGCAGCTAAAAGATCAAGTAATGACCTTCCTGATCCGCTCAACCTGGCTTGAACTTCAGGCCAACGAAGAAGGCATCGACATCACCGACGCCAAGGTCCAAGCTGAGTTTGACAAGGCCCGCAAGCAGGCCTTCCCAACAGCCAAGCAATACGCAGACTTCCTCAAGAGCTCCGGTCAGACCGAGGCCGACCTGCTCTTCCGCCAGCGCTCACAGATGCTCGAGAAGGCAATCACCGAGCAGGTTCAGAAGGCCTCGAAGACGGCAACGGCGGAAGAGATCTCGGCCTACTACAAGAAGAACCAGGCTCAGTTCACGCAGCCTGCGACGCGTGATTTGAACGTGATCCTGACTAAGACCGAAGCTGAGGCCAACAAGGCCAAGGCGGCGCTTGAGAGCGGCGATTCTTTCGCTTCAGTAGCGAACCAGTACTCAATCGATGCCACTTCGAAGAAGGATGGCGGCAAGCTTCCAGCCGTCGCTCAGGGCTCGCAGGAAGGCGCTTTCGACAAGGCGATCTTCAGCGCCCCGCTGAACAAGGTTGCTGGCCCGGTCAAGACCAGCCTTGGCTATTACGTCTTCGAGGTCACGAAGGAGACGCCGAAGAAGGTTCAGACTGAAGCGCAGGCTCAGAAGGCGATCAAGCCGATCGTGATCTCCGAGAAGTCGCAGAAGTCGCTGGCAGCTTTCGGCAAGGCTTACCAGTCGCGTTGGAAGGAGCTGACCGAGTGTCAGACCGGCTACATCGTCGCCGATTGCAACAACTACAAGGCGCCGAAGACTCCGGCAACCACGCCGGGCCAGCCGGCAGCGCCTACCGCTCCGCCATCCGGCGGCTGATCTTCAAGGCACCGGCGGGCTCCGTGGCGTTAGCGTTGTCGCCGTGAGCCGCGACCAAATCGAAGCTTCGCTCGGCCGTCTCGATCAGCTGACCCGCCAGCTGCGGCTTGAGTGTCCGTGGGATCGTGAGCAGACCGCACGAACAATCGTCCCGCACACCGTCGAGGAGGCCTACGAGCTGGCCGACGCGGCCAACTCGGGCGATGACGCAGCGCTCGTCGATGAGCTCGGCGATGTTCTGTTCCAGGTCTACTTCCTTTCCTTGCTGCTCGAAGAGCGCGGCGTAAGCGACCTCGGCGAGGTAGCCGATCACTGCCGCGAAAAGCTGATCCGGCGCCACCCGCACATCTTTGGCGAGGTTGAGGTCGAGGACAGCGGCGAGGTGCTGCGCAATTGGGACCAGATCAAACGCAGCGAGCCCGGGCGCGGCGAGACGATCTTCGGTTCGCTGCCGGAAAACCTGCCGGCTCCGCTCGACGCCCGCCGCGTTCAGCGCCGCGCTGCATCAAGTGGTTTTGACCCGTTGGATACCGGCGAGGCGATAGCGGCGCTGGGAGATCAGCTCGAGGCGGTAGGCCAGCTCGGTCAGCCAGACGCCGGCGACGAACAAAGCTTTGAACAGGTCGGCGACCTGCTCTTCGCCGCCGTCAACGTGGCGCGGCGACTTAAAGTCGACCCTGAGCTGTCGCTGAGAGCGTCAACTGGCCGTTTCCGCGCGCGGCTGGAGGCAGCAGAGGAGTTGGCCCGCAGCGCAGGGCTCAGCTGGAACGACTTAGATATAGATCAACAGCTCGAGCTTTATGCGCGGGCGCGAATGGCAGAGGACCAATGACCAGTATCAGCAGCGTTCACGCCCGCCAAATTCTCGACAGCCGCGGAAACCCAACCGTTGAAGTTGATCTAACGCTCGAAAGCGGCGCGAGCGGCCGCGCGGCCGTCCCCTCGGGCGCCTCGACCGGCGAGTTCGAGGCGACCGAACTGCGCGACGGTGGCGCCCAGTGGGGAGGGAAGGGCGTCACGCAGGCCGTCGCCAACGTCAACGGCGAACTCGCCGCCGCTGCGGTCGGGCTTGATGCTTCCGATCAGCGCGCAGTCGACGATGCGCTGATCGCGCTTGATGGCACGGCAAATAAATCGCGGCTTGGCGCCAACGCAATCCTCGGTGTTTCACTCGCCTGCGCCCACGCCAGCGCCGCCGACGCCGGTCAACCGCTCTGGCGCTACCTCGGTGGAGCCGACGCCAGCATTCTGCCGGTGCCGATGATGAACGTCCTCAACGGTGGCGCCCACGCCGACAATCGCGTCGATTTTCAGGAGTTCATGATTGTTCCCTGCGGCGCAGCATCGTTCGGCGAGGCGCTGCGCGTTGGAGCTGAGGTCTTCCATGCACTGAAGGCAACGCTGAAGGGGCGCGGGCTCAGCACGGCCGGTGGCGACGAGGGTGGCTTCGCCCCTGACCTCGGTTCCAACGAAGAGGCGCTCCAAGTATTGGTCGAAGGCATTGAAGCGGCCGGCTATCGCCCCGGCGAGGACGTTGGCATTGCGCTCGACCCAGCAACGAGCGAGATCTTTGAGGACGGCAGTTACTCGCTTGCCCACGAGGGCCGCCTACTCAGCTCGGCCGAGATGGCTGACTACTGGGCAGATATGGCGTCGCGCTACCCAATCCTCTCGATCGAAGACGGGATGGACGAGGAGGACTGGGACGGCTGGAAGCAGCTGAGTGAGAAGATCGGCCGAAGCGTTCAGCTAGTCGGTGACGACCTCTTTGTCACCAACACTGAGCGGCTCGGTCGCGGGATCGAGCTTGGCGTCGGAAATTCAATCTTGATCAAGGTCAACCAGATCGGCACGCTGACCGAGACGCTCGACGCGATCGCAATGGCGCGCGAAGCCGGCTACAGCGCAGTGATGTCGCACCGCTCGGGCGAGACCGAGGACACGACGATCGCCGACCTTGCGGTGGCGACCGGCTGCGGCCAGATCAAGACCGGTGCTCCTTCGAGGTCCGATCGGGTCGCAAAGTACAACCAGCTGCTGCGGATCGAAGAGGCGCTAGGCAGCCAGGCTGTCTATCCGGGCCGCTCGGTCTTCCGCAGCTAGTCGCCAAATAGCTGAAATTCGGCATAACTTGCTGGGAAGGATTTTCGCCGCGGGGCGCGAACGTGCGCTTATGACTTCACGCAGTGCGACTCTCCGTCAGCGCCCTGATCATCGCCAGCTATTGCCCCGGCCGCGGCTGATTGAAGGGCGTCGCGCCGGTTCGGGCGGTATTCGCTGGGACAGAATTGGCAGGTTTGTTGTGATCGGCGTCTGCCTGCTAGTTGTGTCGCTGTACTTGCGGCCGTTGATCGCAATCTGGTCGGCCAGAGGCGAGGCGGCAACTCGTCACAGCGAGCTGACGAAGCTCCAGCGTGAAAACGTGCAGCTCTCAAAACGCGTCGAAGCGTTGAAGAATCCAGCGGCGCTGGAGCGCGAAGCAAGAAGTCTCGGGATGGTCAAGCCGGGCGAGAAGGCTTACGTAATCAACGGTCTGCCGGACAGCCCTTAAGCACCAGCGCTACTCTGCGCCGCGTGTCATTTGAAACTGCGATAGAGCAGTGGCGCGAAGGCGAGCGGGTTTTGGCAGCCGCGCCTGTCGAGGATCAGCCAGCGCTGTTGCGCGTCGAAGAGGCGCTCGTCGCCGAGCTGCGCCGGCGGCTCGGTGGCGCCTTCACCGTCGATGAACTGGTCGAGTTCTACGAGCAAGACAGCTCCTGGTGCATGGAGCTGGCGCTACGGCTGGAGCCGGAGCTGCCGCAGGCCTGGGACGCGCGAATCGCTGACGCCGCCTACGCCCGTTACGTTCGCGGCGCCGTTGACTTCGCCGGTGGCCGGCGGCTTGAGCAGAAGCCGTAGCGCTGGCCGCAGATTACTCGTCGTCGGAGCGGCGGATCACAATCCTGTCCGCTTCGACGGTCACCGTGACGGAGCGCTTGCCGGCCCAGTGCTCGGCGTAAACAGCGTTCTCCGCGATCGCCGGGTCGAGCCAGAGGCCGTAGCCCTCTTCGCCGTGGTCGAAGCTGCCTTCGAGCGTCTTCGCACCGCTGCGACGGCCGCGGCCACCGCGGCGTCCGCGGCGCGACGGCCCCGCGCCATCGCCGTTTGTGCCGCCCTCTTCTTCTTCCGATTCAGCGTCGTCAGGGTCCTCTTCGCCGGCGGCGATCCGTTCAGCGCGCAGGCGAGCCTCTTCCTCGGCCGCCTTGGCCTGCTCGGCCTCCTCGATCTCCAGCGCTGCGGCGACCTTGGCATCATCGGCGGCGCGCAGGTCTACGACCTCGTCGAAGCCAGCGACAGCGGCCTCGGAGCTCGTTAGTTCGAACTCCTGCTTGAAGGTTTCGAGCTGCGCGACTGGCACCTCGAGCTGGTGCGCGATCCAAGCATCTGTGCGACCTTGACCGACCCATACGCGGATTTGGTTGAGTTGTGGTTTCAAAGATTTTCTAGCCATTAGGAGCCTGACCCTATCGGAGCGGCGCGGCCGCGCGTCGCCCGGCGCTGCGCAAGCGGGTACAAATCCTCACTTGCAGCGGGGCAGTCGCCGCTGGTAGGTTCGCGAAACGAAGAGGCGGACTACGTGAGGAGAGCGGGAGATGCTTGTCCTATCAAGAAAAACGAACCAGAGCATCATGATTGGTGATGAGATCGAGATCACGGTGCTCTCGGTCGCCGGCGAGAAGGTGCGGCTCGGCATCAAAGCGCCGCGCGAAGTTCCCGTCTATCGCGACGAGGTTTACGCACAGGTCCATGGCGAGCAGCGCGAAGCTGACCCGGCGCGCCCTACCCCATAACGATGTAGAGCGTTTCAAACATCGCCACCGTGACGACGACTGCGGTGGCGATCAGCAGCAGCACGAGCATCGCGAAACGGAGCGTTCCGTGGCGGTGCTGGCGGTCCAGCCGCCGAACCCTGATGCGCGTTTCGGCGCGATGATTTATCTCGTGACGACGGACGCGGTCGGCGCGAATCTCGGCACGGAACTTGGCCTCAAAGTCGCGCAGACTTTGACGGAGGTGAGTAGCCATCGAAGCCGATCTTAGCGGCAGGACCCCCACAGGCCGAGCCGCTCACTGTGAGCCGCTTTGCGCAACTGTGCGAATTCGCCCGCATGGAGCGTGTTTGGCGGGAAGACAATTGTTTTGGCAAAGCCGCGCCGAACCAGGTCGGCATTCACGAATAGCTCCTTGCCGGTTTGCGACCTGCGGTAGACGTAGGCCAGCAGTCGCCCGTAGCGGTCGCGCGGCTCGGCGCCGATGACGAGCCGAATTGGCGTTCCGCTCGGCAGCAGCCGCTCGTTCTCGCGGCTCGCCTCGGGGCCAAAGCATTCGACTTCGGAGTTCGGCTTGACGCTCTCAGGGGTGTCGATCCCGATGTAGCGGACGCGCTCCTCACGGCCGCCAAGGTCGGCGACGATTGTGTCGCCGTCAACGATCCGCGAGACGGCGGCCTCGATCTCGTCGTTTGGCCCCGCCTCACTCGAGCCGCAGCCGCCCGCAGCTAATAGCAGCGCTGCGGCGAGAGCGGCGCAGGCCGCACCGCGGTATTTGACTCTGATTGGCATCGGCGCACGACGCTAGCGCGGCGCGGCCGGACGAAGCGACCGTGGGCTACTCTCGCCTCAATCTGGGAGCAATGCTGCGCGCTTGCGCGCGGGCGCCGCGCCTTAAGCGATCGTTACGTCGTCTGAGAGATAGACGTCCTGAACGGCATTGAGGATCTCAATCCCTTCGTTCATCGGACGCTGGAAGGCTTTGCGGCCGGTGATTAGGCCGGTGCCGCCGGCGCGCTTGTTGATTACCGCTGTCGTCACGGCCTCGGCCTTATCGCTTGCTCCGCCGGAAGCGCCGCCGGAGTTGATCAGCCCGGAGCGGCCCATGTAACAGTTGGCCACCTGGTAGCGAGTCAGGTCGATCGGGTTGTCGGTCGTCAGCTTGTCGTAGACCAGCGGGCTGGTCTTGCCGTAGGAGACGCCATCAGCGTTTAGCGCGAGGTAGCCGCCGTTGTTCTCCGGCAGCTTCTGCTTGATGATGTCGGCCTCGATCGTCGTACCGATGTGGTTGGCCTGGCCTGTGAGGTCGGCCGAGACGTGGTAATCGGTGCCGTCAACGACGAAGGCGCTGTTGCGCAGGTAGCACCAGAGCACGGTGAACATGCCGAGCCGGTGGGCCTCGTCGAAGGCTGCCGCAACGTCGACGATCTGGTGGTGCGACTCCTTCGAGCCGAAGTAGATCGTCGCGCCGACGCCGGCGGCGCCAATGTCGAAAGCGCGCTGCACTGAGGCGAACATGATCTGGTCGTATTCATTCGGGTAGGTCAGAAACTCGTTGTGGTTGAGCTTGACGATGAAGGGAATCCGATGCGCGTACTTGCGTGAGACGGCGCCGAGCACTCCGACCGTTGAAGCGACCGCGTTACAGCCGCCTTCGACCGCCAGTTCGACGATCTTGCCGGGGTCAAAGTACTCAGGGTTGGGCGCAAAGCTGGCGCCGGCCGAATGCTCGATTCCCTGATCGACGGGAAGGATTGAGAGGTAGCCGGTTCCGCCAAGGCGGCCGTGGTCCCACATCTGCTGCAGGTTGCGCATCACCTGAGCGCTGCGGTCGCTCTCGGCAACGATCCGCTCGTTGAAGTCTGGGCCCGGCAGGTGCAGCATTGAAGAGTCGATCGTCGTGCAGTTGTGCTCGAGCAGCGTCTTGGCGTTGTCGCCGAGCAGTTCTTCTAGCTGGGAAGAGGTCATCGAATCAGTGGCCACGTCAGTTGTCTCCGTATCGAATAGGGGTAACTCGCTAAAGCGTACCTGCGATCCGCGAACGCTGCCGCGAGCACCGGCGGGCTAAGATCGCAGCGCTGATGCCTGAAGCCACCGACCTTTTCGTTGTCTGCCGTTCCTGCGGGGCTGAGGTTTCGAAGTACGTGACCGAGTGCCCCTACTGCGGCGCGCGAATGCAGCAGCGCGCGCCAAAGATCGCGCGCGGCCAGATCGCCGCCGGTGGTCCGAAGCCGGGGCGCCAGCGCAAGCGGCGACAGCGCTCACAGCGCAGCGGCTCATGGCCAAGCCAGCCGGTCGTTTCGATCACGCTTGCGGCGGCCTGCGCGGTTGGCGCCGTACTGATCGTGCCGGGCGTCGTGTTGGCCAGCGAGGTAGGGGTCGTCGGTCAGCTCGACGGCCAGTGGTGGCGCCTGATCACAGCCTCGTTCTTCGCCGACAACCTCTGGTACGCGGCTGCCAGCGTCGTTGCGATAGCCCTGTTCGGCGGACTGATCGAACGCCGCCATGGACCGTTTGTTGCTGGCGCCTGCTTTGCGATCTGCGCCGTCGGTGGAATGGCGGCGGCGGCGGGGCTGGAGAGCATTCCGCTGGCGCTGGGCGCAAATGCGGCCGCGCTTGGGCTGATCGGCGCGTGGGTCATCACTCCAGTGCTTGAGACGCGCCGCGGCGAGCAGCCTTCGGTTGACCTGATCGGCACCGCAATCTGCGCCGCGGTCTTACTGCTGATGCCCTTAGCTGCGGTTGAAGCGAGTTCCACAGCGGGCACCGCGGGGCTCATTCTTGGCCTACTCGCCGGCTCGATTCTCGCGCGCCGGTAGGCTCTTGAGCGATGGCTGAGCACCGTTACAGCGCTGAGCAGGTAGATGCAGCGGTCGCTGCGATCGCCGACGGCGAACGTTTCGCTGACGCGCAGGAGCTGGTTACGCACGCTGCGCCGGGTCTACAGCAGATCCTTGGCGCAGCGCTCGACGCCGGCGGCTTCTTCGATTCAGCCCATCAAGGTGAGATCAGCCGCGTCGCCGAGATCGTCGATTCTGAAGAGCGCCGCATTGCGCTGGCCGAACTGGTCGCTGAGGAATCGCGGCTGGCGATGCTGGTCGGCGTTGCCGTCGGGCTGGCGCTGGCGGAAGAGCTTGCAGCAGCCAACGACGTTCAGGGAGGCGACTAGTGAGCAGCGTAGAAGTTCGATTCCTAGGTCACTCAGCGTTCTCGTTTGAGCATCACGGGACCAGAGTCCTCGTCGATCCATTCTTGACTGGCAACCCGAAAGCTGCCGCAGCGCACGATCAGCTTGAGGCCGACGCAATCCTTATCACTCACGGCCACGCAGATCACATCGGTGACACGGCCGCGATCGCTTCGCGCACCGGTGCGCCGGTCGCAGCAATAGTTGAGATCGCCGCTGAGCTGAGCGAGGAGCTGGGTCCTGATCATCTTGTTCACGACCCTAATCTGGGCGGCACGATCGATTTCGACTGGGGATGGGCGCAGTGGGTGCCGGCTTGGCACACCTCGACAACGCCTCGTGGGACGGTTAACACTCCCGCTGGAATCGTCCTCAACATCGGCGGCAAGACGATCTACCACCTTGGTGATACTGCGCTGTTCAGCGACCTCGCACTGCCCGGTCAGCGCCACTCGATCGATCTAGCGCTGATCCCGATCGGAGGCCACTACACGATGGATCGCCACGACGCCGTTCGCGCCGCGGCGTTGATCGGCGCTCCTCGAGTCGTCCCGATTCACTGCAATACCTTCGGGCCGATTGAGACCGACGCGCAAGCCTTTGCCGATGCCGTCGCGGCCGAAGGGATCGCGACAGTCACGATTCTTGAGCCGGGCGAAAGTTTGGAGCTAGCGTGATCACGGCCTTCGTCCTCGTTGAAGCGGAGCGCACGGCGCTGGCCACGCTGGGCGGGAAACTGAACCAGATCGATGGCGTCGCCGAGGTCTATTCGGTAACGGGAGCTTGGGACTTCGTAGCGATTGTGCGAGTAGAGCGCCATCAGCAGCTTGCTGACGCGCTGGCCAAAAACGTTGCCGCTCTTGAAGGCGTGAGCCGCTCGCAGACGATGGTCGCGTTCGACTCGTTTACCGATCTCGACCTCGACCAGCTGTTTACTGACCGATCCTGAGCTGCGGCTACGCTGAAAAGCGATGAGCTCGATTGTCCGCCCTGAGTTTGGTGATTCGTTGCCAACATGGCTTGGCCCCAAGTGGCGCGCTTTAGGGCGCCTTCCGCGTGGGCTGATCATCGCGGTCGCGATGATCGCTGCTCTCCTTGTGATCTACATGCTGCTCGGAGGCGGATCGTCTAAGCGAAACGCTGAGGTTGCGGTGCCGGTCGCGTTCCGATTGAGCTATGACGGCGACCTGTTGATGGCGAGGCTCCCGCTCGGCCGCGAGTCGCTGCGGCTTGAAACTCCAGCTAGCGTCTCAGCGAAGCGAACCTTCGCCGTCCAGCCGTTGATACTGCCTGCCTATCAAGGGGCGATCGAAGGCGTCCTTCCGCTTCAGGCCGAGCGGCTGACGCGCCAGATGAGTGCTGCCGATCCCAGCCTGATCACGATCGCCGAGGGCCCAATCTTGCTTGAGGAGCAGCCGGGATATGAGCTGTACTACCAGTTCAGCCGCGGCGGTAGAACCGTCTACGGCCGCCGCGTTCTAATCTTTCCGCTTCAGCCAGGCGCGCGAGCTGGGGTCGATCTGACGATGACAGGGCAGCGCAACGCTCAAACGCAGACGGCCGGTGTGCTGGCCCAGCAGCCGCCACTGCGTGAGCCGTTCGAATCGCTCGTCGTCGGTAACTGAGCGCTAGCGAGTTGTAGAAAGCGCGGTCGGCGTCTCGCCGACGACTGTCTCGATGCTCTGCGCAGTTGTTGGCTCAGCTGGTAGAACCGCTGGCTCGTCAACGACCGGTGGTGCGGCTGGCACGTCAACGACCGGTGGTGCGAGCGTCACGTCGTCGTGGTGCTCCTCAATAACAACAGGCACGGCAACGACAGTTGGATCGACTGTTACAGGCAGCGGCGCTGGGGCGACGACCGGCGCGATCACCGCGGCGAGTGTTGGGGCAGCGTCGATGGGGGCCTCAGGCTTGGCTGGAGCTCCACTCTTCGCCGCCGTCGTGATTGGCGCTACTGCGACCGGAGTGCTCTGCATGATTGCGGCGGCGGACTCGCGCCTCGGCTCGGCGGTCGTTGCCTTGTTTACCTCAACGGCGCCGGTCGTGACGATCGCGGCTGCCGCCATCGTTGCGGCGGCCTTCGTCGCAACTGAGCCAACGGCGCCGGAGAGCAGCCCGCCGCCAGCGGTAGCCGAAGCGGTTCCACCGGCGCTGGCAGTTGTGCCGATATGAGCGAGGATGACCTTCTTCAATACCAGCAGCGGCCCGATCGGCAGCAGCATCGCGAGCGCCTTGTTGTTCTGCTTCAGCGTCGCTTGGAAGCCCTTGCAGCGCTCGCATTCACGAGTGTGGCGGCGAACCGGGGGAGAGAGCTTGGTCAGCCCTTCGGCCACTTCGGCAAGTTCGATCCGCACCTCTTCGCAGGAGATCTGGCGAGCCTGGGCTGCTTCGGCGAGGCCGCCACGGGCGCGAACCAGCAGCGACTTGACGCTTGGCACGGTCGTCTCCATCGCCTCGGCGATCTGGTCGTAGGAGAGCGCGTCGATCTCGCGCAGCAGCAGCGCCGTGCGCTGCGACTCGGGCAGCTCGCGCACGTCGGTCATCAGCTGTCGCAGGTCTTCGCGCTGGCTTACTTCATCCTCGGTCGTGCGGCCCTGGTTGGCGACGTGGTGGTCGAAGTCATCGACGCCGATTGCAGTTTGGCGGCGGAGGTGGTTGAGCGAGCGGTTGCGGGCAATGCGGTAGAGCCAAGGCTTGACGTTGATCGCGCGCTCATCGGCCATCATCGCGCTGTAGGCGGCGGCGAAGCTTTCCTGAGTTACGTCCTCAGCGTCCTCCTTCGAGGCCAGCATGTGGCGCGTGAAGCCGAGGATCCGTGTGTGGTAGCGGCCGACCAGCGCCTCATAGGCCGACTGGTTACCGCGGCGCGTCAGCGTGACCAGTTTCTCGTCCGATTGGAGACGCAGAAAGGCGCTCGGGGCGCGCAGTCCTACAAGGTCGGATTGTGTGATTGCTGAGGCTTCCATAGATTCTTCAGACATACCAACACCGCTGGAGGCAAAAGGTTTCGCTTTTTTTCGTCCCCTCGAGCTTCTTTTAACCACAGCTACAGGCTAGTCTTCAGCGCCCGCCCGGGTGGCGGAACCGGTAGACGCGGCTGGCTTAAAACCGGCTGTCCCGCAAGGGACGTGGGGGTTCGAGCCCCTCCCCGGGCATCGAACTCTGCGATTTTGCTCAGTTGAGCTTGTCGAGGCGCTGCATCAGCGGCAGCGAATCGTACGGACGGCCGCCCTTGTACCAGCCCGGCGCGGTCCACAGTTCGATGTGCAGGTGGCAGCCGCTGGCGCTGCCGCTGTCTGGCGCGTTGTTCGTGCGGCTGCTGCGGCACGCGCTCGAAACCATGCCGCGGATGCTCTGACATGGCGGGCGAGCAGCAGGATCAGGAGCGCAGCGAGGCGCCGACGCCGCACAAGCTGCAGCGCGCGCGTGAACGCGGGATGGTGGCGCGCAGCGCCGAACTCGGTTTCCTTGGCAGCCTGATCGCGTTCGCGGCCTTCATCACCATCGCTGGCGACGGCTTTGCGGCACGCATTGCCGAGATGACCCGGCTCACCTTCGCCGCCGGGATCGACCGTGCGGCGGACCCGCAACAAGCCGGCGAACTGATCGGCGCGACCTATTGGACCATGCTCCAGCCGCTGATCCTGCTTGGCGGCACTGTCATGGCGGTGGTGGTGGTGCTCGAGCTGATCCAGCTGCGCGGCTTAATCTTCTCGGCGCATCCGTTGAAACCCGACTTCACCCGGCTCAACCCGGCACAGGGGCTGAAGCGCCTCTTCTCGATGCGGCTGCTCAAGGAGACGCTCAAGACACTGCTCAAGGCAGCGGTCTATGGCGTGGCGCTTTGGCTGATCGTCGCCGACGCGATCGAGCGCTATGCCATCGCCTCGAGCGAAGGCGAGCGGCTGGCCGGCGTGCTCGCGGCGGCAGGCATGCGACTGGCGTTGGTGTTCATCGTGATCGCCATCTGCTTTGCGATCCTCGACCAGATCCTGGTCCGCGGCGAGTTCACCAAGCAGATGCGCATGAGCCATCGCGAAGTGACGCGCGAGCACAAGGAGCGCGAGGGCGATCCCCGCATTCGCCAGAAGCGCAAGCAGCTTCACAAGGAATATGCCAGCCAGAGCCAGGGCATGGGAAACCTGCCCGGATCGGACATGCTGATCGTCAACCCCGAGCATTTCGCGGTCGCGCTGCGCTACGAGGTCGATGTGATGATGGCGCCGACGGTGGTCGCCAAGGGCCGCAACCGGCTGGCGCTCGCCCTCAAGGCAGAAGCCGCGCGGCTCGGCATCCCGGTGCTGCCGCGTCCAGAGCTGGCACGCGCACTCTATCGCCACGCGACCGCAGGCCACGAGATCCCGCCTGAAAATTACGAGGCGGTCGCCGAACTCTACATCCAGCTGCGGCGCCAAGCCGCGGCCACTCCTTCTGAAGGCCCGGCCGACTGATGTTCCAGCGCTTCTTCGACAACAACAAGGATCTGGTGCTGGTCGGTGCCACGATCGCGATCCTGGTGATCCTGTTCGCCCCGATTCCGCCAGCGCTGCTCGATCTCGCGATCATCCTGAACTTTGGCCTTGGCCTCTCGATCATGCTGCTCACCTTCTATGTGGCGAAGCCAGTCGATTTCTCGACCTTCCCTTCCCTGCTGCTGGTGGCGACGCTCTTTCGTCTCTCGCTCAATGTCGCGGCGACGCGCCTCATCCTGACAGGCGCGGATGCCGGCCAGGTCATCAACTCGATCGGCGCGTTTGCCGTCCAGGGAAACTTCATCGTCGGGCTGGTCGTCTTCGCGATCCTCGTGGTCGTTCAATATGTCGTCGTGACCAGCGGCGCACAGCGCGTGTCGGAAGTCGCCGCGCGCTTCACGCTCGATTCGATGCCCGGACAGCAGATGAGCATCGACGCCGACCTCAACATGGGGCTGATCGACCAGAAGGAGGCGGTCCACCGTCGCGAGGAGCTCGAGAAGGAAGCCAGCTTCTACGGCGCAATGGATGGCGCGTCGAAGTTCGTGAGCGATGAGAGGAGTTAGTGTCCTCGATGAGCGCATTCAAAACCTGCGGCAAACACCCTAAAATTTCTCGATCAATGG
>OFRL01000385.1_pt1 | contig 21993 bp, 19 predicted proteins | sample 1543121 | NCBI WGS metagenome assembly OFRL01 (sample SAMN07774228, study PRJEB24372) | wastewater metagenome | isolation source: Lake Maggiore Cannobio | place: Italy: Cannobio | collected 2016-01
AAATCCAACCGGGCTCACCGCGACCAACCCAACCCCACCCCCGCCACGAGGGGCTGCGCCGTTGGCTGAAAATCCATGTAACCGCTTACACGGAAACGGATTTTTGCCGTAACGGGTATCATGACCGGCTGACTTCACACAGGAGCCACCCGCTCATGCGCCGCAAGATCGTCGCCGGAAACTGGAAGCTGCATGGCAGCCGTCAATTCGCCAATGAACTGCTGGGGCAGGTCGCCGCCGGGCTGCCGCTGGAGGGGGTGGACGTGGTGATCCTGCCGCCGCTGCCGTACCTGGGCGAGCTGGTCGAGGACTTTGGCGAGACCGGCCTGGCCTTTGGCGCGCAGGACGTGAGCAGCAACGAGAAGGGCGCCTACACCGGCGAGGTCTGCGCCGCCATGCTGGTCGAGGTCGGCGCCCGCTATGGCTTGGTCGGCCATTCCGAGCGCCGCCAGTACCACCACGAAAGCAGCGAGCTGGTCGCACGCAAGTTCGCCGCCGCCCAGCACGCCGGCCTGGTGCCGGTGCTGTGCGTGGGCGAGACCCTGGAGCAGCGCGAGGCCGGGCAGACCGAAGCGGTCATCGCCGGCCAGCTGGCGCCGGTGCTGGAGCTGGTCGGCGCGGCCGGTTTCGCCAAGGCCGTGGTCGCCTACGAGCCGGTCTGGGCCATCGGTACCGGCCGTACCGCTACCAAGGAGCAGGCGCAACAGGTGCACGCGTTCATCCGTGGCGAAGTCGCGCGTATCGATGCTAGAATCGCTGATTCACTGCCCATTGTTTACGGCGGTAGCGTGAAGCCCGACAATGCCGGGGAACTGTTCGCGCAGCCGGATGTCGATGGTGGGCTGGTCGGCGGCGCCTCCCTGGTGGCCGCGGACTTCCTGGCCATCGCACGGGCGGCGGCCGCGAACTAATCCTAGAAGTTTTGTCCGAGGGCGGTTTCCAATGCTGATGTTGATCCTCAATGTCGTCTACGTGCTGGTCGCTGTGGCCATGATCGCGCTGATCCTGATGCAGCGTGGCTCGGGTGCGGCGGCGGGTTCGGGCTTTGGTGCCGGTGCCTCGGGTACGGTGTTCGGTGCGCGCGGCGCCTCGAACTTCCTGTCCAAGTCGACCAAGTGGCTGGCTGTCGTGTTCTTCGGCATCAGCCTCTTCATGGCCTGGTATGCCGGTCATGGCAGCCGCCCGGCGGCCGACCAGGATCTGGGCCTGATGTCCGCACCGGCGGCAGTCGCTCCGGCGGCTCCGGCGGGCGAATTGCCGGCCGTTCCGAAGGCCGATGCGGTCCCGGCCGCCCCGGTTCCGGTCGCGAATGTGCCGGCTCAGGCGGAATCTTCGGTTTCTGGTGAAGAAAAGCCTTCGGAAGGCTCCCAGAAAGACTGAAGCCGGTTACAATACGCGGCGCATCGGGAAGATAGTCTGATGTGATCGTTTGCCCAGGTGGCGGAATTGGTAGACGCACTACCTTGAGGTGGTAGCGACGCAAGTCGTAGGGGTTCGAGTCCCCTCTTGGGCACCATTTGTAAGTAAAGCGGGTTCGTCTGGCGCGCAAGGCGCCAGGCAGATTCCCGTCCACTCCCCCATGCCAAAGCGCCTGCAGGCGCGGCGGCAGAGGCAAGAGAGAATCGCTGTGCTGGCCGAATATTTGCCGTCTCTGCTGTTTCTGATCGTTGCCACCGGTATCGGCATTACGCTGATGCTGGTTGGTCGATTCCTCGGTCCCCGCCGCCCCGATCTGGAAAAGCTGTCGCCGTACGAGTGCGGCTTCGAGGCCTTCGAAGACGCGCGCATGAAGTTCGACGTGCGCTACTACCTGATCGCGATCCAGTTCATCGTCTTCGACCTGGAAATCATCTTCATCGTGCCGTGGACCCAGGTCTTCATGGAGCTGGGTGCCCGTTCGCTCATCACCATGGGCCTGTTCGTCGGCATGCTGTTCCTCGGTTTCATTTACGTCTGGAAGAAGGGAGCGCTGGAATGGGAGTGATTCAGACTCTCGATGGCCTCATGAACAACCCCACGCCGGAAGGCCGGGTTGATGACATCCTGCGGCCGGAAGGCGACAACCCGCTGCTGGAAAAGGGCTTCGTCACCACCAGCGTCGATGCACTGCTGAACTGGGCGCGCACCGGCTCGATGTGGCCGATGACCTTCGGTCTGGCCTGCTGCGCGGTCGAGATGATGCATGCCGGCGCCGCGCGCCTGGACCTTGACCGCTACGGCGTGGTGTTCCGCCCGTCGCCGCGTCAGTCCGACGTGATGATCGTGGCCGGTACCCTGGTCAACAAGATGGCCCCGGCGCTGCGCAAGGTCTACGACCAGATGCCGGACCCGAAGTGGGTCATCTCGATGGGTAGCTGCGCCAATGGTGGCGGCTATTACCACTACTCCTATTCTGTGGTGCGCGGCTGTGATCGCGTGGTGCCGGTGGACGTCTACGTCCCGGGCTGCCCGCCGACCGCCGAGGCGCTGGTGTACGGGATCCTGCAGCTGCAGAAGAAGATCTGGCGTACACAGACCATCGCCCGCTGACCCCTTCACCTGACAAGAGCGCGCCAAGCCCCCATGGCAGAGCAAGCATCCTTCATCGACCGACTCTCCGCACGTTTCGCAGGTGCGAAGGTCATCGTGGTCGAACCCCGCGGCGAAGTGACGCTGGAAGTGCCTGCCGCCGAGTGGCACGCCACCGCCCTGGCGCTGCGTGACGAGTTTGGTTTCGAGCAGGCCGTGGATCTCTGCGGCGTCGACTACCTCGGTTATGGCTCCGACGAATGGGACACCGCCGACGTGTCCTCGCAGGGCTTCAGCCGTGGCGTCGAAGGCAAGGCCCAGGGCCGTTTCGCGTGGGGCGAGTTCCCCACCGAGGAAAACGGTGCCGACGGTGCCCGCCCGCAGCACATGCCGACCCAGCGCTTCGCCGTGGTCGCCCAGCTGCGTTCGTACCAGCACAACCTGATGATGCACCTGCGCTGCTTCGCCCCTGACGAAGCGCTGCCGGTGGTGTCCTCGCTGACCGGCATCTGGCCGGGCCTGAACTGGTTCGAGCGCGAAGCGTTCGACCTGTACGGCGTGATCTTCGAAGGCCACCCGGACCTGCGCCGGATCCTGACCGACTACGGTTTCGTCGGCCATCCGTTCCGCAAGGACTTCCCGCTGATCGGCAATGTCGAAGTCCGCTACGACGAAGAAAAGAAGCGCGTGATCTACGAACCGGTCACCTCGGTGGAGCCGCGTGTCGGCGTGCCGCGCGTGATCCGCGACGACGCCCGTCTGCAGACCGCAGAAGGTGAGCGCGCGCAGGAGGCAGTGAAGTGAGCCACGTACACCAGGCCGGCGAAGCCTTCGCCAGCAACGCCGCCGAAAGCCGGCAGGAAATCCGCAACTACACCATGAACTTCGGCCCGCAGCATCCGGCCGCGCACGGTGTGCTGCGCCTGATCCTGGAAATGGACGGCGAAACCATCATGCGCGCCGACCCGCACGTGGGTCTGCTGCACCGTGGTACCGAAAAGCTGGCCGAGTCCAAGCCGTTCAACCAGTCGATCGGCTACATGGATCGCCTGGATTACGTGTCGATGATGTGCAACGAGCACGCCTACGTGCGCGCGATCGAGACCCTGATGGGCATCGAAGCGCCGGAGCGTGCGCAGTACATCCGCACCATGTACGACGAAATCACCCGCATCCTCAACCACCTGATGTGGCTGGGCTCCAACGCGCTCGACCTGGGTGCGATGGCGGTGATGCTGTATGCCTTCCGCGAGCGCGAAGAGCTGATGGACTGCTATGAAGCGGTCTCCGGCGCGCGCATGCACGCGGCGTACTACCGTCCGGGCGGTGTCTACCGCGACCTGCCGGACCACATGCCGAAGTACAAGGAATCGCGCTGGCACAAGGGCAAGGCGCTGAAGCAGCTCAATGCTTCGCGCGAAGGCTCGCTGCTGGACTTCCTGGAGAACTTCACCGTCGAGTTCCCCAAGCGCATCGACGAATACGAAACCCTGCTGACCGACAACCGTATCTGGAAGCAGCGTACCGTCGGCATCGGCGTGGTCACTCCGGAACTGGCCCACCAGTGGGGCATGACCGGCGTGATGCTGCGTGGCTCGGGCATTGCCTGGGACCTTCGCAAGAAGCGTCCGTATGCCAAGTACGATGCCGTCGATTTCGACATCCCGCTGGGCAAGGAAGGCGACTGCTACGACCGCTACCTGGTCCGCGTTGCCGAAATGCGCGAGTCCAACCGCATCATCAAGCAGTGCGTGGCGTGGCTGAAGGCCAACCCCGGCCCGGTCATGGTCAAGAACTTCAAGGTCGCTCCGCCCAAGCGCGAGGACATGAAGGACGACATGGAAGCGCTGATCCACCACTTCAAGCTGTTCAGCGAAGGCTATTGCGTGCCGGCCGGGGAAACCTACGCGGCAGTGGAAGCGCCCAAGGGCGAGTTCGGCTGCTACCTGGTCTCCGATGGCGCCAACAAGCCGTTCCGCGTGCACCTGCGTGCACCGGGCTTCGCCCACCTGTCCTCGATCGATTCGATCGTGCGCGGCCACATGCTGGCCGACGTGGTGGCGATGATCGGTACCTACGACCTGGTGTTCGGCGAGGTTGACCGGTAATGCCGTCCGCCACGCCAACGCCCGCTGCAGGCAGCCGGCGCAAGCCGGCGCCGCAGTTTCTGGAATTTCACGTTATGCATTTCGCTGAGGTCGGCCGATGAAGGCGACAGGTAATTTCGAGGCGGCGCGCGACGTCGACCCGATGGTGGTGCTGAGCGACAAGACCCGCGCTCACATCGATCACTGGCTGTCCAAGTTCCCGCCGGACCGCAAGCGCTCTGCCGTGCTGCAGGGCCTGCATGCGGCCCAGGAGCAGAACGAGGGCTGGCTGACCGACGAACTGATCGCCGGCGTGGCCAAGTACCTCGACCTGCCGCCGGTGTGGGCCTACGAGGTCGCCAGCTTCTACTCGATGTTCGAGACCGAGAAGGTGGGCCGCAACAACGTGGCCATCTGCACCAACATCAGCTGCTGGCTCAATGGCGCCGAGGACATCGTCCGCCATTGCGAGAAGAAGCTGGGCATCAAGCACGGTGAATCGACCCCGGACGGCCGCGTCTACCTCAAGCGCGAGGAAGAGTGCCTGGCCGGTTGTGGCGGCGCGCCGATGATGGTCATCAACGGTCACTACCATGAGCGTCTGACCCTGGAAAAGGTCGACGAGCTGCTGGACGGGCTGGAGTAAGGGCATGGCACATCACCACGAATCCAAGGGTCCGGTCGGCCCCGCGCCGCTGCCGCACCAGGTGGTCTACACCACCCTGCATTACGACACCCCGTGGTCGTACGAAAGCTACCTGAAGACTGGTGGCTACGCCGCCCTGCGCAAGATCCTCGAAGAGAAGATCCCGCCGGAGCAGGTCATCGAGATGGTCAAGGCCTCGGGCCTGCGTGGCCGCGGTGGCGCAGGCTTCCCGACCGGCCTGAAGTGGTCCTTCATGCCCAAGGGCAACATGCAGAAGTACATCCTCTGCAACTCGGACGAATCCGAGCCGGGCACCTGCAAGGATCGCGACATCCTGCGCTACAACCCGCATTCGGTGGTGGAAGGCATGGCGATCGCCTGCTACGCCACCGGTTCGACCGTGGGTTACAACTACCTGCGCGGTGAGTTCCACCACGAGCCGTTCGAGCACTTCGAACAGGCCCTGGCCGACGCCTATGCAAATGGCTGGCTGGGCAAGAACGTGATGGGCTCGGGCGTGGACATCGACATCTACGGTGCGCTGGGCGCCGGCGCGTACATCTGCGGCGAAGAAACCGCGCTGATGGAATCGCTGGAAGGCAAGAAGGGCCAGCCGCGCTACAAGCCGCCGTTCCCGGCCAACTTCGGCCTGTACGGCAAGCCGTCGACGATCAACAACACCGAAACCTATGGTTCGGTGCCGGCGATCATCCGCAACGGTCCGGAGTGGTTCAAGGGCCTGAGCCTGACCGCCAACGGCGGCCCGAAGTGCTTCTCGGTGTCCGGCTGCGTGCAGAACGGCGGCAACTTCGAAGTGCCGCTGGGCACCAAGTTCCACGACCTGCTGGAAATGGCCGGTGGCCTGCGTCCGGGCCGCACCCTCAAGGGCGCGATCCCGGGCGGCGTGTCGATGCCGGTACTGACCGCGGCCGAGCTGCAGGATCTGCCGATGGACTACGACACCATCCGTGCGCTGGGCTCCGGCCTGGGTTCGGGTGCGATCGTGGTGCTCGACGACAGCGTCTGCTGCGTCAAGTTCGCCTGCCGCATCAGCCAGTTCTTCCACAAGGAATCGTGCGGCCAGTGCACCCCGTGCCGTGAAGGCACCGGCTGGATGCACCGCGTGCTGGAGCGCATCGTCGCCGGCAAGGCCACGATGGAAGACCTGCACCAGCTGAAGGCGGTGGCCGGCCAGATCGAAGGCCACACCATCTGTGCGTTCGGTGAAGCGGCTGCATGGCCCATCCAGGGCTTCCTGCGCCAGTTCTGGGACGAATTCGAGTACTACATCGTCAACGGTCATTCGATGGTTGACGGCAAGAAGGTGGAGGCAGCCGCCGCATGAGCGCGCAACCCGTAAACCCGAACGTGCCACCGGATCACGTGACCATCGAAATCGATGGCAAGTCGCTGGTCGTGCCCAAGGGTTCGATGATCATCCAGGCGGCCGACAAGGCCGGCATTTCGATTCCGCGCTTCTGCTACCACGAGAAGCTGCCGATCGCCGCCAACTGCCGCATGTGCCTGGTGGACGTGGAAAAGTCGCCGAAGCCGGCGCCGGCCTGTGCCACCCCGGTGATGGATGGCATGAAGGTCGCCACCCGCAGCGAGAAGGCACTGAAGTTCCAGCGCTCGGTGATGGAGTTCCTGCTCATCAACCACCCGCTGGACTGCCCGATCTGCGATCAGGGCGGCGAGTGCGAGCTGCAGGACGTGTCGCTGGGCTATGGCCGTTCGGTCAGCCGCTTCAACGAGCGCAAGCGCGTGGTGCCGGACGAGGACATGGGCCCGCTGGTCGCCACCGAGATGACCCGCTGCATCCAGTGCACCCGCTGCGTCCGCTTCACCGCCGACGTTGCCGGTACCTATGAACTGGGTGGCATGTACCGCGGTGAGAACCTGCAGATCGGTACCTTCGACGGCAAGCCGCTGACCACCGAGCTGTCCGGCAACGTCGTCGACGTCTGCCCGGTCGGCGCGCTGACCAACAAGGTGTTCCAGTTCCGCGCCCGCCCGTGGGAACTGACCGCGCGCGAATCGCTGGGTTACCACGACGCGATGGGTTCGAACCTGTTCCTGCACGTGCGTCGCGGCGAAGTGCTGCGCACCGTGCCGCGCGACAACGAAGCGGTGAACGAGTGCTGGCTGTCCGACCGTGACCGCTACTCGCACCAGGGCCTGTACAGCGAAGACCGTGCGGTCAAGCCGCTGCGCAAGGTCAATGGCGAGTGGAAGGAAGTGAGCTGGGCCGAAGGCCTGGCCGCGGCCGCCGAGATCCTCAAGGCCAACCAGGGCGACAACCTGGGCGTGCTGGTGCACCCGTCCACCTCGAACGAGGAAGGCGCGCTGCTGGCCCGCCTGGCCAAGGGCCTGGGCTCGAGCAACATCGACCACCGCATCAACAACCGGGATTTCTCCGACGCCGCAACCGCCGAAGTGTTCGGCCTGCCGCTCGCCGAGATCGAAGGCGCCGACCGCATCGTCGTTCTGGGCAGCAACATCCGCCACGAACTGCCGCTGCTGCACGCTCGCCTGCGCAAGGCGCAGACCACCAACGGCGCGAAGATCCACGTCGTCAACCCGGTGGACTTCGACTTCGCCTTCAGCATCGCCGGCAAGCAGATCGTCGCGCCGTCAAAGTTCGTCGACGCGCTGGCCAACGCCGAGCTGCGTTCGGCGGTGCAGGGCGGCAACAACACCGTGCTGATCGTCGGTGGCATCGCCGAAAACCACCCGCAGGCTGCCGCGATCCGCGCCGCCGCGCGTGACTTCGCCGCTGCGACCGGTGCCAAGCTGTGCCGCATCCCGCAGGGTGCCAACGCCGTTGGCCTGACCCGCGCAGGCGTGCTGCCGGCCGGCAAGGACGTCGCCGCAATGCTGGCGCAGCCGCGCCAGGCCTACGTGGTGTACGGCCTGGAGCCGGGTCTGGACTTCGCCGACGCCCCCGCCGCGCGCAAGGCGCTGGTCGGCGCCAAGGTGGTGGCCTTCAGCCAGTTCGCCTGCGTCTCCACCCGCGACGTTGCCGACGTGATCCTGCCGATCGGTGCGCTGCCGGAAATCGACGCCACCCTGACCAACCTCGATGGTCGCGAGCAGTCGGCGCGTGCCGGCGGCAAGCTGCCGGGCGAGGCCCGTGAGGGCTGGCGCGTGCTGCGCGCCCTGGGCGGTGAGCTGGCGGTAGCCGGTTTCGACTTCACCGACCTGGCCGGCCTGCGCGCCAGCCTGGCCCCGGTGTCGGTCGCCGTTGCCGCCTCGGCACAGCCGGTGGTTGCCGGCGAAGGCCTGGAAGTGGCTTCGACCGCCGCGATCTACCGCACCGATGCGGTGGTCCGTCGCGCCCCGGCGCTGCAGTCGCATCCGCTCAACAACGCCCCGCGCATCGTGCTGAACGCTGAAGATGCCGCTCGCCTGCAGCTGCAGGAAGGGCAGATGGCCAAGGTCGGCACCGATGCCGGCAAGGCCACCCTGCCGGTGGTGATCGACGCCCGCGTCGCTGCGGGTTCGGTCTGGATTGAATCGGGCCACGGCGCGACCGCGCCGCTGGGTGCCGCTCGCGTAACGGTGGTGGCTGCATGAACGAATTGCTGTTGAACGCGGTCGATCCGCTGCACCAGTGGCTGCTTGGCCTTGGTGACATCGGCGCGCTGATCTGGATCATCCTGAAGATCCTGGTGATCACCGTGCCGGTGATCATCTCGGTGGCCTTCTACGTGGTCTGGGAACGCAAGCTGATCGGCTGGATGCACGTCCGCCACGGCCCGATGTACGTGGGCATGGGTATCTTCCAGGCCTTCGCCGACGTCTTCAAGCTGCTGTTCAAGGAAGTGGTCCAGCCGAGCAGCGCCAACAAGGCGATCTACCTGCTGGCCCCGCTGATCACCCTGGCTCCGGCCTTCGCGGCCTGGTCGGTGGTCCCCTTCGATTCGCAGATCGTGCTGTCCAACGCCAACGCCGGCCTGCTGTACCTGCTGGCGATGACCTCGCTGGGCATCTACGGCATCATCCTGGCCGGTTGGGCATCCAACTCGAAGTATGCGTTCCTGGGTGCGATGCGCGCCTCGGCGCAGATGATCAGCTACGAAATCGCCATGGGCTTCGCCCTGGTCGGCGTGATGATCGCGTCGGGCAGCCTGAACCTGAGCAACATCGTGATGGCGCAGGCCGGCAATTCCGGTTTCTTCGACTGGTTCCTGCTGCCGCTGTTCCCGCTGTTCGTCATCTACTGGGTGTCGGGCGTTGCCGAAACCAACCGCGCGCCGTTCGACGTGGTGGAAGGTGAATCGGAAATCGTCGCTGGCCACATGGTCGAGTACTCGGGCGGTGCGTTCGCGCTGTTCTTCCTGGCCGAATACGCCAACATGATCCTGATCAGCTTCCTGATCTCGATCTTCTTCCTCGGCGGCTGGCTGAGCCCCATCCAGGGCTGGGTCAACTTCGGCGACGTCTCGCCGCTGGTCGACTGGATCTGGAAGGGCGGTGCACCGTGGCTGTTCGTCAAGGTGTTCTTCTTCGCCAGTGCCTACATCTGGTTCCGTGCCAGCTTCCCGCGCTTCCGCTATGACCAGATCATGCGCCTGGGCTGGAAGGTCTTCATCCCGCTGGCCATTCTGTGGATCGCGGTTACCGCCGTCATGGTGTTCTTCGGCGTGATTCAAAAGGGCGTCTAAGTGATGAACAGGATTACCCATTACTTCAAGAGCCTGCTGCTGCTCGAACTGCTTGGCGGCCTTTGGCTGACGCTGAAGTACAGCTTCAAGCCCAAGTACACGATGATGTACCCGATGGAGAAGTTCCCGCAGTCGCCGCGCTTCCGTGGACTGCACGCCCTGCGCCGTTACCCCAACGGTGAAGAGCGCTGCATCGCCTGCAAGCTGTGCGAAGCGGTGTGCCCTGCATTGGCCATCACCATCGACTCGGCCAAGCGCGAAGACGGCACCCGCCGTACCACGCGCTATGACATCGATCTGTTCAAGTGCATCTTCTGCGGCTTCTGCGAAGAAAGCTGCCCGGTGGACTCGATCGTCGAAACCCACATCCTCGAGTATCACTTCGAGAATCGTGGCGAAAACATCGTTACCAAGCCGCAGCTGCTGGCCCTGGGCGACCGTCTCGAGTCCGAGATCGCCGAGCGTCGCGCCGCCGATGCCGCTTACCGCTGAGGTCGAGAGATGGATTGGGTAAATATCGCTTTCTGGGTGTTCGCCATCGCGGCAACGGTTTCGGCCGGTGCGGTGATCAGCGTGCGCAACCCGGTTCACGCCGTGCTCTGCCTGGTGCTGACCTTCTTCTCCATTGCCTGCGTGTGGCTGCTGGTCGGCGCCGAGTTCCTCGGCGTGGCGCTGGTGCTGGTCTACGTCGGCGCGGTGATGGTGCTGTTCCTGTTCGTGGTGATGATGCTCGACATCGACCCCACCAAGCTGCGTGAGGGCTGGGTCCGCTACCTGCCGGTCGGTCTCATTGTTGCCGTGGCGATGCTGGTGCAGATGCTGATCCTGATCGGCGTGAAGGGCAGGGCGGTCAACCCGTTCCCGGCCGACAACGCCGCCGCGGTCGCTGCCGACAGCTCCAACGTCACCTGGCTGGCGCGTACGCTGTTCACTGAGTACCTGCTGCCGTTCGAGTTCGCCGCCGTCATCCTGACCGTGGCCGTGGTTGCCGCCGTGATGCTGACCTTGCGCCGCCGTACCGGCGTGAAGAGCCAGAACCCGGGTGAGCAGACCATGGTCAAGGCCGGCCAGCGCCTGCGCATGGTCAAGATGGGCGCCGAAGCGCCGGTCGTGCACAGCAACAGCAAGCCGGCCGCCGGCGAGGAGACCCAGCCGTGATTACCCTTGGCCACATCCTTGCGCTGGGCGCGGTGCTGTTTGCCATCAGCCTGGCCGGCATCTTCCTCAACCGGAAGAACGTCATCGTCCTGCTGATGTCGATCGAATTGATGCTGCTGTCGGTGAACATCAACTTCGTCGGCTTCTCGCGTCAGCTGGGCGATCCGTCCGGCCAGCTGTTCGTGTTCTTCATCCTGACCGTCGCCGCCGCGGAAGCCGCCATCGGCCTGGCGATCCTGGTGACCCTGTTCCGTACCCGCCGCACGATCAATGTCGGCGAAGTCGATTCGTTGAAGGGCTGATCCACAGATGGAAATCACTCTCTCCAAGAGTCTGTTGATCGCAGTGGTGCTTGCACCGCTGTTCGGCAGCATCATCGCCGGCCTGTTCGGTCGCCAGGTCAAGCGCTTCGGCGCGCAGACCATCACCATCCTCGGCGTCGCGGTTGCCTGCGGCCTGTCGATGTACACGCTCTACCAGTTGCTGTGGGGCGGTGCGCAGCCGTTCAACCAGAACATCTACACGTTCTTCGAAGTCGGCCAGTACTCGGCCCACGTCGGTTTCATGGTCGACAAGCTGACCGCGATGATGATGGTGGTGGTGACCTTCGTGTCGCTGCTGGTCCACATCTACACGATCGGCTACATGCAGGACGATCCGGGCTACCAGCGGTTCTTCAGCTACATCTCGCTGTTCACCTTCTCGATGCTCACCCTGGTGATGAGCAACAACTTCCTGCAGCTGTTCTTCGGCTGGGAAGCGGTGGGCCTGGTGTCGTACCTGCTGATCGGCTTCTGGTTCAAGCGCCCGACTGCGATCTTCGCCAACATGAAGGCGTTCCTGGTCAATCGCGTTGGTGACTTCGGCTTCCTGCTCGGTATCGCCGGCGTGCTGTGGGTGTTCGGCACACTGGACTACTCGCAGGTGTTCTCGCAGGCCGGCATGCTGGCTGACCCGCGCGCCCAGCTGCAGATCTGGGACGGCACCATGTTCGGCATGCAGCTGCTGAACGAGCCGGTGATCTGGTCGATCGCCACCGTCATCTGCATCTGCCTGTTCATCGGTGCCATGGGCAAGTCGGCCCAGGTCCCGCTGCACGTGTGGCTGCCGGACTCGATGGAAGGCCCGACCCCGATCTCGGCACTGATCCACGCCGCGACGATGGTGACCGCCGGTATCTTCATGGTCACCCGCATGTCGCCGCTGTTCGAGCTGTCGCAGACCGCGCTGAACTTCATCCTGTTCATCGGTGCCACCACCGCGTTCTTCACCGGCCTGATCGGCATCGTGCAGAACGACATCAAGCGCGTCGTCGCGTACTCCACGCTGTCGCAGCTGGGCTACATGACGGTTGCACTGGGCGTGTCGGCGTACTCGGCCGCCGTGTTCCACCTGATGACCCACGCCTTCTTCAAGGCGCTGCTGTTCCTGGGTGCCGGCTCGGTCATCATCGCGATGCACCACGAGCAGGACATGCGCAAGATGGGCGGCCTGCGCAAGTACATGCCGATCACCTTCGTCACCATGTGGATCGGTACCCTGGCCCTGGTCGGTACGCCGTTCTTCTCCGGCTTCTACTCGAAGGACACCATCATCGAGGCGGCCGAGATCCACGCCCACATGCAGAACAGCTGGGTGGCCACCTATGGCTACTGGGCAGTGCTGGGTGGCGTGCTGGTGACCAGCTTCTACAGCTTCCGCCTGCTGTTCCTGACCTTCCACGGCAAGGAGCGCTTCCGCGACGTGCATGATGATCACGGCCATGCCCATGACGATCACCACGCCGCAGATGCGCACCCTGCTGATGCCCATCATGGGGACGCGCACCATGACGACCACGGCCATGGCCACGGTCCGCATGAGCCGCACGAAACCCCGTGGGTGGTGACCCTGCCGCTGATCCTGCTGGCCATCCCGTCGATCGCCATCGGTTTCTTCAGCATCGGTCCGATGCTGCACGGCACCGACTGGGCCGGCCACCATGCACACGACGCAATCAAGGGCCAGGTCAACACGTTCTTCACCGGCATCGTCGATTTCTACGATCCGGCCAAGAACACCGTTGCCTTCCTGGGCGAAGAGTTCCACGGGCCGGTGGCGTTCGCGCTGCACGGCATGATGCTGCCGCCGTTCTGGCTGACCCTGGCGGGCTTCCTGCTGGCTGCGCTGTTCTACCTGTGGAAGCCGGACCTGTCGGGCAAGGCGCGCAAGACCTTCGCTCCGCTGGTGTCGGTGCTGGAAAACAAGTACGGCTTCGACAAGCTGTGGATCGATGGCTTTGCCGGTGGCAGCGTCAAGCTGGGCAAGGTCGCACGCTGGATCGACAGCAACATCGTCGACGGCGTGGTCAATCTTTCGGCACGTGTTGTGGACGTCGCAGCCGGCGTGCTGCGTCGTACCCAATCCGGTTTCCTCTATCACTACGCCTTCGCGATGATCATCGGCCTGATTGCCCTTCTGGGCGTGCTGATGCATTACCTGCGTTGATGACCTGTACGGAATAAGAAGACGTGTCGAACTGGCCTCTACTCAGTGTCCTCATCTGGCTGCCGATCATCGGTGGCGCCCTGATCCTTGCGATCCGTGATGCGCAGACCGCCCGCTGGGCGTCGCTGGGCGTAGCGGTGCTGACGTTCGTGGCGAGCCTCTCGCTGCTGAGCGGCTACAACGCGGGCATCGACGGTCTGCAGTTCGTCGAGACCCATGCCTGGATCCCGGCGTACAAGATCGGCTACAACCTGGGCGTGGACGGCATCGCCGTGGCGCTGATCCTGCTGACCACCCTGGTCAGCGTGCTTGCCCTGATCGGCGCCTGGAGCGCCATCGACAAGCGCGTCAACCAGTACGTGGCCGCCTTCCTGATCCTGGAAGGCGTCACGGTCGGTATCTTCTCGGCCACGGACGCGATGCTGTTCTACGTGTTCTTCGAGGCGATGCTGATCCCGATGTTCCTGATCATCGGTGTCTGGGGTGGCCCGCGTCGCATCTACGCCGCGCTGAAGTTCTTCCTGTACACCTTCCTCGGCTCGGTGCTGATGCTGGTGGCGCTGATCTACCTGTACATGAAGGGCGGCAGCTTCCAGCTGGCCGACCTGTACGCGCTGCCGCTGTCGGCCAAGGAACAGACCTGGATCTTCTTCGCCTTCCTGATCGCCTTCGCGGTCAAGGTGCCGATGTTCCCGGTCCACACCTGGCTGCCGGATGCCCACGTGGAAGCGCCGACCGCCGGTTCGGTGATCCTGGCCGCCATCGCCCTGAAGATCGGTGGCTACGGCTTCCTGCGCTTCAACCTGCCGATCGTCCCGGACGCGTCGCAGGAATGGGCGTGGCTGGTGATCGCGCTGTCGCTGATCGCGGTGATCTACGTCGGCCTCGTCGCCCTGGTGCAGGACGACATGAAGAAGCTGATCGCCTATTCGTCGATCGCGCACATGGGCTTCGTCACCCTGGGCACATTCATTGCCCTGTGGCTGGTGCGTGAAGCCGGCAACGCCGATGCCGCCCGCCTGGGCCTGCAGGGCGCCATGGTGCAGATGATCTCGCACGGCTTCGTGTCCGGTGCGATGTTCTCCAGCGTCGGCGTGCTGTACGACCGCATGCACAGCCGCCGCATCGCCGATTACGGCGGCGTGGTCAACGTGATGCCCTGGTTTGCGACCTTCGCCATGCTGTTCTTCATGGCCAATGCAGGCCTGCCGGGCACCAGCGGTTTCGTCGGCGAGTTCATGGTCATCCTTGCGGCCTTCCAGCGTAATCCGTGGATCGCGCTGGGCGCGGCCACCACCCTGATCATCGGCGCCGCCTACACCCTGTGGCTGTACAAGCGCATCTTCTTCGGTGAAGTGGCCAACAGCCATGTTGCCGAACTGAAGGACATCAACGGCCGCGAGTGGCTGGTGCTGGGCGTGTTCGCCATCGGCGTGCTGGCCCTGGGCATCTACCCCAAGCCGCTGACCGACCTGATGGAGCCCTCGATCGCGAAGCTGGCGATGCAGATCGCATCCAGCAAGCTGCTGTAATTCCAGGATTTGATGATGACCACCTCGCCGCTGCTGCCATTGACCGCCGCTGACCTGCCACCGCTCGCTCCCGAGCTGGTGCTGATCGGTAGCGCCTTCGCCCTGATGATCCTCGACCTGTTCGTCAGCAACCGGAACAAGATCGTCACCCACCTGTTCTCGCTCGCTGCGCTGGCCGTGGTGCTGTTCATGCTGGCCACCGGCGTGGGCGGGCAGGGGGAGGTCTTCCATGGCATGTTCGTGCGTGATACCGCCGCGGACGTGATGAAGACCGGGATCGTGCTGCTCAGCGGCCTGACCCTGGTCTACGGCTGGCGCTACCTGCGCGACCGCAACCTGTTCCAGGGCGAGATCCCGGTGCTGATCCTGTTCGGCACCGCCGGCATGATGATCCTGGTCTCGGCCGGCAGCCTGCTGATGGTCTACCTGGGCCTGGAACTGCTGGCGCTGTGCTCCTACGCGCTGGTTGCCAGCAACCGTGAGAACGGCCTGGCCTCGGAAGCGGCGATGAAGTACATCGTGCTGGGTTCGCTGGCTTCTGGCCTGCTGCTGTACGGCATGTCGCTGATCTACGGCGCCACCGGCAGCCTCCACCTGGACGTCATCCGCGAGGCCATCCCGCACTCGGAAGAGCGCGTGCTGCTGATCACCGGTGCGGTCTTCATGATCGCCGGCGTCGCCTTCAAGCTGGGTGCCGCGCCGTTCCACATGTGGCTGCCGGACGTGTACCAGGGTGCCCCGGCACCGATCGCACTGTTCATCAGCTCGGCGCCGAAGCTGGCCGCCTTCGGCATGGCCTACCGCCTGCTGGAAATGGGCGTGGGCCCGCTGTCGACCGAACTGCAGCTGCTGATCGCCGGCCTGGCGGCGGTCTCGCTGGTCATCGGCAACCTGATGGCCATCGCGCAGAGCAACCTCAAGCGCATGCTGGCGTTTTCCACCGTCTCGCACATCGGCTTCCTGCTGATGGGCATTGCCGGTGGCGGCTCGCAGGGCTATGCCGCCGCACTGTTCTACGCACTGGCCTACGCCATCATGTCGACCGCCGCCTTCGGCGCGATCATCGCGCTGTCGCGTGCCGGCTTCGAAGCCGAGAACATCGAAGACTTCAAGGGCCTCAATGCCCGCAACCCGTGGATGGCCGGCCTGGTGCTGTGCATCATGGCGTCGCTGGCTGGCATCCCGCCGTTCCTGGGCTTCTGGACCAAGCTGGCGGTGCTGGGCGCGGCCGTCAACGGTGGCCTGCTGTGGCTGGCCATTCTCGGCGTGCTGTGTGCCGTGGTCGGCTGCTTCTACTACCTGCGCGTCATCAAGGTCATGTACTTCGATGAGCCGGTGGGCGAGGCCATGCCGCGCAGCAACGACCGCGTGCTGGGCCTGGTCCTGGGCGTGAACGCGCTGGCGCTGCTGGCGCTGGGCCTGGCATGGAACCCGATCATGGTCTGGTGCCAGCAGGCATTTGCGCATCTTGCATAAAAGTTGACACAAAGCTGCGCGATTCGTGTAATATGCGCAGCCTGAGTTGTCACTGCAGCGGTTCAGCCAGAACATCGTTGCGGTAGCCCTCCTCGAAAGAGCAGGGCAGCAGTTCAAACACTTCCGGTGCGGGGTGGAGCAGTCTGGCAGCTCGTCGGGCTCATAACCCGAAGGTCGCAGGTTCAAATCCTGCCCCCGCTACCAAGTAAAGAGATCGCCTTCGAAGTCCTGCTTCGAGGGCGTTTTTCTTTGCGGCTCTGGTTGATCCGCCGGGCCATGCCCGGCGAGCGAAGCGGCCGGTTTCAGGCGGGTCCAAGCCTTGCACCAGCGCGGTGCAGTCGCTATCATCAGCGGCCTAGCAATACCCCTGAAGGCGGCCTCCCAGCGGGAGTCCGGACCCGGAAGGAGGGCCGCAACCGGCAGGCACTGCAGGTTGCAACCGGAATCCAGTCACCGGAGTCTTTCCGGAAAAGGGGCCCAGCGGGCCCTTTGTCGTTTCCGGGGCGTCATGTTTCCATGCCGGCCAAGGCCGGCACCCAACCAAGAGATCAAGGCAGGCTGTGAGCGACAAGGCAACCGACATCGCGAATCTGCTCGCCCCGACCGTTGTGTCGCTGGGCCTGGAGCTGCTGGGCGTTGAGTATCTGCCGGCCCCCGGCGGTGCGACCCTGCGCCTTTACATCGACGTGCCGCTGGCTGAACAGCCCGAGCGCATCATCAATGTCGACGACTGCGAGCGGGTCAGCCGCGAAGTGTCGGCACAGATGGACGTCGAAGACCCGATCAGCGGCAACTACACGCTGGAAGTGTCTTCGCCGGGCGTCGATCGTCCGCTGTTCAACCTGGAGCAGTTCGGCCGTCACCTCGGCGAAATGGCCAAGGTCACGCTGAAGCTGCCGCAGGACAACCGTCGCCGCCTGCAGGGCCGCATCGAAGCCATCGACGAGACCGCAGGTGCCATCACCTTCATCGTCGACAAGGCCGAAGTGGTCGTGTCGGCCGACAACATCGACAAGGCACGGATCATGCCCGACTGGGTGGCGCTGGGGCTGGCCCCGAGCAAGCCGACCGGTCCGGCACCGAAGCGTCCGAAGCCGAACACGAATTCTTCTTCCAACGAGCCGGCGGCAAAGAAGCCGCGCGCGGAGTGAGCCAATGAGCAAGGAACTGTTGCTGGTAGTCGACGCGGTCGCCAACGAGAAGGGCGTGCCGCGTGAAGTGATCTTCGATGCCATCGAGGCCGCCCTGGCCTCGGCAGCGAAGAAGCGCTATCCCGACGAGGAAGTGCTGACCCGCGTGGTCATCGACCACAAGGATGGCAGCTACGAAACCTTCCGCCGCTGGGAAGTGGTGGCCGATGACGTGGTCATGGAATCGCCGGACCGCCAGATCCGCCTGATGGACGCCGTCGATGAAGCCGAAGGCGTGGACGTCGGCGACTACATCGAAGAGCAGATCGAGAACCCGGACTTCGGCCGCATTGCTGCCCAGGCCGCCAAGCAGGTCATCGTCCAGCGCGTGCGCGAAGCCGAGCGCCAGCAGGTCGTGGATGCATGGAAGGATCGCGTGGGTGAGCTGATCACCGGCGTGGTCAAGCGCGCCGAGCGCGGCAACATCTATGTCGACCTCGGTGGCAACGCCGAAGGCTTCATCCCGAAGGACAAGGGCATTCCGCGCGACGTGCTGCGCGCCGGTGACCGCGTGCGCGGCTACCTGGCCGAAGTCCGTTCGGAACCGCGTGGCCCGCAGCTGTTCATCAGCCGCGCCGCCCCGGAATTCATGATCGAGCTGTTCAAGCTGGAAGTGCCGGAAGTCGGCCAGGGCCTGGTGGAAATCAAGGCCTGCGCCCGCGATCCGGGCGACCGCGCCAAGATCGCCGTGCTCGCCCACGACCAGCGCACCGATCCGATCGGTGCCTGCATCGGCATGCGCGGTTCGCGCGTGCAGGCCGTGTCCAACGAGCTCAATGGCGAGCGCGTGGACATCGTGCTGTGGAACGACAACCCGGCCAACTTCGTCATCAACGCGATGGCGCCGGCTGAAGTGCAGTCGATCATCGTCGATGAAGACAAGCACTCGATGGACCTGGCTGTCGCTGAAGACCGCCTGGCCCAGGCGATCGGCAAGGGCGGCCAGAACGTGCGCCTGGCCAGCCGCCTGACCGGCTGGCAGCTCAACGTGATGACCCAGGACCAGGTCACCGCCAAGTCGGAGGCCGAGCAGGCTTCGGCCCGCCAGCTGTTCATGGACAAGCTGGAAGTGGACGAGGAAATCGCCGGCATCCTGGTCAGCGAAGGCTTCGGCACCGTCGAGGAAATCGCATATGTCCCGGTCGGCGAACTGCTGGCCGTGGAAGGTTTCGACGAAGACATCGTCGAAGAGCTGCGCGCTCGTGCCCGCGATGCGCTGCTCAATGAGGCCCTGGCAGTCGAGGAAGGCCTTGAAGACGGCCAGCCGGCGCAGGACCTGCTGTCCCTGAAGGGCATGGACGAAGCCACCGCGTATGCGCTGGCCGGCCACGGCGTGCGTACCAGTGAGGATCTGTCCGACCTGGCCGCCGACGAGGTCATGGACTTCGGCATCGAAGGGCTGGATCAGGCGCGCGCCGCTGCGCTGATCCTGGCCGCACGTGCCGAGGAGATCGCCCGACTGGAACGCGGCGAATGAGCCGGCAATGAACAGGGCCCTGAGCCGCTCAGGGCGTAGAATCCGCGCCACCTCCAGATGCGGGGGGGCGCCCACAAGATCATAGGATCCGAATGTCGCAGCAAACCACCATCCGCAAGCTTGCCGAACTGGTCAACACGCCGGTCGAAAAACTGCTGGAACAGCTGGCCGGTGCCGGCATGAAGTTCAGCGGTCCCGACCAGGTCGTGACCAGCACCGAGAAGGTGAAGCTCCTGGGCTTCCTTCGTCGTTCGCACGGCAAGCCCGAGCAGGCCCCGGAAGAAACTGATCAGTCTGCAAAGAAGATCACGCTCAACCGCCGGAAACAGCAGGAAGTGACGGTCAGTTCCGGTCGCAGCAAGACGACCGTGAATGTCGAGGTGCGCCAGAAGCGTACCTACGTCAAGGATGGTGCTCGCGCCATGACCCCGGACGAAGAGCGCGCCGACATCCTGCGCAAGCTGGAAGAGTCGCGTGCGCGCAACCTTGCCGAACAGCAGGCCCTGGCCGAGAAGGATCGTCTGCGCGACGAAGCCATCGTCCGTGCCCGTGAGGAAGAGGTTGCGGCCAAGGAACGCGCAGAGGCCGAGAAGAAGGCCGCCGAGGAAGCTGCGGCCGCCGCCAAGGCTGCCGAGGCGCTGGCGGCCAGCAAGCCCAAGCGCGCTCCGATCGATGAAACCGCGCCGCGCCCGCCGCGTGCTCCGGCCGCCGCTCCGGCTGCGCCGCGCAGCGCTCCGCCGCCGCCGCGCAACGACGACCGCAACAACCGCAGTGCGCCGCGCAACGAGCGTGGCCCGGGCGACCGTTTCGCCGGCCAGATGCACCTGTCGGCTGCCGACCGCGCGCGTCGTGGCAACAGCAACAACAGCAACACCCGTGGTCGTCCGGGCGGGCGTAACCAGGCCGGTGGCCGTCGCGACATGTCGCGCGGTGGCAACAATGCAGGTCCGCACGCCTTCGAGCGTCCGACCGCGCCGGTGGTGCGTGAAGTGGCGATCGGCGACACGATCACCGTGGCCGACCTGGCGCAGAAGCTCGCGCTGAAGGGCGGTGAGGTGGTCAAGGCGCTGTTCAAGATGGGCGTGATGGCCACCATCACCCAGTCCATCGACCATGACACCGCCGCGCTGGTGACCGAAGAACTCGGCCACAAGGCGATCCGTGCCAACGACAACGACGCCGAAGACGCACTGCTGGCCTCGACCGGTGAAAATCAGGGCGAAGCCACCCAGCGTCCGCCGGTGGTCACCATCATGGGCCACGTCGACCACGGCAAGACCTCGCTGCTGGATTACATCCGCCGCACCAAGGTCGCCACCGGCGAAGCCGGCGGCATCACCCAGCACATCGGTGCCTACCACGTGGATACGCCGAAGGGCGTGATCAGCTTCCTGGATACCCCGGGCCACGCGGCATTCACCTCGATGCGTGCGCGCGGCGCCAAGCTGACCGACATCGTGGTGCTGGTCGTGGCGGCCGATGACGGCGTCATGCCGCAGACCAAGGAAGCGATCCAGCACGCCCGTTCGGCGGGTGTGCCGCTGATCGTGGCGATCAACAAGATCGACAAGTCCGACGCCGACCCGATGCGGGTCAAGAACGAACTGCTGTCCGAGCAGGTCGTGGCCGAAGACTTCGGTGGTGACACCCAGATGGTGGAGATCTCGGCCAAGACCGGCCTGGGCATCGACGACCTGCTGGACGCCATCTCGATCCAGGCCGAACTGCTGGAACTGAAGGCCGTCGACGAAGGCCGCGCTTCGGGCGTGGTGATCGAATCGTCGCTGGACAAGGGCCGTGGCCCGGTCGCCACCGTGCTGGTGCAGCAGGGCCGCCTGAAGAAGGGCGACTACCTGGTGTGCGGCATCCAGTACGGCCGCGTGCGTGCGCTGTTCGACGAAACCGGCAAGCAGCCGGAGTTCGCCGGCCCGTCCATCCCGGTGCAGGTCCTGGGCCTGTCCGGCGTGCCGGAAGCGGGTGATGACTTCGTGGTCGTCGAGGACGAGCGCCTGGCCAAGGACGTTGCCCAGCAGCGTGAGACCAAGCGCCGTGAATCGCGCCTGGTCGCCACCGCCGGCAGCCGCATGGAAGACATCATGGCGACCCTGGGCAAGGGCGAGGGCCAGCAGGTCCTCAACCTGGTCATCAAGGCCGACGTGCAGGGTTCGGTGCAGGCCCTGAGCCAGGCACTGGTCGCGCTGTCCAACGAAGACATCCGCATCAACGTGATCCACTCCGGTGTGGGCGGCATCACCGAATCGGACGCCAACTCGGCGGCCGCTTCGAAGGCCACCGTCATCGGCTTCAACGTGCGTGCGGACGCTTCGGCCCGTCGCATCATCGAATCCAACGGCGTCGATCTGCGTTACTTCTCGATCATCTATGACGTGATCGATCAGGTGAAGCAGGTGGCTTCCGGTCTGCTGGGCGTGGAGATCCGCGAAGAGATCATCGGTATCGCCGAGGTCCGCGACGTCTTCCGCAGCTCCAAGCTGGGCGCCGTGGCCGGCTCGATGGTCATCGAGGGCGTGGTCAAGCGCAACAAGCCGATCCGCGTGTTGCGCGACAGCGTGGTGATCTTCGAGGGCGAGCTGGAATCGCTGCGTCGCTTCAAGGAGAACGTCGAGGAAGTCCGCAACGGTACCGAATGCGGTATCGCGGTGAAGGCCTACAACGACGTCAAGCCGGGTGACCAGATCGAGTGCTTCGAGCGTATCGAAGTGCCGCGCACCCTGTAATGTGATGTGGCCCGACCAACGGTCGGG
>OFRL01000386.1_pt1 | contig 21979 bp, 15 predicted proteins | sample 1543121 | NCBI WGS metagenome assembly OFRL01 (sample SAMN07774228, study PRJEB24372) | wastewater metagenome | isolation source: Lake Maggiore Cannobio | place: Italy: Cannobio | collected 2016-01
CCCAGTCTTATCGCTTCGAGTGGTCGCTCCAGCAACTGTTCGGGCGGATCAAGGGAGATTCCGGCGTGGGCGCCAAGATACATGGCGATCGTCGCGATCCTGGTTACGGATCGTCGAGATCCAGGCTCGCACGGCGGCCCACGCCGGCTCTCGACGCCTACGCTGCCAGATTCCGATCAGATAAGGCTCGATGGCGCCATCCATGGCGCCAACGGTCCTGCACGCCCATGCCCTCTGCCTCTGGATACATTGCCGCGAGCGCGGTGAGATTCGCCGCAGACGATCTGCTTTTGGTAGCTGCCAACCTTGGTTGGCAACAGCTTTTGAATTTGCTTTTCTCTTCTGACTTTGAATTTCCGCTCTCGTTCCGCGCGCGCTGGAAACTGTCCGGAGCCGGAGCAAGGCGGCAGGCAGGACCGTGAGGCGCATGGATGCGCCGACCGAGCCTACAGGGACGTATTTACGGCGTGTCCTGCCTGTCGCCTTGCTCCGGCTCTACGCGCGGAAAAACGAGGCGCCGCGAACAACGCTGTAACCCTACTTCGCATACTGCCCCCCGCAGTCGGCATCCTTGCCCGGCCCCAGTTCGATGGTCGCCAGCAACGCCGCCGGCGGGGCAATGCTGTCCAGTACCAGGGCCACCGCGCCACGAATCCCCAACGCCTTGAAGTCCGGGCGGAAGGACGGGTCCTTGAACGTGCCACTGATGTGCAGTGGAGAGCGCAGTACCAGGATGCTCTTGTCCTTCGGGCGCGGTTTCAGCAGCAGGTCCAGGGTCTCGTCGCGCAGGCTGACCGTGCCTTCGCCGATGAGGATCGTATCGGTAGTGTCCACCGCCAGCGCCTGGCTGGTCATCAGGCCGTCGCGCACGCCGAAGTCGGCGAAGGCGCAGCGCAGGGGAATCTGTTTGTCGCCGGTCACCAGGAATTTCAGCGATTCGGTGATGTCCAGCCCTGCCAGTTCCATCACCAGGTTGCCGACATGGCCGCGGCCCATCGCCAGGCCGACCTTGCCACTGCTGCTGCCGAGCATTGCGGCGATCGAGTTGCCGCGGCCGCTCAGGTCCACCTCGCCGCCGATGCCGCCCTTGGCCTGCTCGGCCAGTTTCGCGTCCGGAAACAGCTGGCTGAGCTGCACGCCGCGCACGCTGGCCTTCAGGGCGGTGCTGATCTGCGGACGGCGCGCGTCCATGCGGATCGTGCTGCGGATATCGCCTCCGGCCACGCCGAAGTTCAGCGGGTCCAGCCGCAGTACGCCGTCATCCAGCAACAGGTGTGCATCCATGTCATCCAACGGAAGCGATGGCGCGTTGATGCGGTGGGCCTTCCAGCGCACGTCGGCATCCATCGCGCGCAGCTTGCCGAGGTTGTAGGGCGTGTCGGGCAGCACGCGTGCGCGGGCGGCAACCCGTGCGGCCTCGGCCTTCTGTTCGGCGTTGGCGGTTTCGCCGCCGCCGGTTTTCGGTGGGGCACCGACGAAGCCGGCAAGGTCATCGAAGTCCAGGCGCTTGGATTCCAGCGTGGCGGTCAGCCGCGGCCGCGCACCGCCCACTTCGAACTGCAGATTGCCAACGAGGTCGCTGTCGCCGACCTTGCCGGTGAAGGCGTCGTAGTGCCAGACGTTGTGGTCGCGCTTGAGCCGGCCATTCAACGCATAGGGCGGCGACGGCGGAATGGCAATGCCGAGCAGCGGATAGAGGTCGGCGAGGTCCTGGCCACTGAGCGCAAACTGCAGATCGAACACGCGTAGCTGGAAGGGATTGGTCAGCGTGCCACTGGCTACCGCGTGGGTGGCGCCTGCTCGGCCATCGAGATGGATGCGGAACGGATGGTCGCTGTCGGTCAGCTCCAGCGGTGATTCCGTGCCGCCACGCAGGGTGAACGGATTGCCCTGCCAGTGTCCCTTTCCCTGTACCACCAGCGGTGGCGCCGCATCGGCCTGTTTCGGCTGGCCGCTGCGCACGTCCACGCGGATATCGGTACGGCCGAGCGCGTCGAGGAACTGCAGGCGACCGTCATCGATGCGCAACCGTTTGAGCTGCGGGCTGGCCCCACCGGCGCTGCCACCGAGGAAATCCCAATTGCCCGGGTCGCCCTTGCGCGGCGCTGTTTCCAGCAGCACGTCCGGCCGGGTCAGGCGTACTTCGGGCAGCTGCACGCTGCCGCGCAGCAGCGGCCACACCCGCACGTCGATCTCGACGCGGTCTGCGGTGGCCATATCGGGTTGCTTCGCCCAGCTTGCATTGGCGAAGGTGATCGCATCGGCGCGGATCGTACTGGTGCGGCCGAGGTCGACATCAAGGTTCCCGATGTGCAGCGCACGGCCGGTGCGTGCCTGAACCGCGCGCTCAACCGGCCCCTTGAACCAGTTCCAGTCCCACAGCGCGATCAGCAGCAGGAGTGCCGCCAGCAGGAAGATCAGGATCGTGAGCCAGCGCCGGCCTCGTGGGCCGGGGCGGCGGAGGCGCCAGCGGGTCGTGCGCTTTGTGGCAGGGGAGGTGGCAGCATTCACGCCGCCATGGTTGCCCCCTCTTCGTGGACAGGGCGCGAAGCGTCCATGTGCGTGGTGTGCACACGCCGCGTTCGAACGCTGGTTTACAGCACCTGCATGGTGACCGCGACGAAGTGGCAGACGCTGCCACCGATCACGAACAGGTGCCAGATCGCATGCGAATACGGGATCGATTCACGGTGGTAGAAGTAGGTCCCCAGCGTGTACGACAGGCCACCGGCGAACAGCCAGGTGAGGGTGCCGCCGTCGATCGAAGCCCACATCGGCTTGATCGCCACGACCACCAGCCAGCCCATGGCGATGTAGATCACCGTTGAGAGCACCTTGAAGCGGCCGGTGTAGAACAGCTTGAACACCACGCCGCCCAGCGCCAGCGCCCAGATCGCGGTGAACAGGCCCCAGCCCCACGGGCCACGCAGGCCGATCAGGGTGAACGGGGTATAGGTGCCCGCGATCAGCACGTAGATCGCGCAGTGGTCGAACACCTTCAAGCGGCCCTTGGCGACCGGATGCTGGATGGCGTGATACAGGGTGGAGGCGGTGTACAGCAGCAACAGCGCGATACCGAATACGATCGCGCTGGCCAGCTGCCAGCCGTCGCCGTAGATCGCAGCCAGGGTGATCAGCACCGCGCTGGCTGCCAGGGCGAACACCGCGCCCAGGCCATGGGTCAGGGCGCTGGCGATTTCTTCACGGATCGAAGCAATGGACGTCGTGGACATGGGCATGGGCATCGTTCACGGGGAGGGGGACCCGCGTCCCCCTATCATCGCCGCGATGGCCGCCGTGTGCACGCCCGTCACCGTATGGTGGGTGAATCCCTGCGTTGCGCCGATGAATCCGTGAGCGGTGGATCCACGCCATGCGTGGATGAACCACCCGCGACGGCCGGGGGCAGAGCCCTTTCCCAGCGGAAAGGGATCCGACCCGCTGGCATCAGCCCACCGAAACCGTATGCGCCGCTTCGCGGGTGGCCGAGAAGCGCACGTCCGGCGAGCGTTCCTGGGCCAGCTGCAGGTTGACCCGGGTCGGTGCCAGGTAGACCAGGTGGCCGGCTGCATCCAGCGCCAGGTTCAGCGCATTTTTCTCGCGGAACTCTTCCAGCTTCTTCTCGTTGCTGCAGTGGACCCAGCGCGCAGTGGTCACGCTGACCGGCTCGAAGGTGGCTTCCACGCCGTACTCGTCCTTCAGGCGGTAGGCGGCCACGTCGAACTGCAGCACGCCGACCGCACCCAGGATCAGGTCGTTGCTGGTCAGCGGGCGGAAGAACTGGGTCGCACCTTCCTCGGACAGCTGGGCCAGGCCCTTCTGCAGCTGCTTGAGCTTGAGCGGATCGCGCAGGCGTGCGCGGCGGAACAGTTCCGGGGCGAAGTTGGGGATGCCGGTGAAGGTGACTGCTTCGCCTTCGGTGAAGGTATCGCCGATGGAAATGGTGCCGTGGTTGTGGATGCCGATCACATCGCCCGGCCACGCCTCGGCGGCGATCTCGCGGTCGCTGGCCATGAAGGTCAGCGCGTTGGCCAGCTTCATTTCCTTGCCGGTGCGCACGTGGAAGGTCTTCATGCCGGCGCTGAAGCGGCCCGAGCAGACCCGCATGAACGCCACGCGGTCACGGTGCTGCGGGTCCATGTTGGCCTGGATCTTGAAAACGAAGCCGGTCAGCTTGTTCTCTTCCGGGGCGATCTCGCGGCCGGTGGTGGAACGCGCCTGCGGCGACGGGGCATGTTCGACGAAGAAGTCCAGCAGCGGTTGCACGCCGAAATTGTTCACGCCCGAGCCGAAGAACACCGGGGTCTGCTTGCCGGCGCGGTAGGCGTCCAGGTCGAACGGATGGCTGGCGCCCTGCACCAGTTCCAGTTCGTCGCGCAGGTCGGCCAGCATCTGTGCACCGATCTTCTCGGCCAGGCCGGGCGCATCGATGGACGGGAAGATGGTCGAGTCCTGGCGGGTGAAGTTGCGGCCCGGTTCGTACAGGTGCACTTCGCCGGTCAGCAGGTGCACCACGCCCTTCAGGCGCTGGCCCATGCCGATCGGCCAGGTCACCGGCGCGCACTGGATGCCCAGCACGGTTTCCACTTCATCCAGCAGCTCGATCGGGTCCTTGCCCTCGCGGTCGAGCTTGTTGATGAAGGTCATGATCGGGGTGTCGCGCAGGCGGCAGACTTCCATCAGCTTGATGGTGCGCTCTTCCACGCCCTTGGCCACGTCGATCACCATCAGCGCCGAGTCCACCGCGGTCAGCACGCGGTAGGTGTCCTCGCCGAAGTCGGCGTGGCCGGGGGTGTCGAGCAGGTTGACGATCTTGCCTTCGTACGGGAACTGCATCACCGAGGATGTGACGGAGATGCCGCGCTCCTTTTCCAGCGCCATCCAGTCGGAGGTGGCGTGGCGGGCGGCCTTGCGGCCCTTGACCGAACCGGCCATCTGGATCGCGCCTCCGAACAGCAGCAGCTTTTCGGTCAGCGTGGTCTTGCCGGCGTCAGGGTGGGAAATGATGGCGAAGGTGCGGCGACGCGACGCTTCGTTGGCGACTTCGGACATGGCAGTGGCGCCCGCCCGGGGCGCTTTTCAAAGAGATAAGCGCCCGATTATACCGGCCGGGGCCGTTCAGCGCCCGATGCCGCCCTCGGCCTCGCCCTGGCGGGCGAACTGCAGCTGGCCCTGCTCGGCGAAGATGCGTGCCGGCACCGAGCGCAGGCCCATGCCGCGGTTGACCTGCACCACGAAGTGCAGGTGCGGCGCGCTGCTGAAGCCGCTGTTGCCGGACAGGCCGAGCGGCTGCCCGGGCCCCACCGCCTGGCCGCGACGCACGCGCATGCCGCCGGCCTGCAGGTGACCGTACAGCGCCATGCTGCCGTCGCTGTGCAGCACACGGATGAAGTTGGCGCGGGCACCATCACGTTCGCGGTCCTGGCCGTTGCCACGGAAGCCATCCTGGATCTGCATCACCGTGCCCTCGCGCGCGGCCAGCACCAGCGTGCCCTCCGGCAGTGCGAAGTCCACCGCGTCGCGGTTCTCCTCGTCATCGTGGCTGAACCGGCCCTGCGGCGCCTGGTCCACGCGCGGACGGGCCGCATCGAAAGGCAGGCGATAGGCGACATCTTCGGCCTGTGCGGCCGGGTTGCCCGGCACCGACTGCAGGCGCAGATCCAGCGTGCGGCCATCGAGCGGGGCGGGCAGGTGGCCGACCACCAGGCTGCTGTCGCCCTGGATCAGCGATTGCAGCGGCAGCCCTTCGACCGGCCGTCCGGGTGCAGCGCGCAGCTCGATCTGCAGCGGTCCTGCCAGCCCATTGTCGATCCGGGCCTGCCATTGCGTGCCGACCGGCTGCAGGCGCAGCCGGGCCATGGGGGCGGCGCCCTCGGCACTGCCAGCGTGGGTGGTTGGGGTGGCGGGGGAAACCAGTCCCCAGCCCTGGCGCCAGTCACCGGCGCTGGCCGTCGTGCTCGCCAGCAGGGACATCAGCAGGCAGGTCAGGGGCAGGCGCAGCATCAGTGGTTCCAGAGGGTAGGGACCGCCGGGACTGTAGCCGATCCTGAACAGGACGACCGCGACCGCCTTCGCATAGTCGCGTTGAAAATATTCATCGCTTTATCCGCATGAAGGGATTGACAGTGCCGGAAAGGGCTGGCATCGTGGCTCCACCATCGAGACCGGCAGAGGGACAGGCCCTTTGAAGCCGGGGCAGCCCGCGGATGCGAAAGCGTCTGCGTAGGTGCCAAATCCTGCGGGGACCGTGGCGTCCACCGAAAGATGGTTCGAACCATGCACCCCACGTGCATCTCGAACGCGGGCCCCGCGAAGGCTCGATGGCCGATTCCCCAACCGGATCCCGCCATGAGCTTCGCCGCCAGTACCGCCATTCGCCCCGAACCCTTTGTCCCCGTCAGCGTGCCGGTCGAAGACCGCGTGCATGCCGAGCGCGGTGAGTTCGCCGCGGTGCTGTCGATGCGTCACGCCGGCCCCAGCCCGGTGCGCCTGCGCTATGAGTGGGTCGGCCCGGCCAATGCGCCGGTGGTGGTGCTGGCCGGTGGCATTTCCGCCCATCGCCACGTGGCGTCCAATGCACAGTTCAGCGAGAAGGGCTGGGCCGAAGACCTGGTCGGCAGCGGGCGCGCGCTGGATCCGCAGCAGCTGCGTGTACTGGCCTTCGACTTCATCGGCGCCGATGGTGCACTGGATGTGCCGATCGATACCGCCGACCAGGCCGATGTACTGGCGCTGCTGCTGGACCATCTCGGCATCCGCACGCTGAAGGCGTTCGTGGGCTACTCCTACGGGGCGCTGGTCGGCCAGCAGTTCGCGATCCGCCACCGTGCACGCGTGCGCCAGCTGGTGCTGGCCAGTGGCGCGCATCGCCCGCATCCGTATGCCGCCGCCTGGCGCGCATTGCAGCGCCGCGCGGTCGCGTTGGGCCAGCTGCAGTGCGGCGAAGACCACGGTCTGGCGTTGGCCCGGCAGTTCGCCATGCTCAGCTACCGCACCCCGGAAGAGTTCGGCGAGCGCTTCGATGCCGCGCCGGAAGTGATCAATGGCCGCGTGCGCGTGGCCGCCGAAGACTATCTCGACGCTGCCGGTGCGCAGTACGTCGCGCGCACGCCGGTGACTGCTTACCTGCGCCTGTCCGAATCGATCGACCTGCACCGCGTCGACCCCACCGCGATCCTGCCGCCCACCGTAGTTGTCGCGGTGGAGGGTGACCGCCTCGTGCCGCTGGCCGACCTGGTCGGTCTGGTCGAAGGGCTGGGCCCGCGCGGCAGTCTGCGCGTGCTGCGCTCGCCCTACGGCCACGACGCCTTCCTCAAAGAAACCGATCGCATCGACGCGATCCTCGCCACCGCCTTCCGCACTTCTGGAGAGTCCGCATGAGCCTGCACGCAAACGAGCCGTCCTGTAGTCGCACCACTGCCGCCGTCCGTGCCGGCATCGATCGGGACACCGCGCATGGTGCGGTCACGCCGCCGATCGTGCTGTCGTCGAACTTCAGCTTTGAAGGCTTCGGCAACAAGCGCCAGTACGACTACACGCGCAGTGGCAACCCGACCCGTGACCTGCTCGGCGAGGCGCTGGCGGAACTGGAGGGCGGCGCCGGCGGCGTCATCACCGCCACCGGCATGGGTGCGATCAACCTGGTGTTGAACGCATTGCTGCAGCCGGGCGACACCCTGGTGGTGCCGCATGATGCATACGGCGGCAGCTGGCGCCTGTTCAATGCGCTGGCGAAGAAGGGCCACTTCGAGCTGGTCACCGCCGACCTGACCGATCCGCGCGCACTGGCGCAGGCGCTGGCCACGCAGCCGAAGCTGGTGCTGGTGGAAACCCCGTCCAACCCGCTGCTGCGCATCACCGACCTGCGCTTCGTCATCGAGACCGCGCACAAGGCCGGTGCACTGGTGGTAGTCGACAACACCTTCCTGTCGCCGGCCCTGCAGCAGCCGCTGTCGTTCGGCGCGGACCTGGTGCTGCATTCCACCACCAAGTACATCAATGGCCACAGCGATGTGGTCGGTGGTGCGGTGGTCGCGCGCGATCCGGCGCTGCACGAGCAGCTGGTGTGGTGGGGCAACGCGCTGGGCCTGACCGGCTCGCCGTTCGATGCGTTCCTGACCCTGCGCGGCCTGCGCACGCTGGATGCGCGCCTGCGGGTGCACCAGGAGAACACCGCGTCGATCGTTGCCCTGCTGGACCAGCATCCGGCGGTCGGCACGGTGTACTACCCGGGTCTGGCCGATCACCCGGGCCACGCCATCGCCGCGCGCCAGCAAAGCGGCTTCGGCGCGATGCTGTCGTTCGAACTGGCCGACTGCGAAGGCGATGATCCGCATGCCGCAGTGCGTGCCTTCGTCGATGGCCTGCGCTGCTTCACCCTGGCCGAATCGCTGGGTGGCGTCGAAAGCCTGATCGCGCACCCGGCCACCATGACCCATGCGGCGATGACCGCTGAAGCGCGCGCGGCCGCCGGCATCAGCGAAGGCCTGCTGCGCCTGTCGGTCGGCATCGAGGCCGAGCGTGACCTGCTGGCTGATCTCGGCGCAGCGCTGCAGCGCGCCGAAGCCGTGATCGATGCGGCTGCGCGCCGCAAACAGGTGGTGGATGCATGAGCGCGCTCGCCGCTGACATTCCTGTGCTGGGCGTGGGACGCCTGGCGCTGCTCGGCACCGGCACGGTGGGCTCTGCCTTCGTGCAGCGCTACCAGGCGTTGCAGGCACGCGGGTTGGAACTGCCCAGCGTGCAGTGGCTGGCCAATTCGCGCACCGCACTGGCGATCGACCGTGATCTGGCGTTGCCGCTGGAGCTGGCACGACGCGCACCGCGTGACGGTCTCAGCTCACCGCCATGGGCGAGCGCCGAAGGGCTGGAACGGGGTGACGTGGTGGTCGATGCCACTGCCAGCGAAGATGTGGCCGCACGTCACGTGCAGTGGCTGGCGCGTGGGGTGCACGTGGTCACCGCCAACAAGCTGGGCCGCGGTGCGCAGCTGGCACGTGCCACGGCCATCGCCGAGAGCTGCGCAGACAGTGGCGCACGCTATGGCGACAGCGCCACCGTCGGTGCCGGCCTGCCGTTGCTGAGCAGCCTGCGCGCGCTGGTAGCCGGTGGCGACCACATCCACGCCATCGAGGGCGTGCTGTCCGGCTCGCTGGCGTGGCTGTTCCATCGCTATGACGGCCAATCGCCGTTCTCGGCGGCGGTGCGCGAGGCGCTGGCGGCCGGTTATACCGAACCGGACCCGCGTCTGGATCTGTCCGGCGAGGACGTGCGCCGCAAGCTGCTGATCCTGGCGCGCAGCAGCGGGCTGGCGCTGGATGCTTCGCAGGTGCAGGTGGATTCACTGGTGCCTGAAGCGTTGGCAGCGCTGCCGCTGGAGGATGCGGTGGCCGCACTGGAGCAACTGGATGCGCCGCTGCAGGCGCGTTGGCAGCAGGCGCGCGACAATGGTCGTGTGCTGCGTTTCGTCGGCCGCGTTGATGGCGAGGGTGCGCAGGTAGGCCTGCGCGAGTTGCCGGCCGATCACCCCTTGGCGCAGGGCGCGGGCACCGACAACCGCGTGGCCATCCACAGCGATCGCTATCACCGCCAGCCGTTGCTGATCCAGGGGCCGGGCGCGGGTGCGGAAGTCACTGCGGCCGCGTTGCTGGATGACGTGCTGCGGATCGTGGGTTGATGTCCGTGCTGCTGCGCTCGCCGGGCCATGCCCGGCGGGCCCGCAATCTCAACGCGACCTCAACGCCTTCAACAATGCCGCATTGAACTGCTTCGGGTCCTGCACCTGCGGCGAATGGCCCAGTTCGGCGAACTCGACCAGCGTCGCGCCCGGAATGGCCGCGGCCGCTGCTCTGCCCAGCACCGGATAATTGCCCAGCGTCGCCTTCACCGCAGGCGGCGCCAGGTCACGGCCGATCGCGGTGCGGTCCTTCTGGCCGATGAACAACGTGGTCGGCACCTGCAGATTCTTCAGTTCGTAGACCACCGGCTGGTTGAACACCATGTCCGATGCCAGTGCCTGGCTCCACGCAACGACCTGCTTGCCCGGGCCTTCATACATGCCCGACTGCATCCGCGCCCACGGTTCATACGCCGGCTTCCATTTGCCGTCGTAGTACACGTCCAGCTGGTAGCGGCGGATGCTGTCATAGCTGATGTTCATTTCGCCGGCGTACCACGTGTCCACGCTGCGCCAGGGAACACCCAGCGCCTTCCAGTCTTCCAGCCCGATTGGATTGACCAGTGACAGGCTGCGCAGGTCCTGCGGGAACATCAGCGCGTAGCGCACCGCCAGCATGCCGCCCATCGAATGACCGACCAGGTGCACCGGTACATCACCCAGCTGCAGCTGTTGCAGCAGGGCATGGGTGTTGGCGGCCAGCTGCGCGAACGAATACTGGTAGCGTTCGGGCTTGCTGGATTTGCAGAAGCCCACCTGGTCTGGGGCGATCACCCGGTAGCCGGCGTTCAGCAGCGGCGCGATGGTCTGCTGCCAGGTGGCTGCGCAGAAATTCTTGCCGTGCAGCAGCACCACCACGCCGATGGCGCGGCGTTTGGGCAGGACATCCAGATAGGCCATTTCCAGTGGCTGCCGCTGCGACTCCAGTGCGAAGATCTTCACCGGATAGCCGTAGTCGAAACCCTCCAGCCGCGGCCCGTAGGTGGGCGCGGCCAAGGCAGGCAGCGGCAGGCAGGCAAGCAGGGCAGCAGCGATCACGCGCATGGGGCCAATCCGGGGCAGGGGAGCCCCGAGCCTAACCGGAACGCGGTGACGACGTCGTCCGATGTTGAGCCGGGCTCATGCCCGGCTGCAGGGTAGAGCCAGGCCATGCCTGGCTGCGGCCATCAGCACTCGATGACGTTCACCGCCAGGCCACCGCGGCTGGTTTCCTTGTACTTGTCCTGCATGTCGCGGCCGGTATCGCGCATGGTCTTGATCACCTTGTCCAGCGACACCTTGTGCTTGCCGTCGCCGCGCATCGCCATGCGCGAGGCATTGATCGCCTTCACCGCACCCATCGCATTGCGCTCGATGCACGGGATCTGCACCAGGCCGCCGATCGGGTCGCAGGTCAGGCCCAGGTTGTGTTCCATGCCGATTTCCGCAGCATTCTCGATCTGGCTCGGGTTGCCGCCCAGCGCCGCGACCAGGCCGCCGGCCGCCATCGAGCAGGCCACGCCCACTTCGCCCTGGCAACCCACTTCGGCACCGGAAATCGAAGCGTTTTCCTTGTACAGGATGCCGATCGCCGCCGAGGTCAGCAGGAAGTCGAACACGCGCTGCTCGTTGGCGCCCGGGCAGAAACGGTCGAAGTAATGCAGCACCGCCGGCAGCACGCCGGCTGCACCGTTGGTCGGCGCGGTCACCACGCGACCACCGGCGGCGTTTTCTTCGTTCACCGCCAGTGCGTACAGGTTGACCCAGTCCAGCGTGGTCAGCGGATCGCGCATCGCCGCTTCCGGCTTCGACGACAGCTCGCGGTACAGCGCCGGTGCACGACGGCCGACCTTCAGGCCACCCGGCAGCACGCCTTCCTCGCGGATGCCACGCGCGACGCACGACTGCATCGCGCTCCAGATCTCGCGCAGGTTGGCGCGGATCTCGTCTTCGCTGCGCCAGCACTTCTCGTTCTCGAACATCAACTGGGCAATGCTCAGGCCGCTGCGTGCGGTCTGCGCCAGCAGCTCGTCGCCGCTCTTGAACGGGTAGGGCAGCGGGGTCTCGTCGGGCACGATGCGGTCATCGGCCGCGTCGTCCTGGTTGACCACGAAGCCGCCACCGACCGAGTAGTAATCGCGGGTGGCAATTACTTCGTCCTCGGCGTTGTACGCGGTGAAGCGCATGCCGTTGGTGTGGTACGGCAGCTTCTGGCGCTTGTTCATGCCGAGGTCGCGCTTTTCGTCGAAGGCGATCTCGTGCTGGCCCATCAGCTGGATGCGCTTGCTGCTGCGGATGCGCTCCAGCGTGGCCGGGATGATGTCCGGGTCGATCAGGTTCGGCCGCTGCCCTTCCAGGCCGAGCAGGATCGCCTTGTCGGTACCATGGCCGCGGCCGGTCAGCGCCAGCGAGCCATAGACATCGGCGCGGATGCGCGCGACCTCGTGCAGGCGGCCCGGGTCGAGCAGCCAGCGGTGGATGAATCGCTCGGCGGCCTTCATCGGCCCGACGGTGTGCGAGGAGCTCGGGCCAATGCCGATCTTGAAAACGTCGAACGTGCTGACAGCCATGGTTGCCGTACTGCGGGTACCGGAAGAGACCGCTATTCTAGCGGTTCACGCCGCACTTCAATGGCTGCGGCGCAGCATTTCCACCAAGGGGACCCTGCCGGTGTTGACTCTGTTCCAGCGTGACGACTGCCACCTGTGCGACATGGCGCTGGCCGAGCTGGCCAAGGCCCGGGCGCCGGAATTCGAATCGGTGTTCCTGGATGACCAGCCAGCGCTGGAATCGCGCTACGGCGCGCGGGTGCCGGTGCTGCGCGACGAGCGCGGCGACCGTGAGCTGGACTGGCCGTTCGACGCGGCTGCGGTTCAAGCCTGGCTGGCCGTCGAACGGTAGTGCCGGCCGCTGGCCGGCACCACCGGAGATGATGGCCGGGGCGGTGCCCCGGCCCGTTGATCATTTCGCGTCGAACTTCACGATCGTGCTGATCGCGGTTTCGTCCGGGATGGTCTTGGTGTCGGCCCAGTCACCGCTGCCGACGCCGAAGTCCAGGCGCTTGACGGTGGCCTTGCCGGTCAACACCGGCTGGGTGCCCGGCTTCCAGGTGAAGGTAAGGGTGACCGGCTTGCTGACGCCGCGCAGCTCCAGCGTGCCGTCGGCGGCGAACTGGTCGTTGCCCACCGCACGGAAGCCCTTGGCGGTGTAACGCGCAGTGGCGAACTTGCCGACGTTGAAGAAGTCGGCGGTCTGCAGGGTCGAGTCGCGGTCGCTGTTGCCGCTCTTGGCACCGGCCAGCGGAATCACCACGTCCAGCGAACCGGCGGCCGGGTTGGCCGGGTCGAAGCTGAGCTTGGTGGCAAAGCCCGGGAAGCTGCCGGTGAACACTTCGCCGTCGTACTTGGTGGCGAACACCAGGATCGAGCCGGCGCCGGGGGCCTGCGCGTAGTCCGCAGCGAGCGCCGGGGCGGTGGCCAGCATGCCGGCCAGGGCGGCGGCCACGGCGGCCGGAGTGGTCAGTTTCAGGTTCATCGGTCAGTCCTTCTGAGGGGAGGCGAGCCAGCCGCGCGGCAACATGCGGGACAGCGTTGCATCGCGCTGGAACAGGTGGTGGTAGAAGGCAGCGCCGGCATGGGCCAGCACCACCGCGATCAACAGCCAGAAGCCGTATTCGTGGATGGCGTGGGACACCGCGACGACCTGCGGATCCGGGCCACTCAGCTTGGGCACATCAACCAGGCCGAACCAGCGGAACGGGCGCAGGCCACTGGCCGAGTCGTACAGCCAGCCCGACAGTGGGATGGCGAACATCAGCACATACAACAGCACGTGGGTGGCGCTTGCGATGCGCTCCTGCCAGCTGGGCACGCCCGGCACCGGCTTGGGGGCGCCGGCGTACAGGCGCCAGCCGAGGCGGAACAGCACCAGCGCCAGTACGGTGATGCCGATCGACTTGTGTGCGGTGTAGACCCAGAAGTACTTGGGCGTCTTGGGCAGTTCGCCCATGGTCAGGCCGACCACGCCCAGGGCGAGGATCAGCAGTGCGATCAACCAATGCAGGATCTGGCTGACACTCCCCCAGGCGGCGGGGGTGTTCTTGGCGGTCATGAAAGGTCCTCTAGCGGGCCGTCTTGGGGTCGGAGTGCGGAACGGGAGCGGGAGTTCCCGGGGCGTCGCTGCGGTCGAGGGTGGCTTCAGCCTCGATCCTCAGCTGTACTGCATCACCGATGACGCCCGGCCAGGCGGTGATGCCGAACGCGCGCCGGCTCAGCGTGGTGCTGGCGGAAAAACCGGCGGTGCGTCGGAACGGGGGAAGGGGGTAGCGCTTGATGGCGTTGAGGGTCACGTCCAGGGTGACTTCCTGGCTGACGCCGCGCAGGGTCAGGGTACCGATCACGTGCGCACGCTTGGCATCGATCGGTTCGACCCGGCTGGAGACGAAATGTGCCTTCGGGAAACGCTCGCCATCCAGAAGGCTGCGGGCCAGCGTGGCCTGGTTCCATTTGGCATCACCTAGGTCCAATCGCGACACGGGGACCTCGACATCCAGTGTGGCCTCGCGCCAGTTGTCGGGATCGAACTGCAGGCGGCCCTCACTGCCGGAGACCGTCCCCATCGCCTGCGAGTAACCCGCGTGGTCGATGGTGAACAGCACACGCGTATGCACCGGATCGAGGCGATAGGTATCTGCATCCGCCCAGGCGGGGGCGGTGGCGAGCAGCATCGGCAGCAGGGCCAGGCAGGGACGCATCGATGGCGGGCTCCGGAAGGGGGACGTTGCGATCATACGCACAGCCCCCCGCCAACGTTGCGTGCATGGCTGCAACAGTTCGTGGTGGGTCCACCGGTGGAAACAGGCTGTTGCAGCCATGAACCCGGCCCTGTGTGACAATCGGGACAGGACAGGGGGGTTCAGGATGACGAGCGGTTGGCGCCTGTGGTGCCGAGGCATCGCGGGAATGGGGCTGCTGCTGATGGCGTTCGCCACGGCGGCCACGGCCCTCGACATGGCGGAAACACCGCGCCTGCGCCGTTTCGGTGCAGCTGAAGGCATGCCCTCGCGCATGGTGCTGGCGCTGGCCGAGGACCGCCAGGGCCATATCTGGGCGGCCACCGATGGTGGCCTGGTGCGCTATGACGGCGGCAACCTGCGGGTCTGGGAACATGATCCGGAGCAGCCGGGCTCGCTGCCCGGCAACGAGATCGAGACCCTGCTGGTCGATCCCCTGGACCGCGTCTGGGTCGGCATCAATGGCAAGGGCGTGGCACGGCTGGATGCCGACCGCGAACGCTTCAAGACCTTCGATGCGGTCAACGGCCCCTGCATGAGCCAGTTCTGGACGCTGGCCTACGCCGAGGATGCACTGTGGATCGGCACCAGTGGCCATGGCGTCTGCCGTTTCGGTGAAGACGGCAGCCTGCGCTTCTTCGAGCATGATCCGGCCCGTCCTGGCGGGTTGCCCAGCAATACCATCTACAGCAGCCTGGTCGATGCGCAGGGGCGACTGTGGATCGGCACCGAGGCGGGCATTGCGCGCTGGAACGGGACTGGATTCGAGGCTGTCGCGCCGCGCGAACTGGGGGCGCTGAGTGTGCTGCGCCTGAGCCGCGACCCCGATGGCTCGATCTGGGCCGGCAGCCAGAATGACGGCCTCTACCGTATCGACGCGCAGGACCGGGTCAGCCGTCCGCGCTGGGCCGACAGTGCGCGCCTGCGTTCGGCACTGGTGCTGGCCGATCGCCAGGGCGGTTACTGGGCGGGCACCTCCGATGGCCTGTTGCGTGGAGATGCCAGCATGCTGCGGCGGCTCGACGGCGACCGCGGCAGTGGCTTCCTCACTGCCCAGAGCGGTGTGCTTGATCTGATGCAGGACCATGAGGGCGGATTGTGGGTGGCGCTGCTGACCCAGGGCCTGGCCTACCTGCCGCCGGACTGGCGCCGGTTTTCGATCTGGAACCAGCTTGACGGCAAGCCGCTGGACAGCCAGTACCTGCTGAGTGCAGCCAGTGATGGCCGGAATTACTACGTCGGCTCAGCGCATGGCGTGTACCAGCTGGACGCGCAGGGAGTACTGAAGTTGTTGGCCAGCGATCGCGAGATCGGCAGCGGGGCGGTGTGGTCGGTGCTGCCGCGGCCGGACGGGCGCCTGTGGCTGGGGCGTGCCGGCCGCATCAGCGTGTACGACCCGGCCACCCGCGCGCTGCACGATTGGCATATCGATGGGGGAGCCGATCTGCGCCAGCGCATCGATCTGATGCGGCAGGCCCCCGATGGCACGGTCTGGCTGTCGGTGATGAACCTGGGCCTGCAGCAGCGCAGCGCCGATGGCCGCGTGCTGCGTAGTTACCCGCTGGAGGATCTCCGCAAGACCGCCGATTCACCGGTTGAGCAGATCCGCTTTGATGCACAGGGCAAGGCCTGGGTGATGGGCGACATGGGGATCTGGCGTGAACAGGCCGGGCGCTTCGAAGCGGTGCCGGGCGTTTCGCGCGGGCTGATCTACGATCTGGTGTGGGTGGATTCACAGCAGCTGTGGCTGGCCCGGCAGGGCGCGCTGGAACGCTACCAATGGGATGGCATGAGCCTGCGCCTGATCCAGCGCATCGATGGCAGTGCTGGCGTGCCCTCGGTCAGCATGGGAGGACTGGCGCTGGCCGAAGACGGCCGCCTGTGGGCGACCACGCCACGTGGCCTGCTGCGGTGGGACCCGAAAACGCGCCGCCTGCAGCAGTTCAACGAACGCGATGGCCTGCCCGACGCCGAGTTCACCAGCAGGCCGCCGGCGGTGAATGCCGATGGTCGCGTGCTCGCGGTGGCCCAGACCGGCCTGGTCGTGTTCGATGTGAATGCTGCCGATGCGGTGCTGCCGCCGTCGTCGCTGGTGATCGCCGAGGTCCGCGTGCGGCGTGATGATGCCCGTGGCTGGCAACCGCTGCCGACCACCGGCACGCTGTTGCTGGGGCCGGATGATCGTGATCTGCAGATCGATGCGCGACTGCTTTCCTATGCCAATCCGCAGGGCAACCGTTACCGCTTCCGGGTGCAGGGCTACGACCAGAACTGGGTGGAGCAGGGCGGTGACGGCCAGCGCACGCTGTCGCGGCTGCCGACCGGCAGCTACGTCATTGAAGTCCAGGCGGCAACGGCCAGTGGCACGTGGACGCCTTCACAGCGGTTGCAGGTGAAGGTGCTGCCACCCTGGTGGCGCAGCGGCATGGCGATCTTCGGCTACCTGCTGATCGGCTCGCTGCTGCTGCTTATCCTGGTGTGGTCGATCCGTGCGCGCCTGCGCCGCCGCCAGCAATGGCAGTTGACCGTGCACAAGCAGCAACTGGCAGAGCAGGCCTCTCAGGCCAAGAGCCGGTTCCTGGCCACGCTGGGCCATGAGGTGCGCACGCCGATGACCGGTGTGCTCGGCATGAGCGAGTTGCTGCTGGCCACCCCGCTGGATGCGGTGCAGCGCAGCTATGCAGGCTCGATCCAGCAGGCTGGCAGCCACCTGCTGCGGCTGGTCAATGACGCGCTGGATCTGGCCCGCATCGAGGCCGGCCGGCTGGAGCTGGACCTGCGACCATTCGATCTGGCTGGCCTGCTCGACCAGGTGCAGGCGTTGATGGAGCCGATGGCGAAGCAGCGCAACCTGGGGTTCCAGCGTGGGGGCGATCCGCCGGGGCCGATCAGCGTCAGCGGCGACGAGATGCGCGTGCGGCAGATCCTGCTCAACCTGCTGGGCAATGCAATCAAGTTCACCGAGCGCGGGCACGTCGGCCTTGCCGTGCGCCTGGAAGAGAACGGTGGCGGACTCTGCTTCGAAGTGCATGACACCGGCCCGGGCATCAACGCCGAACAGCAGGACCGCCTGTTCCATCGCTTCGAACAGGCGGACGGCCCGCGCACCGCGTCGCGCTATGGCGGCAGCGGTTTGGGCCTGGCGATCTGCCAGGAGCTGGCCGTGGCCATGAACGGACGCATCGAAGTGGACAGCCAGCCGGGCAAGGGCGCGCGATTCCGGGTGTGGTTGCCGCTGCCCTGGATCCGGCAGGCCGCCAATGCGCCGGGCGAGTCGCCGGTGCTGCCGGTGCTGCCGCCGCTGCGCATCCTGCTGGTGGAAGATGACGCGACCGTGGCCGAGGTCATCGCCGGCCTGCTGCGTGGCCGTGGCCACGACGTGGTGCACGTGCTGCATGGCCTGGGCGCGCTTTCGGAGATTGCCACCGATGGTTTTGACGTGGGCCTGCTCGATCTCGATCTGCCCGCGCTGGACGGCACCGCCATCGCTCGCCAGCTGCGCACCATGGGCTATGAACTCCCCTTGGTGGCGGTCACCGCGCGCTCCGATGCCTACGCCGAGACCCAGGTCCTGGCGGCCGGGTTCGATGGCTTCCTGCGCAAGCCGGTGACCGGTGACATGCTGGTGACTGCCATTGCCCAGGCGCGCGCAAAACGACAAGCCGCCCTTTGAATGCGCCAGTGCCGGGCGTGAACGGCGCGACTTTCGGTTTACCATGCCGACGCCCGTAGTGCGGGAATCATCAGAAGCAGCGTGAGGAGGCAATCGGTGGTGTATCTGCGGGCGGCGATGCTGCTGCTGGTCCTCCTGTGCTGCCTGTCGCCCGCTGCGGCGCAGCCGGTGCCACCGAGCCCGCGCCAGGTGACGGTGTTCGACGGCTTGCCGTCCAATACCGTGAATCGCATGGCCGAGGATCGTTACGGTTACCTCTGGATCGCCACCAACGACGGTCTGGCCCGCTACGACGGGCGCAACTACCGGATCTGGCGCTCGGAAGACGGCCTGCGCGACAACCGCATCTGGACGGTGCTGGTCGATGCCCGCAACCAGCTCTGGATCGGCACCGAGAACGCGGGCCTGGTACGGATGTCGGCCGATCGCCGCCAGCTGCATTTCTACGACCGCAGCAGCCAGCCGTTGATGGGCACCAACACGGTCTGGAGCCTGGCCACCACGCCGGATGGTTCGGTCTGGTTCGGCACCCACGAAGGTGGTCTGTACCGCCTGGACAACCAGGACCGGCTGCAGCGCTTCCTGCCCGAAGCGAACAACCCACGCAGCCTGCCGGCCGCATCGGTGCCTTATCTGGCAACCCTGGCCGATGGCAGCCTGTGGATCGGCACCAAGCATGGTGTCGCGCGCTGGACCGGCACGGACTTTGAACGGGTTGGTGCCGGCATCGTTCCCAGCCTGCTGATCAATGGCCTGACGGCCGAGCCCGATGGCAGCCTCTGGATCAGCACGATGGCCGGTGCCATCGTGCGTCGTCCCGATGGTCGTTTCGAGGCACCGTCCTGGAAGCTGCCCGAAGGCGAACAGGTGCTGGGCATGATGCTGCGCGACGAGCAGGGCGGGCACTGGCTGGACACCCGCACCGGCCTTGGCCGCGCGGTCGATGGCCAGTACCAGGCCGTGCCGCTGTACAGCGCGGTGGCGCGTGGCCCGGTACGCCCGAACTGGACCGGCGCCTACGAGGATCGCGAGGGGGGCATCTGGCTGGCCAGCACCAACGCCGGCCTGTGGCACCTGCTGCCGCGCTGGTGGCAGTTCTCGGTGCTGTCGCGGCTGGAGGACGACCCGCGCTCGCTGCGCAATGCCTTCGTGCTGGGTACCAGCCCATCCAGCAACGGCGGCATCTGGACGGTCGGCAGCCACGGCGCGCTGGACCGCTTCGATCCGAAGACCGGCCGCATCGAACAGCACCGCACCTGGGTCAACGGCATGCACTGGCTGACCTCGGTGCGCGAGGATCGCCGCGGCCAGGTCTGGATCGGCTCCAACGACGCGCTGCTGCGCTACGACCCGAAGCGGCGAGATCTGCGCCGCTGGGGCCGGGATGCCGCCGCCGACGCGACCATGGAAGGGGTCATCGAATCGATGATGACCTGTGATGGTGACAGCCTCTGGCTGATGCTGCCGTCGGGTCTTCAGCAGCGCGATCTGGATGGGCGCCTGCGGCGCCAGCTGGACAATGGCCAGCGCGGATTGCAGCAGGGCCAGCTCAATCTCGATGTGGAATGCGGGCCGCAGGACCATATCTGGCTGGCCAGCAGCCGAGGCCTGCTGCAGTGGCTGCCGGAAAGCGAGCGCTTCCAGCCGGTACCGGGCGCACCGGCGACCGCGATCCATGCACTGCACGTGGGCAGCGATGGCCAGGTCTGGCTGTCCGAGGATGGCCGACTGTCGCGCTACCGCTGGAGCCAGGGCCGGCTGGAGCGGCAGGCCGTGATCGGTGCCGAGCAGGGCTACCCGGCGATCTCCGCTTCGGGGCTGGTGGTCGATGCACAGGGGGTGGCGTGGGCAACCAGCGCGCGTGGCCTGGTGCGCATCGGCGCCGATGGCCAGAGCGTGCGCCTGTATGGCGTGCATGACGGCCTGCCGAGCCAGGAATTCCGCGAGCATACGCTGGTGATGTCGGGAGACGGCCATCTGGTGGCGGGTACGCCGGCCGGTGTGGTGGTGTTCGACCCGGAGCAGGTGCGGCCCTCGATGCGGCGTGCGCCGCTGGTGATCGAGCGGGTGGAGGTGCGCCGCAACGAGCAGGTGCTGGACCTCACCCACGACACGCCGTTGCAGATCGCCGATGGCGACCGCGATCTGCGCATCGTCGCGCGCCTGTTGTCGTTCGCCGATTCGGCGTCCAATACCTATCGTTACCGGTTGGCCGGCTATGACCCGGACTGGGTGGAAGTGGGACCGGCCGGTGAGCGCCTGTTCTCGCGGCTGGCACCGGGCAGCTATCGGCTGGAAGTGCAGGCGCGGTCGGCCGACCATGTCTGGTCACGGGTGCAGAGCCTGGAATTCCGCGTGCAGCCACCGTGGTGGCGCAGCCTGTCCGGCCTGCTGGTGCTGGCCTCGTTCGCGCTGCTGCTGACCAGCTGGTTCGCCTGGCTGTACCGTCGCCGCCTGCAGCGTCGCCACGCCTATCAGCTGGCGCTGCACAAGCAGGAGCTGGCCGAGCAGGCGTCGGCGGCCAAGACCCGCTTCCTGGCCAACCTTGGTCATGAGATCCGCACGCCGATGACCGGTGTGCTCGGCATGAGCGAGCTGCTGCTGTCCTCACCGCTGGATCCGCAGCAGCGCGGCTATACACAATCAATCCGCCACGCCGGCGAGCACCTGCTGCATCTGGTCAACGATGCGCTGGACCTGGCGCGGATCGAATCCGGCCGTCTGGAGTTGCAGTCCAAGCCGTTCGCGCTGAGCTGCCTGCTGCAGGACCTGGCGGCGCTGATGGGCCCGTTGGCTGCACAGAAGGGCCTGCGCTTCACCCTCGACAACCAGTTGCCGCCCGGCCTGCAGGCCACCGGCGACGCGATGCGGGTACGGCAGATCCTGCTGAACCTGCTTTCGAATGCGGTCAAGTTCACCAGCCGTGGCACCATCACCCTGCACGCGCGCAGCGACGCCGAGCTGCGATCGCTGCATTTCGAAGTGCGCGACACCGGCCCCGGCATCAGTCAGGAGCAACAGCAACGCCTGTTCCGCCGCTTCGAGCAGGCCGATGGTGCACGTACCGCGGCGCAGTACGGCGGCAGTGGCCTGGGCCTGGCGATCTGCCGCGAACTGGCGCATGCGATGCAGGGGCGGATCCAGGTGGAGAGCCAGCTCGGTCGCGGCACCTGCTTCGGCGTGACGTTGCCGTTGCCCATGGTGGTCGATGCCGATGCCGAAGCAGATGGTGAAACGCACCGCGAGGACGCGGCCAACATGCCGCCATTGCGGGTACTGCTGGTGGAGGACGACGCGACTGTGGCCGATGTAGTGCGCGGGCTGCTGAGTGCGCGCGGGCACGAGGTGGTACATGCGGGCCATGCGCTGGCGGCACTGCGTGAGATCAGTGCCGGTGATTTCGACGTCGGCCTGCTGGATCTCGACCTGCCGGGCCTGAGCGGCTTCGAGCTGGCCCAGCATCTGCGCAACCAGGGCTACATGCTGCCACTGCTGGCGGTGACCGCGCGTACTGACCCGGACCTGCAGCAGCAGGTGGAGGCGGCCGGCATCGGTGGCTTCCTGCGCAAGCCGGTGACCGGGGAACTGCTGGTGGAAGCGATTGCCCGGGTGATGGGAAGGTAGGGATTATTGCAGGGCTTGCAGCCCTGCATCTGCAGAAGCAACGTCAACGTCAAAAGCGTGCAATCCGTGGGATGGCGGGGTGGGTCCGGTTGCGGGGGACGCTGCAAGTCCCCCTCCGGGGCCCGGCCCAGCCGCTGGCGGCTGTGCGTTCGGGCGCTTGCGAAGCAATGCTTCGCAAGCAAAGCGCCCTCACCCATGTAAGCTCGGTCGCCGCTTGCTCGTGTGCGCAGTCCTG
>OFRL01000388.1_pt1 | contig 21955 bp, 10 predicted proteins | sample 1543121 | NCBI WGS metagenome assembly OFRL01 (sample SAMN07774228, study PRJEB24372) | wastewater metagenome | isolation source: Lake Maggiore Cannobio | place: Italy: Cannobio | collected 2016-01
TTTCATCCCAGTGCGCTGCATGCGCGGGCTGCTCGTAGATCCAGTGCAGCGTGATGGTGCTGCCATTGGCAATTGCCTGCGGCAGGTGCGGCAAAATTTTGTGCGCGTCGTTGTAAAGCGGCGGCAGGCACAGGTCCAGCTGCAAGCTGCCATGGTCCAGCTTGTGCATGCCGTGCTGCCGGCCCGCTTCGCCGCCAAGCAACTGCTCAAAGCCATACTCGTTGAGCACATCCAGCAGCGGCTGCGTATAAACATTGAAGGGCGCAATGAACTTGCGCAGCTTGAAATCGGCCAGCTTGTGCAGCGCGCGCTGCATGCTGGCGCGCAATTCAGCCGGCGTGGCAAACGCAAACTCACCGCCCAGCGGCCAGGTTTCTGTGATGCGCTGCCAGCGCGCTGCAAAGCGGTGCCAGCCGTGGTTAAAGCCGTGCAGGGCCACCTCGCAGTGCTGCAAGCCGCGCAGGAAAAAGAGATCAGAGTGATTGTTAATCAGCTCCGGCGAAACACCAAGCACATACGGCACGCCGCGGCGCTCGAACGCCTGCAGGAACTGCCACAGATGGTCGCGGTGATCGTAGCCCGGCTGGCTGCGCAGCTGGTTGTGCAGCGCCAAGTCGCCGTGCGGAAAGTCGTCGATGCGAATTAGCATTGGGCAGTTCCGGCTGCTGCGCTTGCGGCGCGCAGTTTTCCAAGCACATATTGCACGCCATAAGGGTAGGGGCGGCCGCCGGGAAATTCGTGCATGCCCGGCTCGGGCTGCAGGCTGGCAAAGTCCGCGCCAAACTCGCCGCTATAGTCGGCGCTGTGCATAAAGTCCGCCCGCACGGTGAAGCGCACTGCAAACTCAAAGTCGATCAACAGCGGCTCAAGCTCGGCGGTGATCAGTACATTGCTTTCGTTCAGGTCCGCATGGAAGCAGCCTTGGTCGTAAAGATATTCCACGGTGCTGGTGAGCTTGAGCTCAATCAGGCGCAGTTGCGCGTCCGTTAGCGGCCGGTCCCAGTTTTCAACGGCGGTGCCGGCGCATTGCTGCAGGATAAGCGCGGCGCGCCCGTCTGAGAGCTGCTGCCAGCCATGGCAGCGCACAATGCCGGGGTGGTCAAGTGCGGCCAGAAAGTTGTGCTCGCGCTCAATGCGCAGCGGGTCCCATATTTTTGCAAATACCTGCATCCCGCTCAATGTGCCGCGCATGTAGCTGCGGTCTGCGTTGCGCGTGCGGGTGGGCGGCAGGTAAGGCTGCAAGCCGGCGCCGTTTAGTGCAGCCATTATGTGCGCTGCCCGCGGAAGGCCGGCCGCGTGCGGCCGTTCAACTCGCCCGGCGCATTTTGGCCGGAGTCCGAGGATTGCAGGGTTTGCACGGATGCGAACCCCATGGATTCCAGATAGCCACGGTAGCGCTGCACTTCGCGTGCGCCATCGGCACTGTGCCCTTCCAGGTAGTAGGTGTGCGCAATGTGCGGCGCAAGGCTGCGCGAGAAGCCGCCCGCGTTGGTTAGGTTCTCAATCATCGAGCAGCAGAACACAATATCAAACTGGTCCACGCCAAAGGTTTCCGAAAAAGTGTTGAAGTCAAAGCGGTTCAGGTCCAGCTGCATGTATTCGGCGTTGAGCGCGCTGCGCGCAGCCAGCTGTTGCGCGGCGTGCACATAGTGCGGGTCGCTGTCCACGCCCACCACGCGCGCGGCACCGCGGCGCTTGGCCTCCAGGCACAGCATGCCAAGGTTGGCGCCGAGGTCCAGCACGGTTTTGCCATTGAAGTCGATGTCATCGAGCTGCAAGTCACGCACACGCGGTGCGTAGGAGCGCAAGCCGGGCAGCAGGTTTCCGTTTTCCAGCGGCATGGATTGGTAGGGCAGGTAGCAATGCACACCCTGCACCACGGTGGCGGTGTTTTCGCCGGCATTGGGAATGGCGTGCAGCGTGTCTTCCAGCGTGGGGCGCTGCACACCCAGCACCGCCAGAATCTGCTGCGCACGGCGCACGTAGGTGTGCTGGCTGCGCACGTGGGCATAGCCCGCGCGCGCGATGCGTTCGCATTCCTCCGGTGCGTGCAAATATTCTTGCAGCTGGCGCTCCAAGTCTGTGCGCTGCGCGTACACGGCCAGATGCTCGCCAATGTTGAAGAGCTGCTCCAGGCCGGGTGTGTAGTTGGTGAGCAAAAAGCTGCCGCACGCCAGCGTTTCAAATGTGCGGTAGTTGATGTCCAGGCCCATGTTGCGGTTCCAGTGCACCTGATAGCTGTTGACCGTGCGCACCATGTCCGGGCCGAGCACCATCTGCGCATGCTGCAGCCCGTGTTGCTGCTGCAAGAACGCCAGCCACTCGCCGCGATTGCCGGTGTTGCCGCAAAAGCCGAGCGGCACGCTGCGCTCAACCGGGTACATGCGGTCCAGTAGAAAGTGGTCCGCGGCGTTGGGCAGCCATTGCGCGCCACCGGCCACACGCGCAAAGCGGCTTACGTAATGCTGCGTGGCGCTGAATACCGCGTCAAAGCGGTTGCTGCGCGCAAACTGCAAAAGGCGCGCGGGATGTACATGTGCATCAAAGCACCAAAATAACTTGGGGATCTTGAGCGGCGCCAAGTCCGGATGCCAGCCGTTGTCGTAGTTTTCCAGCGACAGTACCGCGTCAAATGTGGCGGCGAGGCTGGCGAAGTCTGAGCTGTAGTTCGCGTGGCCGAGGCCCCATACTTCCGCGAAAATGCCCAGCTCTGCGAAGGCGCGTTGCAGCGCAAAACACTCGCGAAACTTTTGGTTGCGCGCGTGCCGGCCGTTTTCCTGGATGATGAGCAGGCGCTGCATATGCTGCGCGCAGTGTCCGGCTGTTAGCCGGGCAGCAGGCTTACGGCTTCCTGCAGCTCAAGTGCCGCCGGGCATTCCGGGTCTTGCGCTTGAATGCGCAAGAGCGCGCTGCGCGCACCCTCGTAATTGCCGGCTTCAACGCTCACGGTGCCGTAGGCGGCCAGCACATTGATGTCCGTTGGCGCCAGCTCCAGTGCGTGCTCCGCGGCTGCCTGCGCTTCCTGCAGGCTAAACCCGTTGCGGTGCTGGTGTGCGGTGGCTGGCTGCGGTTCGGCCGCAGCCGGCGCAGTGTCTACCGCCGGGGCGTCTGAGATGCGGTCCGGTGCACCCAAAAAGCGATGATACAGTTCGTGATAAAGATCAGCCATTGCAGTAACCTCCTGCTTCAAATCAAATTTAGTTTCAATGAGCTGCCGGCCTTGGCTTCCCATCCGGCGTCCGATTTCCGGCTCGTTTAACAGATAACAAATACATTGCGCCAGGCCCCAGGCATCCTGCGGCTCAATCAAAAAGCCGGTCTCGCCATCCCGCACCAGCTCCGGCACCGCGCCCACGCGCGTGCTGATCACAGGCTTGCCCATGGCCATGGCTTCGGCATTCACAAAACCAAACGAGTCGCCCAGCGTGGGGTAGGCAAAGATGTCAAAGGCGGCCAGCACCGCGGGGACATTGGTGCAGTTGCCCAAAAAGGTGATGCGCGCGCCAAGGCGCTGCGCGAGTGCTTCCAGCTGCGCCCGCAGCGGGCCGTCGCCGGCAATCACAAAGTTGGTGTGCGGATGGCGCGCCTGCACAAGCGCAGCCGCGCGCACAAAAGTCTCGGGGTCCTTCTCTTCCACCAGGCGGCTAACGCGGCCAACAACCGGCCCTTCAAAGAGCCGGAAGGGCTGCACTGTGGCCGGGTTGTAGCGCGCCAGGTCAATGCCGGCGTTGATGCGCACCAGCCGGTTTGGCACGCCGGCAGCTTCCTGAATTGTTTTCAGCACATCACTTTCCAGAATTACAGCATCCAGCCCGGGGTCCACGGCGGGCACCAGCCACTCAATGCTTTGCACTTGCACGGCAATGCGCAGTGACTGCGCCGCCTGCATCCCAAAGTTGAGCGGGCCACCGCCATACCACGTGTGCGCAACATCAAAGCTGCGCAAGTGGGCAAGGAAGGCGCGCGCCTGGTCGCTATTCACAATGCGCCCATCGCCATCCACCACATTGAACACGCGCACGGTAACGCCCGCATCCTCAAAAACGGACAGCATCGGTCCGCCGTCGCGGAACAGGCAGACCTCGAGCTCAAAGCGCTCGCTGTCAAAGTGGCGGCACAGGTTGAGGATGTGGTTCTCTACGCCGCCAAAGGGCAGGTAGCTGTGCAGGTGGGCAACCCGGATTCGTTTTGTCATTTAACTATTGCGGCGGGCACCGGCCCAATGCGGGCAGGCACCTAAATCACCGCAAGCTAATTAGATCTGTTTGGGAATAGGCACGCGTAAAACTGCGGCAAATGCAGGCTTAAGCCGCCGTTAATCGGAGATGCTGGCCGCTGCACTTTGCGGGCTGGACCACGGCAGATTGCCAACCGGCTGCCCGCGTGGCGGCACACTGGTTGCGGTTGTGGGCGCGGTTAGTGCTTGCCATTTGTATACGGGGCTGTGCCGTTGCCCGTGTGCTTGCCATTTGCGTATGGGGCGGTGCCGTTAATCGCATGTGTGCCATTTGAGGGGTGCGTGCCATTTTTGTAGGGCAGCTCCTCCAGCGTTGCCGGGGCGGGCTGGTGTGCGGCCAGCGCAGCGCCGAGCTGACCGACTGCCGGATGGCTCGGCTGCGTTTTTTCAAGACGGCGCAGAGCCAGCCCGGCCCCTTCCGCGTCGCCCAGCTCCAGGCTCAGGCTCCCAAAGACCAGCAGCACATCCGGGTGGTTTGGATCCGTCTTTAGGGCCGCATGCGCAAAGTGCGTTGCGGCGTCATAGTTTGCGCGTGCGCGCTCCAGCTCCACCATGTTCAACATTGCGTCCAGGTTTTGCGGCGCAATTTGCAGCGCAGCCTGAAACTGCTCCGCCGCTTCAGCCGCCTGGCCAACTTGGTACATGGCCACGCCCAGCTGGTTGTGCAGGCCGGGCTCATCCGGTGCCAGCTGCACTGCGCGCGCCAGCGCCGGAATGGCGGCATGCGCGTCGCCTTTGGCCAGCAGCGTGGTGCCCAGCGCGGTGTGCCCGGCGGCCAGGCCGGGCAGCGTCAGCGTCAGGCCGGTGAAGGCTTCAATGGCGGTCGTGTAGTCGCCGCGGTCAATGCACTGTTTGCCAAGCGCCAGCATTTCCAACAGCTGGGCTTCCAAGTCCGGGGTGGCGGCTGTCTGGGCCTGGCGCGCAGCCGCTGCGGCTTGCAAGCTGGCCAATGCCGGGTGGCCGGGCGCAACCGTGCCCAGGCGCTGCAATCCCAAGCGCATGCCTTCCAGGTCATCGAGCTCCAGGCACAGGTCTGCAAATGCAGCCAGAACTTCCGCATTGGTTGGGTCCTGCTGCAGTGCCTGCTTCACCAGTGTTGACGCAGCCGCAATGTCATCTTGTGCGCGCCGCAATTCAATCAGATTGAGCAGCGACTGAATGTCGGCTGGATCTGCGATATGCGCCTGCTCGAACGCCTGCGCCGCGCCGCCCAAGTCCCCGGCCGCATGCTGCGCAACGCCCAGCTGGTTCCAATAAATGGCGCTGTCCGGATCCAGCTGCGTTGCTGTGCGCAGCGCCGCAGTGCTGGCAGCCGGGTCTTGCAGCTTCAGCAGCACCGCGCCCAGGGCTGCGTGCCCGGCAGCAAACTCCGGCATCGCAAGCGTTACCTCGCGCAAGCCGGGCAGCGCTGTAGCGTAGTCACCCGTGTCCAGCCACTGCTGGCATTCACCAAGCACGGCGCCAAGCCGGGTGTCGATGGCCTCGAGCGTTGCGTACTGTGCGCCCTCGAGCGTGGTCAGTGTGTCGTGTTCCATATTGATGTGCATGGCTAGTCCCACCTTTTTGTCAGATTGTTGAATGTGCGCCAGGTACTCCCAGAACGCCACATGAAATGCAATGTCTTCGCGCAGCGGCGCAAGGCCGCGGCATACTTGCGTGTTGAAAACCACACAGGCGCTGGCCACGGAGCGCACCGCCAGTGTGGCGGCAGGCTGCCCGGCTGCCGGCTCCGGTGGCAACGCGTGTGCGGCCGGCGCTACTAGCGCCAGGTTGGCATCCGCTGCAAGCGCTGCGCACAGCTGCTGCAGAGCCTGTGGCTCAAGCGCTGCATCGGAAGAGAGCATCACGATTGCCGGCGCGTTGGTGTGGCGGATGAGCTGGTTGAGCAGCTGCGCAACCGGTGCCGCGCTGCATGCTGCGCCGGGCGGAACGGCTGCGGGCTGCAGGTCCGATGCGCTGCGTGCGCCAACCGCGTAGAGCTGCAGGCTGCCCGCAGCATGGCGGCTGAGCGCAGCAGCTGCCAGCGCTGCGCCGTGTGGTTGCGCCACAAAGATTGCGGGCAGGGCGGGCGGCGCAACTTGAAAGCGCACAACCGGCCGCGCGCTCACGGCTTGCAGGCGCACTTGCACTTGGGCCGCCACGTGCTCCCACGTAAACTGCGCCACGATTGCTGCGCGCGCCTTGCGTCCCGTGGCTTGCGCTGCGGCGCGGTTCTCATATGCGGCACGCATCAGTGCTGCGGTTGCCTGCACATCCGGCTCATGCAGGAACGGCACGCCGGCTGTTTGCAAATCTTCGATGCGTTCCACCGGAAAATCCTGGCGCGGTGCGGGGATGAGGTACGCCGTGTCCGCGTTGCAGAAGTCCAGCGGCGCACCCGCAGCCGGCACAATCACGGGCAGGCCGCAAGCCATCGCTTCGGCAATCGGCAGGCCGAAGCCTTCGCCGCGCGTGGGGTACACCAGGCAGTCCGCTGCGGTGTACAGGCCGGGCAGTTCACTGGGCTGCAGGTTGTGGTTCAGGTACAGGATGCGCGCTGCCAACGGATCTGCCTGCATTGCGCGGATGCGCTCCGTCCACTGGAAGCCTTCGTAAAACGGCAGGTCTTTGATGACGAGGCAAACATCGTCTGCGCGTGTGAACGCCTGCTTGTAGGCCGCCAGTAAAATGTCCGGCCCTTTGCGCCAGATGGTGCCGCCCACAAACAAAAACTTGAAGGTGCCGGCTGCCAGCTGGGTGTCCGCGTTTGTCCACGCGTTCAAGTTCAGTGGCGGCGCGTCCGGCTGGAAGCAATCCACATCCACGCCGTTCGGCACAACGGCAACGCGGTCGGCGGGCATGCCGCTGGCAATGTAGCACTCGCGCAAGTAGTGGCTTGGCACCCACACTTCATCCACCGCAGCGCGCATTTCTTCAATCCACTTTTGTGGCAGGCTGCCAAACTCCCATGGCTGGATCATCACCCAATGGCCAGCCGGTGGCGCCGCAAAGCTGGGCGGATACTGGTGGCGCACATGCACCTGCGCCTCACCATTGAGCGGCTGATTGATGCGCGCAACGAGCGCCTGCAGGCGTGCGTCTGCACCGGCTTCAAACACATGCGGCTCGTCTGGAATGATTGAAAGCTCAATTGATTCGTTCGCCGCAAGCCGCGAACAGATCTCGCGGTTAATGAGCGCCATAGAATGGTGCACAAGCTGCGAACCTTCCCAGTGGATGCGCATTGCTTGGGTGGGCGCTGCCGGAATGGCAGCTTGCTGCCCGGCCGCAGCCAGCGGGCGGGCGGGCAGCAAGCTGCCCTGCGCGCCAAGCGCTTGCAAGCGGGCGGAAGCCGCCGCCGCGGCGCGTTCCCAACTCCAGTTATCCAACATATCTGCGCGCGCCAGCAAGCCCACCTGGCGTGCCTCACCGCGGTTGCGGAAGATGTGGCGCATTGAGTGCACCAAATGTTCAACGGAGGGCGAGGCCCAATGCAGGCCGGCAAAGTAAGGCACGTCGATGTCGGGGCCGATTTCTGCCAAGCCGCTGCTATCAATCAGATAGCTGTTGAAGTCGCTCATAAATGCGAGGTTGCCGCCCCAACGGGTGCCCACCACGGGCAGGCCCGTGGCCATGGCTTCCATGTACGGCCGGCCCCAGCCTTCGCCACGCGTGGGGAGCACAAACGCATCGGCGGCGGCGTACAAACCCGGCAGGTTGGCGTACAGCGGCTCGGTGAGGATGTGGACGGGCGCGAGGTCAGACAGGCTGGTGCCCAGCTCGGTTGCGCAGAAGCGCTCAATGCTGGCGCGAATGTCGGCCGCGGCGGTTTGTGCGCCCATCACCTGCAGAATTAGGTGCACGCGCTCGTGGCGCCGGAAGCTGCGGGCCCAGGCGCGCAGCAGCAAATCCCAGCCCTTGCGCTGCTGCCAGGCAAACACGGACAAAAATTTGAGGCCCGGCAATTGCGCAACTGCGTGCGGCTCGGCTGCCGGATGGAAGCGCGCGCAGTCCACGCCCATGGGCACAATGTGCACCGGCACCTGAACTCCGGCGGCCATGAAAGTGCGCCGGTTGAATTCGCCCGGCACCCAGATTTCATCCATCTGGTTGCAGCGCGCCACCCAATTGGCGGGCAAGCCCTCAGTCTCAAACATCGTGCGGCCGATATTGAAAGTGGCCTGCGGGTCACGCACAAACGCGTACGCCGGCACATGCATCACACTGCAAAATGTGGCGGGCAAGTGCGTTGCGATGAGTGTGGCGAGCGCTGCCTGTGTGTCCGGGCCCAGCTGCGCCACAAAGGCCGGCACAGGATTGCCCACCGGTTCAAGCAGCACGCAATGGCCTTGGGCGGACAGCTGGGTGGTGAGCGCGCGGGCATCATCGGCGTAGCCGCTGGGTTCAAAGACGGGCGCATGCCAGCGCACGGCCGCCAGTGGTGCGGCAGCGAGTGCAATTTCATCGGTTGATTGTTCAGCCGGGATTGGGCTGCCGCCAGCTGTTTCGGCTGCGCTGGGCGCAGCAGCTTGCGCTGTAACTAATGGATGAGACAAACTTTCGGCAATTGGAGCTGCTGCAACTGGCGTTGAGCGCTGGCCAGCAAGGATTGCAACGCGCGCATTGATCCAGGCAGCGGTGCGCTCAAGCGTCCAATCGCGGCAGATGCTGGCGCGGGCGCGCGCACCAGTGGTGCGTGCCGCTGCGCGTTCCGTGAAAACCATGCGCATGAGTTGGGCAGTGTGCGCAGCGCAAGGCTCTGCCCACAGTTGGTCCGCCGTATAAAAAGGATTGACGGCAGTTTGTTCACTGCAGACTGGCACCAGCTGCGCGACGTCAATCAAGTAGCTATTAGCATCGTTCATGAAGTCCAGCTGGCTGCTCCAGCGCGTGCCTATGACGGGCAGGGCGCTGGCCATCGCTTCCATAAATGGAATGCCCCAGCCTTCACCGCGGGTGGGCAGCACAAACGCATCAGCTGCCGCATACAGGCGCGGCATGTCGCCTTCCGGGATGAAGTCTGTGAGCAGCACAATATCCGGAATGTGCTGCGGGTCGTAGCCGATTGCGCGCACGTGAGCATCAATCTGTTCGCGGATGGGCTGCGCATCGCCGGCATCGGGATGCACGCGCAGCATTAGGCACACATCGTCCCCGGGTTGGAAGGCGGAAAGGTAAGCGCGCAGCAGCACATCCCAGCCCTTGCGCCGGTGCCATTGAAATACAGAAAGGAAGTTGAAGCCGCGCCGGCCACTGACTGGCAGCGGCTGCACGGTGCCGGGCGCGTAGGCAGCTGCATCAATGCCACACGGCACAACATGCAGTTTGGCGGCGGCCACGCCCGCGTGCGCAAAGGTTTCAAAGTTGAACTGGCTTGGCACCCACACTTCATCCATTTGGTTAAGCGCGGCCGCCCAGCCTTGCGGCAGGCGGTCAGTCTCGAACATGGTGAAGCCCACAGCAGCGCTGCAATGCGGATTGCGTGCGCGATAGTGCGCGTACACATCGTCGCCATTCCACAGCACCGGCGGGTGGAAGCAAACATAGACGGGGTTGCCGGCGTGCCAGCCCAGCATGGATTGCCAGCGCCGCACCAAGTCCAGCGGCAGCTCGGCCAGCAGCTGCGCATTCACGGCGTAAGGCTCAAGTGAGAGCGCCAGCTGCGGCTGGTCGAGGCCGCGCAATATTTGGCGCGAGAGCCACGAGTAGCCGCTGTAATCCAAAATGCTGCCACCCCAACGCAGTGCCAGGGTTGTGGTATTTGCGGCGAGTGGCTGTGCAGCTGGTACCAAAGCGGGCGCTTCCAGCTCGGCAGTTAATATTGAGTGGTGGGTGGGCACCTCAGCCGTCATGACTATTTGTGCGGCGGGTGGGGTGGGCATCTGCTGCGCGTTGTCTGGCTCAAAGTCTGGTTGCGGCAGCGGTCCGGTATGGGCCTTGGCTTGCCGCAGGCGGTCCGCAGCGGGTGCGCTGCTACTGTCAATGTCTACCGCGCGCGTATACACGGCGCGCGCAGAGCTCCAGTCGCCGGCCTGCGCGTAGAAATCCCCCAGCTGCAGCAATGCATCCAAGTCAAACGGCAGCTTGGTGAGCACGTCGGCGTAGCTGCGCGCAGAACGCGGGGCTGCCTGTGCCGTTGCGTTCAGCGTGGCCAGCATGCGCAGCGCCTGCGGATGTGTGCGGTCCAAAGCCAGCGCCCGCTGCACGGCCTGGCCTGCCTCGTGCGTGCGGCCCAGCTCCAGCAGGCTGCCCGCAAGGCGGGCGTACGCCGGCGCAAAGCGCGGGTTTACCAGCACGGCTTGGGCAAAGGCGCGCTGCGCGCCTGCGAAGTCTGCCTGCCGAATCATAGCCAGCCCGTTGGCCACGCTGAGCCAGGTGTCATCCGGCGCAAGCTGCAGTGCGCTGCGCAGGGCGCTATGCGCGCCGGCTATGTCGCGCGCTGTCAGCAGTTCTTCAGCTTGCTGTACGGCGCCAAAGAGCGCGTCGGCGCTTGTGCTTGTGTCGTCCAGTTCGCGCACACGCGGACCGTGAATGTGCACCATCTCGTCCGCCAGCTTGAAGAGCTGCGCAGCCAGCGCACCGCGCCCGTCGCCTTGCGCCGTCTCCGCCACCAGCCGCATCAGGCGCACAAAGTTGCGGTCCAGCTCCGGCTTGTGCTGATGCAGTACGGTGGTCAGGTCCGCATCCTGCAGCTGGCGCAGGATCAGCGCTTCCGCAGCGGCTGCAGCCGTGGCTGCTGCAACCGCGCCGCCCAGATTTACTGCGTCGGAGCGTGCAGCGGCCGCTGTTTGCAAATGCAGCAGGCGCTGTGCAGCGGGCTTGTAGTTGGGTACATTGTGCAGCGCGCGCTCATAACAGAACAACGCATCGTCGGCTTTGCCGCGGGCTAGCACGCAATCGCCTTGCGCCACCAGCACATGCGGGTCGTTGGGCAGATCTTCCACCAGCTGCGCCAGCAGCTTCTCTGCCTCCAAAAACTTGCGCTGATCCACGCGCACCTGGGCCAGCACCAGCACCAGCTCGGTGCGCCCGGTGTTGAAGTCAAGTGCGCTCTCCAGCAAGGCTGCGGCTTCATCCAGCCGGCCCAGCTGGCGCAGCGCAGCGCCCAGGCGGTGCACGCTGTCAAAATCATGCGGGTCACCGCGCAGTGTTTGCTGCAGCATTGCAGCGCCTTCCGTGAGGCGCCCGTGGCGCAGGTGCAAGCGTGCCAGCTGGCGCGCGGCCGCCGTGTTGGCCGGGTCCGCCTGCAGCAAAGCCAGCAGCTGAGCTTCTGCTTCCACATGGTAGCCGTCCAGCTCCGCAATTTTTGCCGTGCTTTGAATGGCCAGCTTGGCATTTGCGGCGGGGTTCTGCATGCTGTCTGCCTGCACACTGCGGTACAGCTCCGCAAGCTGCTGGGCCTGAAGGGCGGCGGAATATTGCGCTGCAATGCGCTGCGCGAGTGCGGCGCGCTGCGCTGTGCGCTCGCCGTGGCCGGCATACGCGCGCAAGACGGCAGCGCCAATTGATTGCACACTGGCGGGATCGCAGTAGTACGCATCTGCGCCCAGATATTCCTTCTCGCCGCCGCGGTCTCCCAGCACAATGCTGCAACCGGAAAGTGCTGCCAGCAGTGCGGCGCTGGGCGCGGACTGCCACCAGCCCGGCAGGGCAAACACACGCGCAGCTGCCAGCGCGGAATGCAGCATGCCAGCCGGCAGGCGTTCCAGGAACAGCGTAGTGGGCGCGGCGGCTTGCTCGCACTTGCGCAGATACTCCGGGTAGGGCACCGGCCCCACAATCACCACCGGCAGATCTGTGTTGCGCAACGCATACAGCAGCAGCAGCTGGTTGTTGCGCGGCTCCACAGAGCCAAGCACAATCACAAAGTCCCGCATGCCGTAGCGCTCTGTGAAGGCATCCGGCGCAGCCGGCTGCGCTTGGGCGGGGACGCCGGCGCGCACAACGGTGGCCGGCACATGCGCTGCCGCCAGCTGCCGGTTGAGCAGCGCCAGTTCGGCAAAGCTGTCGGGCGCAAGATGGCGCGCCAGGTTGGTTACATCGCGCTGGTCGTGCAGGTACACCAGGCTGGCCGGGTTCAAGTTGTAGCGCGTGCGGCCTTCCACCAGCAGCGATGATTCGCCGATGCGGCGCAAGTAGGCGCGCGTGTCAGTGTCCTCGCTGCTCTCTGAGAGCATCTTGCCAATCGCCATCTCCGCCCACAGCGATTCGCTTTGGTCCCAGTGGTGCGGCGAGAGCACTACCGGCACGCCGTCCGCCTGCAGCGCGTGAATTTGCTGCGCGGTCACATCCGGCGCTTGAATGCCATGCACATGCGCCACGTCGTATGCGCGCCCGTCGGGGCGCCAGTCCACGGATACATCGGCTTGCATGCCGGCGGCACGCAGGCTGTCGCGCTGTGCCAGCAGTGCGCTAGTCTCCGGGCCGGGATTGATGGGCGAGTCCGGGTGGCCAACGAGCAGCACCCGCATGGCGGTGCTGGCTGCGGCCGGGTGCTGGCTGCGCGCTGCCAGCGGGTGGGCTGCTGCCGGGCGCCGGCTATGCAGCGCCGCAATGCGCGCGCCGAGCTGCGCGGCAGTGGCCTGCGGCGTAAAGTGCGCCGCCATGTGCTGGCGCGCCAGTGCACCGCGCTGTGCGCCGGCTTCCGGATTTTCAAACAGCGTGCGCATGGTGCGTGCCAGCTGGGCGGCGTCCGGCTCGGCCCAGCGCAGCCCCTGGTACATTGCCAGCCCCTGGCCTTCGGAGCGCGCTGCGTCGGAAACGGGCAGCAGTTCATAATCCAGCAGGTGGCTGTTATCCGGCAGCATAAACGCCGTGTGGCCGCCCCAGCCCGTGGCTACCGTTGGCAGCCCCATCGCCATGGCTTCCATCAACGGCACGCTCCACGCATCGCCGCGGGTGGGCAAAACAAATGCGTTGGCTGATGCGTACAGGGCGGGGAAGTTTTCTTCGCCCAGGAAGCCGCTGGGCACAATGATGCGCGGCGCTTGCGAACGCGGACAGCCCAGCGTGGCGAGGAACGCGTCCAGCTGCTCCTCAATGTATGCAGTGCCCAGTGTGTCGCCGCGCGGCGGGCGCAGCAGCAGGCACACGTTGTCACTGCGGTCGAAGGCTTGCACGTAGGCGCGCAGCAAAACGTCCCAGCCCTGGCGCAATGTCCATTCGCAAACGGATAGAAAGGTGTAGCCCTGCTGCCCGTCAATTTGAATCGGCGCGGTGCGCGCAGGATCGTAGAGGCGGCAGTCGATGCCGGGCTGCAGGGCGTGCACCTGCTGCGGCTCCACGCCGCCGGCAATTAGCGCGGCGCGGCTGAATTCGCCCGGCGTCCAAATTTCGTCCATGGACTTGCAGTACTGCGCCCAATGCGCGGGCGCCTGTTCAGTTTCCGCATACGCAACGGCCGCATAAGCCAGATGGCCGGGGTTGTTGCGGCGCAGCTCGGCGTATACATTTTGCGGGCTGAGGCCCACTGTGGGCTGTGCCTGCGCCACATACACAGCCTGCTGGTCCGGGGCCGTTTGCATCACATCCCAGCGCATGCGCGCCGGCGTGGAAAGCTTGCCCAGAAACTCCGGGTCTTTGCCCAGCGTGCGCACGCCAATATCGTGCCCCGCAGCATCCAGGCTGCGCACAAAGCTGCGCGCGAGCCAGCCCTGATCGCCGTAAGTGAAGAGCGGTGCTGCCCACTTGCTGGCCGGGCGGGTGTCGCTGCCGGGCATGGGCTGCGGGCGCACGGCCTGCTGGTGTGCGGGCTGCTGCTCTGTGAGCGCGCGCAGGCGCGGCAGCATGGCGCGCGCGGGCGCATCCCAGTTAAAGTGCGCCTCCAAATGGGCGCGCGCAATTTGGCCGCGCGCCTGCGCTGCGGCCGGGTTGGCATGCACCGCGCGCATGGTTGCAATCAAGTCATCCAGGTTCGGCTCGGCCCAGTAGTGCCCCTTGTATATTTCAGAGTTGCGGTTGTCGCGCCAGGCCGCCTCGGAGACGGGCGACAGCTGGTAGTCCAGCAGATAGCTGTTCTCCGCCGTCATGAACTCAGTGTGTCCGCTCCAGCCCGTGGCAATCGCGGGCACGCCCAGCGCCATGCTTTCCATGTATGGCAGGCCCCAGCCTTCGCCGCGCGTGGGCAGCACAAACGCATCCGCAGCGCGGTACAGGCGCTGCATCTCCACCGGCGAAAGTTTCTGGCTGATTACGATGATGGAAGGCGCACTTTCCGGGGAGCGCCCAAGTGTGCGCAGGTATTCGTCCACCTGCTGCCGAATGGAAACCTTTTTACGCCCGCCGTGCGCCTTGATGACGAGGCACACATCATCACTGGCGCTGAACGCCTTTATGTAGCCGGCAAGCAGCACATCCCAGCCTTTGCGCAGGGTCCACTCAAACACAGATAGAAACATGAAGCCCTTGCGCCCATTAATTTCCAGTGGCTGCACTTTGAGCGGGTTGTACTGCTGCATGTCCAGCCCCATCGGCACCACGGCCAGCTTGTGGGCTTCAATGCCACAAGCTGCAAACGTATCGCGGTTGAAGTGCGTGGGCACCCAAATTTCATCCATGGACTGGCAGGCGCGCACCCAGCTGGCGGGCACGCGGTCCGTCTCCAGCATGGATGCGCCCACGTAGGCCAGATGGCCGGGATGCTGCAAGCGCTGCGTGGCAAACACATTCTGCTGATCGGTGGGTGAGACGGGCAGGTTGTAGGTTACGTGCACCCCGGGTCCCACACGCTGCTTGAGGATTTGCGCCCAATCTCCGGCAGACTGTGCGTCCAGCAGGCGCATGTAATTCGGGTCGGTGTTGAATGGCTCAACTTCAACCTGCACGCCGCTGCGCACCAGCGCTTGCACGCTCGCGCGTGCCACTGTTGCGTAGCCGTCAAAGCAAAGCAGCGGCGCAGACCACTTGCTGTGCAAGAGGGCGTTGGGATTAGCGTTTACAGGCATGTGCCCATGCCGGGTGGTGCGTTGCCGCTGGCGATTGCGCGGAATCCGAATGGCGTTGCGAGCGCCACATGAATCCAGCAAGCCACGGGGCTGATGGAAAGCTCCATGGCAGGATTTAATCACGCGCCCGACATTCACTCCATAAAGCCGGCGTAAGCCGGCGTTGAAGCGCGCGTAAAGCTAAATTTTTGGCGGGCGGGTCAGGAGGTTGTGGAGGCGGCCGGTGCGTCTGCCATCAGTGGCTGCGGCTGCACTGCCAGGCACCACAGCATGTTGTGCCAAAGTGCAACAGGCACAACGGGCGCGGGCAAACGCGGCAGCTGCGGGCTTGCTGCGGGTTGGCGGGTGCGCAGCACATGCTCTTCAAGCAGCCGCATGCGCTGCGTGCGGATGCGCATTTGGTGGCGCGGGGTCAGCATCAGCTGCCGCTGCCCAACTGCGCAACTTGGGAAACTTCACTGCCAACTTTGTCCAATGCTTCCATGCGGCGCAGGGCGGCCAGGCCGTTGCCGCGCAGCGCCGCAGCGCGGTAGAGCTCCAGCGCCTGTGCCGTGTGGCCGGCTTCCACTTCGCAGTCCGCTGCAAGCATGTATGCGTCGCCAGAAAACGGCTGCGCAGCGCGCGCAGCCACGGCCAGCTCTGCGGCCGCCGGCCAGTTGTGGGCCGCCATCGCCGTGCGCAGTGCCGCAAAATCACGCCCGCCGGCAGCACTCGCCGCCAGTGCACGCAGGCGCGGCAGCATGCAGTTTGCGCCAGTCTCGGGCGTGAACTCGCGTGCAATCCAGGCACGCGCAGCCCGTCCGCGGCTGGCGGCAGCTGCGCGGTTTTCAAACACGTCCCGCATTATTCGAGTTAAATGTTCAACCGAAGGCTCGGCCCAGTTGAAGCCCTTGTATTGCACAGTATTTTCGTTTTCGTTCCAGCCCGCCGCGCTAACCGGCGCAAGCTTGTAGTCAAGCATGTAGCTCACATCTGAATTCATAAAATCCAGCTGGCCGCCGAAATTGGTGGCAATTGTGGGCAGGCCGGCAGCCATGGCCTCCATGCACGGGATCGCCCAGCCCTCGCCGCGCGACGGCAGCACAAATGCATCCGCGGCTGCGTACAGGCGTGGCAGGTCCTTCGTCGGCAGGTCTTCGTTGAGCACAATGCAATGCGGCAGGCGGCCGGTGTCAAAGCCATGCGTGCGCGCAAATTCCTGAATGCGCTCGTGCAGTGCCGCGCTGCTATGGCTGTCATAGGCGCGCAGCACCAGGCACACATCATCCGCTGCGGAGAACGCAGAGAAGAAGGCGCGCAACAGCACGTCCCAGCCCTTGCGGTGCGCCCACTCAAACACGGACAGAAATGTAAAGCCGCGCTGGCCCGCAATCGGCAGCGCCTCAAGCAATGCGCGGTTGTACAGGCTGGCGTCAATGCCCGGGCGCATTGCAAACACGCGCAGCGGATCATGGCCGGAGCGCACCAATGCATCGCGCACAAATTTGCTCACCGTCCAGGTTTCATCCATCGCATGGCACGCCGCCACCCAGTCGGCGGGCGCGCCGTCCACTTCCGTGGCCACAAATCCCACGTAGGCGTTGTAGCCCGGGTTGCGCTGGCGCAGCTTTGGAAACACCGCCTCGCCACGGTTGGAGACGGGCACATTGTGCACAACAAAAACGCCTTTGCGCACCGGCCGGCGCTCCAGAGTGCGCCATGCGTTCAGCTCGCTTGCGCTCAGCTGGTTGATGTAAAAAGTGTTGGCGGTCAGATCCACCGCGCGCACGGGCACGCCCGCGCTGTGCAGGCTGGTGATGTCGCTGCGTCCGCGCCATGCATAGCCGCCGAAATGAAAAATGGCCGACTGAAATGTGACCGGCAAATCTTTGAGCAGGGTGGTGGTGGCAGCGCTGCTGTGGGCGCGGCGCGCGGGCTGCGCGCTGAGGGCTTGCAGCCGGGCTGCGATGGCTTTTGCCACGCGCGGCGGCCCCCAATTTTGGTGCAAGTCCGCATGCCCGCGTGCGCCAATCTCGCGGGCGCGCTGCGGGTTGGCTGCCAGCGCCTGCATCAGGTGCGCCAGGTGCTCGGCGGACGGATTGGCCCAGCGGTGCCCGCGGAAGTGCGGGTTGTGATGCAGAAACTCGGGGTCATCCATTTCCACCAGCCCGTCAATGTCCAGCAGCAGCGAGTTGGCGTCAGTCATAAATTCTGTCGAGCCGCCCCAGCGGGTGGCAATGCATGGCACGCCCATCGCCATCGCTTCCATGTACGGCAGGCCCCAGCCCTCGCCGCGCGTGGGCAGCACAAAAGCATCGGCAGCTGCAAACAGCGCCGGCATCTGGTCCGCATGCAGGTAGCTGTCCAGCAAAATGATGGTGGGGTCGCGGCCTTCCTTCCAGTTCAGCTCGCGCAGTAATTGCATCAACGGTGCCCGCGCAGACTGGCCGTCGCCGCTGTATACGCGCAGCGTCAGCGATACATCATCTTGCGCCTGAAACGCGCGCCGGTAGCCTGTGAGCAGCACATCCACGCCTTTGCGCACGCTCCACTGGAACACGCTCAGGAAGTTAAAAGTGCGCCGGTTTGCAATGGGCAGGGGGCTGGTATTGCCCGGCTGAAACAAGCTCAGGTCAATCGCCTCTGGAACTATCTGGAGCTTCTCCGGTGCAACGCCGACGCGCATGAATGTCTCTTGTGCAAAGCGCGAAGGCACCCACACCTCGTCCATTGCATTGCACGCGTGCACCCAGGCAGCGGGCAGGTTGTTGGTCTCAAATTTTGTGGCGCCCACGTACTTGTGCAGGTTCGGGTGCCGTTCGCGAAACGCGCGAAACACATCAAAGGTGGTGCCGGGCCGGATGGGCTGCTCGTAGCACACGCCAATGCCGGTCGATACAGCGGTCTGCGTCAGGCTTTGCAGCAGCTGCTTGTCTTGCGGGTTCAGGCCCTCACATTCATCCGAGTGCAGGTCATTGGGCAGCAGGCGCAAGCGTGTGCCGCCGCGTGCCAGTCCCAGCACAGCGGTGCGGCAGGCGGTGGCGTAGCCAGTGTAATCAAAGATGGGCGACTCCCAGATGACGGGAAGCTGGCCGGCTGCTGCTGGGAGTGCGGGGGGTGTTGGCAAGCGGTTGGGCTGCATGCTTTAGTTTGGCAGGCACACCAGCTGCGTAAGGGTCTCACCCGCAGTGGGGTGGTACTCAAACTGCTGGTCGGACCCGCGCAAGTAGTCGGCCATATCCAGCACGCGGTAGTTGTAGCTGCGCAGTTGAGCGAGGTATTCGGCCGGGTCGGATTCGTTCATGTTGCGCAGGCAGTATGGGTTGAACTCCGCCAGCAATATTGGCCGGTCGCGCTGCAGGATGCGCTGCATGCCGCGCAAGGCATGCGGCTCGGCGCCCTCAATGTCAATCTTCACCAGCCCGATGCGCTTGTCCGCCGGCACGGCTTCATCCACCGCCACTTGCGGCACTGTGAGTGCCACCATCCCGGTGGTGATGCTGGCGCCTGCGTGGTGGGGCGTAAACATGTGGCCCATGTTGCCGAAGGGATTTGGGTTTGAGAAGATGGTGATGCTGCCGCTGGCTGCGTGGCACGCTGCCGCATGCAGCTGCACCGAATGCTGCAGCTGGTTCTCTGCGCAGTTGCGCTCCAGCAGCGCAAACGCAGAGGGGAATGGCTCGAAGGCATGCACACTGCCGCCCGCCGGGCCAACCGCAGCCGCCATCAAGACAGTGAACAAGCCGATGTTGGCGCCCACATCCACGCAGTGCATGCCGGGCTTGAGCAAGCCAGCCAGTGCGCCGAGCACCTCCGGCTCGTAGCGCCCCAGCGCAATTTGCAAACCCACGGTGCGATCCTTCAAATAAAACCACAGGCGCAGGTTGTCGGGCAGCTGCGCCATCACTGCGAGGTCGGAGTCCGGCATGTCATAGATGCGCGCTTGAAACTCCGGCGCGCTGAGCAAGGAGCGCACGTAGTCGAAGAGGTTGCAGCCCGCAAGGCGGTCGCGGAAGGCGTCTACACCGTCAAACTCCGGCAGACGGCCGAGCAACTGGCGGTAGGAAAACAAAACATCAATTAGCAGCGGCGTGTCCGGCGCGCTGTTGCCATTGGCCAGCAGCGCCTGCAGCTCGCGCATGAGCGCAACGGAAAGTGCGTTATCCATGGTGCGGGAGTGGTTGCCGATTGCGCGGGGCTGGTTTGCTGCACAGTTGCATGGCTCAGAGTTTAGAATTTGTGGCGGCGCGCCTCCGTAAACGATTTAGTAAGCCGCGATTAATCCGGCGTGAACGGGCGCGCGGTTCGCGCTTGCAATCCAGCTAACAGTCCGCATATGTTGTGCGCTGCATTGTGAGGGCGGATGCACAAAGCGCGGTTGCGCGTGCTGCGCGCCCGCCTCCTCGAGAAGGCACAGGCCGAGCAGCAGGCCGCACTCCGGACCACCCGCCAGGCCCACGTGGGAAGTGGCGACCGCTCCGAGAAAGTGCGCACCTATAACTACCCCCAGAACCGCGTAACCGACCACCGCATCGGCGTGACCATTCCGCTCAAGGAGCAGGTGTTGCAGGGGCACCTGCAGGCGATTACCGACGCACTGCAGGGCGAGGAGCGGCGCCTGCTCCTGGAGCAGCAGGAAGCCGACCTGGCCGCCGCGAGCAACGACTGACTGGGTTTGCCCCCGTGCCGCCCGGCGAATGGGAGTGGCTGACATGAGCGACGAGTCACGGGTGAATCCCGTCTCCGCCCGGGGCGGCAGAGCGACACCAGAGATCCTCACCATCGCCGAGGTGGTACATCGCTCGGCGAAGTGGCTCGGCGACAAGGGGTCTGACACCCCGCGCCTTGATGCGGACATCCTTATCGGCCATGCGTTGGGCCTGGAACGGATCGCGCTCTACACCGAGGGCGAGCGTCCGCTTACGCCCGACGAACTGGCTTCCTGCCGAGCGCTCATTGCGCGCCGCGGCGAGATGGTGCCGGTGGCCCACATCACGGGGCGCCGCGCATTCGGCCGTCTCGACCTCGAGGTGACGCCCGACGTGCTGGTGCCGCGTCCCGATACCGAGGTCATCGTTGACGTGGTGGTAGAGATGGCGCCGCAGGGCGGGCGGGTGGTGGACTGGGGCACCGGGTCGGGAGCCATCGCACTTGCCGTTGCCGACCTCAGGCTCGACCTGAACGTGACCGGCCTCGAGCGCAGCCCCGAGGCATTGGCGGTGGCCGAGCGCAACCTCGCCGCGAACCCCTCGCTGGCCGAACGTGTGCGGCTGCTGGCGAGCGACGGAATGACCGCCGTGGCTGGCGAGCGATTTGATGTGGTTGTGAGCAACCCTCCCTATCTCGTGCCTGAAGATCTCGAGCGGTTCCCGGCACTGAGGCATGAGCCGGCAGAGGCGCTGGTATCCGGCCCAGTGGGTACCGAAGATCTTGAGCGGGTAATCAGCGAGGCCGTCGGCGTACTGAGCCCCGGGGGCCTCATCGTGCTGGAGGTGGGGCAGGGGCAGGCCGCTGCCGTGGAGCAGATGCTCGTGGGCAGTGGTTTCACAGATATCGCAACCCGACCCGACCTCGCTGGTATCGCCCGAGCGGTAATCGGCCGACTCTCCTGACGGGACCGGCCCGGGGTGGGTCTATGGTGATGATGACGACGTTCCGTCAACGATCTCCGAGAGGCCCCTCGAATGCCCTCATGCAATAGCCGGTCGCTGCTGGTCGCGATCCCACTCACCCTTGGCGCCCTGGCGATTGCTGCCACCGGTGCGTCGGCCAATGCATATAGCTGGGGCACGGGTGGCTCGGGCGTGTGTGCGTCCGTAAATGGCCTCACTCAGTCGGAGCTCGGTCAGTACTGCATGCAGTCGGTGACCGGATGGATTCAGATCAACAGGGCGGCCTCGCAGCAGCAGGTGATCAGTTGCGACAACAACGCCGCGAATACCGACCCGGCATACGGCACTCCTGCGCCATCGTTGGGCTGGAGTCTCGATGGGCAGTCGTACGACGCCGCCGGCGCCCCGTGGCCCCTGCAGCCCGCGTCGGGGTCAGAGGGGGACCTGAACCAAGTTGGCTGGAATACCGGCACCGGCAGTGCCTCACTGTCCCAGGAGATGTGGATGGGGGGGAGCGGCACGGCCTACAACGGCTCCATCTCGTCAACGGGTGCAATCACATACGGATCGGGTGGCGCAGGCGTGACGAACTGGGGTGGTGGCGGGTACTGGCAGGCAGCCCTCGCATGCGTCAATGCTGCTGGCCTCACATGGTCAAAGGGCGGCAGCTTCTCCGCCGAGCACCCCATGAGCGTCACGCTCCCCGCCAATGGCCCATTTCAGGTGCACGGCAAGATCATCGACGTCGTCGATACGGTGCACCACAAGGCATCGCTCACCCGTGAGTACGCGCTGAAGAAGAACGTCACGCGCACCGACACTCGCACCTGCCCCGCAGGCATGGTGCGAAAGGGCAAGCTCGCGTACACCATCCAGGAGTTCCCGAGCAACCACAAGTCGCCCAAGTGGAAGGACCGCTCGCTGGTGAGCGTCACGATGACTCCCAAGGGGAAGAACGCCGCCATGGTGTCGCTGACACTCACGAAGGCGAAGAACCCCACGCTGGTGCAGTTCCAGATGCGCTGCGGCAAGGCGTAGTTCTCGCACTTCGGCGGGCGGGGTAGTCAGGGGTCCCCGCTACGATGGCACCGTCAGCCATCACCCCACCCGCCGGAGTGCATCGCCGTGAGTTTCTTCGATTCAGACAGCCACCTGTCCCAGCCGCTTTCCGAGGCCGATCCCGTGGTGGCAAGCCTGCTGCGCCA
>OFRL01000389.1_pt1 | contig 21941 bp, 17 predicted proteins | sample 1543121 | NCBI WGS metagenome assembly OFRL01 (sample SAMN07774228, study PRJEB24372) | wastewater metagenome | isolation source: Lake Maggiore Cannobio | place: Italy: Cannobio | collected 2016-01
CAACCTTGGTTGGCATTGCCGGCCAACGGCCGGCACGACCGGGCGGGGCGGCTGACCGGCCGGTGAAGCCGTCCGTCGGAAAGGTGGCACCCGACCCCGGAAACCCGGATAATGCACAAAAGCCGGACGGGCCTCCCCGTTCGGCTTTTTCCGTGTCTGGGCCTTCCATCGCCGGCTGCTCCCCGTTTGGAGCCGCCCTCCAGGTGCTGGCCAGCCCCGCCACGGTTCAACCGTCCGCGGCCCCGATGGCCGCAACATATGAGGAGCCCGTCATGGGTCAGTCTGTCGTAGTGTTGGGTGCCCAGTGGGGCGATGAAGGCAAGGGCAAGATCGTCGATCTGCTCACTGAGGAAATCGGCGCCGTCGTGCGCTTCCAGGGCGGCCACAACGCCGGCCACACCCTGGTCATCAACGGTAAGAAGACCGTCCTGCACCTGATCCCGTCGGGCATCCTGCGTGACGATGCGCTGTGCCTGATCGGCAACGGCGTGGTGATCTCGCCGGCCGCGCTGCAGAAGGAAATCGCCGAGCTGGAAGCCTCCGGCGTGGAAGTGCGTTCGCGCCTGAAGATCTCCCCGGCCGCGCCGCTGATCATGCCGTACCACATCGCCCTGGACCAGGCGCGCGAGCGCGCTGCCGGCGGCAAGGCGATCGGCACCACCGGCCGTGGCATCGGCCCGGCCTACGAAGACAAGGTGGCGCGTCGCGGCATCCGCATCGCCGACCTGCATTACCCGAAGCAGCTGGAAGAACTGCTGCGCACCGCGCTGGATTACCACAACTTCGTGCTGACCAAGTATCTGAACACCGATGCGGTCGATTTCCAGAAGACCTTCGACGAAGCGCTGGCCTTCGGCGAATACGTGCAGCCGATGAAGTCCGACGTGGCCGGCATCCTGCACGACCTGCGCAAGCAGGGTAAGCGCGTGCTGTTCGAAGGCGCGCAGGGTGCGCTGCTGGACATCGACCACGGCACCTACCCGTACGTCACCAGCTCCAACACCACCGTCGGTGGTGCACTGGCCGGTTCCGGCGTCGGCGCCGATTCGATCGACTACGTGCTGGGCATCGCCAAGGCCTACGCCACCCGCGTCGGCGGCGGCCCGTTCCCGACCGAACTGGACGACGAAGTCGGCCAGGGCATCCGTGACCGCGGCGCCGAGTACGGTGCCTCGACCGGCCGTCCGCGTCGCTGCGGCTGGATGGACATCGTCGCGCTGAAGCGCGCCGTGGCCATCAACGGCATCAGCGGCCTGTGCATCACCAAGCTGGACGTGCTGGATGGCATGGAAAAGCTGAAGGTCTGCATCGCGTACGAATACAACGGCAAGCGCACCGAGTACGCGCCGCTGGACGCGCAGGGCTGGGAAGACTGCACCCCGGTGTACCTGGAGTTCCCGGGCTGGAGCGAGAACACCCACGGCATCACCAACTGGGACGACCTGCCGCCGGCCGCACGTGCCTACCTGCGTTCGCTGGAAGAGCTGGCCGGTTGCCCGATCAGCATCGTCTCCACCGGCCCGGACCGCGACCACACCATGGTCCTGCAGGATCCGTTCGCCTGAGGTAGCGCCGGGCGCTGCCCGGCGTAGGTGACAGTAAGAGCCCCGCGAAAGCGGGGCTTTTTCGTTACTGTGTCGGCACGGCCAGCAGGGAAATGACGTGATGACCCGGATGTCAGCGTGAAGGGCGTAACGGTGGTGCGGATCACCCTGTGGGTGATGTGGAGCCTGTGGGGCATCGCCTGCCTGGTACTGCTGCTGGGTGCGGCCGCCAATGCCCTGGCGTCGCGCACGCAGACGGTGCCGCTGGTGCTGAGTCCTGGCGCAACCGCCCAGATCACCGTCTACCGCCTTATCGATGACCAACTGCGGTTGCGCCTGCGCTATGCCGCGGACGGTACAGAGGCTGACCCCGAGGTGCTGCTGCACATCGAAACTCCGACCGATCAGAGAGACTTCCGCGCAGGGGAGCGTTCGGGAGTGGCCGGGCAGGGCATCAATCGCGCGCTGGCTTCGGTTGAGTCCAGCGGCCTTACGGCGTTCTACTTTGGCTATGGCCGCGGCGACGCATTGCCACGCGGCCGCTCATGGCTACGGGTCACCGTGCTGGAGGTGGACCCGGCGCTGGCCGGGCACGCGGCAGACATCGAGCTGCAGCCACCGCTGGACCTGCTGAAGCTGACCGACCTGGATTACATCTGGCTGTGGCCGTTCTTCTTCTGGAAGATGGCGGCGCTGTTCCTGCTGATTCCAGGGGCTGCGTTGGCTGTCTTTACTCTGGTGTTGAGGCGCTGGCAGCGCCGGGCGTCAGTGCCGCCGACTTCAGCAGGGGATAGGGGTTGATCGACTCTCCCTTCCACCACTGTTTTTCCGGTCCGAGCATGTGTACTTCGAAATGCAGGTGCGGCGCGTCGGCACTGGCATTGCCTGTGCTGCCCACGTAACCGATCACATCCCCGCGTTTGATCACCTGTTTTTCCGCCAGGCCATCGGCGTAGCGCTGCAGATGCGCGTAGTAGTAGCACCAGCGCCCGCTGGGCTCGAACTGGTAAATCGTCAAGCCGCCGCGCTCGCTGTCGAACAGTTTTTCCACCGTTCCATCGGCCACCGCCAGGACCGGCGTACCGGTATCGGCCATGATGTCGATCGCATCGTGTACGCGTCCTTCGCTGCGGGCATCGGTGAACGTATCGCGCAGCTGGGACGCATGGATACCCTGCACCGGCAGCAGCAGACCGGATGGTGCATCCGCAGTCTGCGCGGCCGACGGCGCGGTGTTGGCGGGTGGGGCTGTTGCGGGTGTCGCTACAGATTCCTTCGCCGGCGCCGCTGCCAGTGCCGATTGCGCTTGCGGCAGCGGGGCGGGTACCGGATCACCCGCATCGCGGTGCAGCCACCAGCCTGCACCCAGCCCCAGCAGAACGCCCAGCACGATCAGTTGCGAAAGGCGCATCGGCTCACTCCTGCATCACCACGGGTACCGAGGTATCCACGGCATCGGCCACGCGCTGCGCATCCCAGTTGGTCATGCGCACGCAGCCATGCGATTCGGTCTTGCCCACATGGCCGGGTTCGGGCGTGCCATGCAGGCCGTAATGCGGCTTGGACAGATCGATCCAGACCCGCCCGACCGGATTGTTCGGACCCGGTGGCAGGGTGGCCTTCTTTTCGCCCTTGCGGGCATCCCAGAACAGTTTCGGGTTGTAGTGGAACGGCGGGTCGCGGTAAACGCCCAGGATCTTCCATTCGCCGATCGGTAACGGGTCGTGCTGGCTGCCCGACGACACCGGGACCTGTGCGATCACCTTGCCCTGCGCATCCAGCAGCTGCAGCGTGGAGTCGGATTTGTCGACCACGATCTTCGCCGCCTTCGGCAATGCGGCCAGTGCGATGTTGGGTACCTGGATGCGGCTGCCAGCCTTGGTCAGGTCCACGCCGGGATTGAGCACTTTCATCAGCTCAGGGGAGGCATGGAAGCGCTCGCCGAGGGCTTCTTCCACACTGCCGTAGCCCAGCGATGTGAGCTTGGCCTGGGCGGCGGGCCCTTTCGGAGTGGCCTGGAACGGACCGGCAACATCCTCAGCAGTCAGCGTGTAGCTGGCCAGCGGCCCAACGGTATCGGCCTGCAGGGCCTTCCAGGTGGCGTCGTCCAGTTCACCCGTTACGTCCAGCCCATGCGCTGCCTGGAAACCCGACACCGCGCGTCGCTGGTTGCTGCCCACTTCGCCATCGATCTGGCCAGGGGAGAAGCTCGCGCGATCCAGCAGCACCTGGGCGTGCAGCGCGGAGTGGGGTGCGGTGTCCGGTCCGGCCGTTTCGGCAATGGGTGCGGGCAAGTGGGGCGGCGGCGCCTGCGCGAAGGCTGGCGACGCCAGCAGCGAGAGAGCGAGCAGGGTGGATCGGGACACGGGCAAGGGCATTGGGATCTCCAGCAGGTCACGCCACCACCTTGCCCGCAGCAGCCGCCGAGCCACCGTGAAAGGGATCTGATGCCCGCATGAGCAGCCATGGGTATTGCAGCCGTGTCCAGCGCGCAGGTGCTGCTGCGCAGGGGGCTCACCAAGGTGAACGGTGGCCGACGCCGTCGACGGACGGCGATCAAGATTGCCTGCCGGGCCGCCGATAAGGGCGCATCCCCCCGTTTTGGATACCCCCATGAACTACTTGAGGAACGTCAGGGTTGCCTGGCGTCTTGGGCTGGGCTTTGGCCTGTTGCTGCTGCTGGTTGCCGCCGTGGTGGCCACCGGCGCCACCGCCAGTGTCGTGCAGAAGCGCGCGATGCAGCAGGTGGTCGACGTCAGCGTGGCCAAGGTGCGGCTGCTGTCGCAGATGCTCGATGCCAACAACCAGATGATGGTCGTGCGCCGCGAAATGCTGATTCGCCAGGGCGAAGACCGTGGCAGCGACGAGAAGCGCATTGCCGACCTGGTCAAGCGCTACGAGGCCAGCTGGACCGCCTACCAGGCGCTGCCCAGCGACGCCGACGGCAAGGCCATCGCGGAAACCATCGCCGCCAAGCGTGCCATTGCGCGTCCACTCAACAAGCAGACCAGCGAACTGATGGAGCATGGCGACTACCCGGGCGCCGTGGCGCTGACCCTGGGCCCGGTGCAGGAAGCGGCCAATGGCTGGAACAAGGCGCTGTCCGATGGCGTGGACTTCGAAGAGAAGGAAAGCCGTGAGGCAGCCGCCGAGGCGATCCGCCTGGGTGAGCGCAGCCTGCTGCAGCTGCTGGTGCTGGGCGGCGTCGCGCTGCTGGTGGGCATCGGTGCCTCGGTGATGATCGGCCGCAGCCTGACCGGTCCGCTGGCCCGCGCGGTGAACCTGGCCGAGCGCCTGTCCAAGGGACAATTGGACCAGGAGTTCCGCCTTGGCGGCCGTGACGAACTGACCCAGCTGGGCGAGGCGATGGCCAGCGTGCGGCAGAGCGTGCAGGCGGCGATCGGCGCACAGCTGCAGATGGCTGAGCAGCATGAGGCGGGCGCGATCCGCTATCGCATGGACGTCACGGCGTTCCCCGGTGACTTCGGTCGCATGGTGCAGGCCACCAACAGCTTGGTCGAATCGCACGTGCAGGTGGAACTGCTGATGGCCGAGGTGATGCAGCGCTACGCCATCGGCGACCTCAGCCGTGACCTGCCCGACTACCCGGGCGAGAAGGGCACGCTGACCCGTACCCTGGCCGCGGTGAAGCAGAGCCTGATGGCGATCAACGCGCAGATCGATGAATTGGCCCGCGCCGCACGCGCCGGTGATTTCAGCATGCGTGGTGATGCCGCTGCGTTCCAGTACCAGTTCAAGGCGATGGTCGAACATCTCAACGGCATGATGGCCAGTTCACAGGCCAGCATCGCCGATGTCTCCGACGTGCTGCGCGCGATCTCGCACGGCGACCTGACCGCACGCATGGACGGCGAGTACGACGGCGTGTTCGCACGCATGCGCGACGATGCCAACACCACCACCGCACAGCTGACCGGCATCGTGCATGGCATCCAGGTGGCTGCCGACAGCATCAACAACGCGGCGCAGGAACTGGCCGCCGGCAACAACGACCTGTCGCGCCGTACCGAGCAGCAGGCAGCCAATCTGGAAGAAGCGGCCGCATCGATGGAGGAACTGACCTCCACCGTGCGCCAGAACGCCGAGCTGGCGCGTCAGGCCGACAGTGAAGCGCATGCGGCCGGTGCCGCCGTGCGCGAGACCGAGCAGGCGATGGCACAGATGGCCTCGGTCATGGGTGAGATCGACCAGTCCTCGGCACGCATCTCGGAAATTTCGACGGTGATCGATGGCATCGCGTTCCAGACCAACATCCTGGCGCTGAATGCTGCGGTGGAAGCGGCGCGTGCAGGTGAGCAGGGGCGTGGATTCGCCGTGGTCGCCAGTGAAGTGCGGACGCTCGCGCAGCGTGCCGGTGTCGCCGCCAAGGAGATCAAGGAACTGATCGAAGATGCCGCTGCCAAGGTGAAGAGCGGCCTGGCAGTGACCGTTGAATCGGAAGCCGCGATCGCCCGCGTAGCCCAGGCAAGTTCGCGCACCACCCAGCTGATGAGCGACATCGCAGCGGCAAGCAAGGAACAGGCCGCCGGTATCGAGCAGGTCAACCAGGTGGTGGTGCAGATGGACCAGGTGACCCAGCAGAACGCTGCGCTGGTGGAAGAAGCCACCGCGGCGAGCCGCGCGCTGGAAGAACAGGCGCATGCGCTGACCACGTCAGTTTCGGTGTTCAAGGTGGAGCAGGGCGCGCGCATGCCCATCATGCCTGCGCAGGCGGCGTAAGCAACCTGCGACTGGATGTTGGATGGCGCCCTGCATGCGCTCCCGCGTGCAGGGCGTCGATGCGCGCAACCGGTCCGTGCCGCTGGCTAGCGCCCGCGCGCGGCGCGTTCGATCAGCCAGCCGGCTGCGTACAGCAACAGCAGTGTTGGCGGAAGCAGCACTGCATACGCGGTCGACCAGGGTTTGCCGTACAGCAGGCTGCCTGCGCCGATGGCATCGAGTGCGGCGGACTGTAGGGTGATGGGGAGCGCCATCAGGATATAGGTGCCCTTCGGGTCCGCGTCCGACTGCGCGCCGTGAACCAGCCATGCGGTCAACAGCAGGTAGACCACGCAAAGCGCAAGACCGGTCCAGCTCAGTAATCGCCGCATCTTCATTCGCATGCCTCCGTTCAACGGACGTCGAAGCGAGCCTGCAGAGGCAGGCTCACATTCCGCAGCAGATCCCTGACCACCACCTGCGCAGTCCATGTGCCTTTCGGATCACTGGCCTCGGCGACGAACTTCAGGTGCAGGTTGGCCATGTACAACAGGGTTGGCGGGCCGGGCAGGGCAGTGGTGAAACAGGGAACATCGGGTTCGTCGATACTGGTACTGCCGTCCGGACGTAGCATGCGCAGATCGCAGTGCACCTTGGGTACGCGGTTCTCGTCCAGTTGCGGGTTGGACAGGAATGTCAGCAAGAACAATTCACCGCCCAGGTGGACTTCGTTGGCCTCGGTAAAACCGGGAGTGGTCTCCGGTGGGGTTTCCCACTTGGCCTGCCAGTCGGCATCGGAGGTAACCAGCAGCGATGCAGCAAAGCCACCGCTGGATTTCATAGCACCGGTCTCCGGCATCGCCTTGCCGTCCCCGTTTATCCAACCATCGCTGGCGGAGCTGTTCAGTGGCAGCATCATGGCCATCATGGCCATCATGGCCAGCGCGTAGGTCCATCGCACCAACGGCTCTCCTTGGCAGCCGCGTTCCGCGGCAGAGCGGGCAGTATTGCTCAACCTTGACCGGCAAAGCAGCCGGAGAGCCGGAGCAGAGGTTCCGTTGCATGCCGATGTGGGTGATGCTTGTCAGCAAAGGAGGTGACATGGGAATCGGGAGCGAGGAAAAGCCGGGCTGTGATTCAGCATCGGCTGCGCCGCAGCACGTGCTGATGCTGCCCGGCCTGGATGGCTCCGGCAGCCTGTCCACCCCGTTTCTGTCAGCACTTCAGGCTCATGGGCTGACGACGCAGGCGACTACGCTACCTGCGCAGGGAGGGCAGGATCACGCCACGCTAGCCCAACGGCTGTGGTCGCAGCTGCCCGGCCATCCCTTCATCCTGCTTGCCGAGTCCTTCTCGGGCCCGTTGGCAGTTGAACTGGCCACGCGACACCCTACCGGGCTGCGCGGACTGGTGCTTGCCTCGACCTTTGCGCGTCGGCCGGTGCCATTGCCGGCAGCCAGCGCAGCCCTGCTGTCGCCGGCTTGGCCTCTGCCTCCCGTGGCGTTGCTGGCGCGCCTGCTGCTGGGGCGGTGGCGCACCCGCGAGCACATGTCGATGCTGCGCGATGCGTTGGTCCAGATTCCGGCGATCACGTTGCGGCAACGCGCCGCAGCGACCCTGCGGGTCGACGTACGCGCATTGCTGTCGGCAATCGAAGTGCCGACGCTGTGCCTGCACGCGTGCCATGACCGCCTGCTGTGGCCGCCCAGCGTGGCAGAGCTGCAGGCCCTTTTGCCGGATGCTCGTCATGTTTCGCTGGAAGGGCCGCATCTGCTACTCCAGGCGCGCGCCGACGCAGCTGCAGCCGAAGTTGCCGCGTGGATGAGGACGCTGTCGCCCTGATCGAAGGGCTCAGCCGCGCGCGCGGGTACGTGCTGCCTTCTTCGCTGCCACCCTGCGCACGGTCTTCTTTGCCGCACGGGTCTTCGCTGCCTTCTTCGCGGCAGCACTACGCGAGGCGGGAGTGCTGGCCTTCTTGGCCACCGTCTTCTTTGTCGTCTTCTTTGTGGCTGTCTTGCGAGCCGGTGCCTTCTTAGCCGCCGCCTTCTTCGCAGGTGCCTTCTTCGCTGCCGTCTTGGGTGTGGCCTTCTTTGTAGCGGACTTCCTGGCAGGCGCCTTCTTGGCAGCGGTCTTGCGGGTCGCCTTCTTCGTACCCTTGCGTGCGCTGCCGCTACGCTTGCCGCCGCCATCCTGCTTGTTCACGGTAGCCCAGGCAATACGCTCGGCCGTGCCTTCGCCGGCACCGCGCTCGCGCTCGCTTTCCTCGATGTGCTCGGCCTGGCGCTTCTGTTTGTCGGTATATGCGGATTTGTCACCACGGGGCATGACGGTTCTCCTGTCGTTGTAGTCAGGCCAGCAGGCGCAGCTTGGGTTCACGCGCCCATTGGCGGGTGGCGGCGACCGCCAGGAAGGCCTTGGCATCTTCCGCTTCGACGATGCCGGCATCGTTGCCGACCCTTGCTGCCTTCAGCAGCGCATGGCCGCCGGCATCGCTGGCAATGGCCTTCAGGTGCGCCCACGCCTGGCTGACGAATTCGATGGCTGCACTCTCTTTCGACAAAGCCTTCGCGGCCTCCGGGCTGAGCACTGCGGCCACCGCATCGAACACGGCCGAGGGGGTGCCCGCCAGCTGCCCATCCGCCGCCTGCAAGGCGCCATCGCTGAGCGTGGCGCCACCCACTTTGGGGGCGACCAGCTTCACGTCTGCACCTGCTTTCCTGGCTGCTTTGCTCAGGCTGGCAATGATGCGAGCGTCGGAGCCTTCATCGAACAGGATGCCGATGCAGCGACCCTGCAGGGTAGGCTTGTTGCGCCCGATCACTCGCACCTCGGGAGCGGGGGGCATGTCCCGCACCGGGGTGGCAGTCGGCGCGGGGTCGGGCAGTGCAGGCAACGCCAACCCGTCGGCCACGCGCTGTGCCAGTGAGTCGTCGATATTGCGCAGATGGCTGAGGGTACGCACCCGCACCTTCAGCGTTTCCACCTTGGACAACTCGAACACCAGCGCCGATGCCAGATGGGCCTGTTCCGGCTTTTCAAGGCTACGGAAGAACATGCGGGCCTGGCTGTAGTGGTCGGCAAAGCTCTCCGCGCGGATGCGGCCCTTGCGGCCATCGTCCGTGCTGGCGTGACTGCGGAATCCGCTTGAGGCCTCGCGCGGTGTGTCTTCCTGCAGCGAGCTGGGATCGTAGGCCACCCGGCCCTTGGGCACCTGCATCTGCATGTGCCCGTCGCGCTGATGATTGGAAAACGGGCACTTCGGAGCATTCACCGGGATCTGGTGGAAGTTGGGGCCGCCCAGGCGCAGCAGCTGGGTGTCCAGATAGGAGAACAGGCGCCCCTGCAGCAGCGGGTCGTTGCTGAAGTCAATGCCGGGCGGCACGTTGGCCGGGCAGAACGCCACCTGCTCGGTCTCGGCGAAGAAGTTGTCCGGCCAGCGGTCCAGCACCATGCGGCCGATGACCTGCAACGGCACCAGTGATTCGGGAATGATCTTGGTCGGGTCCAGATGATCGAACGGGAATGCGTCGGCCTCTTCTTCCGTAAACAGCTGCACTGCCAGCTCCCATTCCGGGAAGTCACCGCGCTGGATGGCCTCGAACAGGTCACGGCGATGGAAGTCATTGTCGGCCGACTGCAGCTTCAGCGCTTCGTCCCAGACCGTTGACTGGATGCCCAGCTTCGGCCGCCAGTGGAACTTGACGAAGGTCGACTCACCTGCCTCGTTCAGCAGGCGGAAGCTGTGCACGCCGAAGCCTTCGATCATTCGCAGCGAACGCGGAATGGCACGGTCGCTCATTGCCCACATGATCATGTGCATCGACTCGGGCATGAGCGAGATGAAATCCCAGAAGGTGTCGTGGGCCGTGGCCGCCTGCGGGAAGGCACGGTCCGGTTCCATCTTCACCGCGTGCACCAGGTCCGGGAATTTCATGGCGTCCTGGATGAAGAACACCGGGATGTTGTTGCCGACCAAGTCCCAGTTGCCCTCCTTGGTATAGAACTTGACCGCGAAGCCGCGCACGTCGCGCGGGGTGTCCACCGAGCCTGCGCCACCGGCTACCGTCGAGAAGCGGGTGAACACGGGTGTCTTCACGCCTACCTCGGTCAGGACGCGCGCGCGGGTATGCGCTTTCAGCGATCGGGTCAGTTCGAAGTAGCCATGTGCTGCGCTGCCACGTGCGTGCACGATGCGCTCGGGAATGCGTTCGTGATCGAAGTGGGTGATCTTCTCGCGCAGGATGAAGTCCTCCAGCAGCGTGGGCCCCCGAGCTCCCTGCCGCAGGGAGTTCTGGTTGTCCGCCACCGGGATGCCCTGATCGGTGGTCATCACCGGATGGCTGCCCCCGGCCTGCTGGTGCAGTTCATCACCGTTGCCCCGGTGTTGGTTTTCAGCGTGGGTGGTTGCGCGCTTGCCGGTCGGCTTGCTGGCGGCCATTGACGTTGGCTCCGGAGGATCTGAAAGAGAACCACGACACTGGAACCGAGCCCGTTAAACCGAGGTCCGGCAAAGGTGAACGTACAGGCAAAAGCAGGCTCGGGTATGCTTGCCCCATGCGAGTCGAGCCCGCCGACATCGAAGCCCTGTTCGACGCCATCCCGGATGTGCTGTTCTTCATCAAGGACCTTCAGGGGCGTTACACCCACGTCAACCAGACCATGCTGCGGCGGCTGGGCCTGCGCGCGCGCAAGGACGTGATCGGGCGTACCGCGGCCGAGATCTACCCGACCGGCCTCAGTGCGGACTACGTCGACCAGGACGCCCGCGTGCTGTCCGGTGAGGTGATCGAGAACCTGATGGAGCTCCACCTGTTCGCCAACCGCGAACCGGGCTGGTGCCTGACCTGCAAGCGCCCGCTGGTGGTCGATGGGGCCATCGAGGGCCTGATCGGCATATCCCGCGACCTCGGCCAGAAGGACAGCCTGGGCACCCAGTACGAGCAGCTGCGGCTGGCCCTGGCCCACCTCAATGCGCACTACGCCGAGAACGTGCGCATGCAGACCCTGCTGGACATCACCGGCTTCTCGCTGTCGAAGCTGGAGCGCAGCTTCCGCAAGGTGTTCCAGATGACCCCGCAGCAGGTGCTGACCCGGCTGCGGATCCAGATGGCCATGCACCTGCTGCACGGTGACGACAGCATCGCCTGCATCGGCCAGGCCTGCGGTTTCAGCGACCAGAGCGCCTTTACCCGCAAGTTCAAGGCTGAAACCGGTTTCTCGCCGCGCGCCTACCGCGCCCGTATTGGTGGCAACGTCGGCGAGCCGGCGCTGGCCTGAGCCGCCTGCTGCGCTGTGCCTATCCCCGTGGGCACGGGACAGGGTAAGGTGTCGCCCCTGTAGCCGCCGCCAGCCCTGCCGATGCCCAACTCGATTCCGACCGCTTCGCCGTCCCGCCTCGGGCACTCGCTCAAGCCCCGCCAGCTGATCATGATGGGCCTGGGCAGCGCCATCGGCGCCGGCCTGTTCCTCGGCTCGGGCGTGGGTGTACAGGCGGCCGGCCCGGCGGTTCTGGTGTCGTATCTGGTCGCTGGTGCGCTGGTGATCATCGTGATGAACGCACTGGGCGAGATGGCGGCGGCCAAGCCGACCAGTGGCGCGTTCTCGGTCTATGCCGCTGATGCCATGGGAGCCACCGCCGGCGCCACCGTGGGCTGGCTGTGGTGGGTGCAGCTGGTGATCGTGATCGCCGCCGAGGCGGTAGGCGCGGCCGGGCTTCTTGCCACGGTCTGGCCGGCGATACCGGTACCGATGGCGGCGCTGGCCTTCATGCTGTTCTTCACCGCGATCAATCTGCTCGGGGTGAAGAACTTCGGCGAGTTCGAATTCTGGTTCGCCATCCTCAAGGTGGCGGCGATCCTGGCCTTCATCGCCATCGGTGTGGCGCTGCTGATGGGCTGGCTGCCGCAGGTCACCTCGCCGGGCTTGAGCAACTTCACCGAGCATGGCGGCTTCGCGCCGAAGGGGCTGGCCGGCATCGGCGCGGCGCTGCTGGTTGTCGTTTTTGCCTTTGGCGGCACCGAGATCGTAGCCGTCGCTGCGGCCGAAACCGAAGATCCCGAGCGCAGCATTGCCCGTGCCATCCGCACCGTGGCCTGGCGCATCCTGGTGTTCTACATCGGCTCGCTGAGCGTGATCATCGCCGTGGTGCCGTGGACCAGCGAGGCGCTGAAGTCGCCGTTCGCTGCGGTGCTGGATATTGCCCGCATCCCGGGCGCGGGTACGGCCATCACCCTGATCGCGGTGATCGCGCTGCTGTCGGCGCTCAATGCCAACCTCTACGGTGCCTCGCGCATGATGTATTCGCTGGCGCAGCGCCGCGAAGCCCCGGCCGTGCTCGGCTGGACCGACCCGCGCCAGGTGCCGGTGATCGCCGTGCTGGCCAGCGTGCTGTTCGGCTTTGCCGCCACGGTGATGGAACTGCTATTCCCGGACCGGGTACTGCCGGTGCTGCTGAACATCGTCGGTTCCACCTGCCTGCTGGTGTGGACGCTGTCGCTGGTTTCGCAGCTGGTGCTGCGCCGCCGGGCCGACCGCCTCGGCACCCGCCTGCCGTTCCGCATGGCCGGATTCCCGTGGCTGACCGTCTGTGCGCTGGCGATCCTGGCACTGATCTTCGGCCTGCTGCTGAGTGAGTCGCACACCCGCCTGCAGTTCCTGTCGATGGTGGCGTTGACCGCCACGATCGCCACCAGCAGCGCCATCGCACGGCGCATGCGCGAGGCGTGATTGAAGCTGCCGGCCAGCGGCCGGCACTACCACGGGGGCTGCACATCCGCCGTGCCATCCTGATCGTGTGGGCCGTCCGCGGCCCGTCGACCAGGAGTACCGCATGCTGCGCAGCCGCCCCTTCCTGATGTTCACCGGCCAGGCTGAGGCCGCCCTGGCCCTGTACGCCGAAGCCTTTGCCGACTTCCGCCTGCTGGCCCTGCAACGGCACCCCGAGGGAGCCGGCGCCGGCGTGCCCGGGCAGGTGCGCCAGGCCATCTTCCTGCTCGGCGGCACCCATTACCTGTGCTTTGACAGCCTGGATGTGCACGATTTCACATTCTCGCCGTCGATCTCGCTGTTCGTGGAGTGCTCCGGCGCCGAGCAGTTCGAACGTGCCGCACGCGTGCTGGGTGAGGGCGGCCATTGGTTGATGCCGGTAGGCGACTATGACTTCAGCAACCGCTACGGCTGGGTGCAGGACCGCTTCGGCGTGTCGTGGCAGTTGAGCCTGGGGCAGATGCCGGATCCGTGATCGGATGTTTGTGGGTGTGGACCTTGGTCCACACGCGCTTATGAAAACGGCCCGCTTGCGCGGGCCGTTTTCTTTACCGATGCAGCGAGGAATCACGCCTCGACTTCATCATCCTTGTAGGCATCGACCGGGATGCAGGCGCACATCACGTTCTTGTCGCCGTACACGTTGTCCACGCGTGCCACCGGCGGCCAGTACTTCTGCAGCTTCAGGCTCGGCAGCGGGAACGCAGCCAGTTCACGCGGGTAGGCGTGGGTCCACTCGCTAGCGGTCACCGCGGTCGCGGTATGCGGCGCGTTCTTCAGCGGGTTGTCCTCGCGGTCCAGGCGGCCGTCTTCGATCGCGGTGATCTCCTCGCGGATCTGGATCATCGCGTCGATGAAGCGATCCAGCTCGTGCAGCGACTCGCTCTCGGTCGGCTCGACCATCAGCGTGCCGGCCACCGGGAAGCTCAGGGTCGGGGCGTGGAAGCCGAAGTCGATCAGGCGCTTGGCCACGTCCTCGGCGCCGATGCCGCTGGTCTTCTCCAGCGGGCGCACGTCCAGGATGCACTCGTGTGCCACCAGGCCGTTGCGGCCGGTGTACAGGGTCTTGAAGTGCGGGGCCAGGCGCTTGGCGATGTAGTTGGCGTTGAGCTGCGCGACCTGGGTGGCCTTGCGCAGGCCGTCGCGGCCCATCATCGCGATGTACATCCAGCTGATCGGCAGGATCGAGGCGCTGCCGAAGCTGGCCGCGCTGACCATGCCGACCGGGCCGTTGTCACCCAGCTTGCCCGGCAGGAACGGGGCCAGGTGCTCCTTGACCGCGCACGGGCCGACGCCCGGGCCGCCACCACCGTGCGGGATGCAGAAGGTCTTGTGCAGGTTCAGGTGCGAAACATCCGAACCCCACTTGCCCGGCTTGGCCACGCCGACCAGGGCGTTCATGTTGGCACCGTCGGTGTACACCTGGCCGCCGTGCTTGTGGATGATCTCGCAGATCTCCACCACCTCTTCCTCGAACACGCCGTGCGTGGACGGGTAGGTCATCATGATCGCGGCCAGGCGGTCGCTGTACTTCTCGGCGTTGAGGCGGATGTCCTCGACGTCGACGTTGCCGTTGGCATCGGTCTTGGTCACCACCACCTTCATGCCGCACATCTGTGCCGAGGCCGGGTTGGTGCCGTGCGCCGAGTCCGGAATCAGGCAGATATCGCGATGTTCCTCACCGCGCGAGCGGTGGTAGGCGCGGATCGCCAGCAGGCCGGCGTACTCGCCCTGCGCGCCGGAGTTCGGCTGCAGGCTGACCGCGTCGTAGCCGGTGCATTCCACCAGCATCGCTTCCAGCGTGTCGATCAGTTCCTTGTAGCCCAGCGCCTGGTCGGCCGGCACCAGCGGGTGGATCTGCGAGAACTCCGGCCAGGTCACCGGAATCATCTCGGCGGTGGCGTTGAGCTTCATGGTGCACGAGCCCAGCGGGATCATCGTGCGGTCCATCGCCAGGTCCTTGTCGGCCAGCGAACGCAGGTAGCGCAGCAGCTCGTGCTCGCTGTGGTGGGTGTTGAACACCGGGTGGGTCAGGAACGCGGACTGGCGCAGCAGGCCGGCCGGCAGCGCATCGGCAGTGCTGGCATCCAGTGCGTCGACGTCCAGCGAGGCACCGAACACGGCAGCCACGGCGACGATGTCGGCGCGAGTAGTGGTCTCGTCCAGGCTGATGCCGACCGAGTCGCTGTCGATCGCGCGCAGGTTGTAACCAGCGGCGCGTGCCTTGGCGTGGATCTCATCGGCGTGCACGCCGGTGACATGCAGGGTGTCGAAGAAGTCACCACCGACCTGCACGCCGGCGTTGCGCAGCGCGGCGGCCAGGATCGAGGCCAGGCGATGGGTGCGGCGGGCGATGCGGGTCAGGCCGTCCGGGCCGTGGTAAACGGCGTACATCGAGGCCATCACCGCCAGCAGCACCTGTGCGGTGCAGATGTTGGACGTGGCCTTCTCGCGGCGGATGTGCTGCTCGCGGGTCTGCAGGGTCAGGCGGTAGGCCGGGTTGCCCTGCGCGTCGATCGAGACGCCGATCAGGCGGCCCGGCATCGAGCGCTTGTAGGCGTCACGGCAGGCCATGAAGGCGGCGTGCGGGCCACCGAAGCCGAACGGCACGCCGAAACGCTGGCTGTTGCCGACCACGATGTCCGCGCCCCATTCGCCCGGAGCGGCCAGCAGGGTCAGGGCCAGCAGGTCGGTGGCCACGGCCACCAGGCCGCCGCGCGCGTGCACGGCATCGACCAGCGCCTTGTAATCGCCCACCTGGCCGAAGGTGTCCGGGTACTGCAGCAGCAGGCCGAAGGCTTCCGCTTCCAGCGCTTCGGCCGGCGTACCCACGCGCAGCACGATGCCCATCGGTTCGGCGCGCGTGCGCAGCAGTTCCAGCGTCTGCGGGTGCACGGCGTCGTGCACGAAGAAGGTGTCCGACTTCGACTTGGCCGAACGCTTGGCCAGGGTCATCGCTTCGGCGGCGGCAGTGGCTTCGTCCAGCAGCGAGGCGTTGGCGATTTCCATGCCGGTGAGGTCGGCGCACAGGGTCTGGAAGTTGATCAGCGCTTCCATGCGGCCCTGCGAGATTTCCGCCTGGTACGGGGTGTAGGCGGTGTACCAGGCCGGGTTTTCCAGGATGTTGCGCAGGATCACGTTCGGCGTGTGGGTACCGTAGTAGCCCTGGCCGATGAAGCTGCGCAGCACGGTGTTCTTGTCGGCGATCGCACGGATCTTCGCCAGTGCCTGCACTTCAGTCATCGACTCCGGCAGCGCCAGCGGCGCCGGCGACTTGATCTTGGCCGGTACGATGGCATCGGTCATGCCATCCAGCGACGCGTGGCCGACGACATCGAGCATCTGCGCGATCTCGGCGTCGTTGGGGCCGATGTGGCGCTCGACGAACGCATTGTGGTGCTCGAGCTCACGCAGGGAAGGGGTGTTCTGGGACATGGCGAAGGATCCGTCAGGAAAGGGCACACGCACGGGCACAAGCCGCCGGTCGGCGGTCTGCGGGGCGCCCCTCTGTCCTTTTGCCTGAGAGTTTAAAAGCGCGGCGGACCGCAGCTTCGTGCCCCTTCGGCGCCGGATCGAACCGGTCTCTCCAGAGTTCTGTTACGGGTGGTATCGGGCCTGAGCGATTACGGGCGTTGCGCCTTCGGCAGCGGTGTTCCGCTTCTCCCACCGTGTTGCCCGCTGATTATAGCCCGTTGCGGGCCCGCCGGCCGCCTCCAGACATGGCCGCCGCGCCTGAATGGCCGATGGCCATGTCGTGCGTTTTGTGCACCGCTGCATGGCATCGGGCGCAATCCCCACCTATGATGGGCGGATACCCGAATTCATCTGGCGCCGTCCCTGCAGAAGGGGACCGGCGCCCGCCGTGCGTGCCGCGCATGGCCCTGCCGGACGCCTTCCCCATGACCGCCGCTGTTGCTCCCTCCACCCGCCGCATGGCCCTGCTGCTCGCCGGTCTGGCCATGTTCGGTCCGTTCTCGATCGACACCATCTTCCCGGCGTTCCCGCAGCTGGCCCAGCGCTTGGCGGTGGACGAAGTGGCGGTGCAGCAGACCATCAGCGTGTACCTGCTGTTCTACGGCCTGATGAGCCTGGCGCACGGCCCGCTGTCCGATGCCTGGGGCCGCAAGTGGGTGATCCTCGGTGGCCTGGTGGTGTTCGTCGGCGCTTCGGTTGGCTGCGCGCTGTCCACCGACCTGACCACGCTGCTGGCGTTCCGTGCGCTGCAGGGCCTGTCGGCGGGTGTCGGCATGATCGTCGGCCGCGCGGTGATCCGCGACCTGTACCACGGCCACGACGCGCAGCGGCTGATGAGCCAGGTGTCGATGCTGTTCGGTATCGCCCCGGCCATCGCGCCGATCATCGGTGGCTGGATCCTGCTCAGTGGCGCCGGCTGGCCGCTGATCTTCTGGTTCCTGGTGGTGTTCGGGCTGGTCCTGCTGGCGGCCACTGCGCGCTACCTGCCGGAGACCCATCCGGTCGAAGCACGCGTGCCGTTGTCGCCGCGCACGTTGATGCGTGACTACGTACGCATCGGCTTCAATCCGCGCTTCCTGCGCCTGGCGCTGGCCGGCAGCATCGGCTTCGGTGGCATCTTCCTGTACATCTCCTCGGCGCCGGTGTTCGTGATGCAGCACCTGCATCTGGGCGAGGGCGGCTTCGCCTGGCTGTTCATCCCCACCATCGGCGGCATGACCACCGGCTCGTTCCTGTCAGGGCGCATGGCCGGGCACACCACGCCCACCCGCCAGGTCGCCATCGGTTTCGGCCTGTGCGCGCTGTCGGTGCTGTTGAACGTCGGCTACGTGGCGCTGGCCCCGCAGTTCGTGCTGCCGTGGGCGGTGCTGCCGATCTTCCTGGGCGGCATGGGCATGGCGCTGATCTTCCCGATCCTGGCGCTGGCGGTGCTGGACATGTACCCGCACCAGCGCGGCCTGGCCTCGTCGCTGCAGGCCTTCGTGCAGCTGATGATCAGCACCGTGGTGGCCGGCGTGGTATCGCCGCTGCTGAGCGCCAGCCCGCTGCACCTGGCGTTGGGCCAGGCTGCGTTCTTCGGTGCTGGTTTCGTGTTCTGGTACTGGGAACACCAGCGTGAACGCGCGGCGCAGGCAGTCTGCACGGGTCACTGAGCAGCGTGCAGGGGTAGGGCAGGCCGCGACGCCGGCAGCGCTTGCGACGGGAAACCACCGGACTAGGCTGGGCACTCCAGCCAGCCGGTGCACGGGTGCACGACAGCCAGCCAATCCGATGTCGTTGCATGAGGTTCCCCCATGGCTGCGCAGCAGACCTACCGCCTGTTCGAGGTGGCGCTGAAGGAGCGCCGCGTTCTCTCCCCTTCCCTGGACCGCATGGTGTTCACTGGCGCCGACGTGGCGCGGATGAAGACCGAAGGCCCGGATCAGCGCATCAAGGTGTTCTTCCCCTTGCCCGGCCAGGACCTGCCGCAGGTCCCCAGCGGCGAGGACTGGTACCCGCGCTACCGGGCGCTGCCGGACGATCAGCGCCCGCCGATGCGCACCTACACCATCCGCCAGTTGCGTGCGGAGCAGGGCGAGGTCGACGTCGATTTCGTCATCCACGGGGTGACCGGACCCGCTTCGCGCTGGGCCATGCATGCACGGCCGGGCGATCGCGTGGTGCTGCTGGCCCCGGACGCCGACTGCGCCGAGAGCAGCGAAGGCTGGGAGTGGAAGCCACCGGTCGGTGTCAGCCAGGTGCTGCTGGTGGCCGATGAAACCGCGTTGCCTGCGGTAGCCGGCATCCTCGAGGAACTGGCTGCCATGGTGGATCCGCCGCGCACGCTGGCCCTGCTGGAAGTGGCGCAGGCCGGTGATGCGGTTCCCCTGAAGGCGCCGGCCACGGCCGAGCTGGTGTGGTTGCCGCGTGGGCAGGCCGCCTATGGCCAGCCGCTGCTGCAGGCGGTCCAGGAACGGCTGTCAGCGACCTCGAGCGTGCCTGCTGGCGATGCGCTGGAGGAGATCGACGTCGATACGCAGATCCTCTGGGAGCAGGCCGACACCTGCGTGGCCGGGCCGCTGTACGCCTGGGTGGCGGGCGAGGCGGGGGCGGTGATGGCGATCCGCCGCCACCTGGTGCGCGATTGCGGGCTGGACCGCCGCGCGATCACCTTCATGGGCTACTGGCGGCACGGCAAGGTGCTGGACTGACCATACTGGATCGAGCACGCGTGAAGCAGCGCTGCGGGCGGGGTGCGCTATCCTTGCGCCCCCCTTCGCAGCGGTACCGCACCATGTCCACCAGTTCCAAGACCCGCCGCGACCAGCGCCGTCGCCAGGAAAAGCAGGCCGCCAACAAGGCCGCCGCGCAGGCATCGCCGGTGGAACCGCATGCCGAGCTGCGCGATGCGCAGCGCACCCTGCTGGCCGGTGTCGTGCGCCGTGACGGCGAATGGGTGCTGGGCATGGACGGCCGCATCGCTGGCCACAGCGAGAGCGCTGCGCAGGTGCTGGCGCTGATCATGCAGGCCGGTGAACTGCACGAGCGCAACGGCACGCCGGTGCGCCTGATGTACTCCGATGCGCTGCGCGATGCCGCGCAGGCCGAAGCGAAGGAGAAGGGCCAGACCTTCGAGGAATTCAAGGCCGAGCTGGCCGCAGCGATGGCCGCGAAGAAGAACAGCTGACAGGCATTTCGGTAGAGCCGGCCGCTGGCCGGCTGCCCGTTGGGTCTTCATCGCGTAGTCGCCGGTCAGCGGCCGGCACTACCGGAAAGGGGCGGATCCTTGCGGACCCGCCCCTTTTCTCATTTCGCCGCCGGGGCCGCGTTGGCCTGCCAGCCGCACATCTGGCCTTCGTTCTGCTGCTTCAGCCATTCGTTGACCGGGCTGAAGTACTCGATCATCGGGCCGGCATCGAGCTTGTCGGTGCCGGTCAGTTCCTTCAGTGTGGCCTGCCACGGCTGGCTGGCACCCTTGCTCAGCATCGCCCAGTACTTCTGGCCGGCTTCCTTGTTGCCGTAGAAGGTGCACTCATGCAGCGGGCCCTTGTAGCCGGACGCGTCGCACAGGCCCTTGTAGAACTGGAACTGCAGGATGCGCGCCAGGAAGTAGCGGGTGTACGGGGTGTTGCCCGGCACGTGGTACTTCGCGCCCGGATCGAAGAACTCTTCGCCACGGGTGCTGGCCGGCGCCACGCCCTGGTACTTGGCCTTCAGGTCCCACCACGCCTTGTTGTAGTTGTCGGCGGTGATCGAGCCATCGAACACGCCCCAGCGCCAGCGGTCGATCATCAGCCCGAACGGCAGGAACGACACGCCCGACAGCGCCATGCGCATCTGGTTGTTGATGACCGCTTCGCGGCTCTCGGTCGGCGCATCAACCAGGCCGATCGAGCTGAGGTACTTGGGCGTCATCGCCAGCACGATGGTGTCGCCGATCGCTTCATGGAAACCATCGTTGGCACCGCCCTGGAACAGCGGCGGCAACGGGTTGTAGGCCAGGTCGTAATAGATGTGGCCCAGCTCGTGGTAGATGGTGGTGAAGTTCTCTTCGTTCGGCTTGATGCACATCTTGGTGCGCACGTCGCCTTCCATGTTCATGTCCCAGGCGCTGGCGTGGCAGACCACGTCGCGGTCGTCAGGCTTGATGAACTGGGTCTTTTCCCAATACGACTGCGGCAGCGACGGCATGCCCAGCGACACGTAGAAGTCCTGGGCGCGCTCGGTCATCTGCTTGGCGGTACGCAGTTCGGCCTCGCGCTGTGCCTTGTACTGCGCCGCTACGTTGGCATCCTTGCCGGCCTTGGCCAACGCCGCGCTCAGGTTGGTCTGGTACTGCTTTTCAAGCGCTGCAGTGATGTCCAGGCTGCCGGCACCCGGATACGGCTCCAGCTGGTCCCACAGATTCGACCAGTCCTGCTGCCACATGTTGCCCAGCAGGTGTGCGGCGATCAGGCCATTGCCCACTTCCGCCTTGTCCTTGCCGTAGGTCTTGTCCAGCTTGCCGCGTGCGTAGCAGTGCAGCTGCTCGTACATCGGCTTGACCTGTTCCCACAGGCGGTCGGTTTCCGGGCCGATCTGCTCCGGCGGCATGTCGTAGCCGCTGCGCCACATCTGGCCGGCATCGGTGAAGCCCATGCCCTTGGCACCTTCGTTCACCAGACCGACAAATTTCTGGTAGTCGCCGCGCATGCTCTTGGTGGTGCTGTGCCAGCCCTGCCAGGCGTCGAGCTGCTTGTCGTAGTCGCGGCTGCGTGCCAGCACCTGCTCCAGCTCGCCCAGCTGGCGGCAGGAGTTGGGATCGTTGGCATCGGTGCAGTACTTGCCGGCACCGTAGCTGCCTTCCATGCGGGTGGCGATCTGGGTCAGCTCGGCCAGCTTGGCCGGGTCACGCGGTGCCGGCATCGAGGACATCAGCTTCAGCAGGTGGATCGCGCGCTTGCTGTCCTCGCTCATCGGCTTGCCATCGAACTTGGCGGCCTGTTCGATCCAGCTGTTGAGCTGGGTCAGCGAGCGCTCGTTGGCCTTGGCCGCGATGCGTTCCGAATCACTGTTGATGTAGGTGGAGGACAGCCACTGCGCCGAGGTCATCTCCGGGTAGGCGGCCTTGAACTCGGCATTGATGCGGGCCACGAACTGGTCGGCGGTTTCGCCGGCCGGGGCGCTGCTGCTGGCGGTATCGGTGCCTGGGGCAGCTTCCTTCTTGCAGGCGGCCAGGGCCAGCGTGGCGGCGGCGATTGCCGAGGCCAGCAGGAGATGACGGTGTTTCACGGGCGGTCCTTGGGTGGTGAACGACGGCCGAAGGCTAGTGGGCAGTCGCCGCCACCGCAAGTGGCGGAAGTCGGTTGGGTTCGGCAGGGCTGCGCCCTGCACCTGCCGAAGCCTTCAAGCAACGTCAACGTCAGAAGCGGGTATTCCGTGGTTTGGCGGGGCGGTGTCGGAGTGCGGGGACGCCGCAAG
>OFRL01000393.1_pt1 | contig 21816 bp, 21 predicted proteins | sample 1543121 | NCBI WGS metagenome assembly OFRL01 (sample SAMN07774228, study PRJEB24372) | wastewater metagenome | isolation source: Lake Maggiore Cannobio | place: Italy: Cannobio | collected 2016-01
GCACAATTGCCACAGCTCAATGACGGCGGCTTGGTCAGCGATTTCGAATGGGCGTATGTGCATGGTTGCTGGATCTCGGACTATCATGAGGGTGCAGATGGAACAGATTTCTTTCCAAATCGTACCATTCATTGACCAATCGAATCGGACAGTTGGCTTTCAACATATGAATTCAAGTGCATGGGTGCGCGCCGCAAGCTCTTTCAGTGAATTGATTGCCGTTGCCGGTGAGCACCTTGCCGATCATGGCTGGGAACGCCTCTGGCAACGCTTGTCTGGCGTTACGCACGCAATGAACACTTGAACCTGCAGAATTATTTCACTGGCGCTGCGTTGGCGGCTCTGATTGGCTGGCTTGGGCTGCGCCAACATGCGTTGTCGCGCAGCGGGGCACTGGGCGCATTACTGATTGGCACAGCGGTGTTTGGCGGGGCAGGTTTGCCGGGCGCGACGCTCTTGATTGGTTTCTTTGTTTCGTCGAGCGCGCTTTCACGCATTGGCAGCGCGCGCAAGGCGCAGCTCACAGCGCAATTTTCAAAAGGTTCGCAGCGCGACCTGCTGCAGACGCTTGCCAATGGCGGTGTGGCAGCAGCGGCAGCTGTTGTGTTCGGCTACTCAAAGCTGGATGTGGTGTGGCTGGCGATGGCCGGCGCACTGGCTGCCGCCAACGCAGACACATGGTCCACCGAGCTGGGCGTGCTGGCACGCACATTGCCGCGGCGCATCACCGACTGGAAGGCGGTGCCAACCGGAACTTCTGGCGCAGTTACAGGCTGGGGGACTCTGGGTGCCGTCGTTGGCGCGGGGTTGATTGCGCTATTGGCAGGTGCGGCAAACTGGCTCACGGGCGCGGCACACAGCCCGCTTGCAATCACACTGCTGCCAATATGTGGCCTTGCCGGCGCTTTGGTGGACAGCTGGCTGGGCGCAACCGTGCAGGCGAGCTATCAGTGTGCGTTATGCGGGAAGACTACCGAGCGGCACCCGCTGTGTAAATGTGGCGGAGCAACCAGTATTCAATCTGGCTGGCACTGGCTGGGCAACGATGCAGTTAACTTTGCGGCAACACTCACCGGCGCCGTGCTGGCCGCAATGGCGGCGCAGCTGCTTGCAAGCTGAGCAGAACTTAGCAGGCGGGCAGCGCGTTTTCTTTCCTTTGCGGCGGATCCGCTTGGCGCACGCCGCCAGCCCGCATATTCTTTATTAGCCCCAGTCGCGCAGTACCTGCCGGGCTGCGTTGTGGCCATTGATGCCGGTGCAGCCGCCGCCCGGGTGCGTGCCGGCGCCGCACAAATACAACTGCTTGATAGGCGTGCGGTATTGCGCACAATCTGGTACCGGGCGCATGTGCAGCGCCTGGTCCAGCGTCATCTCCCCGTGCGTGGCGCTGCCTTCGGGCAGGCCGTAGTTGCGCTCCAGATCCAGCGGGGTCAGCACCTGGCTGTGCAGCACAAGCTGCGGCACATCCGGCGCAAACTGTGCCAGCGTGCTGAGGATTGCAGCACCCAGTGCGGCACGCTGTGTGTCCCAGTCTTGGCTGCGCAAGTGGTACGGCGCATACTGGGCGTGAACAGACAGCACATGCTGCCCGGGCGGGGCAAGCGTTGCATCTACCAGCGTGGGCAGCGTTGCATCCAGCCATGGCTGGCGGGACCAGCTGCCATACTTGGCAGCATCGCTGGCTTGCTCAATGTAGTTGATGCTTGGCGCAACGCGAATGCGCGCTGCCGCATCAAACGCAAAGCGCGGCACACCGGACAATGCCAGATGCATGCGCGCCGTGCAGCCGCGGTATTTGATGGTGCAAGTGCTGCGCAGAAACACCGGGTCAACCTCCACCGGATCAATCAAGCCTTGAAAAGTTGTGCGCGGGTCTGCGTTGGAGACCACCACGCGCGCGCTGATTTCTTCGCCGCTGGCAAGCACCACACCGCTAGCGCGCCCGTCCTTTACCACCACCTGCTGCACAGCAGCATTCAAGCGCAGCTGCGCGCCCATGCTTGTGGCGGCTTTTGCAATTGCCTGGGTGAGTGCGCCGGCTCCGCCCTGCAATTGGCTGGCTGCTGCAAATGCCGGCACTTGCCCCGCTGCCAGCGCCATCAACCACACAAATGCGGTGCCCGCCTGCCGCGGCCCCAATGACACTCCATGCACGCCATCCACTGCCAGCGCAGCTTTGAGCGCATCACACTCAAACCATTCGTCGAGCATGTCCGATACCGGCATGGGCAGAGTGCGAATGAGATCGCCCAGCTCTTTGCGGCTGAGGCGTCGCGCGGGCGCCACCAGCTTCAGCAGCTCCAGCAGGTCACGGCCGCCGGGCGCCGGCAGTGCGGGCGGGATCAGCACCATCAAGCGCGCCACTACAGCTGCCAGGCGCTGCATGGCAGCGCAGAAATCCGGCCAGCGCGCGGCATCGGCCTGGGAGTGGCGCGCAATTTCCGCAGCCGTGCGGGCTGTGTCGCGCCAGAATCTTATACAGCCGCCATCTGGCAGCGCAGTCGTCAGCAGCGGATCAATTGGCAGCAGGGTTAAGCCGTGCTTGTGCAGCTGCAGGTCAGCCGCCACATGTGCAACCAGGCGCCCCGTGCCCTCGGCCACACTGGAAAAACGGAAGCCGGGAAACAACTCCTCGGTAACAGCAGCGCCGCCCACTTGGGGCTGCCGCTCCAGCACCAGCACGCGTTTGCCGGCGCGCGCCAAGCAGGCTGCTGCCACAAGTCCGTTATGCCCGGCGCCCACAATCAACGCATCAAAATTTTCAGCCATGCAGCAGCTCCATCGCGGCATTGCGTCCGTTGATGCCAACCACGCCGCCACCCGGATGCGTGCACGCACCGCACAGGAACACACCGGGCATTGGCGTGCGCTGCGCGAAGCGTTTGTCCCACATATAGTCCGGCAGGCACTCGCCCTGAAAAATGTGGCCGCCGGTCAGGCCAACGCGCGCTTCAATGTCCGGCGGGCCGAGTACCTCATGGTCAATGATTGCGTCCGGCAGGCTGGGGCAGAAGCGCGCAATCGCATCGATTACCAACTGCCCGGCTGCAACGCGGTGCGAGTCCCAGTCGCCGCTGGCAAACGTGGTGGGCGCGTACTGCGCAAAGACGCTCATGGTGTGCGTACCGGCCGGCGCCACCGATTGGTCATACACACTTTGCAAATAAATCTCGGTCCACAGGCGCGCCGGCAGCTGCCCGGCGCGTGCCGTTTGATACGCGGCATGCAGTTGCGGTGCGCTCAGCGGTGTGTTGATAACGGCGCGGTGATGCGGGCCGTCAGTACCGGGCCGCGCTGTAAAGTCGGGCAGCGTGCGCAGCGCAAAGTTGACCTTGAGCGTTGCGCTTTGCATCGGCCATGCCAGCACCTTGCGGCGCCAGTCCGGGTCGGCGGCATCTCCCAGCAAGCGCAGTGTTACCGCCGGGTCCGCATTGCAGATCACCACGGGCGCGTTGATGCGTTCGCCGCCCGCCAACTCCACCCCCTCTTCCGGCAGAATACGGGCCACAGGTACGCCGCATGCCACGGTTGCACCCAGTTCGCGCGCCACATCGCAGAGGATGAAGGAGACCATGCCCATGCCGCCTTTGACGAAGCCCCATTGCCCGATCGTGTCGCCCATTCGCCCGCAAAAGTGATAGAAGTAAATGGACGCCGTGCCGCGCTCGTAAGGGCTGGCGTTGGTGCCAATCACGCCCTGTCCCAGGTACGCCATTTGCAGGCGCTCGTCTTTTAGATAACGCTGCACATATTCCACCATCGACCAGTTGAAGAGCAGATTGATCGCCTCTGTGTCGCCGTTCAGCCGCGCCTGCACTTGCGCAGCTGTTGGTGCGCGGCCAATCCACATGTCGCGTTCGTCCGGCGGGCGTACGGCTGCGGTGGCGCGGCTCATCACGGCCTGCATCGCAATCCAGCCGGCCACATCGCCGGGTGCAAAGCGCTCAATCTCCGCAATGCAGCGCGCGTCGTCATCCCACAACTGCACGCTTGAGCCGTCTTCAAACGGGATGAACATGCCGCCACTGGCGTGCTGCCACTCAAAGCCATGCGCGCGCAGTTTCAATTCGTCAATCACCAGCGGGTGCAGAATGCCGGCCACATACGCGCAGGGCGACATGCGGATGCCGGGCCATGGCTCCGCAATGGTGCAGGCACCGCCCACGCGTTCACGCGCCTCCAGCACCAGCACACGCTTGCCTGCGCGCGCCAGATATGCAGCGCATGCCAGCCCATTGTGGCCGGCACCCACAATGATGGCATCCCATGCAACAGCGGCCAGCTCGCGCATGGGCGCCGGCAGCCCCAGCTTGCCAAGGCAGGCTGCGGTCGCGGATGTCATTGGCCACCCACAAGTGCGCAATGCGGGTGCTTGCACAGCGCCGTGCGCATCTACTTGCCGCTCCTTAATATTTCCATGGCAGCCAGGCGGCCTGGCCCGCCGGTGATGCCGCCGCCCGGATGCGTGCCAGAGCCGCATTGGTAATAGTTGCGAATGGGCGTGCGGAATTTGGCCCAGCCGGCGGTGGGGCGCAAAAAGAAAATCTGGTCAAGCGTCAGCTCGCCGTGAAAGATGTTGCCTTCTGCCAGCCCGAAGTCTTGCTCCAGATCCCACGGCGACAGCACTTGCCGGTGCAGGATCAGCTTTTTTATGCCTGGCGCAAATTCCTCTAATGTATTTACCACGGCATCACCAAAGGCATCGCGCTGCTGTGCGTTCCAGCCGCCGTTCAGCTTGTAGGGTGCGTACTGCACAAAGATGCTCATCACATGTTTGCCGGGCGGTGCCAGTGTGGGGTCAATGGTGGACGGAATAAGCACGTCCAAAAATGGCCGGCGCGAGAACTCGCCATACTTCGCATCATCGTAAGCGCGCTCCACAAAGTCCACGCTCGGGCAAATTTCAATCATGCCCTGCAGCAGCGCCCGGTCCGGCATGCTGGGGAAGGTGGGCAATCCATCGAGCGCCAGATTCACCTTGCCGGAAGAGCCGCGATATTTAAAGTTGTTGATGGCGGTTTCAAATTCAGATGGCAGCTGCCGGCTGTCCAGCAGCTTTAGAAACGTCTGGCGCGGGTCCAGTCCGGACACCACCGTGCGCGCGTGGATCTCCTCGCCACTTTCCAGCGCCACGCCCACCGCCTGCCCGTTGCGCACAATCACCTGCGCCACCGGTGCGTTGCAGCGCAGCACAGCACCATGCTGGCGGGCCGCACCGGCAATTGCATTGCTGACCGCGCCTGTGCCGCCTTTTTGAAATCCCCACACAGTAAACGCGCCGTCCAGCTCGCCCATAAAGTGGTGCAGCATCACATACGCAGTGCCTGGCGAGCGCGGCCCCAGCATTGTGCCGATGATGCCGTTGATCGCCGTCAGCGCCTTGAGCACATCGCACTCAAACCACTCGTCTAAAAAGTCTGTGGCGCTCATTGTCATCAGTTTTGTAAGCTGCTGAAAGGTGCGCGCATCCAAGCCCTTGGCATGCCGGCCCAATTCCACCAGCCGGCGCACATCGTCCACGCCCGGGCTCAGCGGATTTGGCGGCACCATGCCCAGGATGGGCTTCACCGCAAAGCCCATCTTGTACATCATCTGGTTGAACTCGGGGTACGCATCTGCATCGCGCTTGGAGTGGCGCTGCAGCTCCGCGCGCGTTGTGGCCGGGTCAGACCACAACGCCAGGTGGTCGCCGTTTTCCATCGGCACAAACGAACTGTCGAGCGGCAGAATTTGCAGGCCGTGGCGCGGCAGCTCCAGGTCACGGATGATCTCCGGGCGCAGCAGGCTCACAACATACGAGCACACCGTATAGGTGAAGCCCGGATAAATTTGCTCTGACACGGCAGCGCCGCCCAGAATGTGGCGGCGCTCCAGCACCAGCACCTTGCGCCCGGCACGCGCCAGATACGCAGCGCACGTCAGCCCGTTGTGGCCGCCGCCAATGATCACTGCATCGTAAATCTCAGCCATGCTTGAAGTATCCGGTGCGGGCAGCGGGCAAATGAACGCGCATCACGCGCGCTTGTGCGGCGGGTTGTAAAACGGCAGCGCGGTCACACGCGCTTCGGTCATGTGGCGCTGCGCCTCCACCGTGGCTTCCATGCTCACGCGCGTGCCCGGCTTTGCATACTGCGGCTGAATGCGCGCCAGCACCACATACTTCTTTAGCAGTGGCGACCAGGTGCCGCTTGTTGCGCGCCCAATTTGGATGTCATCGCTAAAAACCGGCACGGCGTTGCTCCAAGCCGTTTCGGGCAGATGAATGGGCATGCCATAGCGCTTGTAGATCTGTTCCAGCGACTCCCATTGCACATCCAGCCCGACCGTGGCCCAAGCGGCACCGCGCTCGCGTTCCGCAGCCAGCGCCGCCCGCCCCACAAAGTTGCCCTTGTCCAGCATTACCGTCCAGCCCAACCCCAGCTCATAGGGCGTGGATTTTTGCACATCAAACACAGTTTTTTTGGACGAGATGAAGTCCACGGCCACAAGCAGCAGACCCGCTTCAATGCGCACCATGTCCAAAGCCAGCTGCCCGGCTGCTCGTAGCAGCCGCGGCTGGCCGGCCGCCATCAACGCATCCCACAGTCGTTCTGCATCGGCCGGGTCCGCCCACAGCTCGTAGCCCAGGTCTCCGGTGTAGCCGGTGCGCGTAACGCTGACCTTCATGCCGGCTATCACCGCCGCGGCATGCCGAAAATATTTGAGCTGCGCAATCGCCGGCCCCGCTAGTTGCTGCAGGATCTCGCCTGCCAGCGGGCCCTGCAATGCCAGTGCCGCAAGTGAGTCGCTGATGTCTTCAACTTGCACCTGCAGGCCGGTGGCGTTGTCTTGAAACCAGCGCAGGCTGGGGTCGGCTGCCGTTACGCGGTAGCGGCCGGGTGCCAGCTGTGTCACGGTGCCGTCATCAATGATGCTGCCGCGCTCATCGCACCACGGCGTGTAGAGCACCTGCCCCACCGCGCAGCGCGCAATGTCGCGCGTCATCACGCGGTTGAGCAGCTTGAGGGCATCAGGCCCGTGCACTAGATATTTGTAGAGGGGCGAAATGTCGATGAGGGCGGCAGCGGTGCGGATGGCATAGTACTCGCGCAGGTGATGCAGCTCGTACATGTTGGCGGAAAGGAAGCCGGACCACTCCTGCCAGCTGTGGCTCTCGCACAAAGCTGCCGTGCGCGAGTAGAACGGCGTGGGGCGCGGCATTATGCAGCCAGCGCGCAGCGCGGTGCCAAATTTGATGTGGCAAGCTGCAGTGCCGGCATTGCGCGCACAGCCGCACTGGGCTTGCGGATACTCACGCGTGCCCCAGCGCCTTCAGCACTTCCGCATCAAAAGCAGCAGACAGCAGCTCCTGCTCGGATTGCAGCTTGCCGGGCCGATACATGCGCGAGCGCATGCCCGCCTGAGTTTCACCGCAGATGTGCCAGTCTTGGCGGTTGGTCATATCCCAAAATTCAACCGCATCGGCAGCGTCAAAGCCCGGCTGCGCCATGGCCTGCGCATCAAACAGCCATTCGCAAGTGATCAGGGTTCGCTCCGGGCTTTGTGGCCAAAGAGTGTGGAACATGACGTAATCCGGGTGCAGGCTGAGCAGCAAATTTGGGAAGAGCGAGTAATAGTGCACGCGCTGCAAGTCCGCGCCGCACACGCGCCCCAGCGGCGGCCGGCTGGTGCCGCCCGTTGCTGTCAGGCTGCTGTGCCCGTCGTAAAGATCCATGAAGCCGCCCAGAAAGGGTCCGGCGATCAGGTCATTGTTGCCACTGTCGTGCGGCGAAAGTTTCTCCAGCGCGGGATGCACCAGCGGGCAGTGATAACACTCGGAGTAATTCTCCGCCAGCAGTTTCCAGTTGGCCGGCGCATCATATTCAATGCGCTGGGCGCGTTGAAGATTTGGCAGGTTCCACATTTCAAACTTGCCGGCCAATGGCGCCATGGCGTCAGCCAGGCTTTCGCCCGCAGCATCCAAATTTACAAAAATGAAGCCTTGCCAAACACCGGCCTGCGCGCGGTAGAGCCCGTGCTCTGCCTTGTCAAAGTCCGCCACCGCATTCATGTTTGGCGCACCCAGCAAGCGTCCATCCAGCGCATACGTCCACGCATGGTAGGGGCACTGAATGGTTTCGCGCAGTTGTCCGCTGGCTTCTGCACACAGGCGCGTGCCGCGGTGCCGGCACACGTTATGGAGCGCTTGCACGGTGCCGCTGCGGTCGCGCAGGATGATCAAGTTGTCACCCCCAACCGCGCGCAGAAAATAATCACCGGGGCTTGCAATCTCGGCAGCCCGCCCGACACACATCCAGCGCTTTCGGAAAATGTGTTCGGTCTCTGCTGCCAGGATGGCGTCGGCTGTGTAGTACTCGCTGGGCAGTGTATTTAGAGCGGCTGGCATGTTGTTTACTCCGCTGTCGAAATCCAGGCACGCGCCACAATTGTTGAGCGGTATTCGAGATGGCGGGGCAGCCGGGCTAACGCACGCTGCTGCCGGCACCCCAACCACGCGGACGCCGGCTTAGGTTCGCATTCAGCGGTGTTACTTTTAGTGTGGCGCATAATTAATTAATCGGTGCAAAATCTACTGAACCGATATTGTAACAGGCTGATAACCGTTGTTTTTCTAGGTTATTGGCGGTAGATTTCTGCCGTTCAATAGATGTCTGGCGGTTGTGCTGCGCCGGCAAATACGTACAATATCGGCAATGCGCAGATTGCAACGGTAAATACGCTTTGCCGCGCCCCAAGCACACCCTAGACCGGCTCGACCTGTCCATCATCCGCTGTTTGCAGAAGGATGGCCGCCGCCCGTACGCAGAAATTGCTGCGCAGCTCGGCATCTCAGCCTCTACAGTTCAGCAGCGCACTGCGCGCCTGATTGACAGCGGTGCAATCCAAATTACCGCTGTGGCCGACCCCGCCACGCTGGGCTACCCGGTGGCAGCCACTGTGGCCGTGAAAGTGGACGGTGTGCGCTTGAAGGCGGCAGCCGCTGCCATCGCCAAGTTTTCGGAGGTGGGCTATGTTGCAATTTGCACCGGCTCCAATGACCTGTTGCTCGAAGTGGGTTGCCGCGACAATGACGAACTGATCGACTTTATCTCCAGCAAGCTTTCAAAAATCAAGGGCGTACGCGAATCCGAAATTTATTTGTATCTGCGGATAGTCAAGAACACTTACCAATGGGGGCCTTTCGATGATCAACGCAACCAGTAAATTATTGCACCTGCGTTTTGCTGCGCAAACGGCTGCGCGCTTGCTGGCGGCGGCGGTTGTGCTCGGCGGGTGCGCTGCGCCGGCCGCCGGACCGGCCAAAGCAGTTGCTATGCAGCCTGCGGCCGCCGCCACCGGGCCGCTGCTGCTGCTGGAATGGTCCGGTTATGAATTGCCAGAGTTCTGGCAGCCGTTTGCGGACCAGCATCCCGACCAGAAAGTCGACTTTAGTTTTTTTGCCGAAGACGCAGAGGCGTTTGCAAAATTGCAGACCGGCTTCAAGGCGGACCTGGTGCATCCCTGCAGCAGCTGGTGGCAGCTGTACGTTGACGCCGGCTTGGTGCAGCCCATCGACACCGCACGCCTTTCCAACTTTAGTGGCATGCGACCGGAAATGAGTGCCATGGGTGTCTTTGGCGGCAAGCAGTACTTTATTCCGTGGGAGTGGGGCTACGAATCAATTCTGGTGCGCACCGACAAGGTAAAGAACCCGCCAAAATCTTGGGCGGATTTGTGGAACCCGGAATACGCCGGGCATCTGGCACTTTGGGACTCGGGCGAGTCCAACCATGCCATGACAGCGCTGGCGCTTGGCTTTAAGCCGGAGCAGACCACGGCCGCACAGGATGAATTGATAAAGCAAAAACTGCTCGAGTTGAAACCAAGTGTGGTTACCTACTGGGTGGACTTTACCGAGGTGCCGCAGCTGATTTCGTCGGGTGATGCCTGGGTGGTGGCTAATGTCTGGCAGGACGCGTACGCAACACTGGTCGGCGATGGCGTGGCGGTTGACTACATCACGCCCAGTGAGGGCCGCCTTGGCTGGCTGTGCGGCTACGGCATCTCCAGCCAGAGCGCAAATGTGAACCTGGCTTACGACTACATCAATGCTGCCATCGCGCCCAAGTCCATGGCAAAAATGATCGACACGTACTCTTATGGGGCGGCCAACAATTCAGCGCTTGCACTGGCTGACCCCAAGTTCATAAAACTGCTGCAGTTGGACGAACCTGACATTCTGCAGCGCACGGTATTTTTCAACTCCATTACGCCAGACCGGCGCAAGCGCTTCACCAATTTATGGGACGAAGTGAAAGCTGCGCCTTGAGGGCACTGCGCCTTGCAGTGGCCGGACGGCGTGCGAAAAGACCCGGGCAGCGCGCTTGAACGCTGCGCTTGATGGCCGGACCCGGGTAGCCGGCTTGATGGCGCCGCCTGCGCTGCTGCTGGCGGTCTTCTTTGTGCTGCCCATGCTGATCATGGCCTCGTTCAGTTTTCGCTTGGGCACCTTTGCGCCGGAGCGCTATGTGTTCACCACAGAGCACTACTGGGATTTCATCAGCCGCACCAGCTTTCACCGCTTGCTGCTGCGTTCCATAGGTGTGGCATTTATAACGGCCGGCGCTTCAATTGTGCTTGCGTATCCGCTGGCGCACTTTCTGGTCTTTCGCGCCGGCCGGATGCAGCTAACGCTGCTGTCGCTGCTCATCATCCCGGCCTGGACCAGCTACCTGCTGCGCATTCTGGCGTGGAAAGTGATTTTGGGTTCCAATGGTCTGTTGAATTCATTCCTGCTGCAGGCCGGCCTCATCCAAGAAGGCTCAGCGCGCTTGTTGTACAGCCCCAGCGCGGTGGTGGTGACACTGGTTTATGTCTGGATTCCGTTTGTGGCGCTCCCGATATTTGCTGCGCTGCAGCGCATTGACGGCAGTGTTTTAGAAGCCGCAGCGGACCTCGGCTGTCCTGCGTGGCAGACTTTTTTGCGCGTAATTTTTCCGCTCAGCCTGCCGGGTGTGGCAGCTGGTTTTCTGTTTGTGTTCATCCCCACGCTGGGCGAGTGGGTGACCCCCGCCTTGGTGGGCGGCGCGCGCGGAGTAATGTACGGCAATTTGATTCAGGATCAGTTTGTGCGCGCACTAAACTGGCCCATGGGTTCTGTTATGAGTCTGGTGATGCTGGCGCTGATGCTGGTGCAGCTGGCTTTGTTCAGCCGCGTGGTGCGGCTTTCTGACCTGGCGGCCGTGTAGATGCAGCGCCGCGACGTGCTCTCCCCGGGCTTCTTGTATTTTGTGATGCTCACATTATTTTTGTATGCGCCGATTGTGGTGCTGGTTGTGTTTTCGTTCAACGACTCGCGCACGCTGGTGTTTCCGCTGCGCGGCTTTACCCTGCGCTGGTACGGCGAACTGGCCGGTGCACGCGAACTGCTGGCCGCCGTTGTAAACAGCGTGGTGCTGGGTTTGATGTCTTCGGTGGTGGCCACTGGCCTGGGCACTGCCGCTGCCATCGGCATTGCGCGCCATAATTTTCCCGGGCGGCGCTTTTTCCTTGCGGTGTCTGCCATGCCCATGGTCATTCCGTATGTGGTGCTGGGGGTCGCGCTGCTGATTCTGTTTTCGTGGTGGGGCGTGCCGCTTTCATTGTGGACGGTGGGGGTTGCGCACGTGGTCATCAATGTGCCGTATGCCATGTTGATTGTGGCGAGCCGCCTCGCGGGCTTCGATAAAAATCTGGAGGAAGCCGCCATGGACCTTGGGGAAACTTACTGGGGTACACTGCGCCGCATCACACTGCCAATTTGCGCTCCGGCGATGTTGTCCGCATTTCTCAGTTCGTTCACCACCTCTTTTGACGAGTTTGCTGTCTCGTTCTTTTTGATTGGCACGGAAGCGACGCTGCCGGTTTACCTTTACTCGCAGCTGCGCTTTCCGAGCCGGCTGCCGCTAGTGGTGGCACTTGCCAGCATTATCATGGTGGTTTCGATACTCTTGGTGACGCTGGCAGAATGGCTGCGCAATAGCACACTGCACCTTTCGCGGCAGGGTTCAGCCTGATGGAATTTGCCGCCGAGCTGCGCGCAGTTTGCAAGGTGTACGCCAGCGGCCGGCAGCCGCAAGGTGCCGTCACGGCTGTCACCGACCTTGACCTGTCCATCCGCCAAGGGGAGTTTTTTACATTGCTGGGGCCCAGTGGCTGCGGCAAGACAACCACGCTGCGCATGATTGCCGGTTTCGAGTCGCCCAGCTCTGGCGAGCTTTTAATTCAAGGCCAGTCGATGAACGCGGTGCCGCCCAACAAGCGCCCGGTCAATACCGTGTTTCAGAACTACGCGCTTTTTCCGCATCTGACGGTGATGCAAAATGTGGCCTTTGGGCTGGAGGTGGCGCGGGTGCCGCGTGCCGAACGCGACCGGCGCGCAGCCGAAGCGCTGGAGCTGGTGCGCCTGCCGGACTTGGGAGACCGCAAGCCGGCACAGCTTTCGGGCGGGCAGCAGCAGCGCGTGGCGCTGGCACGCGCGCTGGTGAATCGGCCGGCGCTGCTGCTTTTGGACGAGCCGTTGGGCGCACTGGACTTGAAGCTGCGCAAGGAAATGCAAGTTGAACTCAAGAGCCTGCAGCGCCGCGTTGGCATTACCTTTGTGTATGTCACCCACGATCAGGAAGAAGCGCTGACCATGTCGGACCGCATTGCGGTGATGAACCACGGGCGGCTGCTGCAAATGGGCGACCCGGTGAGTATTTACGAGCAGCCGGCCACGTGCTTTGTGGCGGACTTTATTGGTGAGACAAACTTTCTGCAGGCGGTGGTGCTGGCGGCCGATGGAACGCAGGTGCGCCTGCGCGCGGCTGGCTGTGAGCTGCTTGTTCCGCAAAGCGGGCAGCAGCTTTCAGGGGGGCAGGCGGTCACGGTTGCGCTGCGGCCGGAAAAGCTGGCGCTCCAATCCAGCCCCGGCACCAAAGGCGGCGGGCTCACCGGCTTTGTGCAAGAACTCGTTTTCATTGGCACCGACACGCGCTATGTGGTGCGGCTGGAAACTGGCGAAATGGTAACCGTGCGCGTGCAAAATGCCGGGCAGGGCAGCAGCAACAGCTGGCGCAGTGGCGATCCGGTGCAGGTGCACTGGGACCAGCAATGCGCCCGCATCCTAACCGCCTGACCCGCCCCGGGGCGGCGGCGGACTTGGTGTGGTGCCGGCCGGCAGCCCCGCGGAAAAACTGGTGGATGGAAAATAGAACAAATGTCTTGACTCTGGGAAATTCGGGTTTATACTGCCATCAATCTAGCAGTCCCGTCGTTTCACGCTGACACCACTTTAGATCCTGCTGGAGCAAGGAGCAACCGCATGTATCACCGTATTATGATCATTGGGAATTTGGGGCGGGATCCGGAATTGCGCTACACCCCATCCGGCCAGGCGGTCACCGATTTGAACGTGGCCACCACGGAGAGTTGGAAAGACACCGAAGGTGCCAAGAAGGACCGCACCATTTGGTGGAAGGTTGCAGTGTGGGGCAAACAGGCCGAAACCTGCAACCAGTTCCTCAAGAAGGGCAGCAAAGTTTTGGTAGAAGGAACGATGCGCGGTGACGAGAAGGGCAACCCGCGCACCTTCCAACGCCAGGACGGCAGCTGGGGCGCGTCCTATGAGATGACGGCCAAGGACGTGCGCTTCATGAGCCCGCGCAGCGAGGGCACTGGATCCAATGGCTCCGGCGAGTTTGAAGGAGCAGTGGCGGCCACTGAGGACGATTTGCCGTTCTAGCTCAGGCCCCGCAACCACAGCCAATCCGCAGCCGCCGGCCAGTTGCCGGCGGCTTGCGCACTTAATGGAATGGAGAAGCCCATGACCACTCCGGTGAATGCTGCTGCGCCAGCGCCGCAAATCAAAATTGAAATCCCGGCCGACCTGGAGGGGATCTATGTAAACTTTGCATTGATCTCACATTCGGCTTCCGAGCTGGTGCTGGACTTTGCGCGCCTGCTGCCCAACACGCCGCAGGCCAAGGTGCAGGCGCGCCTGATCATGACACCGATCAACGCAAAATTACTGATGCATGCACTTGGAGAAAATCTGGGCAAGTTTGAAGCGCAGTATGGCGAGATCATTGTGCCAGCGCACCACACACTAGCAGACCAGCTGTTTCGCACGCCGCCGCCGGACGATGCAAACAACGGGTAACGGTGCGCCCGCCAGCGGCAGCCTGGTTGCGCTGGCACAAATTGGCGAGCAGCTGCGCAGCGCGCTGGGTGTAAAGCATGCGGCGCGAGATGCCGCACTCGCACAATCGCGGGCACTGGTGCGCTTTTGCGCCAACGCCATCCGTGCCATCCACCGCGAGGAGCGGGCGGAGGCGCAGGCACTCTTGGGCGAGGCACGCATCGCAGCGGCGGCCATGTGCGCTGCCGTCGCTGCATTCCCGGATCTTTTTCATGCCGGGTACACACAGGATGGATTAAAGGAACTGGTTGAAGCCAGCGTGCTGCTGGCGCTGGCTGCGGACGAGCCAATACCCGCGCACACGCAACTGGGTGTTGAGCCCGCCACTTACCTCAACGGCCTGGCGGAGGCAGCGACAGAGCTGCGCCGGCGCATCTTGGACCTGATTCGGCACGAACACTCTGCCGAGGCGGAGCGCCTGCTGGATGCCATGGACGAGATTTATTCGCTGCTGGTTACGGTGGATTACCCCGACGCAATCACCGGTGGGCTGCGGCGCAGCACGGATGTATTGCGCGGCGTGCTGGAACGCACGCGGGGCGACCTGACCACGAGCATGCGCCAGCAGCGCCTGCAGGATTTGCTGGCCAAGACGGGCGCGTAGGCAAGCGCAGCTGCGCGCTGCACGGCGCAATTTACACCGCAGCTTTTTTGCACTGTCGCTGAACCGCGCGCAGTTGTGCAGCCCAGTTTAGGCGGGGCAACAGCCTGCAGCCCGGCAGCGGGCTGCGTTTCCGCGCAGCCGCCCACCGCATTCCCCATGATGTAAACTCCGCCCATGGCTCAAAAAAGCTTTTTGATTTTTCACAATCCGCAGGTGGCGCGCTCCGAAGAGCTGGCAAATACGATCGATGCCAGCTTGCGCACCACGCACGGCTGCCGCTCTGAGTGCACCACATTGGCGGCGGCTGAGGAACGCGCGCGGCTGCCGGCGCCTGATATGTTGATTGCGGTTGGCGGTGATGGCACGATGCTGCGTGTGAGCCGGCTGGGTGCGCAGTTGGGCTGCCCGGTGCTGGGCATCAACCTGGGGCGGGTGGGCTTCCTGCTGGAGGTGCCGGAGGCGGAATGGCCGGCGGCGCTGCTGCGCGTGTTGGCTGGCGACTATTGGCTGGAGCCGCGCATGCTGGTGTATGCGGAGCACATGCGCGCCGGCGTGTGTCTCGGCGCACATCATGCGCTGAATGAAGTGGTGATCACGCGCGGTGCACTGGCGCGGCCGATGCGCCTCAAGACCGCCATTGACGGCAGCGCGCTGGGCACTTACATTGCGGACGGGTTGATTGTGGCCTCGCCCACCGGCTCCACCGCATACGCGCTGGCGGCCGGCGGGCCCATTCTGCCGCCCACGCTGCGCAACATTGTGCTTATTCCGGTGGCACCGCACCTGAGCATAGAACGCGCCATTGTGCTGGCGGAAGGCGCGGGCATTACGATTGATGTGCGCATCGATCACCCCGCAATTTTGAGTGCAGACGGACAGGTGGAGGTTGAGCTGCGCGACGGCGACCAGATTTGCGTGCGCGCCAGCCCGCGCGACGCCAGCTTTGTGCGCCTGCAGGATGCGGCGTATTTTTATCGCAACCTTGGTGCGCGGCTGGCACGCAAGGAGTCATTGCAATAGTCGCCGCCGAATCCGGCGCTGTGGCCGGAGAATTTTGCGCCAACCATCCGGACCGGCCAACTGCACTGCGCTGCAACAAGTGCGCAAAGTTGATCTGCCCCAGTTGCGCAATGCATACGCCGGTGGGTTACCGCTGCCCGCAATGCGTGCGCGGCCAGCAAGCCGTCTTTGATACCGCGCACTGGTACGACTATGTGAGTGCAGCGGCAACTGCACTGGTACTGTCGGGCGTGGCGGGTGTGCTGCTGTCCCGCTTGGGGTGGCTGCTGCTCTTTTTGGCGCCCACTGCCGGTGGCGCGCTGGCAGAGGTGGTGCGCCGCGTGGTACAGCGCCGGCGCGGCCGTTATCTGCCGCATGCCGTGGTGGCTGCCATGGCCTTGGCTGCACTGCCTGCACTCAGCTTATGGATGCTTTTGTATGTGGCGCTGGCGGGCGCGGCCGTGTTCGCCCGGCTGCGGGGAACGTTGATGTAATGCCGGTGTGGCGGCTAGAGCAGTAAAGAAGGCGGCCGTCTGCATGTGCCCACAAGACCGGCCGGAGCCGGTTGCAAATTTATGAGAGGCGCATGTCTAGGGTTGCGTTGACGGCAATCATCTAAATCATCAGTAATTGCAGTGCGTTGGCGCTGGTAATCTCGCCTCCCACTCCCGCGCTTTACAAATGCTACCCGCAGCGGTAAACTTCGGTTTCAATAAATGCAATAAACAACTGGGCATCCGTCTCAGTTGTTTTGTTTTCAGGGCAAATACCCTTTTGGTGATTGTGCCCCAAATCAGATACCAAAAATAGAATCAGGATAAAAGCACAGACTATGAGCGAGGAGAATCTCCCCAAAGACGTTACCTATCTGACGCGCGAAGGCATGCGCAAGCTGGAAACGGAACTTGCACATCTGCGCACCGATGGCCGGGCCGAAGTGGCACAGCGCCTGCATCAGGCGCTGGAAGAAGGCGGTGACTTGCTGGAAAATGCGGAGTTCGAAGCTGCAAAAAACGAGCAGGCGTTTGTCGAAGGGCGCATCATGACGATTGAGACAATGCTTCTTCACGCAAAGATTATCAAGAAGAGCTCAACCGCCACGGGAATCATTGGCTTGGGATCTGTGGTGGTAATCAAGGAAGAAGGCGGCAAAGCTGAGACCTACAAAATTGTGGGCGCAGCCGAAGCCAATCCGGCCGAGGGCAGCATCTCCAATGAATCGCCTTTGGGCAAGGCATTACTCGGCCAAAAGCAGAGCTCAAAAGTGCGCATCAAGGCACCCGGCGGTGAACTCATCTTTCGAATTGTCAAAGTGAGTTGACATCTTCATGTGGCAGCGGCAGCCCTGCGCCACTTGGCAGCAGGGCTTTTTCGTTTAAAATGCTGGCTGGATGCCAATGGAGAAGTATTGCGCGACCTCAATGAAATAGAAAAGAACCGCGTGGCCAAAGCGGAGCGCATGCGTGCCCGTGGCGAGCAGCCCTATCCGGCGCGGGCGCAGCGCACGCATACGGTTGCGGCTGCACTGCAGGCTCTTGAGCAGGCGCTGGAAGCTGGTGCGCCGGTGAACGACAGCGGCGTGCCGGCCACTTTATGCGGCCGCTTGCGTTCCATGCGCACGATGGGCAAGCTGACTTTTGCGCATATGGAGGATGTGAGCGGCCGGGTGCAGCTGCTGCTGCGCGCAGATGAAGTTGGCGCAGACCGGCTGCGCCAGTTTGATGCAGACTTTGATCTCGGTGACTTTGTGCAGGCCACTGGTATTTTGATGCGCACCAAAACCGGGGAGTTCACCCTGCGCTGTGGCAGCGTGGTGATGCTTGCGAAAAGTGTGAGTCCGCTGCCGGCCGCGAAGGAAGCAGAGGAAGACGGGACCAAAGTGGTGTATTCCGCATTTGCCAACCCCGAGGCACGTTATCGCGAACGCTACGCGGACCTGGCAGTGAACACCGAAGTGCGCGAGATCTTTCGGGCGCGAGCCGCCGTGGTGCGGGCGTTGCGAAACTTTCTGGATCAGCGCGGCTTTCTTGAGGTGGAGACGCCCGTGCTGCAGCCCATCTATGGCGGAGCGGCTGCACGCCCGTTTGTGACCCATCACAACCAGCTGCATCAGGACTTGTTTCTGCGCATTTCGTTTGAGTTGTACCTAAAGCGCTTGTTGGTGGGCGGACTCGAGTCAGTGTATGAGATTGGCCGCGACTTTCGCAACGAGGGCGTAAGCCTCAAGCACAACCCGGAATTTACGCAGCTCGAGTTTTATTGCGCGTACGCCGATTACGCACAGGTGATGGTGATCACAGAGGAGATGCTTGCGTTTGTAGCGCAGCAAGTATGCGGCAGCACCACAATCGAGTATGCAGGGCACAAAATTGATTTGCAGCCGCCTTGGCGGCGCGTGGCGCTGCGGACCGCAGTGATCGAAGCCTGCGGCATAGACATTGCCGCGCACCCAACGGCAGCCACGCTGGCCGCAGCGATGCGCGCTGGCGGGCAGGCGGCAGACCCGGCCATGCCGCGCGGCAAACTCATCGAAAGCCTGTTGGCGCTGCATGTGGAGCCGCTGCTGGTGCAGCCCACTTTTGTGCACGATTTTCCGCGGGATATTTCACCGCTGGCAAAAGCCACGCCAGCCGATCCGCACACGGTCGAGCGTTTCGAGGCCTACATTGCGGGCATGGAGCTGTGCAACGCATTTTCTGAGTTGAACGACCCGCAGGAGCAGGCGCAGCGCTTTGAGGAGATGCAGCGCGACCACCAAAGCGGGGAAGAAGCGCACCCGATGGACGAGGATTATTTGCGCGCGTTGCAATACGGCATGCCGCCATGCGGTGGTTTTGGCATGGGCGTTGACCGCTTGACAATGCTGCTCACCGGCCAGCGCAATATTCGGGAGGTGATTTTGTTCCCGCACCTGCGCACGCGCGAGTGAGGCAGCCGGCGCTTGCGTAACAGCAACACAGCCCCGCCAAAATGGCGGGGCTGTGTTTTTATGTGTACGGCGCCCTAAAGCTCAATCCAGTCCGGACTCCAGCTCATCCAGCAGGCCGCTGATGAAGTCAAAGCCGCCCTGCCAAAAGGATGGCTTGGTGATGTCGATGCCAGCTTCTTCCAAAATATGCTGCGGGCTGGCCGATCCGCCGTACGCCAGAATTTTCAGGTAGTGCGGCGTAAAACGCGCGCCCTGTTTTTTGTAGCGCTGATAAAGCGCAAGCACCAGCAATTGCCCAAAGCTGTAGGCGTAGCAATAAAACGGCGTGTAAAAGATGTGCGGGATGGAGACCCACTCCCACTTGAACTCCGGCGCAATCTCGACCGCACTGCCAAACTGCTCGCGCAGGCTGCGCATGTACGCGGCATTTAGTTCGTCCGTGCCGGCGCCGGACTGAATGAGCGCATGCGCCTGCTGTTCGAAGAGCGTGAAGTACGCTTGGCGCATGATGGTTGCATAGGCATCGTCCAGTGTGTCCGCAATCAGCTGGCGGCGCACGGCCGGATCGCGATCTTGTGCCAGCAGCCGGTCGGTCAGCAGCATCTCCGCAAAAGTGGACGAGGTTTCCGCCAGCGGCAGTGCAGAATGAAACGTGAACACGGAGTGGCGCGCAGCCAGCACGCTATGAATGGCATGGCCCAGCTCATGCGCAAGCGTGGCCACATCGCGCACATCCCCCGTGTAATTTTGCAGCACATACGGCGTCATGCCCGGCAGCACGCTGGCGCAAAAAGCACCGCCGCGTTTCCCCGGCCGCACTTCAGCATCAATATGATTCTCATCAAATACGCGCCGCGCGGCACGGGCCACCGCCGGAGAAAACTTTTGGAAAGTGTCCAGCACCAGCTTGACGGCTTCGTCGTACGGATAGATCTTCTCCGCCCCGGAAAGCGGCGCGTAGATATCGTAGCGCCGTAATTTCTTTAGTCCCAGCAGGCGCGCCTTCACGCGAAACCAGCGTTGAAACACGGTGCGGTTCTTGCGGCAAGTGCGCAGCAGGGTCGCAATCACCGGGTCGGGTATATCGTTGTCGAGGTTGCGCACCGCCACTGCAGCCCGGTAGCCGCGCAGTTTTACATTCTCTGCGTGCCAGTCCCGCACGCGGTGCGTATAAATTTGAGCCAGCACCAGCCCGTCCTCCGCGTACACGCGGTACAGCTCCTGGTATGCGGCAGCGCGCAGCGCGGGATCCGCCTTGCGCACACTGGTCATCAATGCATCGCGCGTCAGTTGTGTCGCACTGCCATCCACCAGCAGGTTAAATTTGTAGGCGTTGGTAAGCATCGAGTAAACGGTGGTCAGCCCGTTTACACCATTGACGTCTTTAATATTGAGAAGTTGTTCGTCGCGCTCCGGCAGTACATACGGTGTTGCTTTGCGCTCCAATGCCAGGTGGTGGCGCAGCTCCTTTGGGCTGGCTGCCAGCAGGCGGGCTGCTGCCACCGCAGGCAGGCCCTTCCACCACAGGCTGAAGAACAGCACACGGTTGCGCGCATCGGTTGTAATCTGCTGAATGCGCCCCTGAAATGCAAGCGCCGCCTGGTCTTGCGTGTTCTCTGAAAACCACAAGCCGGCGTAAGCGCCGATGCGGCTTGCAGCTGCCGCTAGCTCCTCGGTGATGCGCAGCATGCGCGTGAAGTCTGCGGGTTTGATATTGTCTGCCAGCAGCGGGCGCAGCTTCTCCAGCGCGCGCACACTGCGCTCCAGCTGCGTGGTAACGCGCCGCAGCGGCGCACCCTTGGGTGCAGTCAACAGTTGGCGCAGGGTCCAGCGTGCCGGCAAAAGTTTTTTGGGCATAAGCGACCTGTGGTGCGGTTACTTTTTTGAAGGCGGCGAGAAGCGCACCTGAAGAATGTCGCCGTCTTGCACAGTATATTCGCGGCCTTCGAGCCGCCATTTGCCGGCGGTCTTAACTGCTGCCTCGCTGCCATGTTGATGCAAGTCAGCGTAGGCCATAACTTCCGCCCGAATAAAGCCAGCTTCCAGGTCCGAGTGGATGGCGCCGGATGCCTGCGGTGCGCTGGCACCATTGTTGATTGTCCACGCACGCACTTCGTCTTCGCCCACGGTAAAGAATGCCTGCCGGTTGAGCAGGTCATAGCACATGCGGATCACGCGCTGCAGGCTTGGCGCTTGCAGCCCGTACTCGGCCAGAAAGAGCACCGCTTCATCCGGCGCAAGCTGCGCAATTTCCATCTCCAGCTTGCATTGCAGCGCCACCACGCGGTGGGATGCAGCGATGCCCGCGGGGATTTGGCCGTCACCTGGTCCGGCATCATCGCCCGTGTTGAGCACCACGAGCAGCGGTTTGCGCGTCAGCAGCCCAAAACCGGAGAGCGTGCGCTCTTCTTCCGCGGACAACTGCAATGTGCGCAGCGCCGCGCCATTGTTGAGCATGGTGTGCAGGCGCGTGAACAGTTCATGTTCGCGCTCGATCTCAGCTTTGTCGCGGCCGGCGCCTTTGCGGCGCTCGTCGCCAAGCTTTTCCAAGCGTCGTTCCACCACCAGCAGGTCGTTCAGCAATAGTTCATCATCAAGCGCCTGCACATCACGCGCCGCATCAATGCTGAGCAGCGGATGCGGCACCAGATCGTTGGCGAAGCTGCGCACCACATGCAGGAACGCGTCGGTTTGCGCAAGTGCATTCAGCAGCGGGCCGGAGAAGCTGCTCTTGCTGCCCTGTACGCCGCCAATGTCCAGGAAGGTAACCTGCGCGTGGGTGGTCTTTGCCGGTTTGTAAAGTGTTGCGAGCCAGTCGACGCGCTCGTCAGGAACGCTGACGGTGGCCGATGTGACGGCAACCCGTCCGCCGCCGAGCATCTTGCCAACGGGCAGGTCTGCGCCTGTCAGCGCATTGCACAGCGTAGTCTTGCCGCACTGCGGCAGCCCGATAATCCCAATTTTCATGGCGAACTTGACCTAGGTGGGCGGGTGGCTTAAACTGGTGAGCGCATTGGCCGAAGTGGCGGAATTGGCAGACGCGCGCGACTCAAAATCGCGTTCCTTCGGGAGTGAGGGTTCGAT
>OFRL01000396.1_pt1 | contig 21697 bp, 24 predicted proteins | sample 1543121 | NCBI WGS metagenome assembly OFRL01 (sample SAMN07774228, study PRJEB24372) | wastewater metagenome | isolation source: Lake Maggiore Cannobio | place: Italy: Cannobio | collected 2016-01
TATCTTTAATCTCTATTGATTATATTTCATTAATTATATCAGTATTTATTGGAGCATTGTTACTAAAGACAACTATTGCTATTCGTGGTATGGAAAAACATGCAACTAGCGTATTGGAATCTTTAGAGAACAATAACTTGGATATGGCAAGAAATTATCTATCTATGATTGTAAAGCGAAAAACCACCAATTTGGACAAAAACCATGTACTTTCAGGCGTGCTAGAAAGCATCAGTGAGAATACTGTTGATGGCATAACTGGTCCAATGTTTTATTATGCTTTTTTTGGTTTATGGGGAGCTTTTGTGTATAGAGTTATCAATACAGCAGATTCAATGATTGGATACAAAAATGATATTTTTAAAAATTTAGGTTGGTTTACTGCTACTTGTGATACAATCATAAATTATATTCCATCACGAATTACAGGATTAATCATGATTATTTCTGCAGCTATTTTGCAAAACAATTGGAAAAATTCTTACAAAGTAATGATACGAGATGGTAAAACAACTGAAAGTCCTAATGCTGGATATCCAATGGCAGCATTAGCTGGTGCTTTAGAAACAAAATTTGAAAAAATAAATCATTACAAATTAGGTGATGGTGAAATCATACTCACAAAACACCATGTCATATCTGCAATTAAGATAATGAAATTAACATCAATTCTTTTCTTTGGGATTATTGTAATTCCAATAATTTTAATTTTATCTTTTATTGGATGGTGGCTTTATGTTTAAAGAAATTGGTTCGGTTTTTTCTTTTTTAACAATTTTACCAACATCAAATTCTACATTAGATGATATTGCAAAACACATGTATCTATTTCCTCTAGTTGGAATTGTACTGGGAATTTTAGTAGGTTCATTTGGTTTTGGTTTATCTTTTCTTTTGGATCCAATAATAGTTAGTTTTCTTGTAGTTACATCAATTGTAATAATTACTGGAATTCATCATGCTGATGGTCTAGCTGATTTTGCTGATGGTCTTATGGTAAAAGGTAGTAAGGAGAAAAAACTTAATGCAATGAAAGATCTTTCTACAGGATCTGCAGGAGTAGTTGCAATTGTTCTATACCTCATTGGGCTAGTTGTTACAATTTCACTTACAAATGGTTTTGATTTGTTTAAGGCAATTCTGATTAGTGAAATTTTAGCAAAATTTTCAATGGTTTTATTGGCAAGTTTAGGAAACTCAGCATCAATAGGCTCAAATTCTCCTTTTATGAAAATTATGAAAGATAAGAAAAAATTGTTTGCAGCATTTGTAATTATGATAATTCCTGTTGCTTTACTTGGTGAAACTACTGGACTTGCAATGCTTGGTGTAACCTTTCTTGTAACATTGATAATTTTAGTAATATCTAATCGTAATTTTGGTGGAATTACAGGCGATGTACTTGGCTCGACTAATGAATTGACTCGCTTAGCATCGTTAATGGTATTTGTATCACTATGATTGGTTTAGTGATGGCAGGTGGTAAAGGTACACGTATGAATTTAGATAATGAAAAATTATTACTCAAATATAAAAAACCAATTATTCTTCATGTAATTGATTCATTAAAAGATTCAAATTGTTTTTCAAATATTATAGCATTAACTAGTTCTAATTCTCCAAATACAAAAAAATTACTTCAACAAAATAATATTGAAATTTTTGATACTAGTGGAATTGGGTATGTTGAAGATTTAACTTTGGTACTTCAATCTATAAATAATTCTGTTTTAGTTACTTCAGGTGATTTACCATTATTAGACGATGAAATTATACAAAATATTGTTAAATATTATGATCCTAATAAAACTTGGACAAGCATACTTGTCACTAACAAATTTTTAACTAAACTTGGATTAGAATCTGATTATTCTATAAAATATAATAATCAAATATGTAATTACACTGGAATTTCTTTAATTAATGCAAATAAAATTAATTCATCTAATAATTTAGATGAAAATTATATCATTATTGATGATAAACGGATTGCATTTAATTTAAACACAAAACAGGATTATGAATTACTCGGCACTACCTGAAACTTTGCCGTTTATTTTTGCTCTAGAACCTGTTGGCTCTGAAATGGTATTGCCACAAGAATTACATGCAACTACTGTTGATGCGTGAGAATATACTACTTGTAATTCACCACATTCTGCACAATTAACCTTTTGAAACTTGCTTGAGGGCTTTGGAATTTCGATGTGATCTTTTTTCATACTGCTATCAACTCAAATTTCTTAATTCTAACACCTTTTTTATTGTATTTCTTTTTACAAACAGTACATGTCATAAGTGGAGTAACTTTTTTAGTAGTTTTGGCTGGTTTTGCAAGTTTTGGGAATTTTTGTCCACCATAACCTCTTTTACGTTCAGCGTGACGACGTTCACCTGCTGCAGAACCACGTCTTTTTCCAGCCTTGTAAATGGAGACCTTTTGTTCAGTATGTGTTTTACATTTTGCACAATACTTTCTGATCACCTTTGGAATGTTCATATCAAAAAAACCTCTTCACCCGTAATTTAAGCATTGAATCTATAATAGTCATAAATTTGATTTATTGTTATGAGTTCAAGCCTAGCCAATTCTATTAATTCTTTAAATTCTGTTGCACTAGGTGAAAAAAAAGCTGATCTTGTATTAACAAATTGTAACTTACTATCAGTTTACACTAGAGAAATTATTCCTAAAACTCAGATCGCAATAATTAATGATCGTATTGCATACGTTGGTCTTGATGCAACTCACACAATAGGACCAAAAACAAAAGTTATTGATATTCATAATGAATTTGTCAGTCCAGGATTTGCAGATCCTCATTTACACATTGATCAGTTTGTGTTACCCTCTGAATTTGCAAAACAAGCTCTTCTTTGTGGTGTAACATCTCTTTTTTCAGATCCAATTGATATAGTTAGTGTGGGAGGTTACAAAGGTTTTAAAGAATTTCTTAGACTGGGAGAAGATTTACCAATTAGAATATTTCAAACAGTTCCTGGAGGACTTCCTGTAGATGCAAAATTTAGTAATAGTAAATCATTGAGTGCAACACAAGAAAAAACTGCAATAAAACATCCTCATGTAATTGGAATGGGAGAAGTTTTTTCATGGACTAAAGTAATTTTACGTGAACCAAAAACAATGAAATCACTTTCAACAATGTTAGAATGTGATTGTATAATTAATGGACATACTGCAGGTGCAAGTGATAAAAAACTTAATGCATATGTCTCTTCTGGAATTCTCTCATGTCATGAACCAATTAATTTTGATCAAGTGTTAGAAAGATTGCGTCTAGGAATGTGGATAATGATTAGAGAAGGTTCCATACGTCGTGATTTAAAAGAAATTATTCCACGTGTTTTATCAAATGGAACATATCTTAATCGATTGATGTTTTGTTCTGATGGTCTTGATCCATTAGATATTTCTAAATTTGGTCACATTGATCATTGTATACGTGAGTCCATTAAACTTGGTTTAGATCCAATCGATGCAGTTACAATGGCATCAAAGAATAATTTTGATTATTATAATATGGGAAAAGATCTTGGTGGTATTGCACCTGGAAAATTAGCTGACATCTTAGTTTTTGATAATTTAAAATCATTTAAACCTAAACATGTTTTTGTTGGAGGCAAGCTTGTTGTTTCAAATGGTTCTTTTGTGGCTCGTATAAGAAAAAATGTAATTTCTCCGTGGATTAAAAAAACTGTCAAGTTAACAAAATTTTCTAAAAATGATTTTCTAATTAAATCCAAAAAAGATCATGTGGTAGCTAATACAATTTTTATGCAAAATGAAATAATTACTAAATTGGGAACATCAGAACTTCATTCTAAAGATGGTCATGTTTTTGCATCTTTAGATGATGATGTTTGGAAAATTGCTGCATTTGATAGAATTCATGGCACAGGTAAACATTCTATTGGTTTTCTTGAAAATTTTGGTGCTGAAATTGGAGCATTTGCGTCAACTTGGAGTTTTCATGAAAATGATTTGATCGTACTAGGTTCAAATGATTCTGATATGGCAATAGCGTCAAATCATTTAATTAAAAATCAAGGTGGTTTGGTTGCAGTCAAGTCTGGAAAAATTCTTGCTTCATTGCCATTACAATTTGGCGGAATTGTTTCAACTGATTCTTTTGAAACTGTTTCATCTAATTTTGAAAAGATCAATAATTGTATTGTGGATTTAGGATGTAAATTCAGCAGACCTCACTTGATCCCTCTATTCTTGCCTTTTCTAGCATTACCTTCTGTAAGAATTCTTTCAGGTGGGATTGTTGATGTGAAAAATCGATCTTACATTTCACCAATCAATTAGGCAATCTTAAAAAGGGGGATTTTGAGTATCGATAGTGAATCTAAATGGCATCAATTCAACAAGGCCCAAACGGACCAGTACTAGTTCTCAAGGAAAGTGCATTACAAACAAAAGGTAAGGATGCACAACACAACAATATTGCAGCAGCAAAACTAGTTGCAGAATTAGTTAAAAGTAGTCTTGGACCACGTGGTCTGGATAAAATGCTCGTTGACTCATTAGGTGACGTTACAATTACAAATGATGGTGCTACAATTTTAAAAGAAATTGATGTCCAACACCCAGCAGCAAAAATGATTGTTGAGATTTCCAAAACTGTAGACAATGAAGTAGGTGATGGAACAACTTCTTCTGTAGTTTTTGCAGGTACATTATTGGCAAGAGCCGAAGATCTTTTGAAAAAAGATGTTCATTCTTCAACTATTATTGAAGGCTTTCAAGCAGCAGCTGAAAAAACTTTAGAAATCTATTCTCAAATAGCTCAAAAAATTCAACCAGATGATAGAGCAACACTTTTAAAAATTGCTTCAACAAGCATGCAATCTAAATTAATTTCTGATGACAGTTCTACTTTATCCAAACTTGTAGTTGATGCAGTTCTTAGTATTGCAACAAAAAAAGGGGATAAGTACTCTGTTGATTTAGAAAATATTAAAGTTGAAAAGAAACCAGGTGGTTCAATTGAAGATACTCAAATTATAAAAGGAATTGTTTTGGATAAAGAAATAGTTCATAGTGGAATGCCTACTAGAATCGAAAAAGCAAAAATTGCATTAATTAATTCTGCATTGGAAATTGAAAAAACAGAAATGAGTGCAGAGATTAGAATTACTGATCCAACTCAAATGCAAATGTTCTTAGAAGAAGAAAATAGAATGCTCAAAACAATGGTTAACAAATTACATGATGTTGGTGCTAATGTTTTGATTTGTCAAAAAGGAATTGATGATATTGCTCAACATTATTTAGCAAAATATGGAATCATGGCAATTCGTCGTGTCAAAGAAAGTGACATGATTAAACTTTCTAAAGCTACAGATGGTCGTGTAATTAATAATTTAGATGATTTATCTGAAAAAGATCTTGGTCTTGCTGAGTTGGCACATCAAAAGAAAGTTGAATCTGATAAATGGGTATTCATTGAAGGCTGTAAACATCCACAATCTGTTACATTGTTAATTCGTGGAGGAACTCAAAGAGTAATAGATGAAGTTGATCGTTCTATTCATGATTCACTTATGGTAGTAAAAGATGTAATTGAAAAACCAGAAATTGTTGCAGGTGGAGGAGCTCCAGAAGCCTTTGCAGCATCTCAACTCAAAGAATGGGCTGATAATTTTAGTGGTAGAGAACAACTTGCAATTAAAAAATATGCAGAAGCATTAGAGATAATTCCATTAACTATTGCAGAAAATGCAGGTATGGATCCAATTGATACGATGGCTACTTTAAGATCAAAACAAAGCCAAGGTCTAAAATGGACTGGTATTGATGCAAAAAATACAAAAGTTGCTGATATGATGGCAATTAATGTCTTAGAACCAGTTGCAGTTAAAGAGCAGATAATAAAATCTGCAACTGAAGCAGCATGTATGATTCTTAGAATTGATGATGTAATTGCCATATCTGGTGGTCCAGGTGGCGGCGGCATGATGGGATAAATTTAGTTAAACCTTAAGCATACTACTTTTCATAAATTATTGTTGTACAGAATTGGTGTAGATTTAGGTGGTACTAAAACAGAGATTATTGTTCTTGATGAAAATCTAAATGTTTTAGAAAGAAAAAGAGTACCTACACCACAAACTGATTATCAAAAAATTATCAATACTATTGTAACGTTAGTTTCTGATGCATCTCAAAATATATCTGATTTTTCTTTAGGAATTTGTTGTCCTGGTGCAATTTCAAAACAAACTGGATTAATTAAAAATAGTAATACTCAATGTTTAATTGGAAAATCTTTAAAAAAAGATTTAGAAAATAAATTAGAAAAAAATATTTTAATTGAAAATGATGCAAATTGTTTTACTTTGTCTGAATCTAAAATGGGTGCTGGTATTGGATTTGGTTTAGTTTTTGGTGTAATAATGGGAACAGGTGTCGGCGGAGGAATTGTAATTAATAATGTTCTTCATTGTGGTAAAAATGATATTGCTGGTGAATGGGGACATCATACTTTACATCAAAATGGTAATTCATGCTATTGTGGTAAATCTGGCTGTGTGGAGACATACATTAGTGGACCCTCTTTGGAAAAACGTTGGAATGAACTAACTGGCAATACTCAATCTATGCCTGAAATTATTAGTAATTTTGATTATACAGTAGGTAAACAATGGAAGGATGAATTTTTAGATAATTTTGGATATGGTCTTGCAAATGTAATTGATATTTTAGATCCTGATGCAATAATTCTTGGTGGTGGATTATCTAATATTGATTTTTTATATACTGAAGGTAAAAAATCCATTTATTCAAAAGTTTTTTCAGATATTATTGAAACACCCATTTTAAAAAACAAACTTGGTGATTCTTCAGGAGTATTTGGTGCTGCATTATTGAATTAATTACTTTGGACATCCTTCCATTTTTATAATAAAATATCCGTTTGTCATTATTTCTATTTCAATATCTTCTGAAACAGTTTCTGAGTGACAAAATTTACATTCTTTTGTAGTTACTAGTGCATTATTCTCTTTAATTGATTTTAACCATTCTTTTGCAAAAGAAATTGCAGATGCAGTATCATTTTTGTCAGTAATTACATCAAAATGTATTGTGTGACCATCGTTTGCTTTAACATAAGTATCAAAAACATAAAAATTCATATCAATTACTAATTATTAACAAACTCATCTCTAATTTCAAGAACTTTATCTACAATTTTATTAACATCTGCATCTAATTCTGTCGTTATCAAAATTAAACCCGCTCCTCCAATAGGTATTGTAATTCTATAGATTTTTTCATATTTTGCTAATGCAAAAATTGGAACTCCAATTTTATTTGCTGTTTTTTTCCTTGTTGACCATCTGTAAATTGCTTGTGATAATGATGTTTCAGTTTCTTCTCTGCTTAAGTAAGATGTAATACCTGGTCTAATTTTATCCACAAGTTCACCGTAATCATAAACAGCTGCGTATCTAATTTTTTCATTAGACTCTAATATTTTTTCACAGATTTTTTCATAATTCATAATTTTTCACTACTGTGGTTCAATTGTTGCTGGTGGTTTACTTGAAATTGCGTATGTGACCCATGTTACATCTTCAATTTCATTAGTAATTCTATTACTCATTTTCTCTAATACTCCATGTGGTAGCCTTGTCCAATCAGCAGTCATTGCGTCAATGGAATCTACAACTCTAATCATAACAATGTTGCCATATTTTCTTTCATCTCCTACCACACCTACTGCTTTATCATCACCAACAGCTGCATATGCTTGCCAAACTTTAGTATAAAATCCAGATTCAATTAATTCCTCTTCAACAATTTTACTTGCTACTTTTGAAATCTCTAATTTTATTGGAGTTACTTCACCAATTATTCTTACTGATAATCCTGGACCTGGAAATGGATGTCTCATGAAAAGTTTTTCAGGAACTCCTAAAATTTTTGCAATTTCTCTGACTTCATCTTTGTATAATTCTCTTAGTGGTTCTAAAATTTCCAAATTTAACCAATCTGGTAATCCTCCAACATTATGATGAGACTTTATTACATCTGCTGGACCTTTTGAAACTCCACTTTCAATTACATCTGGATATAATGTTCCTTGAGCTAACCATTTGAAAGGACCTTCTTTTTTAGCAAAATTACTAAAAACATGAATAAATTCTTCACCAACAATTTTTCTTTTTGCTTCTGGATCCTCTACACCCTTTAATTTTTCAAGAAATTGCTGTCCTGCATTTATTGATGTAAAATTTACTTTAAAATTCTCTTTAAACATATTTTCAACCTCTTTTTCTTCGTTTAATCTTAACAAACCATTATCTACAAACACACATTTCAGTCTATTTCCAATAGCTTTGTCAATTAGTAATGCTACTACTGTAGAATCTATTCCACCACTAACTCCACATAATACATTTCCATCAATTTTAGAAATTTTTTCTACTGCTGTTTCAATAAAACCTTCCATTGTCCAATCTTGTTTTGCTTTACATATTTTTAGAACAAAATTTTTGAGAATTTCACTTCCTTGTTCTGTATGAACTACTTCAGGATGAAATTGAATTCCATAAACTGATTTTTCATCTGATGCAATTGCTGCAGCTTTTGCACTTTGTGTATGACCAATTATCTTAAATCCTGATGGAATCTCTTCAGCTTCATCTCCATGGCTCATCCATGCACGCACGGATTGTCCTATACCACTTAACAAATCACTATCATTATCTATTGTTAAAAGTGATGAACCATATTCTTTGTTGGCTCTTTTTACTTTTCCTCCAAATTTATCTACAATTAATTGGTGTCCGTAACAAATTCCTAATAATGGTAAATTCATTTCAAAAATTTTATTTTCTGGGACTGGAGCTTTCAAACTATAAACACTAGATGGACCTCCTGAAAAAATAATTCCTTTTGGATTATGTTTTTGTATTTCTTCAAAACTAATATCATATGGCACTAATTCTGCAAAAACAGAAAATTCTCTAATCCTTCTACAAATTAAATGACTATATTGAGAACCAAAGTCTAAGACTAGAATTTTATCCATTCAATCACTTGCTAATATTTTCTAACATTCTTGTTAATGACCATCCTGCAGTATTGATTAATTCAGTCACTCTTTCTTTCTGTCTATAATTCTTAATTATTATTTCTCTAATATTAGTTCCATTTTTATTAATAATATAGTCTATGATTGATTCTTTTTGGATCTTTCCATTTTCTGCTTCAAGAAAATCTTTTTTCTTCATTTCTCCAATAATTCTATCTAAAAAGAATGATTTGAACGGTGGTGTATCTGCATTAATGATAATTTGTTCATCTAGAATTATTGAAACTTGATCTGGTGTAACATATGCATTTGCAATTACTTTTCCATCGCTTCCTTTTTTAATTGGAATTGAATTATCTAATGGTTTTTCTGCTTCAATATTTTTTGCTATTTCAGGCTCATCTTGTATTTTTAATTTTGATGCCTTTACAAAGCTAGAATCCTTTAGAAACCCATCTAATATTGTGATGTTTTTCTCTAGCATTTCAATTCCTTCCTGATGCTTATCTACTTGTTCCAACATATTTTCTCTTAAAGCAACTATTTCTTTTACTTGCTCTTCTGAAAATTTCATAATTTTATAAATCAGTATTGGCTATTAAATCCATTCTAGGTGATTATGTTATCTAGATCTTTGTATTGTATTTTTTTAAATCCTTCAATAGGTTTTGATGTGGTAAATAATTCCGATTTTGTGATCGATGATAACCAAATTAAAAGATCCCTTCCTATTACTAATTTTTTTAATTTTGTTTTTCTATCTGATTTTTTTGTATTAGAAAATTTACCAATTTGATTTCCAAAATCCATACCAAACAAAATAATTTTTTTTGCATTAAAATAACTTGCCAAGAACACTCCTCTATCCCCATCAGTAAAACCTCCAAAATTTTGAATTTTATTAATCGGATTTGTTTGAGTTGTTCCAATACAGTTTTACCATTTGTAATTTTTCAATATTATCGCCATGTGCATGTACTACAAATATTGATTTTGTTTTTGAGATTTTTCTAATTGCTTCCTCATTTCCATCTAAATCTGTTACAATAATCTGTGGAATTATTCCGTTATCTATTAGTGGCTTTAATGAACTATCAGCAGCAATTTTTATTGATTTTTTTAATTTTGGAATAGCACACGATAATGATGGTCCGGATCCTATAACAAAAACTGTCTTACCTTCAATTAATTTTCTAACTTTCTCACTTGAATCAGTTTTTTTTAAAATTGAATCTAAAATTAGAGTTGCTTCTTTATCCTTTTTTTCCTTATAGTCTAGCTCTTTTAAAATAGAAAAATATCTTTTTTTCCAACCTGAAATCATCATATAACTCAAATTATATGAGGTTTTGATAAACTATATGACAAAAATTGCAAATATTTCTGTTGGTGGAAGAAATCCTGTTAGAATAATGGGTATTTTGAATACTAGTCCTGAATCGTTTTACAAAAAATCAATTAACACGACTCGTATGAAAATTAAAAATGCAGTAATTGAAATGGAAAATGATGGTGCAGACTTTATTGATGTAGGTGGAATGTCTACTGCACCATATTTGTCTACTATTGTCTCAGAAAAAGTTGAATCTGAAAGAATTTTGAATGCTATTAAAATTATTCAAGATAGTACTAATCTTCCCATATCTGTTGATACATGTAGATCAAGTGTAGCTAAAAATGCTTTAGAAAACGATGTTGAAATAATTAATGATATTTCGGGATTAAAATATGATAAAAAAATGAAAGATGTATTATCTAAATTTCAACCTTCAGTAATTTTATGTGCATATGATTCTAAAATAATATCTGGCAATCCAATAACTTTGACAAAAAAACTTCTTATAGATAGCTTAAAAATTGTTAAAAATTGTAATATTTCTGATAAAAAAATTGTATTAGATCCTGCAATTGGATTTTTTAGAAAATCAGGAAAAGGTAAATTTTTTACAAAAATTAAAACTGATTGGGTAGAAAGGGATATTTCTGTAATTAAGAATTTAAATTCTATAAAAATGAATTATCCTATTTTAATATCAGTTTCAAACAAATCAATTATTGGTAATCTTTTAGAAAAAGAAAATCCCTCTGATCGATTGTTTGGATCTATTACTGCTGAAGCAATATGTGTTTTAAATGGAGCCAATATTATTCGTACACATAATGTGACGGCTACCAAAGATGCTATTACAATTGCTTCAAAACTATCAAAATGACGCAAAGGCTTATAATCAATTTTTAACTTTGGTAACAAGGTTTAGTTGGAATTTAAAGAAGGATTAACATTTGACGACGTTCTTCTTGTACCCAAATATTCAGACATAATAAGTCGAAGTCAAACTGATCTTAAAACTAAATTATCTCGAAATATTTCTTTAAACATTCCCTTTGTGAGTGCAAATATGGATACTGTTACTGAATCATCTATGGCTGTAGCCATTGCACGTGCAGGAGGAATAGGAATAATTCATAGATTTTTAACAATTCAAGAGCAAGCAAAAGAGGTTGTTAAAGTAAAACGTTCTGGAAGTGTAATGATTGAAAATCCTTACACAATTACTGCTGATAAAACAATTCAAGACGCAATAGATTATGCTGAAAATAAGGATATTTCTGGATTATTGGTAGTTGATGCTAATTCAAAGTTAATTGGAATTATAACTGAAAGAGATTTACTTTTTGCAAATTCTAAAAATCGTATTCAAGATATAATGACAAAAGATGTTGTTACGGCAAAATATGGTGTATCAATTGAAGAAGCAAAAGAACTTTTACATAAACATAGAATTGAAAAATTACCTTTAGTTGATGAATCTGGTTTTGTAAAAGGTTTGATTACAAGTAAGGATATAACAAATAATGCTAATTTTCCAAATTCATCTAAAGATAACAAAGGTCGTCCTCTTGTTGGAGCTGCAGTTGGCGTTAAAGGTGACTTTTTAGAAAGAAGTGAATCTCTTTTAGAAGCAGGAGCTGATGCCCTAGTTGTTGATATTGCTCATGGTCATAGTGAAAATGCAATCAGTACTGTAAAACATATCAAAAAAGCATTTCCTAATTGTGAATTAATCGCAGGAAATGTTGCAACTGCTCAGGGTGCAGAGGATTTAATCAAAGCAGGAGTTGATGCAGTAAAAGTTGGTGTAGGTTCAGGTTCAATTTGTATAACTAGAGTAATTACAGGTTCAGGTGTTCCTCAACTAACAGCAGTAATGGACTGTGCAAAAATAGGCAAAGATTACGGTATTCCAATTATTTCTGATGGTGGAACTAGAAATTCAGGTGATGCTACAAAAGCATTAGCAGCTGGTGCTTCAACTGTTATGATTGGAAGTATGTTGGGAGGAACTGATGAATCTCCTGGAACTGTATTTACGAAGAATGGAAAACGTTTCAAAGTTTATCGTGGAATGGCTTCTCTTGCAGCATCTATTGGAAGAAAATCTAAAGAAACTGGCTTTACATCTTTTGATGATGATCTCAATGATTATGTTGCAGAAGGTGTTGAGGCAATGGTTCCATACAAAGGAGCTGTTATAGATATACTAAAACAACTCACTGGTGGAGTTCGTTCTGGTTTAAGTTATTGTGGTGCACACACAATTACACAAATGCAAGCAAATGCAGAATTTATTAAAATGTCTAGATCTGGATTTGCAGAAAGTCAGCCTCATGATGTATCTTTGATGTAGATAATTTTTTAAGCGGTATCTAAAGTCATTTTATTATGCTAGCTACTAGAACTATAATTGGTTTAGTTGTTGGTAGTATAATTATTGGATTGGGTGGTTTTTCATTAGTTAATACTTTAGCCCCAACAATTTCAATAAATGAAAATTTTGTAATAGGATCTGGTGATTCGGATTCATTTTCAATTCCTGCACCAAAAGATGCACCACAATATATGATGATTATTGGAGACTCATTTGATCTTAAATTAACTAGTCCTGGTGAAGGACTAAACATTCCAACTACTTCTTACAAAAAAGAATTGATTCTAGATTGGGCTCATTCTGAAGATGGTCAAACCATAATTGTTATTCAAAACACCGGTGCTAGTGAATTAGAAATTACAGTCAATACCAATCAGACTCCTGATCCCTTTGGAATAACATTTGATTTTATGGTAATTATATCTGGAGTAATTATTATTGGATTTAGTTTAGGTTTTACATTAAGAAAACCAAAGGGCTTCTAACTTAGTTTTGCAGAAGCATACGAACCCAAAATTTTCATAAAGAGTGTCTCTTTCTTAATTTTATTTAACATTTCTAAAACTTTGGAATTTTTTTGATGACCTTCAAAATCTACATAGAAATTATATTCCCACGTATTTGTTTTTGTAGGTCTTGATTCTACTTTTGTTAAATTAATATTATTTTTATTAAAATTTTCTATAATTCTATACAATGAACCTGGCTCATGTTTTATTGAGAAAATGATTGAAGTTTTATCATTCTTTGTTTCTATAGATTCTTTTTTAGATAATATCAAAAATCTAGTATAGTTATTGAGATTATTTGCAATATTTTCTGCAATAATAGGCATATTGTAAATTGCTGCAGCCTCTTTGCTTGCAATGCATGCACAATTATTTTTATTTAGTTCTTGAATAATTTTTACACTTCCTGCTGTGTCATAAGTGGGAATTGTTTTCATGCTATTTTTTTCAATAAAATTTCTACATTGACCTAAAGCTTGTGGATGTGAATATACTGTATCAATTTCATCTATTTTTCCAACTCCAATTAAACAATGTTCTATTCTATGATATGTTTCTCCAGTTGCATTTAGATCTGTTGAATACAATAAATCATAACTTTCTCCTACACTTCCTTCCAATGAATTTTCTACAGGTAAAATTGAATATTCTGTTATATCTTTGGATGTATTTTCTAAAATTTCTGCAAATGTTGGTAGTGGAACTGTTTTGATATCATTTTTAAAAAAAGATTTTGCTGCCGCTTCACTATATGCACCTCGTTCACCTTGGAACGAAACATTTATCATTTTTTCATTCTCTCAAATGTATAAAATTAGTTTTACCAAAATTTGAAGAAAGTTTTCTTTCATCAATCCATGAACAATCTGTACATTTTATTGCATCACGCATTGTTACAACTTTTCCTCCACATTTTCTACATTTTGTAAATATAATTCCTAATTCTGGTTCATTCATTTCTGCATGAATTGTTCCATTAAGATGAGCAACAATTTTTAGTGTTGCTATGTCATTAACTAATGCTACATTTCTTATTCTCATATTTCGTGTGCCGCAAATACATTCTACTTTTGAAGTAGTTGGTTTTCCATTAATGTACTCAATTGTAACTGCAATCATGGATGACATTACTGCTGCAACTGTTCCAATTATCACATCTCCCACTTTAGGAATTGATAGCATTTTTGGATGATTGACACTTGCTACTCTTTTTATTTTATCAAGATCTTTTTCTCCCATTGTAGATGCTCTAACCATATCGCCATCATCAAAAGTATTATGTCCAGCCTCGTATTCCTCAATTGATGCTATTTTATCTCCTGGAAATACTGAATTATCTGACATAATCCTATTTTCCTTCCTATGATTATAATTGTTTTTGGTAAAAGACATCCTGATAAATCATATATCTGTAAAAATTAGAAAGTAATCATGAGGGCATTAGTATATGACGAATATACAACTGATGATGATTTTTCTAAAATTTTAAAAATCAAAAATTTACCTAATCCTGAACCACACTCCGATGAAGTTGTTTTCAAAGTAATGGCTGCAGCACTAAATTATGATGATATTTGGGGAATGAGGGGTAAGCCTTTGGCAATACCATTACCTCATATTTCTGGAACAGATGCTGCAGGTATAGTTACTGCTGTTGGTGACGATGTTAAAAATATCAAGGTTGGTGATAGAGTTGTTTCTCATGGAAATATGTCATGCAGAGTTTGTAAAGCATGTACTGATGGTAGAGAATTTGATTGTAAAAAAAGAACCATTTGGGGTTTTGAAACTGGACCTCTTTGGGGTGGATATTGTGAATTTACACATCTTCCTGAAGTTAATGTATTAAAAATTCCAGAAGGCGTATCATATGATGACGCAGCAGCTGCATCAATGACATTACTAACTTCATGGCATATGTTAGTTGGAAGAGCAAAAATTCATCCTGGACAATTAGTATTGATAATGGGTGGAAGTTCTGGAATTGGTAGCTTTGGAATTCAAATTGCAAAATTATTTGGTTGTACAGTTATTGCAACAGCAAGTCCAGACAAACTAGACAAATGTTTAGAACTCGGAGCAGACTTTGCAGTTGATCACAGAAAAGATGATTGGAGTAAAGAAGTTAGAACAATTGCTAAAAAAATCATAAAACCTTATGGTGATATTTCTGGCGTTGATGTAATTTTTGAACATATTGGTGGTAAACATTGGAATCAAGAATTAACTTTGTTAAATTATGGTGGAACTATTGTAACTACTGGTGCTACCACCGGATATGATGTTAAAACCGATTTACGACATATTTTCTTTAAAGGAATAAATATTTTAGGCTCAACTCAGGGAACTAAAGCTGAATTAGAGGAGTGCTTCTATTGGATGTCAAAAGGTAAAATTAAATCAATTATTGATTCTGTATATTCTTTAGATGATGCAGTTAAGGCACATAATAAAATGCTAAACGGTAAAGGTCTTTTTGGCAAAATTTTGATTAAACCTAATTTTGATTAATAATGACTGATCCTAAAATTAATTCAATTTTAGATGAAGGAAATCGATTATTTTTACAAGGCAAATTTCAGCAAGCAATAACATATTATGATAAAATATTAGATGTAGATCCAAAACATATCAGTTCACTTAACAACAAGGGATACGCTCTAAGTAAACTCAAAGATTTCACTAATGCAATAAAATGTTATGATATTGGTTTACAAATATGTCCTGAAGACTTATCTTTACTAATCAATAAAATATCTTCTTTTAGAAAACAAGGAAGTCTAATTGAAGCATTATCAATTTGTGATGATATATTAAAAAATAATCCCAATTATAATATTGTATTATATCATAAGGAACGTATTTTATTTTCTATGAAGAAATATGAGGAATCTATTTCTTGTTGTAATTGTATCTTGAAAGATTATCCAAATAATGGAGATGTCCTTTTTGATAAAGCATCTAATTTTGCAATGCTTTCAAATTTTGATGATGCACTAAATTTACTTGAACATGCTATTTTACAAGGAATACAATACAAAATTAAAGCAAAAAAATCAAAATCATTTGAAAAATTATTGGATAATGTTAAATTTCAAAATTTAATATCTTAATTACAACCAATGTGGAATTTCTAAATATTCACCAATACTCTCTTTTCGTAAAACTTTCAAAAGTGCATTTGCTTGAGGTGTAGATAATACTGGTTTGTCAAATTGATTATCTGTAGAAATTCTTGGGCATGCAACCTGAATAAATGCATCAATTCCTCTTAGATTGTTTAATCTTTCATTTGTGATATCTGTTAATGCAAATAATTGAACTTTTTTTCCTTCCTTTTCTAATTCTTTTTTAAATTTCAAACCAAATACTTTTGATAACTGTCCTTCTTTTAATCCAATTATTATTCCAAATGACTTTGCTTCTGCTGCTTTGTATATTGCAAGTGTTGCTTTCTTTTTTAGTGTACGTGCAAATTCTGTTACTTCCCTTACTTCATTAAAATAAGGATCTAAAACAAATGTTGGTAAATTTGTTGATAATGCAATTCCGGCTGCATGAAAATTACTTTGTCCTAGAAATACATAAGCGTCAACTTCTTTTTTTAATTCTGTTGCAGGATAAAATTCACAACCAAACACTTGACCATCATTTAATTGTCCTTTACCTTTTCCAATTTTAACATTAATTCCATTTTTTGTTAAAATTTTTTCTACTTTATCCATTTGATGTAAATGCTGACTATCTGTAACAAGTGAAATTAATTTTCCTTTTAATAATTCTGTACATTTTTCTGCAACACTATCAAATTCAATATTATCAAATGCATCAATTAAAACTAAATTTTTTTCTAGTGATTCTGTATTAATTGTGTGTCCAATATTAAATTGAATATCTGCTCCTAATATTTTTGAACCAGTTGTATTCAAATCGCAAGTTCCCCATGTTGTGTCTGCTAAAACATAAGCTGGAATGTCATATTTTGTTGCAATTTTCATTGCCATATCTTGAACTTGGGGTAACATACCGTCTGGACCATTTAATGAAACTGATGCTGGGTTTTTTTCATCTATTTCTTTAAAAATTCGTGCTTCATCAATTATTATCAATTTAGCTTCGAATACTTTGTTATTAATTTAAACCAACTGTAATTTACAACAACTAAAAATGTCTCAATTAATTAGATAAAATATGAAAAAAGAATCTGTTCTTAATATTGGATTTGATGATACTGACTCACCTACTGGAATGTGTACAACATTTCTAGCCTACAAAATTGTTGATTTACTTCAAAAACAAAAAACTGAATTTCTTGATTTTCCAAAATTAATTAGATTTAATCCCAATATTCCATGGAAAACTCGAGGAAATGGTGCTGTTTCATTAAAAATTAAGACTAAAAATCCTTCAAAAATTAAAAATCAAATCAAGAATATGGTTTCAAAATACTCTGATACTAAAAATGGAGCAAATCCAGGACTTGTATTTTTTGAAAGTGATTCCATTCCTTCTCAATTTACTAAATTTAGTAACTTAGCTTTGTGGCAATTAATTAATAGAAATAAAGCTAAAAAATTTATTAAAAAAAATAATCTTGATTTTTTTTATCAAGGAAATGGTCAGGGGTTAGTTGGTGCAATTAGTGCAATTGGATATGATTTTCATGATCATACATTAGAATTGTTAAGTTATGTATATGGAATAAAATTTGGAAAAGAAAGAAAAATTTCAGCAGACAGTGTTAAGATAATGCAAGAAAAAACTTTTCCATATACATTCAATAGTTTTGATACAAAAAAAGGTCGAGTTTTAATTACTCCTAATGGACCTGATCCAGTTTTTTATGGAGTAAGAGGAGAAAATGTAGATTCTTTAGTAGATGCGACTAAGATTTTAAAAAGTAATGAAAAATTAGATGGATATATGATTTTTAAATCTAATCAAGGAACTGGCGATCATCTAAAAAATGAATTAAATTTTGAAACCCTAAAACCATATGCTTCTGGAACATTATGTGGAATTGTATCTAATGTTCCAAAAATTACAAAGGGCGGACATGTTTTTTTTACTATTATTTCTAAAAATCATGAATTTTGGTGTGCCGTGTATAAAGAAACAGGAATTTCTATTATTGCTTCTAATCTTATAATTGGTGATGAGATTTTAGTGGGTGGAGGGGTTAGAAAAGCTTCTAAAAATTTTCCACGAATAATTAATCTTGAATTTATTAAAATTCTTAATCTTAAAAAAAATCTCTTAAAATCTAATCCAATGTGTAAAAAATGTAATAAAAAAATGAAGTCAAAAGGTCAGAATCAAGGATTTCAATGCATTAGATGTGGAAACAGAAAATCTATAAAAATTACCGTGGAAATTCCAAGAAAAATCCAAAAGCAATTGTATGTTCCTGAAATGTCTGCTCATCGACACCTTACACGACCTTTACAAAGAATTGGTATCACTAACAAAGTCTCAAAATTTGATGAATCTCTTTCTTGGTTTTGTACTTATAGAAATTAAGTAGCGGGGAGTAGATTTGAACTACTGAACTGCGGGTTATGAGCCCGCCGGGATGACCTGGCTTCCCCACCCCGCTGAATCGAATGATGTTTAACGGTATATACGCTTTCTCAAATTTTTGAAAGTAATTAATAGGATTTGAAAAGATTGTTTTTTATGAATAAAAAAATTCAAATCATTGCAATTACAGGTGCAATAATATTTTCTATATTCGTTTTAACTTCTTCAGATTATGAAACATCCATTCCATTACCAAAACCAAATTCCTACTCAGAAAATGACTCTGTAATAATTTTAGCTGAAAATCTTGACAAGCCTCGTGCTATAGCTGTTTCTGATGATAGAATTTTTGTAACAGAAAAAGATGGATACATTCGAGTAATTGAAGATAATGTTTTATTGGAATCGCCATTAGCTACATTTCGTACTGCCAATGTTTTTGATGGTGGATTATTAGGAATTGCACTCCATCCAAATTTTTCGACTAATCATTTTCTATATGTATTTTTGACATATGAAGAAAATGGAAATTTGTGGAATAAAATTTTAAAAATTACTGAAGAGAAAAATAAATTAAAAGATGTTGAAATAATCTTAGATAAAATTCCCGGCTCCTCCTTTACTAATGGTGGATTTCTAAAATTTGGACCTGATGGAAAATTATATGTCGGCACTGGTGCAGTTTCAGATGAATCACATTTACCTCAAGATGTTAATTCTTTATCTGGAAAAATTTTAAGACTAAATGATGATGGTAGTATCCCAAATGATAATCCTTTTCCTAATTCACCTGTTTATTCTTTAGGACATAGACATCCACAAGGAATGACGTGGGATGATAATGATAATTTATTTGTAGCAGAATTTGGACCTGAAAAAAATGATGAAATCAATTTAATTCTAGCAGGAAAAAATTATGGATGGCCTGAACAACAATGTTCTGGAGGTGTGAATTTTGAAAATGCAATTCTTTGTTATGATCCAAGTATTGAGCCTGGTGGAATTCTATTTTATTCTGGTGAAAAGATTAATTTTGAATCCAAATTCATATTGGCTTCAATGCGTGCTTCTAATCTCTATCAGGTTAATTTTGATGAAGGATTGAGCTCTCAAAAATCAATTCTTAGTGGAAATGGTAGAATTCGTGATGTTGTGGAAGGTAATGATGGAAGTATTTATGTAATTACTTCAAATACTGATGGAAAAGGTTTTCCAGATGGTTTGGATGATAGATTATTGAGGATATTAAAATAAAATGCCTGATTCTTCTATTTCCAAATTTTTTGAAAAATCTCGAGAAGAAAGATTAAACATTATTGGAAATTTTGCAAATCTTTCAAAAGATGAATTAGAAATTTTAGAAAATACTAACGGCGGTATTTCTTTTGATAAAGCAGATAAAATGATAGAAAATGCAATTGGAACTTTTTCATTACCTCTAGGTATTGCAACAAATTTCAAAATTAATGGCAAAGATTACTTGGTTCCAATGGTTATTGAAGAACCTTCTGTAATTGCTGCAGCATCAAAGGGTGCTAAAATTGCACGAATTAAAGGTGGATTTGAAGTAATTGCTGATGAATCATACAGTATTGGTCAGATCCAAATTTTAAACGTTGATACCAATTCTGCTATTAAAAAAATTCAAGATTCTACTTCTGAAATTTTGAAATTAGCAAATTCAAAAAGTAATACGTTATCTAAAATGAATAAAGGCGCTAAGGAAATTATGTGTAAAGAAATTGATACACCCTCTGGTAAAATGTTAATTGTAGAATTAGTAATTGATGTTGGTGATGCAATGGGTGCAAATATCACAAATACTATGTGTGAAGAAGTTTCACCCCTTATCGAAAAAATTACTGGGGGAACAGCATTGCTTCGAATTTTATCAAATTATTCTACAAGACGTATGGTAAAAGCAAAAGCTATTTTTGAAAAGCAATCTGTAGGTGGAGAGGATGTAGTGGATGACATTATTTTGGCATTTGAATTTGCAGATAATGATGTTTATCGTGCAGTTACTCATAACAAAGGAATTATGAATGGAATCATTTCTGTTGCTAATGCTGTAGGTCAAGATAGTAGGGCTATAGAAGCTGCTGCAAATGCATATGCAGCAATTTCAGGAAGATATAGGTCATTAAGTAAATGGAGTAAAAATGAGAATGGAGATTTAGTTGGAATTTTAGAAATTCCTCTTTCAGTTGGAATTATTGGTGGAATTGCTAATGTACATCCAGTTGCTAAAGTTTGTGCAAAAATTCTCAATGTTAAATCTGCTCAAGAACTTGCCTGTGTTATGACTGCTACAGGATTAGCTCAAAATTTTAGTGCAATTAGAGCTCTTTGTACTGAAGGAATTCAAAAAGGGCATATGAGATTACATGCACGAAATCTTGCAGCAGCAGCAGGTGCAACTCCATCACAAATTGATCAAATTGTTGAAAAAATGATTCAAGTAAAATCTATTTCACTTGATAAAGCTAAAGAATTACTTCAGCAAATTTAAACATCCTATTATATAGCTAAAAAGGGAAAGTAATGAAAATGTCTACAGTAAAATTTGCAATACCTAAAGGTAGTTTAGAAGATGCTACATTCAAACTACTTGAAAAATCATGGACTAAAGTTAATAGAAAAGATAGAACATATCGCGTTTACCTTGATGATCCTAGTATAATGGTTAAGATGCTACGTCCACAAGAAATTCCTACTCTTGTATCTGAAGGATTGTATGATGTGGGTATCACTGGAAATGATTGGGTTGAAGAAACTAATTCTGATGTTGAACCAATTCTTGATTTAGAATATGGAAAAATTAAACTTGTAATTGCATTTCCTGATAAATATAGTTACAAAAATCTTGATGCAATGATTGCAGATTATG
>OFRL01000397.1_pt1 | contig 21696 bp, 17 predicted proteins | sample 1543121 | NCBI WGS metagenome assembly OFRL01 (sample SAMN07774228, study PRJEB24372) | wastewater metagenome | isolation source: Lake Maggiore Cannobio | place: Italy: Cannobio | collected 2016-01
CGACCACGGGGTCGGGCTCGCCGGCTTGACGACGGTGCAGTTGCCGGCGGCCAGCGCCGGGGCGATCTTCCAGGCCGCCATCAGCAGCGGGAAGTTGAACGGGATGATCTGGGCGACCACGCCCAGCGGCTCGCGGCGGGTGTAGAAGAAGCTCGATTCGCGCAGCGGCAGCTGGATGCCTTCGATGGCGGTGGCCAGGCCGGCGTAGTACTCGACCACGTCGGCGCCGGTGACGATGTCCACGGTGGTGGTTTCGGCCAGCGCCTTGCCGGTGTCCAGGGTTTCCAGGTGGGCCAGTTCGTCGTTGCGCTCGCGCAGGATCTCGACGGCGCGGCGCAGGATGCGCGAACGCTCCATGGCAGTCATCGCCGCCCACACCTTCTGGCCTTCGGCCGCGCTCTGCACGGCGCGTTCGACGTCGGCCTGGCTGGCGACCTGCACTTCAGCGATCACCTCGCCGGTGGCCGGGTTCACGGTCCTGAAGGTCTTGCCGCTGGTGGCATCGACGCGCTGGCCGTGGATGTAGAGCTGTTGGACGGGCAGGGTGGTCATGGGGCGTACTCCTTGGAAGGGGGCGGGTGCTGAAGCGCTTATAGCGCGACAGCCTGCAACTGGAAGTCGATGTAGCCGTATGCAATGCGCCGGGACTTCTCGGCGTTGAACTGGCCGCCGACCAGGCTGCCGCGCAGCCAGAGGCCGTCGATCATCGCGGCCAGGCCACGGGCGGCCAGGCGGGCCTGCGGGTGGGGCAGCAGGCGGTTGAACTGGTGGCACAGGTTGGAGAACAGGCGCTGGTCGTTGGCGCGCTGCAGCCGGGCCAGTTCCGGCTGGTGCATGCTCGCGGCCCAGAAGGTCAGCCAGACGCGCATCGCGGTGCCGTTGATCTGGCTGTCGTCGAAGTTGCCATCGACGATGGCGCGCAGCTGCTCGCGCGGGTCGTCACCAGCGTCGGCACGGTAGCGGGCGACCGCGTCCTTAAGTTCACGCAGGATCTGCCGCATTGCAGCATTGAGCAGGCCGTCCTTGTCGCCGAAGTAGTGGGCGACGATGCCGCTGGACAGCCCTGCTTTCTTCGCGATGGTGGCGACGGTCGCATCGGCCATGCCGATCTCGTCGATGGTCTGGAAAGTGGCCCGGATCAGCTGCTCGCGCCGTACCGGTTCCACGCCTTTCTTCGGCATTGTCTCTCCACGGATTGCGACCCGAAGGATCGGGCTGCCCGCCATTATGCTTTTTATTGATTGAACGTTCAATCAATAAACCCTAGGATGCGCTCGCGCCCCACGCCATGGGCCCGGTTTACCGGTCCGGCCCCGCCCATGTGCCCCCTCGGACTTGATGAGACGACCCCATGTCTTCCCTGGCTCATCCCAAGCGTTCGCCCCTGCGCTTGAACCGTTTTGTCTTCTTCAGCTCCTCGGTGTCGATCGGCATCCTCGGGCTGCTTACCGTTCTCTATCCCGAAAGCAGCGAGCACTGGCTGCAGTGGGCGCAGGCCGAAGTCTCGGCGGCGTTCGGCTGGTGGTACATGCTGCTGATCGTGCTGTGCCTGGGCTTCGTGCTGTGGCTGGCGTTCTCACCGTACGGCCGCATCCGCCTGGGCCACAACGAGGAATCACCGGCGTTCGGCTACGTGGCCTGGGTGTCGATGCTGTTCTCGGCCGGCATCGGCATCGCGCTGTTGTACTACGGCGCCTACGAGCCGCTGGACCATTTCCTCAATCCGCCCGGGCAGCCCGGCGGAACCGTGGCCGCCGGCCGCGAGGCGATGGTGCTGACCTTCCTGCACTGGGGCCTGCACGGCTGGGCGCTGTACGCGCTGGTCGGCGTGGCGCTGGGCTACTTCGCCTACCGCCGCGACCTGCCGCTGGCGCTGCGCTCGGCGCTGTACCCGATCTTCGGTGAGCGCATCCATGGCCGCATCGGCGACATGGTCGATGGCTTCGGCATCCTTGCCACGCTGATCTCGATGGTGACCAACCTCGGCATCGGCGCGCTGGTGGTGCAGTCCGGCCTGGTCTACCTGTTCCACATTCCGGATACGCCGCAGGTGCTGGTGGCAATTGTGCTGGTGATGATGGTGGTGGCCACCATCGGCGTGGTCGCCGGTGTGGAAAAGGGCATTGCCTGGCTCTCCAACCTCAATGTGCGCCTGCTGTGTGGCCTGCTGCTGTTCGTGCTGATCACCGGCCCGACCCTGCACCTGTTCGATGGTCTGATCCAGAACACCGGCGATTATCTCGGTGCATTCGTGCGCAAGAGCTTCGACATGTACCTCAACGACCCGAAGGGCCGTGAGTGGATGGGCTCGTGGACGCTGTTCTACTGGGCGTGGTGGATCGCCTGGGCGCCGTTCGTCGGTCTTTTCGTGGCGCGCATCTCGCGTGGTCGCACCATCCGCGAAGTGATCATGGGCGTGCTGCTGATCCCGCTCGGCTTCACCCTGGCCTGGCTGTCGATCTTCGGCAACACCGCCATCGACCTGGTGCTCAACCACGGCCAGGCGATCCTGGGTGACGTGGCCCAGCATGATGCGGCGATGACGCTGTTCAAGCTGCTGGAGTACCTGCCCGCCGCGCCGTACGTGGCCGGCGCCGCAGTGGTGATCGGCTTCGTGCTGTTCCTGACTCCGGTCGATTCGGGCACGCTGATGATCGCCAACCTGTGCACGCGTCGCGTCGACGATGGCGTGGAGGACGGCCATGACGCGCCGATCTGGCTGCGCGTGTTCTGGGCAGCCGGCATCACCGTGGCCAGCGTCGGCCTGCTGCTGGCCGGCAACTTCAGTGCGATGCAGACCGCGGTGGTGCTGTGCGGCCTGCCGTTCTCGTTCACCCTGGCGTTCTACATGTGGGGCCTGCTGAAGGCACTGCGCACCGACCCGGACGCACCGCGCCGGTGATCGGGCACCTGGCATCTATCCCGATGCCGTCGGTGACGCAGTAGAGCCAGGCCATGCCTGGCTGCGGAGAAACAGGAAGGGCCGGATCCGCGAGGATCCGGCCCTTCTTCTTGTTGTAGAGCCGAGCCATGCTCGGCTGATGCTGTGGCAATGTAGCCGAGCGCAGGCTCGGCTCTACAGGTGACGCGTTACTTGCTGGCCAGCTGGCGCAGCACGTACTGCAGCAGGCCGCCATGGCGGAAGTACTCGACTTCCTTCGGGGTCAGCAGCATCACCGAGACTTCGAAGGTCTTCTTGGTGCCGTCAGCCTTGGTCGCGGTGACCGTGGCGCGCTTGCTGGCACCGTCCTGCAGGCCGGTGATGTCGATCACTTCCGAACCGTCCAGGCCCAGGCTCTGTGCGTTCTCGCCGTTGCGGAACTGCAGCGGCAGCACGCCCATGCCGACCAGGTTGGAGCGGTGGATGCGCTCGAAGCTCTCGGCCACGACCGCCTTCACCCCCAGCAGCAGGGTGCCCTTGGCCGCCCAGTCACGCGACGAACCGGTGCCGTATTCCTTGCCGGCCAGCACTACCAGCGGCACCTTGTCGGCTTTGTACTTCATGGCTGCATCGTAGATCGCCAGCTTTTCCGGCTGGCCGCCGCCGGCCGGGTAGTACAGGGTGTTGCCGCCTTCCTCGCCACCGAACATCAGGTTCTTGATGCGGATGTTGGCGAAGGTGCCGCGGACCATCACGTCATCGTTGCCGCGGCGGCTGCCGTAGCTGTTGAAGTCGGCCGGCTGCACGCCGCGCTCCTGCAGGAAGCGGCCTGCAGGCGAGTCCTTCTTGATGTTGCCGGCCGGGGAGATGTGGTCGGTGGTGATCGAATCACCGAACAGGCCCATCACGCGTGCACCGTGCACATCGTCGATGCTGCCGGTCTGCATGGTCATGCCATCGAAGTACGGCGGGTTCTTGATGTAGGTGGAGGCATCGCTCCACTCGTACAGGTTGCCGTCCGGCGAAGCGATGGTGTTCCAGCGGGTATCGCCCTTGAACACATCGGCGTAGTTCTGCTTGAACATCTCCGGGCCGATGGTGGCGGCGATGACGTCGCCGATTTCCTTGTTGCTCGGCCAGATGTCGCGCAGGAACACCGGCTGGCCATCGCTGCCGGTACCCAGCGGCTGGGTGGTCAGGTCGATGTCGGTGGTGCCGGCGATGGCATAGGCCACCACCAGCGGCGGGCTGGCCAGGTAGTTCATCTTCACTTCGGGGTGCACGCGGCCCTCGAAGTTGCGGTTGCCGGACAGCACCGAGGTGACCACCAGATCGCCGGTGGCGATGCCGGCGCTGACTTCGGTCGGCAGCGGGCCGGAGTTGCCGATGCAGGTGGTGCAGCCGTAGCCGACCACGTAGAAGCCGATCTTCTCCAGCTCCTTCAGTACGCCGGCCTTTTCCAGGTAATCGGTGACCACGCGCGAACCTGGGCCGAGCGAGGTCTTCACCCACGGCTGGCGGTTCAGGCCCTTGGCGGCCGCGTTGCGGGCCAACAGGCCCGCGCCGATCATCACCGCCGGGTTGGAGGTGTTGGTGCACGAGGTGATGGCCGCGATGACCACCGCGCCGTCCTTCAGGCGGACCTTGCGGCCTTCGGTTTCGATGTCGGCGTAGCCCTTGGCCAGTTGCTCGTTGCCGACCGCGGCACCGCCGCCTTCGTTGACGAACGAGGAGACATCGTCGCTGCGCTTGTCACGGTTGGTGGTCAGGCCAACCAGGGCTTCGCGGTAGTTCTTCTGCACGTCTTCCAGCAGCACACGGTCCTGCGGACGCTTCGGGCCGGCCAGCGACGGCTTCACCGTGCCCATGTCCAGTTCCAGCGTGGTGCTGTACTGCGCGTGCGGGCTGCCCGGTTCGTGCCACAGGCCCTGCGCCTTGGCATAGGCTTCAACCAGATCGATCTGCTCTTCGCTGCGGCCGGACAGGCGCAGGTAGTTCAGCGACTCGGCGTCGATCGGGAAGATGCCGCAGGTGGCGCCGTATTCCGGCGCCATGTTGCCAATGGTGGCGCGGTCGGCCAGCGGCAGGTGCTGCAGGCCGTCACCGTAGAACTCGACGAACTTGCCGACCACGCCCAGCTTGCGCAGCATCTGGGTGACGGTCAGCACCAGGTCGGTGGCGGTGGCGCCCTCGGGCAGCTTGCCGGTCAGCTTGAAGCCGACCACCTGCGGGATCAGCATCGACGACGGCTGGCCGAGCATGGCCGCCTCCGCTTCGATGCCGCCCACGCCCCAGCCCAGCACGCCGATACCGTTGATCATGGTGGTGTGGCTGTCGGTACCGAACACGGTATCGGGGTAGGCGACCGCCTTGCCGTCCTTGTCCGCCGTCATCACCACGCGGGCCAGGTTCTCCAGGTTCACCTGGTGGACGATGCCGGTGTTCGGCGGCACTACCTTGAAGTTGTCGAAGGCCTTCTGGCCCCAGCGCAGGAAGCCGTAGCGTTCCTGGTTGCGCTGGAACTCGATCTTGCCGTTGAGGTCCAGCGCGTCCGGCTTGCCGAACACGTCGACCTGCACCGAGTGGTCGATGACCAGTTCGGAGGGAATCTGCGGGTTGATCTGCTCAGGCGAGCCGCCGAGCTTGACCACCGCGTCGCGCATCGCGGCGAGGTCGACCACGCAGGGCACGCCGGTGAAGTCCTGCAGGACCACGCGCGCCGGCATGAAGGCGATTTCGGTGTCCGGCTCGGCCGCCGGGTTCCAGCGGGCCACGGCTTCGATGTGGTCCTTGCCGACGGTGATGCCGCCGTCCTCGTGCCGGAGCAGGTTCTCCAGCAGGATCTTCATCGAGTAGGGCAGGTGGGAGATATCGAAGCGCTGGCCCAGCGTGGGCAGGCTGAAGTAGTCGTAGGTCTTGCCGCCGACGTTCAGCTGGCTGCGGGTGGAGAACGAATCGCTCATGCGGGGTAACTCCTTCTTGCGGATGGCTTGCAGTGGCCCGCGCATGGGCGGACCTGCTTGCGGTCGCCGCGGGCCTGACGGCCCCGGTGGTCCCAGTATGAATCCCAGACTGAATGGATTCATCCGGGCCGGGTTCCGGCCTGCGGCATCGGTTCCAGACTACAGGGGAAGGTGTATGGCGTATGTCACGTTTGTGGCCGATCCTTTGCGAGGCAAGGGCTGGCGGGTTGCCGGTCCTGTTCAGGGTGGAAGTATGCCCGGGGAAGTATGTATAATTTGTGCATACTCTGGAGGGCCTACCGATGGAAGCCACTGTTGCAGAACGCGGACAGATCACCCTGCCCAAGGCGGTGCGTGATGCCCTCGGCCTGACCAAGGGCACGCTGCTGAAGGTCGAGCTGGACGGCAGCCGCATCATCCTGCGCAAGAGTGTTGACGATGCCATTTCACGGGCGCGCGGCAAGTTCGCGCTGGACGGTTTCGAGTCGTCCGACGCAGCGGTACGTGCGGTGCGTGACGAGGAATAAGCCGTGATGATCGCCGTCGACTCTCCGGTGCTGGTCGAGCTGCTCAGCAATGGTCCGCAGGCCGATGCCGTGGAAGCCATCCTCAGGCAGAGCCTGGTCGGTGGCCGCGTGGTGGTCTGCGGCGCGACCCTGGCCGAGGTCTGCGCATCGCTGCGTGGCGGTGCCGAGGTGCTCGAAGCGCTGGAAGAAATGGGCGTGCACTTCAACCCGATGGAAGCCAAGTCGGCGCTGCGCGCCGGCGAGATGCACCGCCGCCACCGCCAGCGCAGCGGCAGCCGCCGCAGCCTGGACGAATTCATGGTCGGCGCCCATGCACTGCTGCAGTGCGATGGCCTGATCACCTGGAACGACACGTTTTACCGCGACTACTTCAAGGGCCTGAAGCTGATCGTGCCGCAAGCCTGAGCCCATTTTGTTTTCTCAACCTACGCATTACCCGGGAGTTGTCATGTTGGAAGCCTACCGCCACCACGTCGCCGAGCGCGCTGCGCTTGGCATCCCGCCGCTGCCGCTGAGCGCGCAGCAGACGGCCGATGTCATCGAACTGCTGAAGAACCCGCCGCAGGGCGAGGCCGAGTTCCTGCTCGACCTGCTGACCCACCGCGTGCCGGCCGGCGTCGATGACGCGGCCAAGGTCAAGGCCTCGTACCTGGCGGCGATCGCCCTGGGCAGCGAGCAGAACCCGCTGATCAGCCGTGAGCGCGCCACCGAACTGCTGGGCACCATGCTCGGCGGTTACAACGTCGCCCCGCTGGTGCAGCTGCTGGACGATGCCAGCGTCGGCACCATCGCCGCCAACGGTCTGAAGAAGACCCTGCTGGTGTTCGATGCCTTCCATGACGTGCAGGAAAAGGCCAAGGCCGGCAATGCCAACGCCCAGGCCGTGCTGCAGAGCTGGGCCGACGCCGAGTGGTTCACCAGCAACCCGGAAGTGCCGCAGAGCCTGACCGTCACCGTGTTCAAGGTGCCGGGCGAAACCAACACCGACGACCTGTCGCCGGCGCCGGACGCGACCACCCGCCCGGACATCCCGATGCACGCCCTGGCGATGCTGAAGAACAAGCGCGACGACGCGCCGTTCACCCCGGAAGAAGACGGCAAGCGCGGCCCGATCCAGCAGATCCTCGACCTGAAGGACAAGGGTCACCTGGTCGCCTACGTTGGCGACGTGGTCGGCACCGGTTCCTCGCGCAAGTCGGCCACCAACAGCGTGCTGTGGTGGACCGGTGATGACATTCCGTTCATCCCGAACAAGCGCGCCGGTGGCGTCTGCCTGGGTTCGAAGATCGCCCCGATCTTCTACAACACCATGGAAGATGCCGGTGCACTGCCGATCGAGCTGGACGTGTCGAAGATGGAGCACGGCGATGTGGTCGAGCTGCGTCCGTACGAAGGCAAGGCGCTGAAGAACGGTGAAGTGATCGCCGAGTTCCAGGTCAAGTCCGAAGTGCTGTTCGACGAAGTGCGCGCCGGTGGCCGCATTCCGCTGATCATCGGCCGTGGCCTGACCGGCAAGGCACGCGAAGCGCTGGGCCTGGCCCCGACCGACCTGTTCCGCCTGCCGGTGCAGCCGGTCGATACCGGCAAGGGCTTCTCGCTGGCGCAGAAGATGGTTGGCCGCGCCTGTGGCCTGCCGGAAGGCCAGGGCATGCGCCCGGGCACCTACTGCGAACCGAAGATGACCTCGGTCGGCTCGCAGGACACCACTGGCCCGATGACCCGTGACGAGCTGAAGGACCTGGCCTGCCTGGGCTTCTCGGCCGACCTGGTGATGCAGTCGTTCTGCCACACCGCCGCTTACCCGAAGCCGGTGGACGTGAAGACCCACCACACCCTGCCGGAGTTCATCTCCACCCGTGGCGGCGTCTCGCTGCGTCCGGGCGACGGCGTGATCCACAGCTGGCTCAACCGCATGCTGCTGCCGGACACCGTCGGCACCGGTGGTGACTCGCACACCCGTTTCCCGGTGGGCATTTCGTTCCCGGCCGGTTCGGGCCTGGTTGCCTTCGCCGCTGCCACCGGCGTGATGCCGCTGGACATGCCGGAGTCGGTGCTGGTGCGCTTCAAGGGCAAGATGCAGCCGGGCGTGACCCTGCGTGACCTGGTCAACGCGATTCCGCTGTACGCGATCAAGTCGGGCCTGCTGACCGTGGCCAAGGCTGGCAAGAAGAACATCTTCTCCGGTCGCATCCTGGAAATCGAAGGCCTGCCGGAGCTGAAGGTCGAACAGGCGTTCGAGCTGTCCGACGCCTCGGCCGAGCGTTCGGCGGCCGGTTGCTCGGTGCGCCTGAACAAGGAGCCGATCATCGAGTACCTCAACAGCAACATCACCCTGCTGAAGTGGATGATTGCCGAGGGTTACCAGGATCCGCGTTCGCTGCAGCGCCGTATCGAGAAGATGGAAGCGTGGCTGGCCAACCCGGAGCTGCTGGAGCCGGATGCCGATGCCGAATACGCTGCCGTCATCGAGATCGACCTGGCCGACATCCACGAGCCGATCGTGGCCTGCCCGAACGACCCGGACGACGTGAAGACCCTGTCCGAAGTGGCCGGCGCCAAGATCGACGAAGTGTTCATCGGTTCGTGCATGACCAACATCGGTCACTTCCGAGCCGCTGCGAAGCTGCTGGAAGGCAAGCGTGACCTGCCGACCCGCCTGTGGGTGGCCCCGCCGACCAAGATGGATGCCTCGGAGCTGACCAAGGAAGGCGTGTACGGCACCTTCGGCGCCACCGGTGCACGCATGGAAATGCCGGGCTGCTCGCTGTGCATGGGCAACCAGGCGCAGATCCGCGAAGGCTCGACCGCGATGTCGACCTCGACCCGCAACTTCCCGAACCGCCTGGGCCGCAACACCAACGTGTACCTGGGTTCGGCGGAACTGGCGGCGATCTGCTCGCGCCTGGGCCGCATCCCGACCAAGGAGGAGTACATGGCGGACATCGGCGTGATCAACGCCAATGGTGCGGAGATCTACCGCTACATGAACTTCGACCAGATCGAGGAATACCAGGACGTGGCCAAGACGGTCGCCGCCTGATGCGGTAACGAAAAGCCCCCGGCTCGCGCCGGGGGTTTTTTTGTGGGCCGACGACGCATGGTAGTGCCGGCCGCTGGCCGGCAACCCGTTGAAACGAAGAAGCCCCGGTGAAAGCCGGGGTTTTTTTTGTTGCCTGATGGCCTGTAGCACCGAGTCCATGCTTGGCTGCTGTTCGCGCCATGCGCGATGAGTCGAGCGTGGCTCGACTCTACAACGGCATCCACGCATGGCGTGGATCTACTGCAAGCGGAGTCCTTGAGCCGGGGCGCGCAATCAGCCGCGCGCCAGCGCCAGCAACCGTTCCGCAATCCGTTCCAGCGGCACCTGTTCCTCGGCGGCGCCGAGCTTGAACGCGGCACCGGGCATGCCCCAGACCACGCTGCTGGCCTCGTCCTGCACCAGCGTCGGGGCGCCGGCCTGACGCATTTCCAGCAGGCCGCGTGCACCGTCATCGCCCATGCCGGTGAGAATGGCACCGATGGCGTTGCCGCCGGCGTTCTGCGCGACCGAGCGGAACAGCACATCCACCGCGGGCTTGTGCCGGTTCACGGCCGGGCCGTCGTCGACCCGGCAGCGCCAGCGCGCACCGTCGCGGATGATCCGCAGATGCTTGCCACCCGGTGGCAGGTAGGCGTGGCCGGGCAGCACCGCTTCACCGTCGCTGGCCTCACGCACTGCCATGGCGGAATGGCGATCCAGTCGTTCGGCGAAAGCCGTGCTGAAGCTGGCCGGCAGGTGCTGGGTCATCACCACGGCCGGGCCGTCGGCGGGCATGCCTTCCAGCACTACACGCAGGGCCTCGGTGCCACCGGCCGATGAGCCGATCGCGATCAGCCGGTCGGTGGTGCGGAACTGGGGCGTGGCGGGACGCGTCGCTGGGGAGGCGTCCAGCAGGAGCTTCGGTGCGGCAGCGCGCACCAGCGGGCGAACGCGCGAACGCGCCGCCATCTTCACTTTGGCGATGATCTCGTCGGCGTAGCCCTGCAGGCCCCGCGCAACGTCCAGCTTCGGCTTGGAGACGAAATCCACCGCGCCCAGCGCCAACGCCTGCAGGGTGGTGTCGGCGCCGCGTTCGGTCAGCGAGGAGATCATCACCACCGGCAGCGGGTGCAGGCGCATCAGGTTTTCCAGGAACGCCAGCCCGTCCATGCGCGGCATTTCCACGTCCAGCGTGATCACGTCCGGGGCCAGGCGCTTGATCTTCTCGCGTGCCAGCAGCGGGTCGGCGGCGGTGCCGACCACGTCGATGGACGGATCGCTGGACAGGATCTCGGTGAGCATCTGGCGCACGACGGCGGAGTCGTCGACGATCAGGACCCGGCAGGGGGCGTTGCCGGTCAGGGTCATTCGAACAGCTCCACGCCACCGGTGACCGGGGCCTTGGACAGGCGTGCACGCACGGCCGATTCGGTCGCAGCCACTTCGGCTTCATGGGCATGAGGCAGACGCTGCACCACCACGCGGCCGGTATCGGCGAAGAACCAGATCTTGCGCGGATGGATGCCGCACAGGTCTTCGGCGATGATCGGAATGTGCTCGGCCTGCAGGTACTGGCGCACGAACTCGGCGTTGCGGGTGCCGACCGGATTGCTGGTGAACCCCTTGAGCACGTTGGCGCCGCCGAACACCTTGGCCTCGATGCGCTTGCGGTGCGCGCCGCGCTTGAGCATGTCGTTGATCAGCAGTTCCATCGCGTAGCTGCCGTAGCGCGCGGGTGCGCCATCGCCGGCGTTGCCTTCGGGCAGCAGGAAGTGGTTCATGCCGCCGATCTTCAGCACCGGGTCGCGCAGGCAGGCGGCCACGCAGGAGCCGAGTGTAGTGGTCAGCGCGGTGGTGTCGTCGACCACCAGGTACTGGGTCGGCAGCAGCTTGGCCGCAATGGTCTTGAAGCGCGCGTCCTGGTAACGCATCACATCATCGGTACGCAGCGATGCGTTCATGCGCCGGCCTTTGCCGCACGGCGGTACAGGGTGCGTCCGCAGGGCTGGATCAGGTCGGCGGCGTGCAGGTAGTTCTCCGAGTGGCCGGTGTAGAGCAGGCCATCGTCGGACAGGTGCTGTACCAGCCGGCCGAGGATCGCGCGCTGGGTCGGCTTGTCGAAGTAGATCATCACGTTGCGGCAGAACAGTGCATCGAACGGGCCGCCGACGTCGTAGCGCGGGGCAAGCAGGTTCAATGGGCGGAACTCGATCAGCTCGCGCAGCGCCGGCAGCACGCGGCACTGGCCCTCGTTGGGGCCGCTGCCGCGCTGGAAGTAGCGGCGGCGCAGGTCCGGGTCGAGGCTGGTGACGCGGTCGATGTTGTAGACGCCACGGCCGGCCGTGGCCAGCACCTGGGTATCGACGTCGGTGGCGATGATGCGTACCGGTGGCTTCAGGGTGCCGAAGGCTTCGCAGGCGGTGATCGCCATCGAGTAGGGCTCTTCGCCGGTGGACGCCGCGCAGGACCACAGCAGCAGCGGCGTGCGGCTGGCGCGCTGCTGCAGCTCCTCGCGCAGCTTGTCGAAGTGGTGCGGTTCGCGGAAGAACGAGGTCAGGTTGGTGGTCAGGGCGTTGGTGAACGCCTGCCATTCGTCACCGTCTTCCTGCTCCAGATGGTCCAGATACTGCTGGAAGCTGCGCATGCCCAGCGTGCGCAGGCGGCGCGACAGGCGGCCATAGACCATGTCGCGTTTTGCCGGGGCGAGGGCGATGCCCACGCGCTGGTAGATCAGGTCGCAGACGCGGCGGAAATCACGGTCGGCGAACTCGAATTCGCGCGGGCCGGTGACGATGGGAGTAGGACTTTGCACGGGGGACGTGTCCATCGGCAGAGGCGGCGGCCGAAGCCGCCGCGGGTGGGTCTCAGAATTCCTGCCAGTCGCTGTCGCTGGCGACGAAGGTGCTGGCGTTGCTGCTGCGGCGGACCGGTGCTGGCGTCGGAGCCGGCCGCGGACGCGCCACGGCGGCGGCAACATGCACCGGCTCGACACGCGCGGCCACTGCCTTCATCGCGGCCGAGACCTGGTTGTCCAGGCGGAAGATCGCCACGGCGTCGGCCAGCTGGCCAGCCTGTTCTTCCATCGCACGTGCGGCGGCGGTGGCTTCTTCCACCAGCGCAGCATTCTGCTGGGTGGTTTCGTCCATCTGCACCACGGTCTGGTTGACCTGCTCGATGCCAGCCGACTGCTCCTGCGAAGCCGCGGAGATCTCGGCCATGATGTCGGTCACGCGCTGCACCGAGGCGACGATCTCGCCCATGGTGCTACCGGCCTGGTGCACAAGGCTGGAGCCTTCGGCGACCTTGCCGACCGAATCATCGATCAGGCCCTTGATCTCCTTGGCCGCGGCGGCCGAGCGCTGGGCGAGGGTACGCACTTCGCTGGCGACCACGGCGAAGCCGCGGCCCTGTTCGCCGGCACGTGCGGCTTCCACTGCGGCGTTCAGCGCCAGGATGTTGGTCTGGAAGGCGATGCCGTCGATGACCGAGATGATCTCGGCGATCTTCTTCGACGAGGCTTGGATGGCCGACATGGTGGTGACCACCTGGCCGACCACTTCACCGCCCTGCGAGGCGACGCCATGTGCGCCGATGGCGAGCTGGTTGGCCTGGCGGGCGTGCTCGGCGTTCTGGCGCACGGTGGAGGTCAGTTCCTCCATCGACGCGGCGGTTTCTTCCAGATTGGCGGCCTGCTGCTCGGTACGGCGCGATAGATCACTGTTGCCCGACGCGATCTCGCCAGCGGCGAGGGTGATGCTGGACGCGCTGGCCTGGATCTGGCCGACGATCTGCGTCAGCTGCGCGACGGTGGTGTTGGCGTCGTCACGCATGCGTGCGAACACGCCGTTGAACTGGCCGTCCATGCGCGCGGTCAGGTCGCCGGCGGCGATCGACTGCAGCAGCTGCGAGAGCTGGCCGAGGTTGCCGTCGGCCACCTGCATCATGCTGTTGAGCTGCTCGATCATCACGCGGAAATCGTGATCGAAACGCTGCGCATCACCGCGCTGGCTGAAGTCGCCTGCGGCGGCGGCACTGGCCAGCTGCTGGATCTGCGTGTTGATGGCCAGCAGGCTGGCCTTGGCCGCATCCATCGACTCGTGCAGGATCGCGCGGCTGCCGGGCAGGCGGCGTGCGTCCGGGGTGAGGTTGCCGGTGGCGTACTGGTTGAGCACGTCGATGGCATCGCGGATCGCGTCGAGATGTTCGAAGATGACCGTGTTGATGCCGCTGGCCAGCTGCCCGTAGACGCCCGGGAAGTCTTCCGGAATGCGATGGCTGATGTCCGGACCGGCGTGCATCTGCGCCATCAGCTGGGTCTGCTCGGAGAAGCGGCGCAGCATCGCGGTCATTTCGGTGGTGGCGGCCAGCATCTTGCCGGCTTCGTCCTTGCTGGTGGCCTGGGTGCTGACGCTGAGATCGCCACGGGCAACGGCCTGGATCGCGTGCACGGCCTTGCCGAGCGGGCCGGTGACGGCGCGCGAGATGACCGTTGCCAGCGCGGCTGCCACCAGCGACAGCAGCACGATGCAGCCGATGATGGCGATCATGCTGGCGCGGTGGGTGGCATTTGCATCGGCGATCTTGGCATCCATCAGGCCGGCGATATGGGTGCCGAGGGTCTTCATCGCAGCGAACAGGTCACGGCGGGCCGGGCGCGACTGTTCGTCGGAGATCTGCCGTGCCAAGGTGCCGTCGCCTGCCGCGACGGCTTCGCGCATGGCCTTGTTGGCAGCGAAGTAGCGGTCCAGCTGTACGTTGGCCGCAGCGTACAGCTCGCGCTCCTTGGCCAGGGCTGGCAGTGCCGAGTAGGCGGCCAGTTCATCATGTACGGCCTTGGCGGTGTCGTCCATGCGCTTGTAGTAGTCGGCCACCTTGTCAGGCTGGTCGAGCATGCTCAACAGAGCCAGCTCGTAGGTGCGGAACTCGCCGAGTTGCGAGCGCGCCTCGCCGAGATGCTGCACCGAGGGAATATCGTTGCTGGCCATCTCGCCCAGTTGCTTGTTGGCCTCGTTGAGCCGCAGCAGTGCAAATGCGCCGAGGACGAGGGTCATCAAGGTGGTGAGGGTGAACCCCACGGCCAGCTTGCGGGCGATGGGCAGATCGTGGAACCACTTCATGCAGGGTGCTCCAGGTGGGCAGGGCGCCGGCGTCGTTACGTCGGCTGGGGGTGGTTGCAGAGCGAACGGTGGTGCCCGGTGGGGGTTCGGTGACGGCCGTCAAAGCGAAATAGCGGCGCAGTTCGGATGGACTTTATGGACGCAGATCACATTCGGTTGCGTAGGGATGACGTCGCGAAAGTGGTGCCATGACAGGGCTTTCGCTTGAACGGCAAGGTTGCGCCCGAAACCTTCGTGCAGACGGAGTTCACGGTATGCCTGGCGAAGCGAGCGCGGTCAGATCGTGGCCGTGCGCGCAAACGAAAACCGCCGCCCCGAAGGGCGGCGGCTCAGTGCACGCATTCAACGTGGATCAGGCGGCCTGCGGCATCCGCAGCGAACGCACCAGACCGCCGATGTCGACGATCAGGGCCACGCGGCCATCGCCAAGGATGGTGGCACCGGATACCCCGCCGATGCGGCGGTAGTTGTTCTCGATGTTCTTCACCACCACCTGCTGCTGACCGACCAGCTCGTCCACTTCCAGCGCAATCTTCTGGCCATCACCTTCAACCACCACCACCAGCGATTCGCTGCCCGGTGCGCGGTTGCCGTAGCCGTAGTACTCGCTCAGCGACAGGATCGGCAGATACTCGCCACGCACGCGCAGCACGCGGCCTTCGCCGGCCATGCTGCGGATGTCCTCGGCCTGCGGCTGCAGGGCCTCAAGCACATAAGCCAGCGGCAGGATCAGGGTTTCACCGGCCACCGCCACGGTCATGCCGTCGAGGATGGCCAGGGTCAGCGGCAGCCGGATCAGCGTGCGGGTGCCAGCGCCGAGGCTGCTTTCGATCTGGACCTCGCCCCCCAGCGCCTGGATGTTGCGGCGGACCACGTCCATGCCGACGCCACGGCCGGACAGGTCGGTGACTGCATCGGCGGTGGAGAAACCCGGCTGGAAAATCAGGTCCCAGACCTGCGAATCGGTCGGGTTGTCCGGCACCGCCAGGCCGCGTTCGGTGGCCTTGGCCAGGATCTTGGCGCGGTCCAGGCCGCGGCCGTCGTCGCTGACTTCGATGACGATATGGCCGCCCTGATGCGAGGCTGCCAGGGTGATTGTGCCGGTCTCGTCCTTGCCCGCACCGCGACGCACGTCGGGCATTTCCAGACCGTGGTCGATCGAGTTGCGCACCAGGTGCACCAGCGGATCGGCGATCTTTTCGATCAGGCCCTTGTCCAGTTCGGTGCCTTCGCCGACGGTGCGCAGGCGGACCTGCTTGCCGAGGCGGCTGGACAGGTCGCGGACCAGGCGCGGGAAGCGGCGGAACACCGCATCGACCGGCAGCATGCGCACGCCGATCACCGCTTCCTGCAGATCGCGGGTGTTGCGTTCAAGCTGGTCCAGGCCGGCGAACAGGCTCTCGGCGTGGACGGGGTCCAGTGCGTGCGAGACCTGCTTGAGCATGGCCTGGGTGATGACCAGTTCGCCGACCAGGTTGATCAGTGCATCGACCTTGTCGACGCTGACCCGGATCGAGGTTTCGGCTTCCTGGCCGCCAGCGCTGCTGGCAGCGGCGGCGGGTGCCGCCGGTACAACGGCAGCCGGTGTGGAAGGGGCGGGTGTGGCAGGTGCCTCGGTGGCGAGGCTCGGCGGCGCAGCCGGACGGATGTCCAGTTCGCAGTCGTCCAGCACCCAGGCGAAGGTGTCTTCAATCTTGCTGCGCGGCACCTTGCCAACAAGTCCCATGTCCCACGCCAGGTGGGCCTCGAGCGGGTCGAGCTGGGCGAAGCCGGGCAGGCGTTCCATGCGCGCGGCGACCTGCAGCGAACCCAGGTGCTCAAGTTCGCGGATGATGCGCAGCGGGTCGTTGCCGCTCATGAACAGCGATGGCGCCGGGGTGAAGCCGATCTGCCAGGCTTCCGGCGTATCGTCCACCTTGGCTGCGGCGGCCGCGGGGGCGCTCGCTGCGGCCTCGCCGGAAAGAACCGCCTCCAGGCGCGCCTTCACCGCAGCAACTGCGGCGGGATCGGCGGCCTGGCCGTGTTCGGCTTCGCGCAGCAGGGCGCGCAGCACGTCCACCGAGGACAGCATGGCGTCGACGGCGTGGCCTTCCAGCGCCCGCTTGCCGGCACGCAGCTCATCGAGCAGCGTTTCCAGCACATGGGTCAGGCCGGCGATCGCATCGAAGCCGAAGGTGCCGGCGCCGCCCTTGATCGAGTGGGCGGCGCGGAACACCGAATTGATGATCTCCGCGTCCTGCTGCCCCGATTCCAGGGCCAGCAGGCCAGCCTCCATCGCGTCGAGGCCTTCGCGGCTCTCCTCGAAGAAGGTGGCGTGGAAGCGTTGCAGGTCCATGCTCATGGCAGTGGTGGTCCGGAAGCGAAGAAGGGGAGCGGTGGCGGGCGATCAGCCCAGCACTTTCTGCACGGTGGCGACCAGCTGTTCCGGATTGAACGGCTTGACCAGCCAGCCGGTGGCACCGGCGGCCTTGCCTTCGGACTTCTTGTCGGCGGCCGATTCGGTGGTCAGCATCAGCAGCGGCGTGAACTTGTAGTCCGGCAGCTGGCGCAGTTCGCGGATCAGCGCGATGCCGTCCATGTTCGGCATGTTGACGTCGGTGACCACCGCATTGAAGCGCTGGCCCTTGGCGCGACCGAGCGCGACCGCGCCGTCTTCAGCTTCTTCGACGGCAAAACCGGCCGAGGTGAGGGCGAAGGACACCATCTGGCGCATTGACGCCGAATCGTCCACCACCAAGATACGTGCGCTCATGCAGCGTTCTCCACAGATTTCAGGTTGTCATGGGTTACGTCCAGGCCCAGGGCCTGGGTGACGCCCAGCAGGCGCGCGGCGTCACGGAAGGTTGCAGTGCAACCGTGGAAGCCGGTGCCGAGGCCTGCCTCGCGGCGGGCCTGCACGAACGCACACAGCACCTGCACGGCGGCCGTGTGGATGCGGGCGACCTGGCTGGCATCCAGGGTCAGCTCGCCTGCCTGCGCCACCAGCGGGGCGAGGCGGTTCTTGAGCTCGGTGGTGCTCTCGATGCCGAGATCCCCACCCAGTTCGACAGTGCTCATCGTTGCTCCGGACAAACGGTTCCGTGATCCATAACGGCACCCCGGCGGGGTTCTTTAGGGGAATCGACGCGGTGCGTCGATGCGGTCGCTGTTGAAAAGGGGACGGAGGGGATTAAGTCGCAACTGGCTCGGCGCTTTGCGCCGATGCGGTGCCTGTCGGGGACGCAAGGCGTTGATCCGTTGGATCAATACCTTACGTCCCCACTGCGTGGTCGCGGTTGCTGAGGGTGGCTGCGGGAGCGCCTGGTCGATTGCGACTTAATCCACTCCGTCCCCTTTTTTCGTTCAACTCAACAACCGGGTGGCATCCAGCAGGATCATCGGGCGCTGGCTGACCCTGGCGACGCCACGGAACAGGTCGTTGGAGATCTGGCAGATGCGCGCGGTATCGGGTGGCTCGATCTGCGAATCGGTGAGGTTGGCGACATCTTCCACTGCCGACACGCGCAGGCCGATGGTCTCGCCGTCTTCCTCCAGCACCACGATGCGGGTCTGTGAGTCGTCTTCGGCGGCCGCGGCGCCCAGGTGCAGGCCGAGGTCCATCACCGGTACCACCTGGCCACGCAGGTTCATGATGCCCAGCATGGCCGGCGCAGTGCCGCGCAACGGCAGCAGCGGCACCGGCAGCACCACTTCCTGCACTTTCAGCAGTTCCAGTGCATAGGCCTGGGTGCCGCAGCGCAGGCGCAGCCAGCGCGAGGTGCGCTCGCCGGCGCGTCGGTTCTGCGGATGCGGGCTGCTGGCGGGCCGATGTGCCTGTGCCTGCAGCTCCTGCCAGCTGCTCGGGCGGTTGCCTGCTGGCGCGTCCACGGCCACGCGCGGTGGCGGCGCGGCATCGGTGCGTGCAACTGGAGCGGGTGCTGCGACCACGGCCGCTGGTGGCGCAGGAACGTCCTCGCCGCCGGCAGCGGCCTCGAACGCGGCCTCCAGGCCGGGGCTGTCGGTGTGGGCGAGTCGATGGCTGTCGGCCGGATCGGTCTCGTAGATCACTTCGTCCGGCAGGTCGTCCCATGTAGGTTCCGGGCCGGACTTGGCGGTGGCGGGAGCAGGGGCTGTCTCGTGGATCACCTCGTCAGGCAGGTCATCCCAGGTCGGTTCGCGCTCGGGGGCGGCGACAGGCATTGCGGCGGCCTCGAAGGCGGCCTCCAGTGCTGCGTCGTCCTCTGCCGCGGCAGCAGCAACAGTCTCCGTTTCGTAGATCACTTCGGCGGGCAGATCGTCCCAGGTGGGTTCGCGCTCAGCCGTTGCGGCCGCGTCGAAGGCGGCTGCGAGTGCGGCGTTGTCGACGGCAGGCGCAGCGGCGACGGTCTCGGTTTCGTAGATCACCTCGGCCGGCAGGTCATCCCAGGTCGGCTCGCGTTCGGCGTCGGCTGCAATTGCTGGGCACGCTTCGTCGCTCGCCGGCGGCGGTGCAGCCGGTGGTGCCACGGCGATCGCTTCGCCCAGCAGTTCGTCCAGGTAGTCGTCCAGTACTCCGGTGCTGTTCATGCGGCCTGCTCCAGGGCGCGGGCATCCTCGCCGAGGATCCAGTTCAGCGCGCGGCGATAGGCGGCCAGGCCGCGGCCCGGGTAGTCCTCACCAACGCTCGGCAGGGTCAGGCCGGCGGCGTTGCTGATGCGGGTGTCGATCGGAATGGCGTCTTCCCACACGCGGGTGCCGTGGCGATCCTGCATCGTGCGCAGCGACTCGTTGCCGGCGCGGGTGCGGCGGTCGAACAGGGTCGGCAGGATCGAGATCGGCAGCGGGCGGCGGCGCGAGCGCTCGACCATCTCGCCGGTGCGGACCATGCCGTCCAGGCCATGCAGGGCCAGCGGCTCGGCCTGGGTGGGAATGATCAGGCGGTCGGCAGCGGCCAGTGCGTTGATCATCAACAGGCCAAGGGTGGGGGCACAGTCCAGCAGGATGTAGTCGTGCTGGCCCTGGTGGCGCGCAAGCGCATTCTGCAGCGCCAGGCCAAGGCCAGGCTGGTTGGCGCTGCGGCGTTCCAGCGTGGCCAGCGCGGACTGTGCGCAGACATAGTCCAGGCCATGGATGCTGCTGGCATGGCACAGGCTGGAAAGATCGGCGGGCGGGGCGCCGAACAGCTCCAGCACGCCAGCCGGCGGCGGGTCCACCGGTACGCCGAACGCGCGGCTGAGCGAGGCATGCGGATCGAGGTCGATCAGCAGCACGCGATGGCCAAGTGCGGCCAGTCCGCGGCCGAGGGCGAGGGTGGTGGTGGTCTTGCCGACTCCGCCCTTCTGGTTGGCGACTGCCCAGATGCGCATCGGATTACTCCTTCATTGCCGGGGGAACGGCGGCGCCGACGCGGCTGCCAGCCGGCACCGGCGGCAACTTCACCGGTGCGATGGGGGAGGTGGGGGCGGTAGCCGGAGTTGCGGCGGCCTGTTCGGTGGTGCTGTCGTCGACGGCGCCGGTGGCCGCATTGAGGCGCTGGCCAAGCGGATCCACCGAGTGCGAGGTGTCGGCCAGGATGATGACCATCACCCGGCGGTTGCGGTTGCGCCCCTGCGCGCTGTCGTTCTCTTCGCGCGGACGGAACTGGCCGTAGCCAACCATCGCCAGCCGTGATGGCTGCACGCCCTGGTCGGCGAACAGGTGCACCACGCTGGCCGCGCGCCCGGCCGACAGTTCCCAGTTCGACGGGAAGGTGGCGGTGGCGATCGGTACATTGTCGGTGTGGCCTTCCACGCGCACGCTGTTGGGTACGTCGCGCAGGACCTCGGCCAGGCTGGCCAGGGTCTGCCGCGCATGCACGTCCAGCGCCGCCGAGCCGGTGGGGAACAGGATGTCGCTGTTGATCTCGACTTCGATCCACAGCTCGGTGCGGCGCACGCTGATCATGCCGCGGTCGATCAGCGGCGCCAGTGCGGCGGTCAAGCGGTCCGCGATGCTGTTGAGCTGGCGCTCGGCGCGCGCGATCTGCTCCTGGTTGTGCACCGAAACAGGCATGCGCATCTGCGAGGCCATCGACGGCAGCAGGGTCGGGTCGTGCGACGGCGCAGGCGCCGAGGGCCCGATCTTGGTGCCGGACTTGATCACCGAGGGGCTGTCCCAGCCGCCACCCTGCACCTGCTTGTTACCCACCTGTACCGGATTGATCGTGCGCGGCGCGCCCCCGAAGGCATCGGTCAGCGCGTCGGCCATGATCCGGTACTTGCCTTCGTTCACCGAGGAAATCGCGTACATGACCACGAAGAAGGCGAGCAGCAGCGTCATCAGATCGGCATAGGGGATCGCCCATGCTTCGTGGTTGGCGTGCTCTTCGTGGTGCTTGCGGCGGGCCATGTCAGTGCAGGAAGCCGGAGAGGTTGGTTTCGATGTTGCGCGGGTTCTCGCCCTGGGCGATCGAGATCAGGCCTTCAATGACCATTTCGCGGTCGCGGGTGTTGTGCGAGATCACACTCTTGAGCTTGGCGGCCACCGGCAGGAACAGCAGGTTGGCCGAGGCGATGCCGTAGATGGTGGCGGTGAACGCTGCGGCGATGCCGTGGCCGAGCTTGCTCGGGTCGGCCAGGTTCTTCATCACCGCGATCAGGCCAAGCACGGCACCGATGATGCCCAGCGTCGGTGCATAGATGCCCATCGCTTCGAAGACCTTGGCCCCGGCCTGGTCCTGGTGTTCCTGGCTGCCCAGTTCGATTTCCAGCATGTGCCGCATCGATTCGGGCTCGACGCCGTCCACCAGCAGCTGCAGGCCCTTGCGCAGGAACGGGTCCTGCTGCGCCTCCACCTGCGATTCCAGGCCCAGCAGGCCCTGGCGGCGGGCGATGTTGCTCCACTCGACGATCTGCTGGATCAGTTCGCGGCGATCGCTGTGCGGCGGGCGCACGACCCAGCGCACGATCTTGAAGGCATGCTTGAACACCGCCGGCGAGGTGTGCAGCAGGATCGCGGCGACGGTGCCGACGATGACGATCACGAACGCCGCAGGCGACCACAACGACGCCAGGCCGGCGCCCTTGAGGATGCTGCCGCCGACCAGCGAGGCCAGGGCGAGAAAGAGTCCAATGAGGCTGAGTCTATCCATGGTTCCGGTATCGGCGTGTATGAATGGGACTTGAGACACCGGTAGATCGCGTACAGACGGTAGTCACAGTTTTCGGGGCGCCGGGCATGGCCCGGCGGGGTT